>JAEAME010001634.1_pt1 | contig 14886 bp, 15 predicted proteins | sample 8958731 | NCBI WGS metagenome assembly JAEAME01 (sample SAMN16933194, study PRJNA681113) | bioreactor sludge metagenome | isolation source: anerobic bioreactor sludge (Control) | place: India:Bengaluru | collected 2018-10-24 | reverse complement strand
CAAAAGAGTTGAAGCGGACAGAATCGCCCGCGAAGTGGAACATATTGAGTTGGCACTGGAAGAAGATTTTCAGAGAGAGTTCTTCGGCGCTCTCTCCTTCCCCTAGTTATACACTGGGCGGGGGCCTTTTGCGCCTCACTTCATTGCCTGCATCGTTGCAAATCCTCACGTACTATCTGTACGCTCCGGTTTTCTCCTCCTTGTCGCCTCGTTATGCATCAAAATTCATCCCGCCCTGGACAGGAATAATTTGCAAATTTCCAAGGCAGTATGCGGCAAAAACCAGATTTAGCAATGTAAGTAGTACATCTGTTTTTCCCTGACATCTTTGGTCTGTCACTTACGACCTGTATGCAAAATCCCTTCGGCCCGAAAAAATCGTATTAAACCCTGAAATACAATTTCCTTTGACAATAAATCTATTGAAATCATATTATTTTTACAAATTATAGATATCTGTATATTAATTGTTGGGCATAAAGGAAGATAATGAATAAGATATTGTTGTTCTTTATGATGCTGATATTTCTTTTCAGCTATCAGGTAGGGGCAGAAGACAGAAATAAAGAAAAAGCCACTATCCTTGCCGCAAAATTTGCTTGCGACGGAACAACTACTAAAATTGAAACTTGGGGAAGCGGGGAATCAGCCAGAGAGAGAATCACTTTTCTAAAAGATAGCCAAGATACAGAACTCTGGTTTACTAACATAGATGCTATAGGTGCAGGGTGTCGAAAAGATGTTAAAGGTAGAGCATATGTCGTGTTTCAGGCGTACTGTGGCGGCTCTGGTTGCAGAGATCTGGACAACTACGGAATATTTTGTCCCAAGTACTTCCGACTTCTTCTTGTTCCTTCAGATGATAATAGAGAAAAAGCAAGTGAGATAATGGGTGAAAAGATTGTACGAATTAAATCCATGCATAAAGTAGGTACGGACTAAAAAAGGCCCAACTAAACATTGGAGCCGACCTGGAAGAACGGTCTACTTGTTCCCTGCTCGGCCATACTTGGGCAGCTCAATTCTATGTTAGCCCGCTCTTCGGCATTACATGCGCAAAGGACTGAGAAAGAAAATCAAATGGATTGGATATTCGGTGCATTTTTTGGAGCATCGCTTCTTCACATGGGAGAAGAATATTTCTTCCCAGGTGGCTTCATGAATTTCATGAAACGCCTGAATCCTAAATTCGCGCCACTGGTTACAAAGAAAATGGCGATTATCGTCAACGGCTTGCAGCTACTCCTTTGCCTCTTGGTGATTATCATCGGTAGAAGGGCTCTTGTCTTCAGCATGTCCTTAGCGGCGCTTCTCTTCATCAATGGCCTTATCCACATCGGTGGTTGTTTCAAAGCAAAAGGTTACGCGCCGGGTATAATCACTGCAATCGCGCTTTATCTCCCCCTTTCCGCCTACGCTTATTGGCACTTTACCGGTTCGGGTCAATTAACATTGATTGGAGTCATTTTCACCGTCTTCCTCGGCTTATTATTTCAGACTGTTCCGCTTGGCTATTTTGTTTTAGCAAGTACAAGGAAACAAGCATAAAGATACGATTGGGCTAACACCGGCTCTGGCGCTGTTGGTAAACAGAGATAAAAGGACGAAAGCCGACAGGATTGCATTGACATCTCAAACAGTTAATAATAATATTTCGAACATAACCGCATGGCACGCATTGATTGTGACAAAAGGTAATAATGAAGTACAGAGAAGATGTTGTCTACAGACGGTTATGGTGGTTGTTATTGCGCCTCTTAAGACACATTTTTGAGCATGCAAATTATCAGAAGGAGGTTCAGACGCTCTACTCTGTGAGCTTACGAAATATCTTAATTGTCCTGTTTTTAACGAGCTGTATTGCATTCCCCTGCGCGGGGTAGAATACATCGAACGTCAAGAAATCTCCCTCAACAGGTACAACCGTTCAATCGACAGGCCAGACACAGAAACCCAAAACCAGTCAGCAACCCCAGATAAAGCAGACTCCGGTAAAGCCTGACGCTTCGGCCATCAAACAACAATGCCCAACAACTATTCAACGGACAAACCCGACATATATGGCACCTAGAACCAGCCTGCTGCCCGCCGGGCAGACGGTTGTTACAGCCAAAACATGCAAGGTCCCCGGCGACTGCCCAACTCTGGAGTGCTGGGACGGCTTCTGCTGTGACAGGCACTGTATGGGGAAATGCGTCTCCTGCGGCATGCCCGGTCATGAAGGCATCTGCACGCCGGTCAGTGTATGTGGCCGGACGTCGGCACGCCATGCGAGATTTGCGCCGCGTGCAACGGCACCGGCAGATGATGAGCGCTGTGGTGTGATATCATGCAAATCCATGAATACCGCGTGTCGAACGTACGAGGACATCCGGACCAACCGTTGCGAAGGCCTTGCTTTATGCAAGACAGGCAATCTGGCAAACTGTGCACAGTACACCGATCATTACTCCTGGAAGGATGCGAGTGGAGTTTATCGCGAGTGCGCGACCGGCAGGATCATGAACTGTTATAAGGACGGTGTCCACTTTGTCTGGCAGGATGGAGCGGTAATCAGGTACTGTATCACAGGACTCGTGTGTAAAACCTGTAAGCCCGAGGAGCCATAGAAGACTGAAGACTGGTTATTCGCAAATACTCAGGAAGTCGCAGACATAGTTGACCAGCGACGAAAATAAAGTCGTTGACTAAGTTGACCAACATTACGGACGAAACAAATGCGATATAGATTTCTGTTGTTTTTGACTTTGAACTTATAATCTGAAGCAAGGGAGTGTTTAATGTCTGTATACATGATCATCGATTCAAATGTAAAGGACCGGAAGAAGTATCAACAGTACATTGATCTGGTTGCGCCTATTGTTGATAAATATGGTGGACGATATCATGTCCGAGGTGAAAATATTAAATATTTGGGTACATGGAAACCCGATAGAATAATTGTTATTGAGTTTCCAACTGAAGATCATATTCAACAATGGATGTCATCACCGGAATATAAGGCTATCGCGCGCCTCAGGGAAGAAGGCGCTGAAACACAGGCAATTATCGTGGATGGACTGATGTGAAAAAATCAATTGTTTTATTAACAGCTCTATTTTTCGTGTTTTCGGTAAGTTCGTATCTTTCAGCACAAGAAGCTTCTCAGGAACAACCAAGGCTGGGATTGCTCAACTGGGGAAATAACCCGGCCACAGGTAAAGCCTGGACGATTGCTGATCTTTCGGAATTGGCAAAGGCTCGCAATTCATCACCCGTGGGGAAAGAAGTACGCAACATCCTGCGCTCTGCTCAAAATGAATTGCAAAAAGCTGGAACAATAGAGCCTCTCGAACGCATCGAAATGGAAGGCGTGCTGCGAACGGACATTAGATATCAGCGCTCTTCTAAGGCCGTTCAAGTATTTCCTGCGATGATTGCCTGGGCATTTTGCACGAGGTTAGAGGCTGCCAATGATGCGGGGAAAAAGTGCAAGACTGCCTTGCTCGAAGGCTTATTCGGAAAAGATGGAAATCACGGTTGGCTGGGAGTGTACAAACCAACGGGGAATCCCATCGACGAATCAAATCTGCTGCCACTCATCCAGGCCATTGACATTACCGGACCACTTTTTACCAAAACACAGGCAGAGAAGGTGCAATCATTTTTGAAAACTATCATCAGTCAGAATGACCGTTTTTTCAATGAAAAGAAACCTACAAACACTTCGCGCGTCAATAATCACAATACCTGGCGCTTGACTATCAAGGCTACGGTAGCAAAAGTCCTCAATGATCAGACCACATTGTCAGAGACTCGCAATCTTTTCAGCCGGCATGTTGTCGACAATCTCATAGAGCCTTCCGGGTGGAAGCCTGATCCTAAATGTTCCAATAATGCTTCAGAGGTTCGTTACGGCGGTTATGACTTCCGGCAGAGAGATGCTTTTCACTACCACGTTTACAATCTTGAAGCTTTCATTTTTACAGCAAACTTCATTCCAGACATGCTTGGTGAATCAGAGCGTAAAGCAATCGGTAATGCTCTTGATTTTTTGCGCCCCTATTTTACAGGCCAAAAAATCCATCGTGAATTTGTCTGCAGTTCTGTCAAATTTGACAGAGAACGCGCTGAAGCAGGCATTGAGGAGTGCAAAACGAATCCCTGGAAACCAGAAAGGGCCCGCAAATTACTGCGTAACGCGAGGCCATTATTCCCCGAAATCAGTTCATGGACTGCCAACATTGTTGATGAAAACTACAGCCCTGTCGTCAAGCTGACGGCAGCATTGCACGGAGAAGGTGGATATTAATTTTTGTCTCGAATTTTTCATTAGCTGAGGGTCTGTTACTGGGGCTCACGTCGCCCCCCTCCACGAACATAAGCGCGATGGAGCCTCCCTTTCTTGCTCAAAAATGAGCTAAGGTGATATCGCTTATTCGGTATCTTTTTTAACTATTCACTGCTCACTATCGACTATTCACTTGTTTTTATAGCGCCTGCGTCCGGGTACCCGATTGCGGGTGTTCCTTGCCACCTCAATATTATTTTTGATTTAGAAATTGACATATTTTGAAGCAAATATTACTATTTCGGGAATTACGGCTTGAAGTATATTAACAGACCTTACCCTCAAGATGCCCGGAGCAAGGAGGTAGGATGAATTATCTGGTCATGGGAGCTGGCGCATTGGGGAGTGTATTTGGCGGTCTCTTGGCAAAGACCGGCCATCAGGTCACCTTTGTGGGTGTGGACGAGCATCTTCTGGCAATGCAAAAATCCGGGCTTACCATCACTGGCTTATGGGGTGAAAGCCACATCGCGGAGGTACATGCTCACTATGGCGTTAAGGAAGTTCAGGGGACCTTCGATGTTGTACTACTCTGCGTAAAATCCAACATCACCGCCACTGCGGCCGCTCAGGTGCTGCCGTTTTTGCGGCCCGACACACTGGTGGTGTCCATTCAGAACGGACTGGGCAACTGGGAAGCCATCGCAGAGGTAGTGGGGAAAGAACACACCGTGGGCGCGCGTATCATTTTCGGAGCCGAGATAATTCATCCCGGTACGGTCAAGGTGACTGTTTATGCCGATAAGGTGTTGTTGGGGCCGCTGAGCCCGGGGACACCCGTCGCGCGTATTCAGATCATCGTGGACGAATTGAATGCCGCCGGCATTCCTTCGGCAGTGAACCATGAAATTACCGGCCAGCTCTGGGGCAAGGTGCTCTATAACTGCGCGCTCAACGCTTTAGGCGCGATTCTGAAAGTCTCCTACGGCAAGCTCACTGAGATTGGTGAAATCCGGATTGTCATGCTGGATATCATCCAGGAAATTTTCGCGGTGGCCAAGGCCAAGGGTGTAAAGCTACCGTATACGTCGCCGCAGGATTATTACCGCACCCTGATGGAAGTGCAGATTCCTCCCACGGCAACACATCGTTCATCGATGCTGCAGGATATCACCTCCGGGAGGCCTACTGAGGTCGACGCGCTCAATGGCGCCATTGCGCGCTATGGACAGGAACTCGGTATTCCTACTCCGGTCAACACAGTGATCACCGCTGTGATCAAGGGGCTGGAAACACCACGCACTATTCACTAACGACTATTCACTATTTTTTCTTCCACTCACTATCGACTATTCACTGCCCTTACTGTTGATCCTTCCACATTCCATACTTTTCCCTCAGCACTCTGTGGAGGATTTTACCGGCGGATGAACGGGGCATCTCGGCATCTTCGACAAAAATAATATTCTTCGGGACCTTGAAGGCGGCAATCTTGCCTTTGCAGTATTGAGTTATCTCTTCGGCCGTAGCTGTTTGTCCTTCGTTGAGGGCAATTACCGCCGTTACCTGTTCGCCCCATTTCTCGTGAGGTACGCCGATGACTGCCACGTCTTTTACTTTTGGATTGCAGTTGATGACATTCTCGACCTCAGAAGGAAAGATATTCTCGCCGCCTGATATGATCATGTTCGCCTTTCTGTCCACAAGGACATAATAGCCGTCTTCATCCCGGTAAGCCATATCGCCTGCGCTGAAATACTCATCCTTCATTGCCGCGGCAGTCTTTTCCGGTTCTTTCCAGTAACCTTCAAAGAGCATAGGGCTTCTCGAATAGAGCTCACCGACAACATTGGGTTTGTTGATGAGAAAACCGTCTTCATCATAGAGCATGATAATATCAGTGCCGATAACCTCCCTGCCTATTGTGCCGAGTTTTGTCATCTGTTCCGCAGGCTTCAGGATGGTCACGATACCGGCTTCAGTAGACCCGTACGCTTCATAGAGTTCAGCGTTCTTGAACATCTCAAGGACACCGAGTTTCGTGTCTTTTCTCGCCGGAGCGGAAGATATGAGAAGCTTCTTGATGCTCGACAGATCATATTTCTTTTTTATCTCATCGGACAGCGCAAGCATCATGATATAGTGCGTGGGAACAAGAGAGGTAAATGTTACCTTGAGGTTCTGAAAGGTCTTCAGGAGTTCTTCAGGATTAAAACTTACCATGTTGTATACCGCCACAGTGCCGCCAACCCAGGTGGCCACAAAAGAGTAATAAAGGGAATTGATATGACAGCAGGGCATGACAAGAAGGTTGCAATCATCAAAACTAAACTGCTGGTCATAGATGGTAATAAGATATTCGGCAAAGAGAGAGGCGTGACTCTTCATGACACCTTTTGGTTTGCCTGTAGTACCACCGGTATACATAATGACCCAGACATCATCGGCGTCTACCTTTACGGCAGGTTCTTCAGGGCTTGCCTTGGCAAGCAAGTCTTCGTATGAAATAAAACCTGTATGTGTTTCTTTACCAAGCGAGAAGGATATGTATTTCTCAACGGTAGGGAGGTTCTTCTTCATGCCGTTCACCATGTTTATCCATGGGAACTCCATGCCGTCGGCTCCGTCCTTGCCGCCCTGGACGATAAAGGCCTTACATTCGCTGTGGTTGATGTTATATTCCATCTCAGGGCCGGACAGTCTGAACATAATAGGGACGACTATGAAACCTCCCTTGGCGGCAGCGGCATAGATCTCCATCCACTCAGCACAGTTATATGCGAGAACGGCAAAACGGTCGCCCTTCTTCATACCCATGGTGGCAAGGGCATTGGCGAGTCTGCAGGCGCGTTCATTCCATTGTTTGAAGGTATAAGATTTATAGAGGTCTCTGATTCCTATCTTATCCGGCCATCTGAAAGCGTTTACCCGTAACACATCTTTTGCCGTCAGCCAGCGACCGTTTTTCATAATTTTTTCTCCTTTAGTCCCGGATCTTGCCGGGCTTCATACCGATGATGGATCCTAATTGTTTCGGTAAATGTTGTTTTAACATTATGAACCTTCTTTGATAAAATGATTTCAAAAACAGGCTAATGCCATGTTTTTTATATCTTTTTACTCACTCTTCTGTCAAGGAAATAGGAACATCGAAACCTTCAGAAAACGCTTAAAAAAATCGGCTGACAGTTGAAAAACAGCCAGCCGATCTGAATTGATAATAAATACAGCTTATGCCTTACGCCCGCCTATGCCTTTCGTGCTTTTGGTGATGGTTTTGGCTTTTTCACTGGGGCGCAACGCGCGGACTGCCGAGCCTGCGCGCCACATTTCTGAGCCGGCCATAGTGCCCAGCTCTTTGGCAAGCCCTTTCTGGTAATCCCTGCCGCCGCATGTCTTGATGACATGCTCTGCTTCCGCGCCGGAGGCGACTTTCTTATATAGTTCTTTAAAAACAGGTTCTACAGCTTTTCTGAATTTTCCCTTCCAGTCGAGGGCACCACGCTGTGCCGTCACAGAACAATTGGAGTACATCCAGTCCATACCGTTTTCATCAACGAGACGGATAAGGCTTTGCGTGAGTTCTTCTACGGTTTCGTTAAAAGCCTCACTGGGCGAGTGACCATGTCTGCGGAGTTCATTATACTGAGCTTCCATAACACCTTCGAGGCAACCCATGAGTACTCCGCGTTCGCCTACAAGGTCGCTGTTGGTTTCATGGGGGAATGTTGTGGGAAAAAGATAGCCTGATCCGACAGCAATACCAAGGGCAAGACACCTCGTTTCGGCACGGCCAGTGGCGTCCTGCCATACGGCATAACTCGAATTAATACCGGCACCTGAAAGGAAGTTGCGACGGACGTTAAGACCCGAACCCTTTGGGGCAACCATGATGACATCCACGTTTTTCGGAGGCACCACGCCGGTCTTCTTATTATAAGTAATTGAAAAACCATGTGAGAAATAGAGCGCGTCACCTGGTTTAAGGTTCGCCTTTACGATGGGCCAGACAGCTCTCTGAGCCGCATCGGAAACGAGCATCTGAATAATGGTACCGCGTTTCACTGCTTCCTCAATGGAAAATAACGTCTTACCCGGAATCCAGCCATCCGCGACAGCACGGTCCCAGTCGCGTTTAAATTCTTTCGCCTGGCCGACGATAACGTTGAAGCCATTATCTTTCATGTTGAGTCCCTGCGCGGGTCCCTGAACACCATAACCGATAACGGCAATAACCTCGTTCTTCAGCACTTTACGCGCCTTCGCGAGAGGAAACTCTTTCCGTGTGATTACCGTTTCCCTGACACCACCAAAATCAATAATAGCCATAATATTTTTCTCCTCCTTTTAAATATAACGAGTTATTTCCTAGAAATTTGTTCTTTAAATCTCTACCATTATAAAACCAAATGGAACCTCTGTCAAATGAGAGCTTGATAAATTATCGTATGGTTACAACGTCTGTGCGGGAAAGAGATCCGGCGCCGGTTGTCCGGAGACATTTGGCGCCGGTTATCATGAATTCACTATATTTTCTACTTTTTTATTGCTTCCTTAATCTTATTGACAATCTCTTCGCTGCTCAAAGAGAAGATTGATTTCAGAAGACCTTCCTTTTTGTAAAAGTCGATGAGGGGCGCTGTTTTTTCATTGTAAGTCGCGAGGCGTTTTGTGATTGCCTCTTCTGTTTCATCGGCACGCTGTATGGCCGGCGATCCGCATTTGAAACATGTCCCATCGGCTTTTGGCGGCTTACTTTTTATATTATAGATTTCCTGACAGTCAGGATTGGAGCATGTCCTTCTCGTCGTAAGCCTGTCGAGGATAACGTCGGTCGGCACATCAAGATTGACGACAAGATCAAGTTTGATATTCAATTTTACCAGGAGTTTTTTCAATGCCTCTGCCTGTGGAATGGTCCTCGGAAAACCATCAAGGAGAAACCCTTTCGCGCAATCCGGCTCCTTCATACGCGCTTCCATAATGTCCATAATGAGGTCGTCGGGAACAAGTTCGCCGCGTTCCATAAAGCCCTTTGCCTTCACTCCGAGCTCGGTTCCCGCTTTCACTGCGTTCCTTAATATATCGCCTGTAGAAATTTGTATTGATCCGTCATATTCGGTCAACAACTTTGCCACTGTGCCTTTGCCCGCACCGGGAGCACCTAATAGAACAATTCTCATCGCACTGCCTCCTTAGTGATTGTTTTTCAATCGGTTTTATTTTTTACGACTTATCTTATGCTGTTTATCTGTTTGCTTTTTTCTCTTGTTTCTCTTTTCTCTTTTCTTTCAGAGTTTTCTGCGGGGCCTTCTTGTTCTCTTTTTTTTGTTTATTCTTCTCGCCCATAAAGTCCTCCTTATAAAATATATTTGAGTTTACCAGAAATTTATAAAAAAATCATTTTGAAAAACATGTATGTCATAACAGGAAACATTCATGTGGTTCATAGTTTTATGAAAAAGATAAAAAAGTTAATAATAGAAATAATTTGGAAAAAACTACTTTATTGACTAAAAAAATTGTAGTACATTACACGATAGAATGTAGTAAACCTACTCTTGGAAAAATGACAAAACAAAAATATTATCTCTACTCTGATAAAAACAAAAAAGAATTTTTTTCGCTTCCTGAGACATGGACTGTAAAGCATTTTGTGGAAGCAGACTCTGGGGAACACCTTTCTCCCATTGAGCAGATGGTACTCGATGCCCTGTCTCATCCGGCAGACACGGAGCCTCTGATAAATCTTGTTTCAAAGTCACAACGTATTGCCGTCATCGTCGATGATGCCACGCGGCCTACACCGGTAGCGCCTATACTCAACACCCTTCTCCCTCATATCGAGGCGGCTGGTTTTGAAAGGAACAACATCACAATTGTGATTGCTCTTGGAACCCATACGGCAATGCAAAAGGAGGTGCTGGAAGAAAGGCTTGGGAATAAAATACTGTCCCGATACAAGGTTACCCAGCATGACGCCTGGCAGAGCGATCTAGTTCCCGTTCCAACACCGGGGGACACAAGGGTGCTAAAAATCAACCCTGAAGTCGCACGGGCTGATCTTCGCATAGGGATAAGTTCCATTCTGCCCCATCCCATGGCCGGCTACGGCGGAGGTCCGAAAATTGTCATGCCCGGAGTCGCCAATTATGAATTTGTCCGTGACCACCACATGAAACACCTCATACACCCCCGGTCCACGGCAGGCCTCACCAAAGGTAACCCCTTTCACGAGGACTGTATGAAAGCCGCGCGGGCAATTGGACTTGATTTTTCGATAAACTGTGTGTACGACCAAAAGGGAGAGATTATCCGGATAATAGGTGGAAGTCTTGAGATGGCTTTCAGCAAGGCGGTGGAAGTGTGCCTTTCGATACTGGGCCACCGCTTTGAAGAGAAGGTTGATATAACGATTGCCTCAGTTTATCCCCACAATCACGGCCATCAGTTCTTCAAGGGTTTGAGCGCCCCCGATGTAGTGACTAAAGAAACAGGCGCCATCCTGCTCATGGCGCCAATCGTGGCGCCCATGTCAGCTGAATTTATGAACTCATTCAATGTCGTAAAGGAAAAGTCCGGTAATGATTCAGCGGCATACATCAAAGATCATCTATCGCGGGGAAAGGCGTACCTGCCCGATAAGTCAATTGACTTCAATATGGCCATGTCTACTCCATTCTTAAGGCCCAGGATACGGGTAATACTCGTGTCGCCGATGATCTCGCAGGATGAAGCACGGACCATGGGTCTTGAATATGCCACCTCTGTTAAAGAAGGCCTGGAAATCCTTAAAACAGCATATACTAATGCTACAGTCGCCATACTCCCCGCGGGTGGTCTCATTATTCCCATTACTGCCTGGGAACGTTAGGGAGATACACAGGTGTTCCCCTCCGGAGGGTTCACATGAAAAACAGGGCACAGTCGGTTGTCATTCACGAAAAGGACACAGTGGCGACAGCGTTGAAAGCGCTTCATGCCGGTGCAAAAATACCGGTAACAATAAAAAACCGAAACGAAATTATTAAGCTCCTCGCAGATATACCGGCAGGTCATAAATTCGCGCTTATCGATATGGAAGAAAGCGCCGATGTCATTAAATATGGAGAACCCATCGGTCAAAGCACGGTTAAAATCAGGCAGGGGGAACACGTACATACACATAATGTGGCAAGCTGGAAAAGAACGAGGTATTGATAATGTATTTTGATGGTTATCGAAGGCCTGACGGAAAGACAGGGACAAGAAATTTCATACTCGTCATACCGAGTGTGGGCTGTTCACAGGGTGTGGCTCGGGAGATTGCCGGTAATTTAAAGAACGTTGTCTATCTTCCTAACATTCTCGGTTGCGGTCAGATTGGTGAAGACCGCTTGCTTGTGAAAAAAACGCTCGTCGGTTTCGGCGCTCATCCCAATGTTTTTGGCGCGCTCATCGTGGGAAACGGCTGTGAACAACTGGCCTCCGGTGAGATCGCGCGGGACGTCAGCGCAACCGGAAAAAAGGTTGAAGCCATTGTTCTTCAGGACACAGGCAGTATGAAAAAGACAATTGCGCTGGGAAGAAAGATCGTCAAAGAGATGCTCACCGATGCCGCGTTACTCAAACGCGAGCCAATCCCGCTGAGTGAACTTATCATCGGAACAGAATGCGGCGGCTCGGATTATACATCAGGTCTCGCCTCAAACCCTGCGGTCGGTGTAGCCTGCGACATGCTGGTGGCGGAAGGAGCAACTGTCATACTCTCTGAAACACCGGAAATTATCGGCGCGGAACATATCCTTGCGAAGCGCGCAAAGACACCTGACATTGCCAACAAGATACTCGATGCGGTGGACTGGTGGGAGGCAAAAGCCATTGAAGGGGGTCAGGATATTCGTGAGGCCAATCCGTCGCCGGGAAATATTGACGGGGGCATCACCACACTGGAAGAAAAATCTCTCGGATGTATACACAAGGCGGGGACAATGCCGGTTGAGGAATTCATCTCCTACGCGGAACATCCGACAAAAAAGGGGCTCATCTACATGGATACACCGGCACACGATATAGAACAGCTTACCGGCATGGTGGCGGGCGGGGTGCAGATAGTCGTCTTCACCACCGGTAAAGGCACTCCCGTGGGATCACCCATCGCGCCGGTCATCAAGATTACCGCCAATAAAAATACCTACACAACCATGCGGGATTGCATGGACATGGATATGAGTAAAATCATCGACGGTAGAGAAACGTTGCAGACCGCGGGTAAACGTATCTTTGACGAGATCATCGCCGTCACGTCAGGAAAAATCACAAAAGCAGAACGGTTTAATCAGCGGGATTTCTGTATATTTAAAACAAACATGAACATATAAATACCAATTCTAATAAAAGAGGTTATTGATGACTTATTCCAAATGAATTCATCTAAACAGATAATTTAAAACGAGGGACGATCCTGATATTTCCTGTTTTCAGCGAAGCACAACTTAATTGAATACTCCTTAAGTTTCACCCCAGTTTTATTAGTTGAGATAAACTGATAAAATCGCTGAAGTTCATGCCAAGTCGTATTCAAAAATAGAATAAAGATGCCGAGGAGAAGGGAACCGGGGTGTTATACAGTATCAAAACATGGCGCAAAAACGCCATGAAGCGAGCCTCGGGCGAGCAGAGGGGGTGGCTCCGACAGCTTTGCTGCCGGAGGGGGCGACGCAAGCCCCAAAAATAGCGGATTTACGACGACGAAGGCGCTTTATTATATGCATGAAGACGGCTTGGCATCACGTCACTCCAGATATGCGCCCTTGTCCGCGCTAACTGCATATTTGGCAAAGAGGGCAAGGTAGCCTTTCTTGATCTTCGGTTCCGGCGGTTTCCAACCTTTGAATCTTTTCTTGATCTCTTCATCGCTCAGTTCCACTTTCACCGACCGGGCCGGTATATCGATTTCAATGACGTCACCGTCGCGGATCACCGCGATAGGCCCTCCTGCCATTGCCTCAGGCACAAGGTGGCCCACACAAGGGCCTCCTGATGTACCCGAAAATCTGCCGTCAGTGACGATGGCAACAGACTTGTCAAGACCGAGGTCTACGAGCATCCACGTCGCCATGACCATTTCTCTCATGCCGGGACCGCCCCTCGGACCTTCATAGCGAATGACCAGGACTTCTCCTTCCTTCACCTTTCCGTTGAGCAGTGCATCGATGCAATCTTCCTCCTGTTCAAAAACCTGCGCGGGACCTCTGTGTTTCTGCATCTCCGGCCTCACGGCTGTTTGTTTCACCACTGCCACACCCATATTGCCTTTCAGGATGGCAATACCGCCGTTGGGACCTCTTGGATTGGAAAGAGGACGGATGATTTCATCATCCTTTATCTCACCACCCTTCAGATTTTCCGCGAGGGACATGCCGCTCGCGGTCATGACCGATGTATCGAGAAGGCTTTCCATTGATTTCATTACAGCCTGAAGTCCTCCGGCACGCTCAAAATCCTCCATAAGATACCGGGGGTCTGATGGTTTTATCTCCATGACTGAGGGGGTCTTCTGGCTTATCTTTTCAAAATCGTCAAGTGTAAATGGGTAGTCAAGCTCATGGGCAATGGCAGGGAAATGAAGTGTCAGGTTTGTTGAGCCGCTGGTGGCGCAGCAAACCTTTACCGCATTTGTGAAAGCGGCTTTAGAAACGATGTCGCGCGCGCGGATGTTCTTCCAGACAAGTTCCATGATTTTCCGGCCCGCTTCTTCAGCGAGTGTTTCCAGCGCCGGATCGGTGGCGCAGAGCGAGCTATTGCCGGGCAGTGAAAGACCGATAGCCTCAGCGGCGATACACATACTGTTGGCCGTTCCCATGAGACAGCAGGCCCCGGGGCCGGGACATGCCTCGCCCTCAATTTGTCTCAATTCTTCCTTACTGATCTTGCCCTGTTTATACATAACAAAATATTTTCCCACTGAGGAACAGTCAAGCCGTTCTCCTTTGTGATAACCGGCAGGCATATATCCTCCGGTAAATATGACCGTAGGCAGATTGCAGCGGACCGCGGCCATGATGAGGCCGGGGACTATCTTGTCACAGGTCCCGATCATGACAGCGGCGTCATAGCTCGCGTGTTCTATCATCATCTCAACAGAGGCGGCAATAAGGTCCCGGCTGGGGAGCACGTACTTGAAACCTTCATTGCCGCTTCCCTGACCATCGCAGGGCGCAAGGACATTGAAGATGGTCGCCATTCCTCCAGCTTCCCGGATACCTCTTTTTACGGCAGCGCCGATACGGTCAAGGTGGTAGGAACCGGGCAGTATTTCATTCCATGTGTTGGCAATGGCAACAAGAGGTTTTTCAAGGTCTTCATCGGTAGCACCCACAGTTTTCAAGAACACCCTGCGCATATAATATTGTGGTACATCGGGGGTCAGGGCTTTACTGCGAAGCTTTATGGTCATAGTTGTCCTCCTTTTTTTTCCGCTTAGATCAAAAAATATTTCAGCCAGATAATTCTCACATTAGGAAAGTCTTATTTTTCTCATGTCATAAGGACGAAGTTCTCGACACAATGGATCTTTGTCATTTTTGTTCACGATTCATACTTTCCCATTGAATATACGTTTGCTTTTTCTTATA
>JAEAME010001632.1_pt1 | contig 14904 bp, 17 predicted proteins | sample 8958731 | NCBI WGS metagenome assembly JAEAME01 (sample SAMN16933194, study PRJNA681113) | bioreactor sludge metagenome | isolation source: anerobic bioreactor sludge (Control) | place: India:Bengaluru | collected 2018-10-24 | reverse complement strand
CCGGGGGCGCGGACCCCGGCGCATGGCGATCGGCCGGGATGACCTTACCCAGCGAAGGCGGAATACACCCTCTGTCCTGGGGAAGCACCGCGTTACCGAAGGCTGCTGACACCCGCCTTGCGCGTCTGCGCCGTTGAGTGCGGTATGAGGGCTATGTGCCGGGCCCTCTTGATGGCCTGGGACAGGGCCCGCTGGTGCTTGGCGCAGTTGCCGGTGCGGCGCCGCGGCTCGATCTTCTGCCGGTCCGAGATGTAGCGCCGCAACAGGGGGATGTCCCGGTAGCTGATGTCAGTCGCCTTGTCGGCGCAGAAGGCGCACACTTTCCGTTTCGGGATGTACTTCGGCCTGGATGATCTCCTGACTGGTCTCCTGGGCGCATTAACCATTTCTGCTCAACCTCACTAGAACGGCAGGTCCTCTGCCTCGATCTCCTCGTCGGCCTTGCCCTCTTCCTTCGCGGGAGCCGCGGCCTGCCGGTCCAGGAACAGCACCCGTTCCGCGATTATCTCCACCTGCGTCCGCTTCTGGCCGTCCTGGCCCTCCCAGACGCGGCTGCGCAGCCGGCCCTCTATGTAGGCCCGCCGGCCCTTGGCCAGAAACTGGTTGCAGCTCTCGGCCAGCTTGTTCCAGGCGGTGACCGTGAACCACTCCGTCTCCTGCTTCCGCTCGCCGTCCGGGCCGTTGAAGAACCGGCTGGTGGCCACCCGGAAGCTGGTCACCGGGTTGCCGTTTGGCGTGAACCGCATCTCGGGGTCGGTCCCCACGTTCCCTATGATCATTACCTTGTTCAGATTCGCCATCGCCTCCGCCCCTCTCTCAGGCCCCCGGCCCCTATTCTCCCAGTCTCACCAGAAGGTGCCGCAGGATCCGGTCCGAACCCCGCAGGCTCCGGTCCAGCTCCAGCGCCGAGGTGGGATCCATCTTGAACGGTGTGAGCACGTAGTTGCCTTCCCGGCAGCGCTTGATGGGATAGGCCAGCCTCTTCCGGCCCCATCGATTGACTTCTCCTACCACCCCTCCCTTCTGGCTGATCATCTGGCTCACCCTGTCGATTTCAGCCGGCAGCTCCTCCTCCGCAATCTCGGGCCTGAAAATCACCGTCAGCTCGTAGTCACGCAACTTGATGCTCCCTCCAACAGCACTAGACAATAACTTCCGTTATTGTCCGGAAAACTATATCACAGAAGCGGCAACGCCCTCAACCCTGAGGCCTCAACCCTGCGGGATCGGGAAACGGTCGCAGATGTCCCGGACCTCCTCGGTCAGCCGCTCCTTGATCTGCGCGTCCCCGAGGTTGGTCAGCGCCTGGCCGATTATGCGGGCTACCTGCTGCATCTGCGGCCTCCCCAACCCCCTGGTGGTCACGGCGGCGGTCCCCAGCCTGAGCCCGCTGGCCTGCCGGGGCGGCAGCGGATCAAAGGGTATGGCGTTGCGATTGGCCGAAATGCCGATGGCGTCCAGCGCCTCCTCGGCTGCCCTGCCGGTTATGCCTGCGGCGCGCAGGTCCACCAGCAGCAGGTGGCTGTCCGTGCCGCCCGCCACGATGCGCCAGCCCAGCCGGGCCAGCTCGGCGCACAGGGTCTTGGCGTTCTCGGCCACGTTTTTCTGGTAGGTGGCGAAATCGGGCTGCAGGGCCTCGTGGAAGCAGACCGCCTTGGCCGCTATCACATGCATCAGAGGGCCGCCCTGGATGCCCGGGAACACGGCGGAGTCCAGGCCCTTGGCCAGCTCCGGGATGGCCAGGATGAAGCCGCCCCGCGGCCCGCGCAGGGTCTTCTGGGTGGTGGCGGTCACCACGTGGGCCCACGGCAAGGGCGAGGGGTGGAGGCCCACGGCGATCAGGCCTGCCGGGTGGGCGATGTCCACCATCATCTTGGCCCCCACCTCGTCCGCCACCCGCCGGATCCTCTCGAAGTCGATGCTGCGGGGGTAGGAGCTGGCCCCGGCCACGATCAGCCTGGGCCGGTGCTCCCGCGCCAGATGCTCCAGCTCCTCGTAGTCCAGGAGCTCGGTCTCCCGATTGACCCCGTAGTGGACGAAGTTGTAGAGCTTCCCGGAGAAGCTGGCGGGGCTGCCGTGCGTGAGGTGCCCGCCGTGAGCCAGGCTCATGGCCAGCACGGTGTCACCGGGCTTGAGGAGGGCCAGGTACACCGCCGCATTGGCCTGGCTGCCGCTGTGCGGCTGAACATTGGCGTACTCGGCCCCGAAGAGCCGCCGGAGGCGCTCGATGGCTATGCGCTCCGCCTCGTCCACCCACTCGCAGCTGCCGTAGTAGCGGCGTCCCGGGTACCCCTCGGCGTACTTGTTGGTCAGCACCGAGCCCTGCGCTTCCATGACGGCGCGGCTGGCGTAGTTCTCGGAGGCGATCAGCACCAGCTTGCGCCGCTGGCGCTCCTCTTCCTGGCGGATAACTTCCGCGATCTGGGGGTCCCGGCCGGCCAGGTAGCTCATGTCTCTCTCGCCAGCGCCAGGCCCCAGACCAGAGAGGCCCCCGCCTCTTTCAGGGCGGCGGCGCAGGAGCTCAAAGTGGCCCCGGTAGTGCAGACATCATCGATCAGCAGGACGCGCTTTCCCGCCAGCCTGCGGTCCCGGCAGCTGAACGCCCCGGCCAGGTTGCCCCGCCGCTCCGCGGCGCCCGCGGTCTTGACCTGGGGCTTAGTATGGCGCAGCCTGACCAGGCAATCGCCCACCACCGGCAGTCCGTTTCGCTTTCCCAGCTCAGCCGCGAGAAGCTGGGCCTGGTTGTAGCCCCGGTCCTCCAGCCGGCTGGAGAACAGAGGCACCGGCACCAGCACGTCGGCCGCCAGCGGCTCCCGCTCCAGGTAGTTGGCCAGCAGCCGCCCCAGGGGCGCGGCCAGCGCCTTGAAGTGAGCGTACTTGAACTGGTAGATGGCCTGGCGCACGACGCCGTCGAAGGCGAAGGGCGACCGGATGCCGTCGGTCTCCGGCTTCCATGACTGGCAGCGCGGGCAGGGCCCCGCCCCGGCCAGGGGCGTGCTGCAGGCCGGGCATACGGGAGGCACCAGTCGGGGGAGGGAGGCCTCGCAGCAGGCGCAGACAAAAGGCCCATCGTTTCCGCAGCCAACGCACCTGGGTGGGAAGAGGACGTCGAGGAACTTGCCCTTGACTTCGTCCAGCCGGGCCGTGAACACGCGTCTTCGATTGATGCTGATCAAGATCGTCTAGCGCACCCGGGAGTTGTGCATGGCGCCGCTGATGACCGGCTCGTTTATGTAGACGTCGCCGTTTCTAATCTTGAGGTTGAAGCCGCAGTTGGGATTGGTGCAGATCCATGCCTTGTAGTGTATCGGCGCGCCCTGACTGCCGAAGTCCGACAGAGGCACCAAGTCGCCGGAGTTGCACTTCTGGCACTTGGGCAGACTGAAGTGCTCCACAAACCACCTCCCACTAGTAATCAACGAATAGTATATCCGATGCGCGGACGCTTATTCAAATCAGGCGCCGGGGTCTTTATCAAATCCGTACCACTTCACCAGGCTCTCCATGGCCTCCCTTTCGGAGCGGAAGCGGTTAATGGGGTTGTCCCAGTCCGGGTACCCTATGGCTATGCCCACCAGCACCAGCTTGGAGACGGGGATCCCCAGCATCTGCCGCAGCACGTTGGGATAGTGGGCCGCCTGCGCCTGAATGATGGTGCCCAGGCCGTAGTGGGTGGCCAGGAGCATGATGTTCTGCGCCACCAGGCCGCAGTCGAACACCGGCCAGACGTTGAGGCCCCCGGCCTGCTCGTAGAGCGATCGGTCGATCAGGATATAGATGGCCGCCGGCGCGCCGTACAGCCGGGGTCCCTGGAGATACCACTCCCCCGAGTCGCCCGCTGCCTGCCCTCCCCCGGGGGCCTCCCCGGTGGCGGCCTTCGAGACCCTGGTGGCCTCCGTCATCCGGGCGGCCAGTTTCTGGAACCGGGTCTTGTATATGCCGGGGAAGAGCTTCGGTCTGCGGAAGTCCGGCTGGGCCTTCACTCCGCGCTGCGTGACGAAGGCCTCCTTGATGGCCGAAAGCTTCGGCCCGGACACGACGACCAGCTCCCAGGGCTGGGTGTTGGCCCATGAGGGTGCGCGCAGGGCCGTGGCGGCGATCTGGTTCAGGATGTCACGCGGAACGGGGTCCGGCTTGAAGGCGCGAATGCTCTGTCTCTTCTGGATGACTTCGGTGATGTCCATGGGCCTGTCTGCTCCTCCCCCCAAGTGTGCCAGCTCCTACCCTGACTCTACTATGGCCGGAGGCCCCGGTCAACCTGCGGCAGCATGGCGGAATAAGGTATCCTATTCTGTGGACCTATCGCGGGAAACAGGAGGGACTTTCATGGACATCAAGGGGAAGACCGCTTTCGTGACCGGGGGCGCCAGCGGGCTGGGGGAAGCCACCGCCAGGCGGCTGCACGGCGCCGGGGCCAATGTGGTGATCGCTGATTTCAACCGCCAGAATGCGGAGAAGCTCTGCCAGCAGCTGGGGGCCCAGGCCTCCTTTGTGGAGCTGGATGTGACCAAGACCGAGACGGTCAAGGCCGGCGTGGAATCAGCCCTCAAGACATTCGGCGCCATTCACATTTTGGTGAACTGCGCCGGGAGCGGGTGGGTGGGGAAGACGGCGGACAAGAACGGCCCCCATGACCTGGACGCCTTCAAGAAGATCGTCGAGCTGAACCTGATCGGCACCTTCGACTGCACCCGCTGGGCCGCTTTTCACATGCAGAAGAACGAGCCGACTGCGGACGGCGAGCGTGGGGTGATCATCAACACCGCGTCCGTGGCCGCCCTCGAGCCGCAGATGGGGCAGGTAGCCTACTGCGCCTCCAAGGCGGGGGTGGTGGGGATGACCCTGGCGGTGGCCCGGGACCTGGCCCGCAGCGGCATCCGGTGCTGCACCATCGCCCCGGGGACCTTCGACACCCCGCTCACGGCGCTGATGCCTCAGGAGATGAAGGACGGCATCACCCAGCACATACCGTTCCCCAAGCGCTTTGGCCGGCCGGAGGAGTTCGCCAGCCTGGTCGCCCAGATCGTGGAGAACGCGTTCCTGAACGGGGACACCATCCGCCTGGATGGGGCCGTCCGCTTCCCGCCGAAATAGCGGCGAGCGAACGCCAACCGCGTGACCCGGGCGCCGGCCGCAGGCCGGCGGCGATGGTCTGGGGCACCCGGTCATCCCGGGCGTCTGCCTGCCCCTGACGAGGTCCGGCGCCTAGCCGCGCACTCCGCGCCCGGCAAAGAGGTCTCGGGCCACGCCCGCGAGCCCGGGGTCCCGGGACGCCGTCGGCGCCTTGTAGAGCAGCTCGTTGAGCCTGGCCGGGTTGCTGCTCTTGGCCAGGGCGGCCTCCTGCGTGACCACGCCCTTCTTGACCAGTTCGGCCATGGCCATGTCCAGCGTCTGCATCCCTTCCCGGCTGCCCATCTCGATGTTGGGTGGTATCTCGAAGATCTTGTGGTCGCGGATCAGCCGCCGGATGACGTTATTGGCCAGCAGGACCTCCACCGCGGCCACCCTCCCCCCGCCGGTGCGCGGCAGGAGCGCCTGGGACACCACCGCCTCGATGACCTGGGACAGCTGCAGCCTCACCTGCTGCTGCTGGCCGAAGGGGTACATGTCGATGACGCGGTCGATGGACTGGGCGGCGTCGACGGTGTGCAGCGTGCCTACCACCAGGTGGCCGGTCTCCGCCGCCGTCATGGCCGTGCTTATGGTATCCAGGTCGCGCATCTCGCCGATGACGACCACATCCGGGTCATGCCGCAGCGCATGGACCAGGGCGGCGTGGAAGGACAGGGTATCGTCCCCCAGGTCGCGCTGGCGAATGATGCACTGGTTGTTGTGGAAAAGGTACTCGACGGGGTCTTCTATGGTGATGACGTTCTTCGTGGCGCTGTCGTTGAGGTGTCTGATCATAGCCGCCAGCGTGGTCGACTTGCCGCTGTTGGCCGGCCCGGTGACCAGCACCAGCCCGCGGGGCTTGAGGATGACATCCTTGAGGATGACGGGCAGACCGAGCTCCTCTACGGCCGGTATGTCTACCAGCACCCGCCGGAAGGCCAGGCTGACCGAGCCCCTCTGCAGCATGGCGTTGACCCGGAACCGGGCGACCCCCTCCAGGCTGTAGGCGAAATCCAGCTCCTTGTCCTTCTTGAAGGCCGTCCTCTGCTTGGTAATGGTGGCCTGCTTGAAGAGCCGGGTCATTTCGGTGCCATCCAGGGGCGGCATGTCCGGCACCGGCACCAGCGAACCGTCAATGCGCATGATAGGAGGGCTGGGCACGGTCAGGTGCAGGTCCGAGGCGTCCATCTTCACCATCAATTCCAAAAGCTCATCCAGCTCCATTACAGATCCCCCTTTTCTCTTATCTTGGGAAGCTCAGGCGTCGAACAATGGGGCAGGCCACAGGGGCCGCATCTTCCGTTCAACCTGGCCGGGAGCGTGCTCCCCGGCTCGTTTCCCCGCTGGCTCCGGCCATTGCCCACATTATGGGCCCCCGGCCTCTCAGCAGCGTCTCGACCGGCGCCCCCCCCGTCACGCAGGTGTCACGTCCGGGGCCGGCCGGCCGCCCGTGTCGGGGTTTGCCGGACATACGGGCCCCGCCGCCTGATCTAGTATGACCCCGGGCCGGATCCGGTCCGGGCCCAGACTGATCTGCGGAGGTGAAGGAAGTGGCCAGACTGGACGGCAAGGTGGCCCTGATCACAGGCGCGGCCGACGGCATCGGCGAGGCGGCGGCGCGGCTGTTTGCGCAGGAGGGAGCCCGGGTTCTGATCGCCGACATCGATGACGAGACGGGCCGCCAGGTAGCCCGGGGCCTGGGCCGGCCGGCCGCCTATGTTCATGCCGACGTCAGGCTGGAGGCCGATATCAGGGCGGCCCTGGAGGCGGCCGTGCGCCAGTTCGGGCGCCTGGACTGCCTGATGAACAACGCCGGCGGCGCCGGGGTGTTCGCCCCCATCCAGGACATCCCGGTGGAGGATTTTGACCGGACGGTGGCCCAGATCCTGCGCGCGGCGTTCATCGGCATCAAGTACGCCGCCCCGGTGATGAAGGCGCAGGGCTCCGGGAGCATCATCAACATGGCCAGCGTGGCCGGCAGCCGCACCGGGGACTCCGACCACAGCTATGCCGCGGCCAAGGCCGGGGTCATCCATTTGACCCGGACGGCGGCCATGGAGCTGGGGGAGAGCAATATCCGGGTCAACTGCATCTCGCCGGGGTTCGTCATCACCGGGGCCTTTCAGAAGGCAGCCGGCCTGTCGCGCGAGGCCTATGCCCCCAGGGTGCCGCGGCTGGCGGAGCACTTCGCCACCCTTCAGCCGCTGCGGCGGGCCTGCCTGCCCGAGGACATAGCCCGGGCCGCCCTGTGGCTGGCCGGAGATGACTCCGGGTTCGTCAACGGGGCCAACCTGGTGGTGGATGGCGGGCGGTCCAACGGCCGGACCTGGACCCAGTGCCTGGCGGACATGGGCCAGATCGGGACGGTGTTGCTGGGCTGAAGCGGCTGGTGAGAGGATTCTGATATCGGCCGGCATCCACCTGTGACCGCGGCGTGAGGCCGGATACGTAGACTGCACCCGGCGGCAGCGGCGCCCGGGAGGCGCCTTCCCGCGAAGAAACGGGGACGGAACAGGATGAGGATAGGGGGCCGGCGGATCCGGGTCGGCATCTTCGCCAGGCTGATCGTGGTGTTCCTGGTGATCGTCGCGGCGTTCACCTGCTTCTGGGGCTACTGGGCCCTGCCCCGGTTCCAGGCGGACAAGATGCATGATGCGGAAGACAAGACCAGGAACGCCGTGCAGCTGGCCTGCGGGGCCATCGACTTCGTGCACCGGATGGAGCAGGCGGGCATGATGAGCACCGGGGAGGCCCAGGCCTACGCCCTGACGGTGGTGGGCGGCCTGAGCTGGGACACCGGTTTTGGCGACGGCCTGTTCTGGGTCCAGGATGCCCGGCCCGTCCTGCTGATGGACGCCGAGAACCCGGGCCTGGTGGGCGCCGACGTGTCCGGCGTGCTGGACCGGGATGGCCGGGCGGTCTACCGGGACTTCGCCTCCATAGCCCGGGCCGAGGGGGAGGGGGCGCACCGGTATCCCATGGCCGGCCGCGGGGGCGGCGTGGTCACCAAGATGTCGTACGTCAAGTCCTTCGCGCCCTGGGGATGGGTGGTGGGCACTCGCGGGCCGGACGTGGAGGCCCTAGTGTCCCAGTACCGGTCCTGGAGGGACCTGCTGGGCTGGACCCTGGGAGGCATATGCGTGGCCTGCCTGGTCCTGTTCTGGCTGGCGGTGCGCTTGACCGTGTCCCGGCCGCTGGCCTCGATGGTGAAGATCTCCGAAGCGCTGGCGGAGGGCGACGTTGATCAGCAGCTGGGGGCGATGCCGAATGACGAAGTGGGCGACCTGGCGGTGGCTTACTCCCGTGTCATCGACTATATCAAGGAGATGGCGCAAGCCACCAGCCGGATGGCCGAAGGGGACTTCAGCACCGGCAGCCAGCCCCGGTCGGCCCGGGACGTGCTGGGCCAGGCCCATTCCCGCCTGGCGGTCCGGCAGCGCGAGTTGATCGGGAAGACGAAAGCGGCCGCGACCAATGTGGCCGAGGCCAGCAAGCAGCTGACCAGGGCCTCGGAGCAGACGGCCCAGGCCACGCAGCAGATGACGACCACCATTCAGTCCGTGGCCCGGGGGGCGGGGGAGCAGTCGGCTTCCCTGCAGCAGACGGCCCAGGGGATGGAGCAGCTGACCAGGGCCATCGGGCAGATCGCCGAGGGCGCGCAGGTGCAGGCCAGGGGGGTGGAGGAAGCCTCGCGGTTGGTGAGGGAGGTGTCCGAGGCCATCGCCCAGGTCTCGGCCAATGCCGAGGCGGGCAACGAGTCGTGGAGGGCCACGGCCACGTCCGCCACCGAAGGCGCGCGCAAGACACACGAGACAGTGGATGGGATGGTCCAGATCAAGAAGGCCATGGACCAGGTTTCGGCCAGGGTCAGCGACCTTGGCGGGAGGTCACAGGAGATCGGCAAGATCGTGGCCACCATAGACGATATCGCCGCCCAGACGAACCTGCTGGCGCTCAATGCCGCCATCGAGGCGGCCCGGGCCGGGGAGCAGGGCCGTGGTTTCGCCGTGGTGGCGGATGAGGTGAGGAAGCTGGCGGAGCGGGCCTCCCTGGCCACCCGGGAGATCGCCATCCTGGTGGGCGGGATCCAGACCAGCCTGCAGGAGGCCGTCGCCGCCATGCGGCAGGGCAGCCGGGACGTCGAGAGCGGCTGCCTCCTGGCGGCAGATGCCGGCGCCTCGCTGGACAGTATCCTGGACCAAGCGCAGTCCGTGTCCCGGCAGGCAGAGCAAGCCTCCGCCGCCGCCAGGGTGCTGAACGACTTCAGCTCCCGGATGGTGGCGGCGATCGACGGCATCAGCAAGGTGGTGCAGCAGAACGCTGCCGCCACGGCGCAGATGACCCGGAACTCCCAGTCCGTCTCCACGGCGGTCGCCAGCTCCGCCGACATAGCCGCCAACAACAGCGCCGCCGCCCAGGAGGTCGCCGCGGCCACCGAGCAGATGTCGGCCCAGGTCGAGGAGACGCTGGCCGCCGCCCTGTCCCTCACCGAGATGTCGGGGGGGATGGAGCAGTCGGTGGCCGTCTTCAAGCTGGACTAGGCCCGGTTTCCGCGGCCGCCGGACGGTAGGGTTGCCCCCTGCGCCCCGCGCCGTGGGCCCATTGGCACCAGAAGGCGCGGCAGATGTCCGGCTTGGTTTCATTGATGGCGCAGGCGCAGGCCTTGCGGCCCACCACTATCAGGAAAGGGCAGTGGGGCAGGGACTCGCGGGTGTCGGGGTCCACCCACTCTATCCAGACGTCGTGGTCCAGGGACCCCGCGTGACGGAAGGGGACGTAGCGCAGGATGTCTTCCCGCTTCTGGGTCTTCCAGCGCTGGAAGTCCGCCGGGGTCATGGTGAAGCCCGACCCCTCTCGGAGGCAGCACGCTCCGCACCGGGAGCAGCGCGGCCGGTGCCCAGCCGCAGCCCCTGACGAACGGCTGTCCGGACCCGGAACGGTCACCACGGTTTCCCCTGGCTCTAGTTCGCCGCCATTATAGCACCGGCGGGCAAGTGCTCCGGGTGGCGCGCCGGTTCAGAATACGTCCCTGATGCGGCGGTGCAGGCGTCCGCCCAGCGCCAGGATGGTCTCGTGCCGCAGCCGGTTGAGGTCCCTCTGCAGCCTGTGGAACCGGTTGCCCGAATAGAGCAGCTCCGGGTGGAAGTAGATGTCATCCACCGCCCGCACGGCGGCCGGGACCTGGAATCCGGATGGCGAATCCACCCAGTCCTCCAGCCCGCCCCGCAGCAGCGAGTCCAGGATGGCCAGCGTGTGCTCCAGCCTTATGGGGTGGTACTCCTCCCCGGCGCCAATCCCGCCCGTGTTGAGCAGGTAGTACTGCAGCTGGGGCAGCCCTTCCACCAGCTCGTAGAGGAGATTGGCATGCTCCGCCTTGTCGCCGGCCATGAAGGGGTCGTAGAAGAACTCCGTTCTGATCCGCCCGGCCCTGGTGGGGTCCCCGGCGGACGACTCCATGGCCTGCCCCAGGATCATCAGGGCCACCGCCTGCTCGCGCGTAAGTCTGCATATGGCCGGGATGAGCGGGCCCCTGGTCAGCAGGACCAGGTTGTCCACCGCCTCCACGTCGATGTGCCGGCTGGCGTGCATGAAGTCCCGGCGGGGGATGACCGCCCGCCCGTTGGAGGTCAGGCTGAGGTTGTAGAAGTCGAGGTCGCCCTCGGGGGTCACGTGGATGTTCTCGCCGAAGGTCTCCGGGTCCAACAGGCCGTAGTAGATCTCGGCCTGCTCGCCGGGGTTGACGCCCTCGGTCTTCACGAAGATGCCGCCGGCCTCAAACCCGTGAAACGATCCGTCCGGCATCAGGGTGCCGCCGTCGTCCTGCACCAGCCAGGACTTCTCCTTGCCCTTGCGGGCCAGGACCTTGCCAGTGGTGGTCGTCTTGCCGTTGGCGGAAAGCGAGGCCAGCAGCGTTCTGATGGTGCGGTACTCGCCGCGCGACGATTGGAGGTAGTCCTCGCGGCACCCGGCGTGCAGGAAGATGCCGCCCTTCCTGGTCTTGGCCGCCCAGTCCTCGCCGGCGAACACCCCTTTCTTGTATTCGCCGATGTAGTTGGAGTTGCGCACTATCTTGACCACCCGGCCGTCGCCCAGCATGGCCAGCCTGATGGTGATGTCCTTCTGTGGCAGCGGCTTCGTCCTGTTGGTCTCAAAGGCCTCGTCGGCGAACATGATGATGGTGTAGTCGGGCTGCCGAAAGGGGCGCCTGACCGGCAGGAAGAGCTTCTGGCCACCGTACGCGACGTGGGCGAACTCCTCGGGGACGATCAGCCGGACGACGGTGGGGCTGGACTCGTTGCCGACCGTGCGGTCCACCGAGATCAGCCGCCTGGTGGAAAGCACGCTCTGGCACTGGGCCAGCAGCTTCCTCTCGGCGGCGCCGAAATGATGGTCCACGCTGTTACGGGTGAACATGGCTGCCCGGGACATGGGCTCGCTCTGGGCCACGTAGCTGCCGTAGATGGTCTTCTGGACGGCCGGCTCCTTTTCCACGATGGCCTCCAGCTCCGGCCCGGCCGGGTTCACCAGCAGCCGCCCGTCGGCGGCGGCGGCGTCCCGGATGCGTTCCGCGGCCCGGGCAAACTCCTCCGGCGCGAAATCAGCCATGTCGGCTGCCCTCCATCCCCTCCGCCGTGGCGGGACCAGCCCCGTCTATTGCGGGCGGACGGGCCTCGTTCCCCCCCAGCGTGGTGTTGTCGATAAGCCTGGTCCGGCCCAGGTAGACCGCCATGGAGACCAGCGCCGGCCCCTCGATGCGCGACAGCTCCTCCAGGGTGGCGGGATCGGCTATGCTGACATAATCCAGGCGGGCCAGGGGCTCCTTCTGGATCAGGTCCGTCATCTCCCGGCGTATCCGGCCGGCGTCCCGCTCGCCTTCCTCCCAGAGCCCCCGGGCCAGGGCCAGCGATTTCCACAGGACCACCGCAGCCCGGCGCTCGCCAGGGTCCAGGTACACGTTGCGGCTGCTCATGGCCAGCCCGTCGGGCTCGCGCAGCGTGGGCACGACCACCACCTCCAGGTCCATGTTCAAGTCCCGCACCATCTTCTGGATGACCACCACCTGCTGCGCATCCTTCTGGCCGAAGTAGGCCCGGGTGGGCGCCACGATGTTGAACAGCTTGGCCACCACGGTGGCCACGCCCCGGAAATGCCCGGGCCGGGCAGCGCCCTCCAGCCTGGCGGTGACGCCGTCGACGTCCACCCACGTGCCGGCGCCGGGGGGATAGATCTCCTCCACCGGCGGCATCAGCACCAGGTCGGTCTTCTCGTTCTCCAGCAGGGCCAGGTCGCGGTCCGGGTCCCGCGGGTAGCGGGCGAAATCCTCCTTCGGCCCGAACTGGGTGGGGTTGACGAAGATGCTGACGGCGCACAGGTCGTTCTCGGCCCTGGCCCGCCGGACCAGGCAGAGATGGCCGTCGTGAAGGTAGCCCATGGTGGGCACGAAGCCGACCGTCCCGGCCGCCAGGCGGGCCTCCCGGAACCCGGCGATGGTGGTAATGGCCTTCATTCTGCGGAGTAGCCCACCGGTATGATGTACAGCGGCCAGTGCTCATCGGGCAGCTCGAGCGCCGAGTGCACCAGGTCCTCGTCGAAGGCGCCGATGGACACCGATCCCAGGCCCAGGGCCACGGCCTGCAGGTGTATGTTCTGGGCGGCGTGGCCCGCCTCCATGCAGATGTAGCGCTCGGCGCGCCCTCCGTAGCGGCCTTCCATGGCGCGGGCGTCGGCCGTGATGACGATGGCCGCGGGGGCCTGCCGGATGAAATCGTGCCCGCCGGCGGCCTCGCCCAGCTTCCCCAGGACGTCGCCGCGCAGCGTCTCCGCCAGCTGGTGACCCTGCGGAAGGTAGTGCTGGACACCCTCGCTGGTCACCAGGTAGAGCTCCAGGGGGTAAATGCCCCCGGCGGAGGGCGCGGTCCGCCGGCCCCGCAGGGTGGCGCCCTGGGCCGCCCACAGGAGTTGCCCCGTCTGTTCCAGGCTCAGCCGCCTGGCCATGAAGGCCCGCCGGGACCGGCGGCGTTCCAGCGTCTCTTCCAGGGTGAAAGACCCCTTCTTTCTGGGGGGTGGCAGATTCAGCATCACAGCTCCTGTTCCAGCCCGGCCAGCAGGCTCTCGTCCATGGTGAAGCTCTGCTTGTCCGTGGGGAAGGCGCCGGCCTGGACCTCGCTGGCGTACTCCCCCACCGCCTGCTTGATGGCCTCGGACAGCCTGGCGTACTGCTTGGCATGTTTGGGCACGAAATCGGTGAAGAGGCCCAGCATATCGCTGACCACCTGCACCTGGCCGTCGCAGAAAGGCCCGGCGCCGATGCCGATGGTGGGGACGCTGACCTTTTTGGTAATGATTCTGGCCAGGGGGGTGGGCACGGCCTCCAGTACGATGGCGAAGGCACCGGCCTCATCCAGGGCGCAGGCATCCTTAACCAGGCGGAGGGCGGACTCCGGGGTCTTTCCCTGGACCTTGAACCCGCCCAGCTGGTGCACCGACTGAGGCGTCAGCCCGATGTGGCCCATGACGGGTATGCCGCAGTCCACGATGCGGCGCACCGTGTCGGCCGTGGTCACCCCGCCCTCCAGTTTGACCGCCTGGGCGCCGGCCTCCTGCATGAAACGGGCCGCATTGCGCAGGGCCTCGCCGGTGCTGGCGTAGGTCATGAAGGGCATGTCGCCGATGATGAGGGCCTGCTCCGTGCCGCGCACCACCGCCTTGGTGTGATGGATCATCACGTCCATGGTCACCGGGATGGTGGAGTCGTAGCCCAGGATCACCGTGCCCAGGCTGTCTCCCACCAGGATCAGAGGGATGCCGGCGGCGTCGATCAGCTTGGCGGTGGCGTAGTCATAGGCGGTGAGCATGGGGATCTTCTTCCCCTTCTGCTTCATGTCTTTGATCTGGAGAATAGTGGTCCGCATCTTGTCCTCCTTCGTGGGGCCGGAGGTGTGTCCGGGACCGGGGGGCCCGATTCCTCAAGGGCATACAGGGCCTCATTCCCGGTGTCGGTGGGACCCTGGCCTCCGGTCGCCTTATGATACCATGCCCGTGACTCGTGGGCGTCAGGGCCTGCCGGGCTGTTGCGTCGCGCCTAGAGGGCCTTCAATGTCTCCGTGAGGTCGTCCATCCAGCCGTGCCCGCCGATCTTCTGCTCCCGGATGGCGTTGTTGGCGTCCACGTAGACCAGCCGCGGCTGAACGTGCTTGGCTTCTTCGTCCGTGACGGTGCTGTAGGTGAGGATGATGACTATGTCGCCCTTGGCCACCATGCGGGCGGCGGCCCCGTTGAGGACGATATCACCTGAGCCTGCTTCCCCCTCAATGGCGTAAGTCTGGAAGCGGTTGCCGTTGTTGACGTCCAGGATGTGCACCATCTCATACGGCAGTATGTCCGCTGCCTCCAGCAGCAGCCTGTCGATGGTTACGCTCCCCTCGTAGCTGACGTTCCCTCCCGTGACTCTGGCCCGGTGTATCTTGCTCCGCAGCATTGTCCTCATGTTGCTCCTCCTCTGTTTGCGTCCCGCCAGTCACCCGCAGGGCTGGCTCAGGATCGCATTCAGTTCTCCGGCTTTGTCCTTGTCGATCTTGCCCTTGGCCAGGGCGATGGGAATGGTCTGGCGCCCCAGCTCCTGGTAGGCCGGCAGCAGCTCCGGCGCCCTCTCCCGCAGGGCGGCCAGGTGCTTCTGCACGGTCCCGGCATCGCCCCGGGCGATGGGGCCGGTGAGCGAGTGCGGCAGACCGACGTTGTCCAGGTTGTTCAGGGAGCCCCGCAGCAGGGGCAGCAGGGCCTGCGTGGCCTCCG
>JAEAME010001631.1_pt1 | contig 14912 bp, 12 predicted proteins | sample 8958731 | NCBI WGS metagenome assembly JAEAME01 (sample SAMN16933194, study PRJNA681113) | bioreactor sludge metagenome | isolation source: anerobic bioreactor sludge (Control) | place: India:Bengaluru | collected 2018-10-24 | reverse complement strand
GAGTGCATCGACTGTGTCGATGCACTGAATTGACACAGTCAATTCACTCCATATCCTTAGAATAGTAAAATTATCGTCGATAGCCGAAAGTAACTGTTGTTCTTTGAAAAAAAATAACCGATCGAGCCATCCCGGATGAGTATTTCAATTTGCAATTTCAACTCTATTTCATTCTGAAATGAATGACTCAAATTTGATCAACGGCTGATTTTCCTTTTTTAATCTTTTCTGTTTTAACTTCTTTATTTTCAAGTTTCAATATATTTAGTAAAACTTAACAGGCTGATTATATAAAACCTGGCATGATTATTGTTGAATGTAGGATCAAAAATAAATAGCCTATTAGAGATGAGTCATTTTGATAATTAAAAGTTAGTAGAAAAAAAATTCGGGTTAAATCATGAAGAAGATTTTAGTAGTAGATGATAAGTTGAATGTTCAAACCTCGCTCAAAATTGGTTTGAAAAGACAGGGATATGAGGTCGATGTCGCTGATGATGCGCTGAAAGCCCTATTGAAGGTTAAAGAGAATAGCTACGATGTGCTACTGTCGGATATCAGAATGCCCTATATTGATGGCTTTGTGCTGGCTTCTAAAGTAGCAGAAAGTCATCCCAATATAAGGATCGTGTTGATGTCTGCCTATGATTTTAAAGACTATGAAGATAGGTACAAAGACCTGCATGAATGTCCGAAGATTTCAAAACCGTTCGATATGAGAGAATTGGTTACAATTTTAGACGATTTGTTTCTTGAGGAATCCTTGATTGAAGCTTAATGCGGATAACTGAGAACCGACTTTAAGATCAAAATCACAAAATTGAAGATAAGAAATTTCAACAAAAAAATAGAATCTAATAAAATATTTTTGCTGTCCAATCACAGAAGGGGGTGAAAAATCGGTAATTGGACAAAAACTTATTGGTAACTTGTTGACCAGGAAAATTAAAAGAACTTTTATTTAAACCAATCTAATTTTAAGGAGATGCAACTATGGGACAACAACAACTGCTTTTACTGGTGCTGGGAGCGATCATTGTCGGAGTCGCTATCGTAGTCGGCGTGAATATGTTTAGCACAAGCGCTGTCAATGCTAATCGAGATGCCGTGGTTCAGGACTGCATGACCCTGGCAACCCGTGCGCAACAATGGTATCGAACGCCTGCTATTTTGGGCGGTGGTGGACGATCATTCACTGGAATATCATTATCTTCTATACGTTTTCCGAATGAAAACGAAAATGGAACATTTACAATTGACGGCTCAGCCGGAACGACCTGCACCATTAGTGGAACTGGTACTGAACCCGATGGGGATCCTGGAACATTTTCAATTACCATTACACCTGATGCAATGGATGATACACCAACATTTGGTGGTGGTTGGGAAGTTGGAACGTAATGTGATAGTTGGTTGAACATATAGGGCAGACAGGTACTCCTGCCTGCCCTTTTTCATGTGAGGATGGATATGCCAGAATTTCGTTACATGGGACTTAGATTAGCAGGGAAACCAATACAGGGAATCCTGTACGCTGAGAACCGTATGGAAATAAAAAAGAAGTTGCAGGACATTGTCAAGGAACATCGCATCAACATCAACAAAGTTGAGAAAAAAGTCGCTTATATTTATAAAGTTCGCAAAGGCAATGAAAAACCAACAACGGGTGAACAGCGGGCGTTCAACAAAGCCGAGGTCCAGCGGGCATTGCTCAATATGGGATTCCAGATCGTATCCATCAATAGAAAATTGTTTGATTTCAAAATGAAGGTTCCCACTCAGGACATCGTAATATTCGTTCGGCTATGCGCTGATCTATTGAGAGAAAAATTCCCGTATGATGAAATCCTGTACAACTTGGCGAATGATACTTCGAACCGAACACTGAGAGAAACAATTCGGGAGATTCATAAAGACCTCAAACTGGGCAAAGAAGGGTTCCAGGTTTATAGCAAGCATTCGAAAGTGCTGGGCAAATTTACGACGCACATGTTAGCAATCGCCTCCACCAGCGGTAATATGGAACAGGTTTATGAGAGCACAGCCAAATATTTAAACCGTGATGCTGAATTTAAAAAGAGCATTCGCAGCGCTTTATTTATGCCGATCATCGTGCTGGTGGCGATCATCGCTACGTTCATTTTTTATCTGATGTACATTTTTCCCCAGATGACCGGCATGATAACGAAATATAACATTGAAATTCCCCCGATCACCAAAGCGTGCATCGGATTGAACGAATTTTTACAAAACAATATTCTACTGCTGTTAGCGGCGATTGCCATTCCAACCGGGCTGGCGGTGAGGTTCGTTCAAACTCCCAAAGGCAGAGTTTTGCTGCATCGCATGATCATCAAAATTCCGGTTATCGGTCCATTGCTGCATAAATCAAGCATTGAAATTTTTGCGCGGGTGTTTCATGCTTTGTACAGCGGCGCCGGCGAAAATATTAACGTGATCAAAACTGCTGCCAGCGCCTGTCGCAACTCCTATATCGAACAAAAAGTCAATGATCTGGTGATACCGACCATGTTGAGAGAGGGTCGATCTTTTACTGAATGTCTGGAAAAAACTGGAGTTTTTCCAGCCAATGCCATCCATCGGTTTCGATCCGGAGAGGAATCGGGTACCTTGCGACAGTCAGCCTTGCAACTGGCAGATTATTATGAAAAGGAAACTACACATAAAATGACGCGGGTCGTGGATTTCGTCAATTTAGGCGTCTCGATTTTAGTCACCGTTTTAATCTTGATTTTAACATTAATTTCATCTGAGATTGGATTGGTGTCTCCATCAACTGCAAATATGGTACATTAGTTCGTAACGCGTAGGGCGTAGAGCGTGTAGCGTAATACGTAACTTATCACACGCCCTACGCGCCACGCTCTACACGCTACGTTTAAAAGTATTGGAGTAAAAAACAATGGCAGTCATCTATAACAGAATTATTGACAATTTAATTCAAAAAAACATTGTCACGAAAGATATCTGCCGCGATGCCCTTCATAAAATTAAACAGCAGGCTACTGGCAACGGAGACACTGCCACGACCGGGCAACGTTTATTGCAAGTGTTAATTGATGAATTTAGTATCGATCGCCATCTGGTATTTCGGGAGATTGCGCAATTATATGCTTTCAAAGAAATCGATTTAAAACGGGAAGATATAACCGAAGAACGAATCGAATTTATCAGAAAAATATTTTATGAACTGCCGGAAGAAACGCGCAATACGCTTATCTCTAAAAAAGTAGTACCTTACAAATTGCATGATTTCAATAAAAATATATTGATCTATGTTGCTGCGAATCCCATCGATCGAGGCATTTATTCTTTGATTCGCCAGATTACCGATTACAAGCAATTTGAGATCGCTTATGTGCGATTGGAAGATCTGATGGAGCTGACTGAAAAAATTGCATATCATCAGAACGAATTTTTAACGCAGATTCAGGATTCGCTTCAGAATATCGAGATACCGGATGAGGAAGCGGCCGGAGTTGATGAAGCTGCTCTCGATGCTGAAATTAATCGCAGCAGCTTGACCAATCTGATCGAGGGCGCGTTGGTTGAATCGGTTCGCCGCGGCGCCAGCGATATTCATGTGATACCGAAAGAGGGTAATCTGACTGAATTTTATTTTCGACTTGACGGCAAATTGCAGCTCTGGTACACGCAGGATAAAGTGAAGCCGGAGGCGGTGGCAGCCGTGATAAAAGACCGATCGATGAATGTCGATCGATTTGATCGGTCGATTGCTCAGGATGGCTACATTCAACGGAAGATCGATGGCTATTTTATTCGTTATCGTGTTTCAGTCATGCCTATTGTCACGGGTGAGTTTGCTCGACGCTTTGAAAGCATCGTGATTCGTGTGTTGGATGATCGCAAGGTAATCACCAATCTCGATGATCTAGGGCTACAAAATCAGGCAGCCCAAGATTTTATACGGGCTGTTACGCAACCCCAGGGCATGATTATTTTGACCGGTCCCACTGGAAGCGGCAAAAGCACCACCTTAGTCGCAGCGCTGCATTATGTAAAGGATCCATCGAAAAATTTGTTGACCGTTGAAGAACCGGTCGAATATTTAATTCCTGGCACGAGACAAATTCGGTTGAATCCGAAGCTGAATTTCGACCAGGCATTACGATCGATTTTACGACATGATCCGGACATCGTCATGGTGGGCGAAATGCGAGATTTAAAATCAGCCGAAATCGGCATATCGCTGGCAAACACCGGACATTTAACTTTTTCGACCTTGCACACTAACGATGCGCCCAGCGCAGTATCGCGGCTTTACATGTTGGGAGTAGAACCGTTTTTAATTGCCAATGCCATCACCTTAATCATGGCGCAACGATTAATTCGTCGGCTGTGTCCCAAGTGCAAACAACCCAATCCCAATCCGGATTTGGATTTATGTTTTAGGTTAGGCTTTAATGAAGAGGAAATGAGGAATACGACTTTTTATATGCCAGTGGGCTGCAAAGATTGTTATGGTGGCTATAAAGGCAGAATCGCCATTATGGAAGCTTTACTGTTTACCAAAGAAATTCGACAATTGATTTTCAAAGCGGCGGAAGAGATCGATGAAGACGGCATTCGGGAGATAGCGATAAAACAGAATGGGATGCTGACCCTCCGGGCTTCGGGCAGGGAACGGATCAAAGAGGGATTGACGACAATGGAGGAGGTCGTTTCCGCAACAATTGAACAGTAAATTAGGTAACTGGATATTTATTTTTAAGCCAAATTACCTGATTACCTAATTACCCAATTACCGAATTACCTAAAGGAGCTTTGAATGTGGAGTTCGCAACAAGTGCCGTACTTTTGCCTGCCTTATCTCCCCCTGACGTGCTCAACGCGAACTTCACATTTAGAGCTCCTGCAAAGCGTAAAGCGTGGGGCGCGAGTGCGCACCACGCCCGATGCGCTACGCTCTACATACCACGATGTACAAAAATATTGAATCGAGGAAACCATGGGTGAGCGAGAAATGTTTCTGGTACTGGGCGCCATGCTCTTTTTTACCATGACCAGTTTATCAGTCAATCGCTTTTGTCTGGATAATAACCAGGTTATGCGGCAAAGTGAGTTCGAATATTATGCCATCTCTCTGGCGCAGGGTATTATTGAAGAGGGAAAAACACGGGCTTTCGATGTTGCGGTAGAAGGCGCTACCCCACCGCTAAGCTCGCTCCCCGGATTATTTACCTATCCCTGCGGACCGCGATGGGATGAGAATTATCCAAATTACACGGATGTGGATGATTATAATGGTTTAAATTTAACAGTAACAGCGAACGTTAATGGACCAAAAGTAAATTACACAGTAAGAGTTGTTGTAGGATATGTAGCTGAAACGAATCTGAATACGATTGTCAGCTACAAAACTTTTTATAAAAAAATGATAGTCACGGTTACCAGCTCTTATATTTCTACGCCGGTGGTCTTAAGTCATGTTTTCAGCTATTACGAATTTGGATAATAGATAAACGATAGTCAGGCGGAACAAATTTGATAATCAATAACCTGTTAAACGCAATGGAAAATTATTATGACTTCTCACCTAAATTTGATAGGAAGCATTATAATCGGCGGCTTATTATTTTTGATGATTAATAGATTCAATAGCTCAATGAGTCAAAATTCGAAAGAACAAACATTGAGTTCGATGACGATGGAAAATAGTACTTCAATTACGCGGCTCATTGAATTTGATTTCAATAGAATGGGACTTCGGGTTCCCCTGACGACAAACTCTATCGTTCGGGCAGATTCAAACCGGATCACCTTTCTATCTGACATCGATAATAACGGAGCGGTTGACTCGGTTCGTTACTTTCTCAGCGAAACCAGCGCCGTTACTTCGACCGTTAATCCCCGGGATCGGATTTTATATCGCCTGTTGAATAATCAAGCACAAACCGATGCCGCGCTAGGGGTCACCCGATTTCATGTTCGATACCTCGATTCGCTGGGTTATGAAACTTCGGATTTGTCCCAAATAAGGACATTTGTAATTACGCTCCGGGTTGAAAGCATTGCGCCTTATGATCAAGAGTATCCGTCATTTTTTTGGCAAACCCGAATCAGTCCGCCCAATCTTGATCGGTTTTAATGTAGCACTGGCTTTAGCCGGCGTTCAAAATTTGTTATTTGAAAAATGTATAAAAAATTGTCAACATTGCAAAAGCCTCAAGCAAAAATTTTTTGTTACATGACAAACCGGATTATTTGTATTACAGTCAATTATTTATCCAAAACCCTTTATCCTCAACTTGAGCAGACGGAGAGAGCGAAGAATCTCTACCGGAGCCGAATAGACTGAACCTGTTAATGAGATTCTTCCTCACTCTGAAACTCAAGCAACTATTAATTCACTCAGACCTTCGAGGTTTCAAAAGCCTCGAAGGTTCTGAATAAAAGAAAACAAGGAAAACATAAATGGGAAGAGCCCTTTTAATTCTGGCGCTTGGTTTCTCTACCCTTTTCGGAACCATGACGCTGAATATGAGTCGCCACAGTCTGGAATCGGTAAGAAGCTATAGCAATCAATTTAGCAATACCGTAGCCAGGAACGCTGCTACAAGTGGCATGTACATGACTTTATCCCGGCTTTATCGAAATAACACCTGGCGGACTGGCTTTACGAATCTCACTTTGGCGGGAAGTACGTTGAATGTTGATTTGCAGGATTCTAATGAAGATCCTACGCTTTCCATTATGGAGCTGAGAGCGATAGCTACTGCTACTTATGAAAATACAACGAAAACGGTTGAGACCTTGCTCGGCATTCCACCAGACCTGGCAGACCTGGCGGTCTATGTTACTGATACAGTCATTAACGTTACAGCGCTGGATGAAAGCCGAAATCCAGATCCTTCTTTAATCGTACAAAATGCGCCGGAAATGCTGCCGTTTGATAAAGATGGCTTAGTTGCATTAGCTGCTTCTCAAAGTCATGTGATCAATGGGGATTTCGCGGCGCCTGATAACTGGCCGACGAATGATCCAACCAAGGATTATTATTGGGACTCGGTAAACGATATACCGAACGTCACCCATGTTAAAGGTAGTTTGACTATCGGAGGAGGGACACAGGTTTATGGTATCTTTGTTGTGGAAGGGAATGCCATTTTGGATGGAAACGCCAGATTGGAAGGTGTGCTTTATTTGCCAAATCCCGGTACGATAGTAATCAATGGCGGAGGTGATCCCAAAGAAAGTACCATAACAGGCGGCGTATTTGCCAATGGAAGTATGGATGGACAAGGTAATCACATCACAGTCGAATACAGCAGTGAATATATGGCGATCTTTGGCGAGTTTCAGCTTGCCAAAAATATGTATATTATTAGCTGGAGAGAATCTCCCAGTTCATAAAAATAAGATGAATCAGATTTTCTGAATAAACCTTGTTTGTTTGATTTCTAATTTTCAATGATAAAGGCAGTGAAGTAATGGAGCAAGTCCTTCGAAAAGCCGAAACTAATGTAGAGACGATTCTTGATAATCTGGTGAGCCAGATCCCTGAGATAAAATTTGGCCAGGAACGACATGATTTTATTCGACAGCTATTATCAAGACAGTCAGAAAAAGTTCGGAAATTTTTAAAAGATGAATTAGATAATTTTTTATATTTGATGATCTCGAAGCAGGCATCGGACATTGATATTGGAGGCACCGGCTGTCAGGGCAAAATCTGGTATCGTATTTATGGTGATAAGCAACCTGACCTGAACCTGGGCACCTATACCACAGATGAAACGGATATTTTAATATCGAACCTGCTCAGCAATAAGGATCAGGATTTCCTTACAAAAAATCTTTATGTAGATTTTTCATACACGATTTTGCATAATGGGGTCCGAACCCGGTTTCGTGCCACCGCTTATTATGATCTCAATAACCTGGCGTTGAACATGCGGCTGATACCCAATCAAATTCGTCCGCTCAGCGGATTGGGCTTGCATCCCGAAGTTGTAAAACTATTGAGCTTGAAATATGTGCAGCGCGGTTTGGTACTGATCACTGGAATCACAGGCTCCGGCAAAAGCTGTACACTCGATACAATTATCGACGCCAATAATAGAACGTCAAATGCTCATATTGTAATCATTTCTAATCCGATCGAATATGTCCATGATTCCATTAAATCGATTGTGCGACACAGAGAAATCGGTCGGGATGTGCTGACATTCAAAGAGGGAACCATTCAATCGTTGCGCCAGGATCCCGATATTATCGTGCTGGGAGAAGTGCGAGATCCGGATACGATCGCTACGGTATTAGAAGTGGTCGATAGTGGTCATAAGGTGTTTACTACCCTGCACACGTCATCGACAACAGAGAGTATCGATCGTATTCTCGGCGAAACCCATCCATCAGAACAAACACGAATTCGGGAGCGGCTCGCTGATGTGCTGGTCTGTGTCATTTCCCAGAAATTAGTGCCCAGTCTGGATGGGAAGCTGGTTCTGGCTAAAGAAGTTTTAGTGGCAACGCCAGCGGTAAAAACCGCCATCCGCAATAATAACACCGACGAGATTTATCAGTTGATCTATCAATCCGGGCATATTGGAATGATAACTATGGAACAGGATCTGGTCAATCTTTATCGGAGCGAAAAAATTTCATATCAAGAAGCGTATAGCAACGCCAACATTAAAAAAAGATTTGAAGATTTAGTGAAGTATTATAAAATCTGAGAGTAATTATGAAAAAAGAAGCAATCGGGATAGCGATCAATGGACGGGAGGTTAAGATTGCCCATGTATTTCGCGATAAATATCGGGTAGGAGTGGACTATTTAGAAAGTGCGGTTCTGACTTCTGATATTGATGCGGAATTGAAGAAAAAGGAAGCACAGCCGGCTGATAATGCGATGCTTAATGAAGAGGAAGATTTGTTCACTTCTAAAAGTCCTTATAATACCAAATCCCCTCTGGAAAAAGAAACTGGCGTTCGAGAAAATGTCGATATTTTATATTCCTTGCTGGCAAAATTTGCCGCCTCTAAAATTAAGGTCGCCTTCAATATTTCACCAGCTCGCGTGACCTACCAGGATTTGGATACCCATCTGGATTATAATAAAAACGTATTTAAGGGTAACTTGAAGAAAAAGATCGAAAACTGGAAAAAAGGGTTTAATGCCCTGGAGAATGTCTCTGTCATCACCCGAAAAGACGGAACATTGTGCAACGTATTTTGCGAAACATACCAGCCGCCAGCCCTGGAAATTCTTGAACATTTGAATAGCTTTTTTAAGGGCAATTTATTTTTATCTTTAATGGATTCTAATGAAGTCGCCCTGGTCAATCTGGCGCGCACTGGTTATGATTTTCGTGATCCTGGTAAAATCACCGCCATTGTGCAGATTGAAACCGAGTTTAGCCGGATTATCTTCATGAAGGGCGAAGATATTTTAATGGTATCGCCAGTTGTCAATGAAAGTTTTAACCCGGAAATCATTAATATCATATATAGCAAAATTATTTATGAGCTTGATAATTCAAACATACCCGATATTACCAATATCTTATTAACCGGCAGAGCCAGCTCAGCTACTGCTAAAGCTTTTTTTGAGAAAAAATTCCCGGAGGCTAAAGTAGGTTTTATTATTGCCCAGCCTTTAGCTGAAAATCTTTCCTCACAATATAATCGAGAGGATCTTTCAAATTTCGCCATTCCGATTTCGCTGGCATGGAAGACGATAGATTCAGATAATAAAAATTTTATCCCAACCAATTTATTGCCGACTCAATTTATTGATAGACAAAAAGTTCTCACCCTCTCGCTAGCTGGATATGCTTTGCTGATCATGCTGGGATTGACTGCATTTATTATGACCTGGAAAATTACAGCGAAAAAAATTGAGACCAGCCAGCTCAGGAGAGACTGCATTTCATTACAACAAAAAATTGATACTAGTGAATCAACTGTTAATCGGGTTCATGAAATCGAAGCCGAAATTGCCAAAATCAAAACACGGATTTTGCTGTCGGATAGCCTGAGCGCCGGCTCGGATAAGTTGTTAACCTTTTTAGAAAAGCTGAACCAAAGCGTATCGAAAATTAATTCAGTTTGGATTGAAGAAATTAAAAATACCCAGCAAGGTATTTTAATCAAAGGAATGTCGTTAAAACGCGGGGATGTTCCTAAAATTTCAGAAGAATTGGGTGGCGCTAAAATTACCAAATTAATCCGAAACGGAGAAGGGAATGGCCGTAACTTTGCGTTTGAAATGGAAGTGAGTTGGCTTCCCACTCCTTCGAAGTTCACACTTCCTAATTCATTTGAATTCGCAAAGCCGGCGTTAGTGCAAAAAACAGCGCTTTCGGCTGAACCAGTCACTCCAAAATCCACGACATCCGATTGGGGAACAAATACAGTCGCGACTCAAACGGTCATTTCAGAAGAGGATGCCGGTCAAAATAATCTGGATAATCCAGCTTTATCGAGCCTGCAACCGGAAAATCAATTCGCTCAAAATGAGAAAAATAAAGTCAAGTCAATTCCTAAAGAGTCCGGCCCAGCAAAGGTATTGCCACAGAAAGGCCGAGTTGAATCGCACGCTAACACTAAAATTGAAAACAGCAACTCGCCCCAAGCTTCGCTGTCAGATGACAATTTGGGACATGCACAGGCTGAATCTCGCGCGAACACGAATTCGCATTTTACAATAAAAATAAACGCTCATGCCAATCAATTTACGGCTAACAAGGAAGTCGAATTTTACCGATCTAAAGGCTTCGATACTTACATTACTAAATTACCAAATTCGAGCCAGGTGATTCCATATTGGGTGTGTTTGGGAAATTTTGCCAGTTACGACGATGCACAACGTGAGTTGAATAAACTAAACAACGTCATTCCCGGCAGTCGAGACATTATCGAGTTATCGGAAAATAGAGTAATGAAGCGGTCAACGTCTTCCCTATCACGACAAACACAACAAGATATTTTGTCAGATAAAAGCGTTATGATTAAAACTGCGAAGCACACCGTTCTTTCATCTCCAAATCAAGATCGTGAAAATCAGCAGAACTTATCAAATTCTGCGACCGGGAAGTTCACGGTCAGAATCAGCGCGCATGTCACTAAATTTACCGCAAACAAAGAAGTGGAATTATATCGATCGAAAGGTTTTAATCCTTTTATAACGAAATTACCTGAATCAAGCTACGAAATTCCATATTCAGTCTGCCTGGGAAATTTTAACAGCTATGCTGATGCTGAAAGCAAGATCAAAGATTTAATGCAATCGATACCGAGAAGTTATGAGGTGACACGAATAAGGTAATCAATAATAACTAAATTAGCAGAAGAAAAATGTACGCAAAAAGAAATAGCATCACGGTCGGAATACTCTGGCTGTTATTAATGACCGCCGGAATATTTTGGAACAACAGTGAAGGTAAAAAAATCAAGGTCCTCCAAACCAAAAATACTCAGCTACGACAAAAGTTGGACGGCTCTATCGAAATTATAAAGGCGCTTGAAGCTGTCGAAAATGACTATCGGACGTTTAAAGAAAAATGGACTTACGCCCCCAAGCAGATCGTTGCCGCAGATGAACCTTCATTCTCTTTGTATTATTTTAACTGGCTGGTAAATAATTACCGAATTCCATTAGAGTTCGATTTTGAGCTGAAAGATATTGGCAGCACCGGCGATCTTTTGACGTTTCGGTTTCAATTAGCTGGTGAAGGTTCTTATCAGGATTTATATCGCTTCATCTGGTTTGTCACTGAAAATCCATTGCTATATCAAGTGGAATCTTTCACAATAAGTCAGTCAAAAGAAATGAGCGATCTGATAAATTTTACCATGCAAATCAGGGGTTTTTCATTAACCCAGGCTTCAAATTCAGAACAGGATTTCAGCTTCACAATGATGAAACCGGTCGCAGAAAACATGCAATTTCATAATGCCTTTAAATCGCTGGCACAAGCGCCTAAGTCGATTCCAGGCGAAATGACCTTTCATCGTGATGTGCCAAAAATCAAGCCAATTACAGTAGATCCAAATTTAGTCGATGTTGAAACGGCTGTGCTTCAAGCTGTAGCGAATGGCAAGGCGTACATTAAGGACAAAAATGGCAAGCTATTAGCCTTAAAATTAGGGGGAAAAGTGCGATGGGGTACACTCACATCAATCAATCAAAAAAAGAGCGAAGCGGTGTTTGTACTTGATAAAAATGGTGCTTCGAAAACTGTGACTCTACGATTGGGTTTTTAAAAATCAGGTGGAACGAATGATGAATTTATCAACTAAAAAATTGACATTAGCATTCAAAACAATCGGTTATTTCCTTATAATCGCTTTTTCAATGAGTCAAAATTTGCTATTTGCCCAGGACGAGGATCTGCCAAGAGAATATAATGCAGAAGAATTCATTTCATTAAACCGAGAACTTCCATTAGACGATGCACTTGAGATTATTAATCAGCTCAGCACAAAGTATGAAAATAAAATGATTCTTGATCCCAAAGAACATAAGAATAAAATTGGTGTTGTCGTCGATAATATGCACTGGAAAAAAGCGCTCGAATATATCTTGCGATCCAATCTGCTTCAATTTGTGGAACATCCCCGTCACTATGAAATCACTGAACTGGTCAAGCAGCAAGCTGTCACAGTTCCAGAAGGAAAAATCAACTTTACCACGAAAGAGATCGAAATTAAAGCGATCTTCTTCGAGGCCGATCAACAAGCTTTAGCAGAAATTGGTGTGGATTGGAGCACCATAAGTAATGGCAAAGTTCAGTTACAGGTATTCTCAAAATCAGCCGAAAGCGTTTCTGATGCATCTTATTCAGTAGCTGGCGGCTATTCGACCAAAACCTGGGATGTGCTGGCACTGATTAAAGCATTTCAAAGCTCTGATAAAGGGCAGATAATTGCAACACCGCAAATCCGTATTATGGAAGGCGAGGAAGGAAAAATTAAGGTTGGGAAAAATTTCTTTCTGACTACTCGAGATTTCGCTGGAAATACGAGATACAGCGAATACGAATCAGGGACAATTTTAACGGTCATTCCTGAAATAATTACCCAGGGAAAATTGTCCTTTATTCATCTCCAGATTCATGCAGAAAAAAGCGACGTCATCCCCAGTTCCGGAACGGTGACTAAAAAAATAACCGAAGGCAAAACTCAGGTGATTCTGTTGAACGGCGAAGAAACAGCCATCGCCGGTTTATTTTCAAATGAGTTCACCAGTTCACGAAAAGGTATCCCACTGTTGAAGGACCTGCCTGGCTGGTTTTTTGGTTTGAGATATTTATTTGGCTACAATATGCAAAAGGTAGTAAAGAAAGAGCTAATCATTCTCATTAAAGCAGAGATAGTTCCTAATTTATTGAATCGGTTAAAATCCAAGGCGAATGGAAAGAATTACTACCAGGAGCGAAAAAACGAGTTTGAACAGCGAGTTAAAGATTTCAAGAAAAAGAAATGAAATTGGGCATGGTGGAGCCCTCGGAGTGCGATGCCTTTATCAGAAATCAATCCTGTCTGTAGAGAAAGGGCACTCCACTTTTCCCAAATTTCGTAAACTTAAGGGGAATTGGTCATTCCAGGTATTAGTTGATTATTAAAATTCAAGAGGCATTTCGATGAAAAAATATGGCGTGATAATTAGTTTTATTCTGGCATGTTTAATGATGATGAATTGTGAGGAAACTGGCGAAAATGTTATCGGATCGAGAGATCATGATATTCAATCAGCGTATGCGACGGAGCCTCAAATTCTGGCGGATGGTATTTCCACTACTGTTATCGTTGCCAATGTGCGCACCAAAGACGGGTATATTGCCTCAAATATGAAAGTCAGGTTTGAAACGACGATTGGCAGCATTGAGGAATATGCTGTTTCTGATTATTCTGGCGAAGCAGCAGTGCTCCTGACCAGCGTAGCAAGCGACAGCGATTTGACTGCTAAAATCACAGCCATTGTTCTCGATACAACATTTTCGCCGCTAAAAAAAAATAACGCGAGCGATTATACAGTTGACTTAACAATACCGGGATTTGATACTGATCAGCTTAAACTGAGTGGCCTAAAAAAAACAGAAGAAAATCGGGCAACCATTTATGTAAAATTTCTCGGCCTTACCATAAAAGGTTCGATTGATGAGCCAGTGTTGCCAGCCGATGGAATTTCAAAAACAAAAGTTCAAGTTGAAATCCGGGAAACAACAAGTTTCAAAGCTGTTAAAGGAATGGAAATCAATGCCTATGCGAATTATGGCGCGATTCAGGGCGGAAAAATTACGAATGAAAATGGCTATTTAGAGTTTTATTTAGTGGCAGATGATCAAGCCGGAGATGATACACTCAAAGTTGAGTTTGGCAATAAATTGAGTACCCAGTTTTCGATTCGCTATGTTAATCCGAAATTAATGCTTACTCCAAAAGCATTGCAGGTTCCGGCTGATGGCGAAAGTCGAATTCAAATCATTGCTAATCTTAAATCCCACCGGAACACGCCAATTATCGGGGCTGAAATTAAATTCACAACCACTGCCGGCATAATTCCCGAGTCCGCTGTTACTGATGCAGAAGGAAATGCGAGTGTCAATTTAACCGCCAGCACGGCTCCAGATTCGACAGTCAAAGTGATCGCCAGGTTTCATACTTTAAAAGATACGGCGACAGTGGCTTTTGTAGCCAGCACCCACGTCATTCCAAATAGTATTATTTTAAGCGCTGATCCTAATTTTATCTGGGTGAAAGAGACCGGGAACATCGATCAGACTATTATTTCTGCCACCGTGCTTGGTGTCAATAATCAGCCTTTGGGTAACGATATTCATGTTAAATTCTATATCGTGAACAGTCCGGGGGGCGGAGAATCTATTGAGCCTTCGGCTGGCTCTGCTCGCGAATCGAATGTC
>JAEAME010001630.1_pt1 | contig 14917 bp, 14 predicted proteins | sample 8958731 | NCBI WGS metagenome assembly JAEAME01 (sample SAMN16933194, study PRJNA681113) | bioreactor sludge metagenome | isolation source: anerobic bioreactor sludge (Control) | place: India:Bengaluru | collected 2018-10-24 | reverse complement strand
AAAACAGAATTGTTGTCTATAATTTTTCAGTATTTTGCCTGTCTTATATATATTAAAATTAAATCAAAAAGTCAACCTTTTTTTTTATTTCAAATTTTTGTAATAGTAAAAATGATTCATAAGATAGCATCCTGTAAGCGAATCAATCCTAATTTAGCACAATCCTTTCAAGCAAAAAAATAGCCGTAACGCCATATAAATCGCTGATTACGGCTTTCAATAATAGTCGGGGCGGCGGGATTTGAACCTGCGGCCCCTTGACCCCCAGTCAAGTGCGCTAACCGGGCTGCGCTACGCCCCGAATATATTGATTTTTGATTCGCGATCCCGTCCGAAGACACATCGCCGGATGGTGATACAAATTTTAGAATTATTTCCATCGCTAAATTATGCGATAACTCATTGGTCGTTTCTTCGTCAATTCTCCACTGATCGATCATCCCAACCCAATCATCTTTTCCCATCTAAAATATCTAAAATCGCTTGCAAGTCTTTTTTCAATGAGCTGGCAATATCTTCATTGCTCTCCTGGAAAGGCATCGCTATTTGTGATGATTTGAGTTGATAGAGCGTCTTCAACTTCTGTCGCGCACCCTCGATAGTATATTTATCTTCATAGAGCAACTTTTTGATCAGAAAAATCAGCTTGATTTCACTCAAACGGTAGATCCGGTTGCCCGCTCGATTTTTCGCTGGCTTTAAATCACCAAACTCCGACTCCCAAAATCGAAGCACATATTGCTTCAAGCCGGTAATTTTGCTGACTTCGCTGATCGAATAATAAAGCTTTTTTATTGATTTATTTTTCATGTTGCTGGCATCCAGCAGATTTTCAGTGCTTTATATATAACAATTTTTAATATAAAAAGCAATATTTTTTTTAGTTTCTAAATCGTTTATACCAGATTGTGCCAGTTGCCGCAAAACAAATGATTCGCTGTTTGAATCGCTCCAACAGCGAATCATTTAGTTTTTTCTTAAACCAATAAATCGTATCAATTGAGTAAACACCGTGGCGCAGCATTATAAATTGTTCAGGGATGCCGTTGAAGTTTCGGTTTGCAGATAATACGCATCCACCAAGATAGCCCGCTTGCTGCACCAATGATATAACGCGATCATCAAATCGATTGAACGGATAGGAAATAAACCGGACTATTCGTTCCAGTTTCTGTTCGATGATTTCCCGGGAAGACCGAAGTTCATGTTTGACTGCTTCATCGGATAATCCCAGCAGATCTCGATGCGTGGCAGTGTGCGAGCCAATTTCCCATCCAACATTGGCCAGCTCGATGATCTGTTCCCAATTCAGGTGTTTTGAATAAATTCCGCCTAAATTCGCGTCCCAGCTATTTCGTTTTCCCACAAAATCTGAAATCACAAAGACAGTAGCTGATAATCCATAGGCATTCAGAATCGGGAAGGCATGACGATATATCGATTCATCCGCATCATCGAAAGTGATAATCATAGGGAACCGCTCTGGTTCGCTTTGAAAATCACCCCGAAGATATTGCTCAAGCGAAATGGTATAAAAATTATTTTCAACTAAATATTTTATCTGATGACGGAACGATCGAATCGAGACCGTATTTATGCCCCATTCGAATTTATTGCTAACTTTGTGATAAGCCAAAATCGGCACGTCCACCCGGTATCCCTTCGTCCTGCTTAGATCAAACAACATCAAGACACGAAGTAGGTACAAAAATCAGATAAGAAAAAATTATCTTAATCTTCTTTTGCCCTCTTTTCGATTTCTTCGTGCCTTGGGCTTAAAAGCTTCATGCGAAAAAAAAGATTGCTCTTTAACAAAATAACGCATGGAGCGAAAAAAATCCAAATCAGGACAAACGCTCCATGCTATTTGCTTTTATTATAAAGCTTTCTCTATCGGAATATATTTCAAATTAAAAACTTCTGCTACCGGGCCGTAAGTTACTTTACCAAATATAACATTGACACCCAGGGCAATTTCCTGATTGGATTTTATCGCTTCATGATAGCCCTTATTGGCGATTTCAATGGCATAAGGCAAAGTTACGTTGGTCAGGGCAATGGTTGAAGTTTTAGGCACTGCGCCTGGCATATTGGCGACGCCGTAATGAATCACTCCGTCCACTTCATAGGTTGGCTCAGCATGGGTAGTGGGATGAATCGTTTCCACGCAGCCACCCTGGTCAACTGCTACATCAACGATTACCGAGCCTTTTTTCATGAGCTTCAACATATCCCGAGTAATCAGATGCGGAGCTTTTGCTCCATGAATCAACACCGCGCCAACAACCAGATCCGCATCAGCGATCTGTTGACGGATATTGGCTGGAGTGGACATCATCGTAGTTACATTGGCAGGCAGAACATGATTTAAAAATCTCAGCCGCTCGATGTTAATATCCAGAATAGTGACGTTGGCGCCAAGACCGGCTGCCATCTGGGCAGCATTGGTTCCCACGATCCCACCACCGATGATGACTACTTTTGCCGGTGCTACCCCAGTGACTCCGCCCAGCAAAACACCATGTCCGCCAAAAACTCTTTCGAGGCAGCGAGCCCCGGCTTGAATGGCAAGGCGACCAGCCACTTCGCTCATCGGATTAAGCAATGGCAAACTTCCATCAGCCTTCTCAATGGTTTCATAAGCGATGGCAACACATTTAGTTGCTATCATCGCTTCGGTCAACTCTCTTGAGGCTGCGAAGTGAAAATAAGTGAATAAAATCTGGCCTTCGCGAATAAAATCATATTCTCTGGCAAGCGGCTCTTTCACTTTCATAATCATATCAGCTTTTTCAAAAATCTCTTTCGGCGTTCCCAGAATTTGGGCGCCAGCTTTTTTATAATCTTCATCTTCAAAGCCACTTCCCAGCCCGGCATTAGTTTCAACTAATACCGCATGACCATTTTGTTTTAACATCTCGACGCCAGAGGGCTGCAATGCGACTCTGTTCTCATTCGCTTTAATTTCCTTTGGCACTCCAACTATCATAAAAATCCCTCCTAAAATATTATAAAATTATTGCTACATGGTCAGTTTTTAATTATAACTTCCTCCCTATCCTCTACACACCAAATGGCGGTCACTTCCTTCGGTCGCTTCAAATGCAAAGAATTGCCGAAGCCTGCTCTGCCAGTTGACAGGGAGAGATAGGTGGCTTTCTTTTGCTTAGAATAGAATCAATTTTATCGATCCTGCTTATCTGACCAAGCAGAGCTATTTATTCATATTTAGTCCATCAATTTGCATGCTTGAAAAAATCTGAATTTTTCAAGATACAAAATTCTTAATCAACAAATTTCATAAAACCGACTCTTTATCGGGGCTCGCGCTCCAATAAAACTTTTCGACTCAGATCAAGTTTGCCCTGATCATCAATTTTCATAAGTTTCACCTGAACTTCATCGCCAACTTTGAGCACATCTTCCACTCGCTCGATACGGCGATGCTCGATCTGTGAAATATGCAACAGTCCCTCTTTGCCCGGCATAATTTCAACGAACGCACCAAAATTCATGATCTTTTTAACCTTGCCAGTATAAACCGTGCCGACTTCCGGTTGACGAATCATATTATCGATCATTTCTTTGGCGCGACGTCCGTTTTCAGGATCGACTGAGGCAATGGTTACGACACCCTCATCATTGATGTCAATGGCGACTTCGGTCTTTTCGATAATATCGCGGATCGTTTTTCCGCCCGGACCGATGATCAGACCGATAAATTCACTATCGACTTTAAAAGAAATAATTCGTGGCGCATAATTGGATAGCTCAGCCCGCGGCTTTTCCAGGGTTTGATTCATAACTTCCAAAATATGAAGACGCCCCTGTTTCGCCTGGGCGAGCGCCTCTTGTAAAATTTTCAGAGAGACGCCTTTGATCTTGATATCCATTTGAAACGCATTAATCCCTTTGACTGTCCCAGCAACCTTAAAATCCATATCGCCGAGATGATCCTCGTCTCCCAAAATATCGCTCAGTATAACATATTGATCGCCTTCCTTCACTAATCCCATGGCAATGCCGCCAACAGCTTCTTTGACCGGAACGCCAGCATCCATCAACGACAATGAGCCGGCACATACCGTTGCCATCGAGGATGAGCCATTGGATTCCAGAATATCCGAAACAATTCGGATCGTATATGGAAAAATCGTGTCGCCGGGAATAATATTTTTAATGGCACGTTCTGCCAGATTGCCATGCCCGATTTCGCGTCTGCCCACGCCTCTGATGGGACGAACTTCGCCTACGCAAAACGGCGGGAAATTGTAGTGCAACATATAGCTTTTATAAAACTCACCTTCCAGCTCGTCCATCTTCTGCTCGTCCATTTTGGTGCCCAAAGTGGTCACTGCCAACGCCTGGGTTTGTCCCCGGGTGAACAGGGCAGAACCATGTGTTCGCGGCAACAATCCCACTTCACAGGTAATCGGTCGAATTTCATCAGCCTTGCGACCATCCAATCGGACATTCTTTTCCAGAATCATAGCTCGCACCAGTTCTTTTTGAATCTTTTCTACTTCGGTCTGGATCACTGATTCTGATTCCGGATAATCTTCTGCTAACGAAGCTTGCAGTTCTTCAACAAGAGCGATCAATGCGTTAGAACGTTCGGACTTTTCCTGAATTTTAACAAGGTCCTTAAGTCGAGGCTCTGCCACTTTATGAATCGCCTTTATTAATTTTTCATCTGGTTCGGCAGCCACAATTTCAATCTTGGGTCGGGCGCATTCCTGTATCAGCTCGTTCTGGAGCGCGATGGTTTGTTTAATCTGGTTATGCCCAAATTCCAGCGCAGCGAGCATGTCCTCTTCCGGAATTTCTTTTGATTCGCCTTCCACCATTACAATGGAATCTTCAGTGCCAGCGATGACCAGATCCATATCGCTATCTTCCAACTCATTAAAAGTTGGATTAACAATAAATTCACCGTGATTTCTGCCGATTCGAACCGCACCGACCGGACCCAGAAATGGAATATCCGAAATGGACAGCGCCGCAGAGGCTCCAATTACACCTAAAATATCAGGATCATTTTCGCGATCCGCCGACAGAACCATGACCATAATCTGCACCTCATTCCGAAAATTTTCTGGGAAAAGTGGCCGTATGGGTCGATCGATAATTCGAGCACTCAATATTTCATTGTCACTGGGTCTCCCCTCCCGCTTGATATAGCCTCCCGGAATTTTGCCAGCAGCATAAGCTTTTTCGCGGTATTCCACACTCAGTGGGAAAAAATCCGTGTCTTCCACCGGTTTTCGGGTGGCAACCGCAGTCGCCAGAACGACCGTATCTTCATACTGAACCACAACGGCACCGCTGGCTTGCTTGGCGATTTTTCCAGTTTCAATTGAAAGTCTTTTTCCGCCTAAAGTCATTTCCTTTTTATAACTCATTTTCCCCCTCCAATATTAAAATTGTTATTTTTATTCATTGTTTAATTGTCCTTATCTAAAAATTCTTCACTTTTAACCAACAGGTTATCTGCCAGTTTGGTTTTAATCATATAAATTTTATTCGTCAAGTTATTCCTCAAATAACTCCTGTCTGCAACTTTTTTTCCAATTATTAATTCTGATAAAATTAAATTTTTCTTTTTCAAGGTCAGCTCAATTTCAGGACGATCGAAGCCATAAAACGTATCGGATCGATATGGCTCATCGATAAATTCAGCGACTTTAATATCCTTTATATTGTAAAACAGCGACGATATTTTCCAGGATTTTGCCAGTCCTGAATCCGGCTGGATCACTCGCCATTGCTGCGCACTGTTTTTCTCACAACGAAATTTGAAATCAGCATATTCCAGCACGATTTCGGTTACAGAATCCGGCTCAAAATCAACGATGGTCTTATCTCTTAAATCGAACAGCGAGACATCCAACTGAGCTACCAGGCTGGGATCGATCAGAAAGATTGCTGGTTTCGAATTATCTTTCGCATAAAATTCCGGTCCTTCATTTTTTCCGACATGCAAAATTAAATGTCCCTGGCGGCTGCTATCGAACAGTGAAACCGTCAGCCAGGGTTTTACCAGATCATATTTTTTTTGATCAGTTGTCCCTTCTGATTTGAATTCTTTCACTGTGGAATTATGCAGATCATTCAGCATATTATCGATCTTATCTTCATCAGCCAGCGTTTGGATCGGTTGCCCTATGTGCCAGCGTTGATCTTTATCCTTGAGACACGAAAACGCCTGACGATCTTTTTCAATCAGGATTTTTATAATATTCTCTTTGGAAAATTTTAAAACCGATTTATCTCGGAGATCAAACAGGGTTTTCGTCACATTCATTTTCAAGCTTGTTGGAACCAAAAATACCTGCTTCGAGTCACTCCGACGATAAAAGATATTGGTATTATCGAGATTGGCGTCACCAAGAAATAACGTATCGTTGCTTTCTTTTTGCCGAATCACCAGAGCATAGCGATAGGGCGACAAGCCGAATTTCTTGAAATCGCCGGGATTGTCTGAAACAAATCTTCCTTTTTTCAAAGAGCCAAAAGCATCCAGGATGCTTTCAATGGTTGGTTTTTCTGCATCGACTTCAACCGGCGCCGAAATTTTCCAGAGCTCGCTGTCCCTCTCGACAACAATTCCTTCGGGTAGAAATGATAATCCATTCACCCGCGCTTTATCCAGACTGATTAGCAGCTCTTCTTTATCTTTATTTGCTTGCTTTCGTTTGGCACCCTGAATTTCAAAAAAATATACGTACGCCAATAATCCCAGGAAAATAATCAGCAAAACAATTGTCTTCCGTGATGCCATAGCAGTTCTTTATTTATTTTCGTTCGAGATAGATAACGACGCCAGCAATTAAAATCGATAACGGCAGCAGGATAACGCCCAACCAGAAAATAATCTGAGACTGTTGAGCGGTCAGTGACAACCGATTGTCTTCCGCTTCCCTGGCGCGAATCGAGATGAGATCGCCCTGTTCCGCCAGCCAGCCGATTGCATTGAGAAAAAGATCGCCATTGCCCTGCAAGTGGAAATAGGCATTCGAGGCAAAATCGGAATCACCAAATACGCCAATGCGAGTTTTGCGCCCTTTTGTCGATTCACTTACGTTCGCACTGTCTGGCGATGCTGGGACATCTCTTTCTGCCACAGCCGCCAGTGAAACTGGTCCTTTTAAATCTCTATCTTCATCAAAATCAATTTCTGCTTCATTTAAAGTTGTTTCGCCCCAGCTTCCGGGGAAATCAGTGGTTTTTGCCAACGAGCTAACCGTAATCCCGGACCTGGTTGCTGAATCTGGAGTGACCGATCGGGCCAGGCGAAAAATAGTCATTAAATCGAAATCTTCAGTGATCTCGTGCGATTCATAATTTGAAATGACAGGACTTCCGTAGCCAGCGCCAAATAATTGTCCCACCGGCGAAACGTCAATTATCGTATTATTTCCGATTTTAAAACCCCATTTGCTGAGCAGATCCTGAAAATCGGGCTGATCTGGATCCAACAAAACCAGCAGCTTGCCGCCATTTTCAAGATATTCATTGATCGCCTGATATTCGGATTCCAGAAAATCTTTTTTTGGTCCGGCAATAACCAGAACTGAACAATCCTCTGGAACTCGTCCCTTCTCTGCTAAAAATAGTTTTTCGACTTTATAATTCTCAGCCTCGATCCCCTTTCTGGCTTCGCTGAATCCTTCAGGCTCTGCTTTGTCAATATCCACTTCGCCGTGCACGGTGGTAAAATAAATTTTTTTCTCAGCCTCACGCGTTAATTTGATTAGCGCATTGGTAATCTGCTGTTCGGTGCTTTCTGTTATTCGCTCGGTTTTCTCCCTCTGACTTAAAACAATAGTTCCATAATTTTCGATATGATACTCTTTCACGAGTGCCGGATTTAGATCCGGATCGATCATTTCACATTTAAATTGATCGGACTGAACAGCATACTCTTCCAGCAGGTCCTGAGCCGCCTGTTGATTGCTCGGACGGAAAAATGCTTTGACATTCACATCCGTTTTCAATTCCTGGACAATTTTCTTGCTCTGATCAGACAGACTGAAAAGCTTGCCTCTGGTCATGTCCCAGCGAAGGCTATGTTTATTCAAAATTACGTTGATCAAAATGACAATTCCAAAAACAATGAGGCTCATCAAGATGATGTTACTGCCATATCGAAACGATCGAGCTTTAAAAAATTGCTGAATCTTCTGGCGTTCGGTCCAGCTAAATATTAAAATCAGGATGATTCCAATAGTGAGCAAAATCCAATTCACTATCGCCCATTGAGATGCAATTAGCTTAATTAAAAAAGTTAGGAAAACCAGAACCAGGCCAGCCAGCCCCAGATATTTTTTCATCTGCTCCCCCTCCATCGCGCAGATTCGATTGAAGCGTAACTTAAAAATAGGCACATAAAAATAAAACTCAGGTAATAAATGATATTTTTTAAATCGATGATCCCTTTTTCGAAATCATCCAAATGCTCAATCAACGAGAACTGGCTCAGTATTTTTCCCAATTCGGGATTGAGAAAAGTAGAAATCCAGCCAATTGCCCAAAAAACCAGAATAACAGCAATGGTGCTCACTGCGGCGACAATCTGGTTATCCGTAAAGGTAGAAAAAAGCAAACCCACGGCTAAATAGCTACTGCCAATCAAAAAGATCCCTAAATAGTTAGAAAAAACCTGGCCTAATTCTGGCTTGCCATAGGCAAATAAAAAGAGCATATAAACAAAAGTAAGTATCAATATCACCAAATAAAGCGCTACCGATGCTGCATATTTTCCAATCAACGTCTGAACCGTTGTAATCGGTGAAGTTTGAAGTAGCTCAATCGTCCCGGTTTTCTTTTCTTCAGCATAAAGCTTCATGGTCATCAGCGGCAGAATCATCAACGCCACGGTCGCCACATTGCCAAAAAATGGTCGGGTCACCCATTCATGAAGGTTCATCGGTGGCGACATTTGCCCCCATTGTTGAGCATACATATCCACTTGAAAACATCTTTCAACGAAAGAAGAGAGGATGAGGTAGAAAAAAATTCCCGCTATAGCGATGAACAACGCGATAACAACATATGCAATCGGGGAGACAAAATAGGATTTTATTTCACGCTCAAAAATCGCCCAGGTTTTACGCATTAGTTGAGCACCTCCTCTTCGTGCGTGGTGAGACGCAAGAAGATTTCTTCCAGGCTCATTTCGGTTTTCTTTAATTCATAAAGATCCCAGCCGCTTGTTACAATCGCTTTAGCCAGATCTTTGGTAACATCAGCATGGAGAGTGCTTTCAATTGAATAGCTATTTTTATCAGCCGTGCCTTTGTGCGTTATCATCACTTGATTCACCCCTTTAACCCGGGATAGCACATTCAATACTGAATCAGATGGGCCACCGACTACTGCGGTAATTTGCTCCGAGCCTTTCAGCCGCGTCATCAAGTTTTCTGGTCTATCTTCAGCGACTACTTTCCCCCGATCGATGATCACCACTCGCTGGCAGGTCATGCTTACTTCTGGCAGAATATGGGTGCTAAGGATTACCGTGTGTTTTCCAGCTAAATTTTTGATCAGTTCCCGGACTTCTATAATTTGTTTGGGATCCAATCCGATAGTTGGCTCGTCAAGAATCAGTACCTCTGGCTCATGGATGATTGCCTGAGCAATCCCCAGCCGCTGTTTATAACCTTTCGAAAGGTGTTTCACAATGGTATTTGTTCGATCATCCAGCCCGGTTTTTTCTATCGCAGCGTTGATCTTTTGTTTGCGGTCGCGGTGGTCGATACCTTTAATTTTGGCAATAAAATCGAGAAAGGAATAGACTGTCATCTCGGCGTACAACGGTGGATTTTCAGGCAGGTAGCCAATTCTCTTTTTCACTTCTAAAGGATGCTGGAAAACATCAAAATTAGCTACTCGCGCCGTCCCTTTAGAAGCCGGTAAAAAACCCGTTAAAATGCGCATAGTGGTGGTTTTGCCCGCAGCATTGGGACCTAAAAAGCCAAGTACTTCGCCTTGTTCAACTTTAAATGTTACCTCTTCAATAGCAGCGATATTTCCAAAATAACGCGTAAGCTTTTCAACTTCAATCACGGACTCTCTACGCCTCCATAGAGCATCGTTGCTTTAATAATCAAGTTCATCAGATTAAGAAATCGAATCATAAAAATTTTCAATTTCTTCTATAGGTAGAGTTATGAACTTCGACATCCAAATTTCGTGATTCAATATTCATCAAACCAAAGGATTATAATCGAGACATTAAATCAGGTTACTGAAATTCAATCCTCGATAAATTCAGACGGACTTTCTTTACCGTCGAATGCCCAGCTTATCGATCAAGCTTCGATATTCTTCGACATTTTTCTTTTGCAAATACTGTAGTAATCTTCTTCGCTGTCCAACTAATTTTAACAGTCCCCGACGGGAATGATGGTCTTTCGGTTGGGCTTTTAAATGCTCTGAAAGCTCAGTGATCCGCTGAGTTAACATCGCTATTTGACTTTTCGTATTGCCAGTGTCCTGCTCATTCTTACCATATTCTTTGAATATCTCAACTTTCGCTTCCTTTGTCAATGACATAGTTTTCTCCTGATTAATCTTTGATGATTGTTAAACGTCGAAATAAATTAATTACCAAGAATTTCTAATGCCCTCTTTTTGTCAAGTTTTATCTGCTTAACTAATTGCTCCGCCGTTTCAAAATGACGGTCATCTCTTAGTTTTGCTCTGAATTCAACCTCAATCGTTTGATCATACAGATTTTCTGAGAAATCAAAAATATGCAGCTCAATCGTGTGCTGATTAAAATCAAATGTCGGCTTGGTTCCAATGTAAAGGACTCCTTTATAAATTTGCGCGTTCCATCTCGCCCGCACCGCATAAATTCCATCTCCTGGAATTAATTTTTCTTTTGAAATCGGCGCAATATTCGCGGTCGGAATATTTAAGGTTCGTCCTCTGCCCTCTCCCCTGACGATTTTTCCAGTGACACGATAGTTTCGACCCAGGTACTTTGCAGCCAGTTCCACATCGCCAATCGCCAGCAGCTTCCGAATTTTAGTGCTGCTAATGATCACTCCATCCAAGGAGAAAGCTGGACAAACAATGATTGAGTAATTATATTGATGGCTGAGTCGCTCTAAAATCTCAAAATTTCCCTGCCGATTTTTTCCAAAAGCGTGATCGTAGCCTATAATTATTTTTGTGAAGCCAATTCTCTTTACCAGAATATTTTCAATGAACTCCAGAGAACTCAATTGCGCAAAGTTCTCATCAAACGGTAAAATGATCAAACGATCTATTTTTAAATCTTCCAGTATTGATATTTTTTCGTCAACCGTCGTTAAAAGCTTCAGGCCATTTCTTTTGGGGGACTTAACAACAAATTGTGGATGAGGCTCAAAGGTAACAACTGTTACGCATTCTTTTTGATGGCTAACCGAGTCATGTAAGGTTTTAATAATTGATTGATGCCCCCGGTGAACACCGTCATAGGTGCCGGTAGTCAAGATACAGCGATCATCTTTTTTAACTTCATCAAGGTTTCTAAAAATTCTCATGCCAACGTACGATCATCCACTGCAACGATAAAATCAAATATAGAACAAAATAGCAATTTGACCTATCGTTTTAACATTTCCATAAATTGGTTCAAACTGATAGAATTTATTACGTCAAACTCCCCGATTCTGGTCCGAATTAACGATTTCAAGTGTCCCCCACAGCCAATCCTGAAACCAATATCCCTTGCCAGTGCCCGAATATAGGTGCCCTTGGAACAGGTTACTTTTATTTTTGCAATATTACCATTAAAAGACAATAGATCGATCCGGTCAATATGGACTGACTTGGGTTCTCTTTCAACGCTCCCCCCTTTGCGAGCGATTTTATACAGCCGTCTGCCCTGAACCTTCTTGGCAGAAAACATCGGCGGAATCTGAGTTATATTTCCCACAAAATCATTGCAAATCTGCTGGACCTGGTCCTGATTCAATACGGGAACTTCATGCTGATTTATAATTTTTCCAGTCAGATCATCGGTATCTGTTTCGATACCCAATGCCACATCACCGATGTACTCTTTCGTTAGCTCCATCAAAGCCGCTACTCGTTTAGTGGCTTTTCCGGTACAAAGTAACAACACTCCCTCTGCGAATGGATCTAATGTTCCAGCGTGCCCAACTTTCGCATTGATGAGGTCTTTAACTTTTCTAACCACCCAGAACGAGGATCTGCCAATGGGCTTATAGAAATTTAGAATTGCGCCAGCTTCAAAATCAAATTCACATTCCTGCCAGATCATGAAGCTTCAGAGTTATGTATTTTTTTAATAAGCGATTCAATGTGTTCGGCATTTTCGATGCTGGTATCATAACAAAATTCGATTTCCGGCACGAATCTTAATTCCGTTCGATGACCGATCTCGGCACGGATAAAATTCTTCGCCCGCTCCAATCCTTTGGAAGCATCATCTTTAGCCTTATCATCGCCCAGAACGCGAAAATAAATTTTGGCATGTTTTAAATCATCAGTCACTTTTACGAATGTCAGGTTGACTGTTTTGACAGATGGGTCTTTAATCGTAAAAAAAATAATCGCGCTGACTTCTCGTTTTATCAGCTCCGAAACCCGTAATGATCGCTTAAATTTCATTTTTTTATTTAAAAAATTTCAATAGAATGGTCAATAACTTCAACTCTAAAATCGCTCTCAATAAAATTGATGACCTGGTTCAAGCTACTATCGACGATCTTTCTATCATTGGAAACCACGGCTACCCCCAAAGTAGCCCGCTGCCATTTGTCATTATTTTCAACCTCAGCAACCGAAACATTGAATTTGTTTCGGATCCTGGTCTTAATGCTTTTCAAGACAAATCGTTTCGATTTTAAAGATCCGCTTTCCGGAATATACATTTCGATTTGACCAAAACCCACAAACATTACTATCGTTCGATTTGTTATTCTTCTTCAAAATTCAAGTTTGGATATTCGATCTTAACCGTTACTCGCTGGTGCCAGTGTTCTTTTTACCTCAATCACTTTATATACTTCGATAACATCTCCGACTTTGATGTCATCAAAATTTTCTAATCCGATGCCGCATTCAAATCCGTTGATTACTTCCTTGGCATCATCTTTAAAGCGCCTCAAGGAGTTCAAGCGACCATCATAGATCAATTTATCTTCTCGATACAATCGAACGTGATCGTTCCTGGTAACTTTACCCGACAGAACATAACAGCCGGCAATCGTACCAACTTTGGGGATTTTAAATGTGTTTCGAACTTCAATGGTTCCTAAATCTTCTTCCTCGTAAGTTGGCTCTAATAGACCTTCCAGCGCACTCTTCACATCAGCAATGGCGTCGTATATTATTTTATACAAACGAATATCGATGTTTTCTTTCTTGGCAATTTCACGAGCCTGGATAGTCGGTCGCACCTGAAATCCGATAATGATCGCCTCCGAAGCACTGGCGAGCAATACGTCAGACTCAGAAATTGCTCCCACGCCTTTGCGAATGATTTCGACAGTCACCTCATCATTGGAAAGCTTGGTCAAAGAATCCCTGATCGCTTCCACCGAGCCATCGACATCGCCTTTAATAATAAGCGAAAGTTGTTTAACCCCGCCTTTCTTAATCCGTTTGGAAATTTCATCCAGCGTAATATGTTTAAAATAGCGCTGTTCCTGTTCCCGACGAATCTGTTGTCGCTCGATACTAATTTGTTTGGTATCTTTCTCAGACTCTAAAACGATAAAAGTATCACCAGCCTGGGGCAGTCCTGAAAAACCGATAACTTGAACCGGAACTGAGGGTCCCGCCTCTTTCTGTTTTTGTCCGAATTCATTGAACAATCCTCTCACCTTCCCATAAAATTGCCCGACGATGAACGGATCGCCAATTTTTAAAGTTCCTTTCTGAACTAAAACCGTGGCTAACACTCCTTTTCCCTTATCAAGTTCCGATTCAATGACCACGCCTCTCGCTAATCGTTGTGGATTGGCTTTTAATTCAAGAATTTCAGCTTCTATAATAATGCTTTCCAGCAGCTTCTCTACATTCTGTCCGGTTTTTGCTGAGATTTCGACGCATTGATATTTTCCACCCCATTCTTCGATTAAAACATCATGATCGGCTAATTGTCTTTTTATGCTTTCCGGGTCGGCATTGGCTTTATCAATTTTATTGACTGCAACAATAATCGGAACGCCTGCGGCTTTGGCATGATCTATCGCTTCAATCGTTTGTGGCATCACACTATCATCAGCCGCAACAACAAGGATGACAATATCTGTTGCCTGGGCACCACGAGCTCGCATCGCGGTAAATGCCTCATGACCTGGGGTATCAAGAAAAGTTATCATTCGACTATCCACACCCACCTGATAAGCGCCGATATGTTGCGTAATTCCGCCAGCTTCGCTTTGAATGATATTGCTTTTCCGAATATAATCCAGCAGCGAGGTTTTGCCATGATCGACGTGTCCCATGATTGTTACCACGGGCGATCGCAGTTCCAGTTTGGACTCATCCTCCTCTTCCTCTAACTCTTCAACCAGGTCGCTTCCGAATTCCGGAATAATCTCGACTTTATAGCCAAATTCATCAGCCACGATCTGGATGGTTTCGACATCAAGACGTTGATTGATCGTAACCAGCATGCCCAACTCCATACATTTCTTAATCACCTCGCTGGTTTCCACTTCCATTTCCTTCGCCAGATCAGCCACTGTGATGAACTCATTCACTCGAAGGACATTCGTATCCTCCGGCACCTGTTCATCAGTTTCTTTCACTCTTTTCTTGCGCTTCTTGGGATGCGCCGCTTCTTCTAATGCAGCAAAAGTCTGACGAATCGACTCTTCGACCTCTTCGTCGCTGATAACAAATTTCTTTTTCTTTTTTAATGTTTTCTTTGGTTTGTCTAATAATC
>JAEAME010001628.1_pt1 | contig 14936 bp, 9 predicted proteins | sample 8958731 | NCBI WGS metagenome assembly JAEAME01 (sample SAMN16933194, study PRJNA681113) | bioreactor sludge metagenome | isolation source: anerobic bioreactor sludge (Control) | place: India:Bengaluru | collected 2018-10-24 | reverse complement strand
GGCCAGGCTGTAGTAGATTTCATTGTTGGTGTACTTCATGTTGCGGTACCATAGTAACATGCCAAAGTCGTTGACCCTGTAACGGCCAGCGACCAGGCCGGCATCGAACCCGCAGGCATTGCGCCACTCGGCGATGTAGTATTGGGGGTACATGAAGTAACCGTCGGTGTGCGCCCAGTCTTCAACCACCCACTTGCCTGCTGTCCCTTCGCCATCGTCCGAGAAGAGGACGGTGGCGCCGTCCGCGACCTGGATGTCATCGAGGAACCAGCCCAGACCGGTGGTGGCGGGGTCGGTCTCGTAGCGGAAACGGAGCCAGACCTGAGCCGCGCCAGCGTACGCGCTGAGGTCGACAGTCTCGTCGATCCAGCCGCCGCTGTAGCCGGTGTAGCCGGGCAGCTCATCCACGAAGTAGCAGTCCGGGTCGTGGTCGCTGGTGGTGGTTGTGCCTGGCAGTGAAGTCCAGGTTTCCCCACCATCGGTGGACACCTGTACGAAGCCAAAGTCCCAGCCCTCTTCGATGTCGTACCAGGTCTTGAAGGTCAGGACCGGGGCAGTGACAGCGGAGAAGTCCCACGGGGCGGCGAGGGTGAGCTTGGCATCGCGGTAGTTGGACTGGCCGCCGTAGTACATGTACATGCCACCGGCCGGAGCAACCGGCTGTTCCATCTGCGGCGGCAGGTTGACGATGAACGAGTCTTCGGTGCCCTCACCGGGGGCGCAGGCCTGACCGACAATTACCTCGGTCTTTTCGCTCATCGTGTTGAGCACTACAGGATCGTTCCAGCCCAGCAGGTACTTGTGCCAGGGGTCCATTCCGGGCGGAACGGCGCTGTCCGGCCAGCCACCACCCCAGTCGTCGCATTGGAGCGCCCAGAAGCCGGGCGAAGCCTCGCCAGCATCGTAGGCGTACAGGTCAACGGCGCCGAGGTTGTGGGCAAACTCGTGGGCGAAGACGCCCGCCAGACCGTTCTCGGGCATGATGATGTAGGGACCGATCTGCGTGTGCTTCGTGGGGATGTCGTGGTACGGATAGACGCTCCAGCTGTGCGACCAGATGGCATGCTCGCCATTGGTCCTCTTGAGCAACGTGGTGCTATCCTCTTCGCCGTAGCCGGCTTTGACGATCATCAGGCGGTCGATCACGCCATCGCCATCCAGGTCATACGAGTCAAAGTCAAAGTCCGGGTACATGGCGACAGCAGCGTCGACAGCATCCACTGCCAGGTCGCGCGGATCCCCGCCACCCGGGAAGAAGCCATCGGCGAGACCGGAGTTGCCGTAGGAGCGAGCGCCCGGGCAGGCGTCGGCGCCGTAGAAGGCTTCCGAGTGATCGACCTGCACCCAGCCGAGAACCTCGCCGTCGATGGTGTACATGCCCTTGGACTGCTCTTCGAAGTACTGGCGAACGCTGTAGCCGCGCAGGTCAATAGTGACCGGCGTGCCATCGACGGTGGTGTACTGGCTGTACACACCATCGCCGAAAATCAGCTCTTCGAAGTACTCGCGGCTAAAGTCCGCGGTCCATATCGCGTTGTAGGCGCGGTCGGTGACGGATTCCGGCTTCGGCAACTGGTTGTGCAGCGGGCCCGTGAAGGTGAACTCGGTGGCCTCGGTGATGATATTCGAGCAGTCATAGGCATCCGCATCGTCCGCATCGGGGTTGCCGATAGGATCCCAGTAATCGCCGGGATTCCAGGTGACCGTGTCGGTGCCGGCGAACTCGACCAGGATGACCAGGATTTTGTCACTGCCGGTCTTGGCCAGCGCGGCGGCCTCGGCAGTGCGTCCCTGCATCAACAGGTCTTCGCGCTTTTGCAGGCGCTTGTAGTCAATCGGGTTAGGTACGTCCTTCGGCATGAACTCTTTAGCTTGAGTCGGTGTCACGAGTCCATCGGCCTCGGGCTCGGGGGGCTTGGCCGCTACGGCCGCCGGGATCACGGCCACCAACAGGGCCAGGATCATCAGCACGGCAAAGCCTTTGAACAAAGCCTTTCTCATTGTTCCTCCTCTTTCTTGCTTTCAGATTCTTGACGGTCAGATGGTGCCAATTCTGTGGACGCAAAAAACGAGTGACAATGGGCGCTCCTGCTATCACCTCCTTCATACACGTTCATGGCCGGTCGCGTGGTGACCGCCCCCCCAAGCTGGGCACCTGGGCCGGAGGCTGCTATGAGGACAAAACAGCTAATCAAACGCAAAGTGGGCAGCAGGACTCCACTTCATGCAGCCATTATAACGAAACGCTTTCTGATTGTCAAGAATTACGACTGAGTGTCCAGGCGGTCGCCGTCATCGCCCAATACGAATGGGTATGGTGATGTCGTAGTAGGTCACAATCAGGATGAGCATGAGCATCAGAATCAGGCCCACGAAATGCACCAGGCTCTCGCGGTATGGGTCCAGCCGCCTGCCGCGCAGGGCCTCCACAACGATGAACAGCAGGCGCCCGCCGTCAAAGCCGGGCAACGGCAACAGGTTCGTGGCGGCCAGGGCGGCGCTGAGGGTAGCGGTCAACTGCAGCAAGGGGAACCACCAGCCGGTGGCCAGCACCTCTTGCGCGGCGCGGCCGGTCAGCCGGGCAATGCCCACCGGGCCTACCGGGCGCACCATGTCCACGGGGATCAGGCCGCGCAGGATCTGGATGGGCAGGAGGAGCAAGGAGGACACGGTGGTCATCGCTTCGGCGACGGCCTTCCGGATCGCTTCCGGCCAGGGATGGATCACCGTTTCCACGTACCCGGCATCGCTACGAATCTCCACGCCGCGCGACTCGGTCTTGGTGAACCAGGGACCGCCGGCGGGCAGCCTGAGGGTGATGCGCCGCCCATCCCGGCGCAAGGTCACGCTGCGGACCTCGCCGTTGATGGAGCGAGCATAGACAATGAGGTCCAACGCGCTGGTCACTTCGTGGCCGTCGGCTGCCAGGATCAAGTCATCCTCGGCAAAGCCCACGGCTTTAGCGACCGATCCGGGCAGAACCATGTTCACGCCCACGGCCAGGTCATGGGCCACGGGCCAGCCCGTGGCGAAACAGAGGCTGAACAAAGCCACCGCCAGCACCAGGTTCAACAGGGATCCGCCGAGCAAAAACGCGGCCCGTTCACGCTTGCGCTTGTCGGCAAAGAGCGTCCCGGGCGCTCCTTCCTCCGCCAGGCGCACAAACGCCCCGAAGAGGATCAGGTTGAGGGTGTACTCGGTGCCGCCCAGACGCGCCAGGGTAAGGAGGCGGGGAGGGTATCCCAGCCCGAACTCTTCCACCTGCACGCCAATTCGCTTGGCGACGATAAAGTGGCCGAGCTCGTGGATGAGCAGCAGCAGGCTCAGCACCGCGAGCGCGACAAATACGGTGGTCACGGCAATAGCCCCTTCACGTGCCCTTCCTGGAGGCACGAACCTTCGGCGAAAGAAACCAACGATACGCCCCTGTTGCGCCCACTATTATAGACGGGCGTGCGCCCTGGCGCAAACGACACGGATTCGGTCACGGATTGCACGGATTCCCCACTCACAGCGGGTCTGTGACCCGCGTCTGCAGCTGCGCGGGCAGCGCCTGCCGCAACTGGCCCAGATCCACCTTGGCGGTCAGGTCTATGGTGAGCGGGCTGAGCGAGACCACCTGGTCCACGGCGATGGCGTGGACATCCGAGTCCGGCTCGAGTGTGTCCAGGTCGACTTGCCTGACATAGCCGCGCAGATGCTTCTTCCCCTGCTCGTCGACCACCACCGGAGACACCCAGTAGGCCTGGCGCGAAACGCGCGTGATGCGCCAGGGAGTGTCCGGTTTGGCCACGCTGGGTACATCGAGCTTGAAGATGTCGACTCCGGGAGGCAGGCCATTGGCCAGCGTCCACTGCGCCAGACGGCGCACAAAGATGGCTGCGGTGCTGAAATCCACCTCGGTGCTCTGGCCAAAGTGATACTGTCGCTCTGTCTCCAGCGATGCCGCCAGTGTCGGAATACCAAAGGCAGCGCTTTCGATGGCCGCGCCAACGGTCCCGGAGATCGTGACCGTGCCGCCGATGTTCTCGCCATAGTTGATACCGGATACGGTCAGGTCGGGCAGGCGCGGCAAAAAGCACAACAGACCGTGCCTGACAGCCTGGGATGGAGACGTGTCCAGGGCATAGGCTGGCACGGAGATGCCATCTATTGCCAGCGTGCTCTCCTGCACCTCCGCGTTGTGTACGGGAAAGCTGCGGCTAGAGCCGGATTGTTGCACCCGCGGTGCGACAACCCACACCTCCCCCAGGTCCAGAACAGAGCGTGCGGCGGCCAGCAGCCCGGGTGAGCCGATGCCATCATCGTTGGTGACGAGAATCAGTGGACGAGTCTTGCTGTTCAAAGGGCTCCTTCGAAACCTATGATTGCGCCTGCAACATGCGGATGATCTTGCGATTGGCCGCAGGGAATGCATAGTGCTCCAGCTCCGGCGGCGTGACCCACCTCCAGGCCGTGCAGGCAGTGCAGCGGGGTTCGCCGCTCCGGTACTGGCAGTGAAAGGCGTGCAGGGTGATGCGAAAGTGGGTATAGGCGTGCTCTACGCTGGCCAGCAACGCGCCCACCTGCACCACGATGCCCAGCTCCTCCTGCACTTCGCGTTGCAGGCATTCCTCCAGACTCTCGCCGGCCTCGCGCTTGCCACCGGGAAACTCCCACAGGCCACCCAGCAGGCCGCGCGGCGGGCGCTGAGCGATCAGCATCTGTGCCCCGCGCCAGATGACCCCGGCGGCAATGTCGTAGTGTGGTAGCGGCTTGCGGGCGCGCTTGACCGGCAGCGATTCCTGGATGCCGAGCTGCCGCGCGCGGCAGCTCTCGCTCCAGGGGCAGAGCATGCAGGTTGGGCGGCGCGGGGTGCAAACCGTAGCCCCCAGATCCATCAGCGCCTGGTTGAATGCGCCGGCCTGGCCGGGCGGAAGCAGGGTAGTAACGATCTCGCGCACTCGCTCTTTTCCAACGGGGCCCGCCGGGTCATCGGTCACCTGGAACATGCGGCACAGCACGCGCCGCACGTTGCCGTCGATGGCGGGCTGGTCCTGGCCAAAGGCCATGCTCAGGATGGCGCCCACCGTGTATTCGCCGATGCCGGGCAATGCGCGCAAGGCCTGCGCTGACGCGGGCAACTGCCCCCGGTGCTCCGCGCAGACGCGCTGCGCCAACCGGTGCAAGTGCCGCGCCCGCGCATAGTACCCCAGCCCTTCCCAGGCCTTGAGCACCTCGTCGAGCGTGGCGCGGCCCAGGGTGGCCCAGTCCGGGAAAAGCCGCAGGAACCGCTCGTAGTACGGCAGCACGGTGCTCACGCGCGTCTGGTGCAGCATGAACTCGGCAACGATGAGATGATAGGGATCGCGCGTGCCGCGCCAGGGCAGGTCGCGCCGGTGCTGCCCGTACCATGCCAGTAGCTGCTGCGCTAATTCCGCGTACTCCGCGGGGTGCGGTAGAGAGGGCACGGGAGGCACTGGCGGGACCGCCGCACCGTTACCACTGGTCAAAGTCATCCTCTTCCGCCAGGCGGCCGAGCTGGCGCAGCGCCCGCCACAGTCGCTCTTCCCAGATGCTGCCATGGAGCAGCTCGTTAATCTCCTGGGCCTCTTCCAGCCGGGCCCAGTGGGTGACAATGAAAGCGACGCGGCGCCATTTGCGGCTGACGATGGGATGCGGCAGGGGGCGTAGCTCGTCCAGGTGTACCTTGTAGTATGGCTCGTTGGCGCGGGGATGATCCGGTTCCTCGGGCAACAGTTGGACGCGCGGCACCGTCTCCCAGGCCGTTGTGTGGGCATAGTAGTTGATGGACCATTTCTGGTCACCGAACTCTTTGGTCTGGTAGAAAGCCAGGATGGGGGCATTGACGCCCCGTCCGGGTGCCTGCTTTACCGGGATGCGGTACCAGTGTTGGTTGCGAGCGATGTCGAGATCGCGCTGCTTGTTCAGGATCGCGACCAGGACGGTGGCGTAGCGGTCAGGTTCCATACGTTCCTCGCTTTCTCCCTGCAGGCGATTCTAGCACACGCCTGTCGGGGTGGTCAAATCACCCGCCATTTGACAACAACCGGCAACCGCCGTAAACTGTGCCCCGTTGTCATTCTTGCGCTGGGGCACAATCGCAATGACGAGAGCAACAATGGCGTTTGCCACCCCCGAGTGGGTGAGGGACGCGGTCTTTTACCAGATCTTTCCGGATCGTTTTGCCTGCAGTCGAACCCTGCCCAAACCACGCCATCTGGAGCCATGGGACAGCCCACCAACGGAGTATGGTTTCAAGGGCGGTGACCTGCTGGGTATTGTGGAACACCTGGATTACCTGCAGGACCTGGGCATTACGGCGCTCTACCTGAACCCCATCTTCGAGTCGGCAGCCAACCACCGCTACCACACGTACGATTATTATCACATTGATCCGCTGCTCGGCGGTGATGCCGCGTTCCGCACTCTGCTGGACGAAGCGCATCGCCGCGAGATGCGCGTCGTGCTCGATGGTGTGTTCAACCACGCCAGCCGCGGCTTTTACCAGTTCCACCATTTGCTGGAAAATGGCGCTGCCTCGATCTATCAGGACTGGTTCATCGTCAACGGCTGGCCGCTTTATGCCTACGATACGAGCCGCCAGCCCAACTATGCCGCCTGGTGGGGATTGCGCGCCCTGCCCAAGTTCAACATCGCCACACCCGCCGTGCGCGATTTCCTCCTGGGTGTGGCGCGCTACTGGGTGCAGGCGGGCATCGATGGCTGGCGGCTGGATGTGGCCGGCGATATTGATGATGACAGCTTCTGGCGCGAGTTCCGCTGCCAGGTCAAAGGCGCCAACCCGGATGCGTATATTGTGGGCGAGATCTGGCACGAGGCGCAGCGCTGGTTGCGCGGCGACCAGTTCGATGCGGTGATGAACTATCTGTTCACCAAAGCTTGCCTGGCCTTTTTCGTCGGACGCGGCCTGAATTCCGCGCTGACCTCGGGTGTGGGCTATCACCCGGTCGAGCCTGTGGGAGCCGAGGGATTCGCAGCAGCCATCCAGCACTTGCTGGGGCTGTACCCGGCGCAGGCGACGCAGGTGCAGTTGAATCTGCTGGATAGCCATGACACGGCGCGTTTTCTGACCCTGGCGCGGGGCGACGAGTCCGCGCTGCGCCTGGCGATCCTGTTCATGATGTGCTATCCGGGTGCCCCGTGTATCTACTATGGGGATGAGATTGGCCTGGAAGGCAACCGCGACCCGGATTCCCGCCGCACCTTCCCCTGGGAACAGCGCCGCTGGAACACCAGCCTGCTTGAGTATGTGAAGCGCTGCATTGCTCTGCGCAAGGAGCATCCGGCCCTGCGTCGCGGCGAGTACCAGACCCTGTTTGCCCAGGGCGATATCTATGCCTTTGGCCGCCGGTTGCCGGACGAGACGGTGGTGTGCGTGCTGAATGCCGGCAGCAAGCCGTGGAAGCTGCGCGTGCCGGTGCAAGGGTATCTGGCCGGAGGTGCTACGCTGCAGGGCGCCTGTGGTGAGGGCACGGCCAGGGTCCGCGATGGGGTGCTCAATGGCCTGGCGGTTCCGGCGAGGACGGGGTTGGTGCTGGTCTAGCAAACCCGTTTTCCTAAAGAAAACGGGTTTCTTAGTTATCGCTAGTAGTTCTCCACACGGCGCTCGGAGCCGGTGGCCAGGCGCCGGAGGTTGGGACGCAATTCCAGCAGGATGAGGGCACAGGCGAGCACGCCATAGAGGACGTAGGCCATGGGTGTCACCGCGAGCAGGAATGAGGCCAGCATGACCACAACCATGGCCGCAATAGAGGCGATCGTTGTCACCGAGGCCATCCGCGAGACCCTGGCGGCGATGAAAGCCGCCGCGAGCATAAAGGGCACAACGTGAGGCGCGAGGGCCAGCACCACTCCCGCATTGGTCATGGCACCGGCACCTCCACGGAAACGCAGAAATATCGAGCGATTGTGGCCCAGCACCGCCGCAAGACCGGCCAGGACCATCCCCAGTTGCGTGCCGGGCCAGGCCCGCGCCACCAGCACGGCCACCACACCCTTGAGCAGATCCCCCGCCACCGTGGCCAGTGCGGCACCCTTGCCCGCGGTGCGCAGGATGTTCGTACCCCCGGTACGGCCGCTGCCGTGCTGCCGGGGGTCCACTCCTTTGAACCAGCGCGCCATCAGATAACCGGTCGGGAAGGACCCGATGAGATAGGCCGCAATCACGATAGCAGCGTACTTGAACTCCATAAGCTCGACCACCTCCACTTGGCTTCTTTCCATGGATAGAAACACAGAATACGGGACATAGTTGCTCGGGTATTGTCCCGGTTTCTACCATGGCCGCCAACTGGAGTATAATTCGCCGGTTGAACGCAGACAAACCCGGTGCTCGTGTCTGAGAAGCCCATGCCCGGGGCACTCGAGGAGGAGAAATGCAATACTGGAAAAAGGCCTTCTGCCTGATCGTCATTCTGGGGCTCCTGGCGGGTTGTGCCCCGACCCCTACGCCGGTCCCGCCGACGGCCACGCCGCGGCCGCCCACGCCGGTTCCACCCACGCCCACTCCGGTGCCCGAGGAGCCGCTGTACCTGTCCATCATCTGGCACCAGCACCAGCCCCGCTACTACAAGGACCCCGAAACGGGCATCTACAGCAAACCATGGGTGCGCGCCCATGCTCAGAAAGACTACTATGACATGGCGGCCATGCTCAAGCAGTATCCGGAGATCAAGGCGACCTTTAACCTGACGCCCAGCCTCATTTTCCAACTGCAGGACCTGATGGCCGGCACCAAGGACCAGTACTGGGTGCTCGGCGAAAAGCCGGCCGCCGAATTGACCGAAGCGGACAAGACCTTTATCCTCAAGCGCTTTTTCGACGCCAACTGGGACCACATCATCAAGCGCTACCCCCGTTACGCCGAGTTGCTGGCCAAGCGCGGCAGCGACGACAGCGATGCCACGGTGCAGAAGGCGCTGGCCACCTACACCGAGGCGGATTTCCGCGACCTGCAAATCTGGTTCAACCTGGCGTGGTTCGATCCCGATTTCCTGGCCGAGGAGCCGCTCAAGAGTCTGGTGCAGAAGGGCCAGAACTTTGCTGAGGCCGACAAGGCCACCGTCTTTAACAAGGCCCTGGAAGTGATCAAGATGGTCATCCCGGTGCACAAGGAGCTGCAGGATGCCGGGCAAATCGAGGTAACCTTCACTCCCTACACTCACCCCATCCTGCCCTTGATCTATGACACCGACCTGGCCAAGATCGGCATGCCCGATGCCAAAGTGCCCGAGCGTTTCTCCTTCCCCAACGACGCCATCGCCCAGATTGCCAAGGGGCAGGACAAATACAGAGAGCTCTTTGGGCGCGACCCGCGCGGCATGTGGCCGGGCGAAGGCTCCGTAGCCCAGCAAATCGTCAAAATGGTCGCGGATGCCGGGGTTATCTGGATGGCCTCCGGCGAGCAGGTGCTGGCCAAGTCGCTGGGCATGGAAGGATTCACCCGCAACAGCAGGGACGTCGTCCAGGAAGCGGACAAGCTCTACCGGCCCTACTTCGTGCAGCAGGGCGACGGCCGGTCGGTGGGCATGGTCTTTCGCGACCTGCTCATCTCGGATAAGGTGGGCTTTACTTACAGCGGGACGCCGGGCCAGGAGGCCGCGGCGGACTTGATTCGCAGGCTGCGCGACATCCAGGCTCGCTTGAAGGAAGAGAACGCCACAGGCCCGCATCTGGTGACGGTCCTGCTGGATGGCGAGAATGCCTGGGAGAACTATGATAACGATGGCAAAGAGTTCCTGAACGCTCTGTACCAGCAGCTATCCGCGGCCACAGACATCGTAACGGTCACCCCCTCCGAGTATCTGGCCAGGTTCCCGGAGCAGCGCAAGATTGAGAGCCTGTGGGCGGGATGCTGGTTCACCCCCGACTATGCTACCTGGATCGGCGAGGACGAGGAGAACACGGCCTGGAACTATCTGGTCAAGGCGCGCACGATGCTGATCAACCGCCGCAATAGCGTGCCGCAGGCGACCTACGACGCAGCCATGGAGCTGATGTACTTTGCCGAGGGCTCGGACTGGTTCTGGTGGTATGGCTCGGACCAGAGCACTACGGACGAAAGGGCCTTTGACACGATGTACCGCCAGACGCTGGCTGATGTCTACACCACCATGCGGCAGAGCGTGCCGGACTACCTGTATGCGCCGATCATGCCGCCGCAGCCACCTGCGCCCACGCAGGAAGTAGCGGGCCCGTTCACCCCGGCGGTAGATGGCGTGGGCGGGCAGGATGAATGGGCGCAGGCCGGCTATTACCTCAAGTCCGGCGGGGCGATGGCCCGTGCGGAGGACGTCGTCTCCGCACTGTACTACGGCTACGACACAAAGAACATCTACCTGCGCATCGACGGGCGCAGCGACTGGCTGACCCTGGCCCCTGATCTGTCGGTTGGCGTGTACTTCTCCAACCCGCATGCCAAGCAGACGAATACCTTCTCCCGCTATGGTGCCACGGGAGCGTCCAAGACGGTACTGGGCTTTGGCGCCGCCGGCGAAGCCGCGGTGCACATCCAGGGCGGCAAGGCCGGCGCAACCTATGCCAACGCCGCGGGTTACGGCGATTGGGAGAAGGAAACGCCGCTGGCCGAGGTGGCCGTCAAAGGCACGGTGATTGAGCTGGCCGTGCCCTTCAAGAATCTGGTGGACCTGGAAGCGGGCGACCGCGTCAATGTCCTGGTAGTGGTTAGCCGCGCGGGAACGGACATCGATTCAGCGCCGGTGGGCGGGCCAGCTCTGCTGGTCGTGCCCGATATCAGCAGCGTCACCCCGGTGCTCACCGTGGACGATCCCGAAAAGGACGACCACGGTCCGGGCAGCTACACTTATCCGACCGATGGCGTATTCCCGGCCCAGGTCTATGATGGCAAGCAGTTTGTGGTGGGCTATGACGAGAACAACCTGGTCGTCACCTTCTCCCTGTACGGCCCGGTAGCCAACCCGTGGGGCTCGGCAGTCAACCTGTCGGTGCAGACCCTGGACGTATACATCGACACGGACCGGACCGCGGGGTCCGGAAGGCGACTACTGCTGCCCGGACGGAATGCGGCGGTCCCGGCGGAGGATGCCTGGGACTATGTCGTGTGGGTGGAGGGCTGGACGCCCGGGCTGTACAAAGTGGACGCCAAAGGCGTGCCGCAAAAGGCGGATGCGTCGCTCAAGATCGTCGTAGATCCGGCGGCCCAGAAGGTCACCGCCCGCGTGCCCAGGAGCGCGTTCCCGACCTGGGAGCCGGAAAAGTGGGGCTACCTGGCGGTTGTGCTGGGTCAGGAAGGATACCCGGCTACGGGCGTGTGGCGTGTGCGCGACGTGGAGGCCAAGAACGCGCAGTGGCGCTTTGGCGGTGCGCCGGCCGGCACCAACCACACGCGCATCATCGACGTCTTCCTGCCGGCAGACGCCGCGCCAACGCAAGAGGAGTGGTTGAGCAAGTACCCGGCCTCGCAGGAGCAGGACATGGACAAGCTGGCCGCGGACGATTTCGCCCAGTTGCCCATGTTGCGGGTGAAGTAGCCGGGGGATTCAACACAAAGACACCAAGAAAACAAAGGTTTGAGCGCCTGAATGTAGTGGGCAGAACCGCCAAGGCGCCTCATGCATCATTGCAAAGTGGTGCACAGAAAGAGGTCCCTGTTAAGGGGAAAAGAAACCCGTCTTTTTGAAAAAGACGGGTTTCTCTTCGGGAAAACGGGTTTTACTCCTCGAGGATCAGGCGCGTGCGCTGGAAGCGGGCGATGCCTATCGCCAGCAGGGCGACATCGAGGGCGAGCACAGCCAGGGCCAGGGCGATGCCCACAACGGTCAGGTTCGCCGTCTCCAGCGCCCGGGCGACGGCTTCCTGGACCGAGGCCGGCAGGGCCTGCAGCAAGAGCGGGCCGCCGATAAAGATCACCAGCGTCATGATGCTGAACCACTGCGCCGCCGCACGCACGCTGGCCGCGCGCAGCGAGACCAGCACACCAATGGCGGTCATCAGCAGGCTCACCAGCAGACCGCCCACCACAATCAAAGCCAGGGACGAAGCGCCGAAGAAGTAAAGAGGTCCTGCGCCGCGCGTCACGTTCAGGGTAATCAGAGCCAGGGCCGCGGCAGCCCACGTCAGGCCGAGGCTGTAGATAACGGTGGCCAGCACCTTGCCCAGGAAGATGTCGCGGTCGGAGAGCCGCGTGGCCAGGAGAGTTTCCAGCGTGTGCCGCTCACGCTCTCCGGCAAAACTGTCCGCGGTCGTTCCGCCGGCCAAAACGAACGGTAGCCAGACGAAATACAGCCCCGGGACAAAAGGCGCGGTCACCCACATCTCGCGCTGCTGCAGTGGAAAGTAGATGCCGAAAATGACCAGCAACGGCAGGAACGAAAGGATACGGGCACGCAGGCTGCCGCGCGCCTTCCATTGTTCCTTCAATTCTTTCGTCACGATCGTTAGGATGTCGCTCATGGTTATCCTTCCCGTGCCCCCTGTTCTTCTTCCCGCATCAGCGTGACAAACGCTTCTTCCAGGCTGCCCTGGCCCTTGCGCACTTCTTCGACCTGCGCGCCTTCACGCACCAGCAAGCTGATGAGTGGGGCTGTTTCTGCGCCGGCCTCCAGCTCTACCAGCAGGTGGTCATTGTGCATCAACACGGAGTGTACCTGGGGTAGGGTGCGCAGGGCCGCGATCGCGCTGTCGCTGAACCCCTTGCCATAGATCTCCGCCGTCGGCTTGGCGGTGCTCGTGCGCAGGTCGGCCGGTGTGCCCAGAGCGATGAGCTGCCCCTGGCGAATTACACCGACCAGGTCGCAGATCTTTTCCGCCTCGGCCAGGTTGTGCGTGGTCAAAAAGACCGTGGCGCCCTCACGGCGGGCCAGGTTCTGGATGTCCTCGCGCAGCGCTACGGCCGCGACCGGGTCCAGGCCCACCGAAGGCTCGTCCAGAAAGACCAACTGGGGCCGGTGCAGCAAGGCCCGGGCGACCGCTACCTTCTGCCTCATGCCCTTGGAAAGCTTGCTCACCGCGGCATCGCGGCGATCCCACAGGCCCAGGTGGTCCAGAAGCTCGTGGATGCGCGTCTGGCGAGTCTGCTGGTCCAGGTGGTAGATGCGGCCGAAGAAATCGAGGTTGTCGTTCACCGTCAGCCGCTGGTACAGCCCATCGTGCTCCAGCAGGACGCCGGTGTGCTCACGAATTGCGGCGGCCTGAGTAGCCACGTCGTAGCCGAGCACCGTGGCCGAGCCGCCGTTGAGCTCGAGCAGACCGAGCAACAGGCGCAGCGTGGTTGTCTTGCCCGCCCCGTTGGGGCCGAGGAAGCCAAAGATGCTGCCGCCGGGCACCTGCAGCGACACCTGGTTCACCGCGCACAGGTTACCGAAATAGCGGGTCATTTCTTTTGTCTCAACGGCATATGTGGCCATATTCCCTCTCCTTGCATCCATGCCCGGTCCGGGCCGGGCTCCAGCCAGTGGCTATGATAGCATTATGCCCGCATTCGGTCAAGGAATGGCAAGGCCATATTTCTATCGGCCCGTCCTGTTGCAAGTATAGACCCATGTGTGACGCCACGCATCGGCCAGGTGGATAGCACAGGTGGTAGTCAGATGGGCAATTGGGCCTGCTCGAGGGCGGGGGGGGCAGTTCAGTGTCTTGCCGCGCACACAAGAGTTCTGGACGCCCACGAGAGGCTATGCTACAATGTCTTGCAGCGCACGCGAAGGGATGGAAACGAGGTGATGCCAATGTCGCGACGGGTGACGGTGATGGTGGCGATCGGCACGCTGGCCCTGGTGCTGGGCCTGCTTCCTGACCACGCGCACCTGGCGGCCGGCGCGCGAGATCGGGCGAGCTCTTCCGCCGGGTTGGCGGCCAATCCGATGATCCAGGCCATGGTGGACAGCGTGTCCGAGGCGAGGCTGACGCACCATGTCTGCAAGCTGCAGGATGACGACAGCGGGAGCTACTGCAATTCGTCAGGCACTCGCTACGCGTACGCGGAGGAGGGCCTGGACGAGGCACGGCAGTACCTGTACGAGCAGCTCAGCGCGATGGGCGACCTGTACGTGCGCCACGATTGGGTCGATCCCGGGGTGAATGTGGTGGCGGAGCTGGCCGGTGAGGGCCCGGAGCGCGATCACATCTACATCGTCTGCGCACACTATGACTCGATCACCGGCAACCTGGACGGCCCGTGCCTGGGGCAGGACCCAATGGAGGCCGCGCCCGGGGCGAACGACAATGCCGCCGGGGTGGCGGCTGTGCTGGAGGCAGCGCGGATTCTGAGCCAGTTTCACTTCTCACACACGCTACGGTTCGTGCTGTTCACGGCGGAGGAGCAGGGCGGGCTGGGCAGCAAACGCTACGCCCGCGAAGCACGCGAAGGCGGTGAGCTGATCGACGGCGTGATCAACCTGGATGTGATCGGGTACGAGAGCATGCCGCCGGCCGACCATATCGTGGAGGTGGATGCGGGCACCGGTCCGGCCAGTGTGGCGCTGGGCCAGGCGATGGTGGATGCGATCGCGGCCTACGGGGTAGCCCTGTCACCCGGGCTGGTCCGGGAAGGGGCGATCGAGGAAAGCGACCACTGGGCGTTCTGGCACGAGGGATACCCGGCGATCCTGGGCACCGGGGACCGCAACGACATGACCCCCCACCTGCACTGCAACACGGACACTCTGGAGAACTTGCAGATGTCCCTGGTGACGTCCTTTACGCAGGCGACGGTGGCCACCCTGGCCGAGCTGGGCATTCTGTTGTGGGACGGTCCAACGTGGACCCCCGCGCCGACGCGCACGGCCCGGGTCACCGACCCGCCGGCGAGCGCGACCGCCGCCGCCACAGCCACTGACACTGACACGCCCAGCCCGTCCCCCAGCCCCACGGCGGCCCCGCCAACGCCCACGCCCCGGCCGCAATGTATCGCCTTCGAGAGCAAGCGCGGTGAG
>JAEAME010001627.1_pt1 | contig 14951 bp, 17 predicted proteins | sample 8958731 | NCBI WGS metagenome assembly JAEAME01 (sample SAMN16933194, study PRJNA681113) | bioreactor sludge metagenome | isolation source: anerobic bioreactor sludge (Control) | place: India:Bengaluru | collected 2018-10-24 | reverse complement strand
CATAAAACCCTCGTTCTGGGCAATTCCTATATTCAGGTTAATATCGTTCTTCCTCGCTTTTTGAAGAAGCTTGAATAGTTCAGGATTTGGCTCAATATTAATACCTCTTGAGCCCTTTTGATATAGTAGCGCTGTGTTATTCAACAAAAAAGGATGATTGGCACCTATATCAATATAGCTAGGATTTTCGATACCTAAGCATTGAAAAATAAAATCTATTATGACATCCTCACCACTTTGAGAATACGATCTTTTATAACGTTCATCTTTCTGCATTTTACCAACAAAAAACCTTGACCACGCTCTTTGCAAATTACTCTTTATATTCACGCTTTTTAGCCTTTTTCCTTAAGAGCCAAGATTCTTATTAAGCCTATTGTTCATATTGATCACTTCAAGAATATCTCCATCAATCGATACTTTTTAATCTATTGTAGTCGACGCACAACACTAGCTATACCTGCCTTGAAGCGATTTAGAACACGAGTCTGTGACGAAACGGCATCACCAAAATAAAATGGATACGTCTTGCGATAATGTCTTACAAGCCGTTCGTAATTCTTGAGCTCCCCTTCTGAAACTTCTCGAATTGCCCTTCCCTCGCCATCTCTAAATACGTGCCTTATTTGGTTATGCATAATTAGAGCCTTGTATTCATCAACCCCTTTAATATACATATCAATTGTTTTCATAACCTTCGCAATTATTTCTTCATTTTGTTCGCTAAGCCAGTTGGCGTGTACTCTTCCATAATTTGCAATCAAAGGGGTAAAAATTGGCAAATATCCTCTGGTGTTAAAGTTATAAACAAACTTTAAAAAGGGATGTATCACATCGAAAAAATCCATAGAGCTTGGATCAGGAAAACATGAAATAAACACTTTCCTTCGTACACAATAATTCCCTTCTGGATACATAAATCTTGTGGAAAGCCAGAAAGGTAGGAAATCTTCTTTTTGTGGTGGTGGACAATCAAAGAATTCACTATAAGCAATTTTCCCAAGATGGCCATCCTCACTCATATATTGCGGAAAACCATAAACCATCGATACATCAGGATGTTTCTCCAAAATATTAACACAAGTTTCAAACCATTTATTATCAAGAAAACCATCTGAAACACAGCATTGAAAAAGATAGTCTCCACGACACATACTCAATGCTTTATGATATCCCTCCGCCGCCGAATTGTCAGGCTCAGAGATCCATTTCATATGCTGATAATTCTTAAGAAGCTCAACTGTCCTGTCAGTCGATGCTCCATCAACAACAACATGCTCCCAATCCTTAAACGTCTGGTTGAGCACGGATTCAATAGTATCAACAAGAAATCGTTCTCCGTTTTTGACTGCAGTGAAGATAGAAACTTTAGGAATAGAAGACATGGCCGATTTCTCGTTCAATAAAAATCTTGGGTGGAGTACAAAATTATCTGACTCCCCAAGTTCTCAAACCGAAAAGGGACAAATAATAAACCTAGTTTTTTCTTTAACACTTGGTGTTTATCAGGTGGGGCAAACAAGAGCAGAAATCCTCCCCCTCCCGCTCCAAGCAATTTACCGCCCATAGCACCGTTGTTTAATGCAAATTGATACATCTCATCTATCTTACTGGTAGATATTAATTTACTAAGGCCTCTTTTCAACTTCCAAGACTCGTGAAGAAGTTTTCCAAAATCTTCTATATCTCCATTATCCCTTAGTATTTCGATTGCTGCGTCCACAATCCCTTTCATTTCCATTAGTTCAGATTTCTTTTTAGGGGTATTCTTAATCTGTTCGCCTGCAATATCAGAGGAGTTTCTCGCAAACCCTGTAAAGAAAAGCAACATATGGTCCTGGAGCAAATCCATTTTTTCCTTTGCAATTGTTATGGGTGTCACATAGAAATCACTGTCACCACCAAAATCAATCCTATTAAATCCACCAAAGGCAACAGCTACCTGATCTTGAGAACCCACGTTTTCTTTGATAAGGTATTGTTCAACATGAATTGCTTCACGTGCAAGTTGTCTTTTTGTGACAATTTGCCCCTTCAGGGCATAGAGTGCATGAAGAAACCCAACAGTAAAGGCAGAACTTGAAGCTATACCAGACCTGGCAGGGATATCCGCAGTGTGAACCATCTCAATCCCCTTTTCCATCTGCATGTGATTCAGGCACTCTCTTACGGAGGGGTGCTGAATTTCTTCTATACTTCCTGTAGCTTCTCTGTGGGAATATCGTATAAGATATTTGTTTTCAAAAAAGGGGGGCAAATATCTGCAACTGATATAACAGTACTTATTTATTGTGGTGCTCAATACCGAACCGCCGTTTTGCCGGTACCATACGGGATAATCAGTACCACCTCCAAAAAAAGATATTCTGAATGGTGTTCTCGTAATAATCATATGAATCTACCCTGCGTCAAATATTGGTTAAATATATTTACCAAGTTCATCTCTACGAGAGAGGATAGGATTTTTTATGGGCCACCAGATTTTAAATCTGGGGTCATCCCATCTATAGCTGAATTGTGTCTCGGGGTTATAATAAGTCGACTGTTTATACGCAAATATAGCCCGATCGCTTAATATGAGATGCCCATTTCCAAAGCCAGGCGGTATTAAGACTTGTCTATGATTCCTATCCGAAAGAGTAAACGCCTCCCATTGACCGAAGGCGGGTGAATCATCAATACAGTTGACAACAACCAAGTAGAGCTTACCATAAGGACAGGTTATAAGCTTCCATGTCTCTTTATCTCCGTGGAGCCCCCGCAAGACATTTTTTGTTGAGATGGAATAGTCGTCTTGAACAAAGTCTACATCAATACTCGACTCCCGATATTTATGCTTGTTGTAAGTTTCGACATATTCACCACGGTGGTCTTCAGACGAATCCAGTTTAATCAAAAGGACACTTTCGAGTTTTGTTTTTTCAACTTTGATCATATTTTCTCCCGTTCTTTATCGCTGTGCCTGCTATGTCAATTACCGCAATCCGGAAATCGAGGCAACAACCTCATCTTGGTTTCCATATCACGTATGACAAGGGATCATCGAAAAGATTCCCAAAACAATGATGATGATATTGGATGATCTCAATGCGCCCCTCCTTCTCAAGGTCCAATAGCGCCGTGAGATAGCCGGACAGATAGTTCCTTTTCTTATGATATTGGAGGGCAAGATAAGATAAAAGATCAGTCGGATCATAAAGCTCTTCCAGACACTCTACATTGACACAAACGGCAGGATTATTCCTGAGGAGAAACTCTAGAAATGGTCTATGTTTCTCACCGATTTGTTCCAATGCACCAAACGTAAGAACGCCGCTGTTGCGAAACAGACAAAAATCATTATCCGGAGAAAAGAAATCGAATTTATATCCTTCTATTTTCCATCCGAAATTGCTGGCCAGGCATCGTATGATCTCTTGAGACGATGATGCCCAATCGAGACCAAAAAACCTCTTGTGCGGGTACATTTGGGCAAGATATGCAAGGTGATAGGCTGGCCCGCACCCAAACTCGTATATGTTCTTAACATTTTGGAAATACTTCCTAAACAGCCATGTTCTGTAAATATGTGTGTAAACAAAAACAAAATTAGGGAGCTCAGGCATAACATAATCAAGGTTAAGCCTTACTGGTACATTCTTCTTAAAATATTTGGGGACTAGGCGCTCAAGATTGTAACCCGACTCAATAAACTCCCGCAAATTCTCTTTCCAACCCTGTTCCCAGTCCGGCTGCCGATTTTCGCCGGCTTTGGCTAAATCTCCTGTTTCAATACTGCGAATGACCTGAAGTAAGAGATTATCCCTCTCTCTTCCCTCAAATAAACTGTATTTTAGGTCCACATCTTTCAGAACATCATCACAGTAGGTTAGAACCTCATGCTCTGTTGTACCAAACAACACAGATAGTTCCTTTGCCGCAAGATTGTGTTCATTATTATTCATAAATTATAGTATCGGCTCCAATTTTTTATGCTGCCAGCCTCACTTCTCAATCTGGGCGAGCTCATTCTATAATGGCATACGATAGTGTCCCACCAAACGTGAAGCGTCGTATCCGAAGCCTGTTTATTCCCAACTCTTCTTTGACCGCGACAGTCTCGCCGGGCCACACCTCGTGGTTGAGTTCATCAAACGCGATAATGCCCCCCTTCGGTATTCTGTCCACGAGATACTTGAGCGCAATGATTGTAGGCTCATAAATATCAAAATCCAGCCACAGTAAACTCACTATGAGATGAGGATTTTCCTCCAGAAACTTCGGAAGCGTATGTTTGATATCTCCTCTCACAAGCTTCACTTTTGGAATATGATTTAAGAAACGGCCCTTGTCGTACAGACGAACACATTCCTTCAGATCATCATAGCTTTCAACGGATAATCCCCCTTTTTTACCATGGTGAGCTTTTCCCGTACTGTCTTTTGCAGATAAGGACTCAAACCCGCTAAAGGTGTCAAAACCGATAATATTGCGTGTATGATTTATCGGCTCAAATATTTCACTCAGCTGTGCCCAGGTCATCAAACCACCACCAAAAAGCACGCCACATTCTATTATCGACCCATGTACACTAAGCACCTTGCGGAATATTTCGTATCTACATATGAACTTTCGTAATTCTTGAGTTGGAACGAATTTGGAAAAATTCTGTAATTTCTCAATATTGCTCCCAATACTTTTGGAGAAATATCTGTCCATTTCAGCTCGCAGTTCCACTTCCGAAGATGTTGTCCTGCTTGGTTCAGTAAACCTCGCTGGGTCCTTTTTATTTGTGCGTTTTTCCTTCATCTTTCGCGTTTTGATCATAGAACTCATGGCTCCTGTAAATGGTTTCAATGCGATCCATTTCCCAATCTGACAAGGAAGGCATTGTTGAAGCTGCAACATTCTCTCGGACCTCATTCACGCTCATCATACCAGGTATAACTGTAGATACGGCTTTAAAATCGAGGCAGAATCGAAGCGCTGCTTGCGCTGGCGTACGAACGATTTTGCCCTCAAAGAGAAAGGAAAATAGCCGATTGGCTTCAGCCCAACGCTTCAATTGTGTTGTGGGCCAGTTGGCGCGATGGTCTTTATCCCCGAATTGTTCATCACCATTAAGTTTACCCGTCAAGAAACCTAACGTGAGGGGTGTACGTTTAATGAGCCCCAGACTATCTCGTCGCCCTCGATCAAACAATCCAATCTCCTGGGCTCTTTGATCAATCAGATTGAAATTCACTTCCACAACATTAAGACCAAATTCATCGACCGCATGTATGGCATCACGAGGAGTCCTTGCAGATAACCCGTAAGCTCTGATTTTTCCCTCCGATTTCAGCATCTTTAGAGCCTGAAATAGCTCTGTATTTTGTTCTATATCTTCAATCTTAGGGCTATGGAGCAAATAAAGATCGATGTAATCCGTTCTCAATCGTCTCAGGCTCCCGTCAATCGCCCGTCTAATGTGCTGCGTTGAGAAATCCTGGGGCATGTCGAAAGTTGTATGAGGCAACATACCACCTTTGGAGGCAATAATTACCCGATCACGACAATGGGAAAATACATCGCCGAGCAATTCCTCGCTATGACCATTGCCGTAAAGATCAGAAGTGTCATAGAAATTAATTCCATTCTCCAATGCCATTTGCAGGGTCCTTTTGGACTCAGTGTCATCCACTGCGCCATACGAATTACCCCCTATTCCCCATGTTCCGAAGCCTATTTCTGACACTTTAATCCCTGTCTTTCCCAATTCCCTATACTTCATCCGATCCTCTTCCCTGATGCTCCACCTGCCTTGCTATACAGACGTATCGCGTCCGGCTTTTCTTGATATGCATGAGAAAACCATTGAATTGTCTTCCTGAGACCTTCTTTAAAGGGCGTGTATTTAAAGTCACACAAAGCGATTAGACGTGAATTATCTGTATTTTTTCTCAAAATGCCAAGAGGTTTTGACTTATCAAAATGAATTCGATCACGATTGATGCCCATAATATCAGCAATCATGAAAGCGATATCCTTCACGGAATTCTCTTCAGTCGAACCGATATTTAGGACCTGAGCATCATCATAATTCTCAAGAGCCCACATATATATCCTGGCAAGATCTTTCGAGTAGCTGTATTCGCGGAGGGGTGATCCGTCACCCCAAATTTCTATTCTTTCCTTGTTATTCCTGTTCTCATAAAAACGCCTGATGAGGGAAGGAACCATTGTCGCGTCATCATAATTAAAGTTGTCATTCTCTCCGAAAATACCCCCTGGCAACAATCCAATAACATCCATTCCGTATTCCTCACGGTATGACCTGATAGCGGGATCAATCAATCTCTTGGCAAAAGATGAGCCATAATTTGAATCGTGGGGATAGCCGTCGTGGATATACTCCTCCTTAAGCGGCAGTGGCGCGTTCGCAGGGTACATCCCAGCCGTGAGCGTCATAATCGTCTTTGTTACATGACAAATCCTTGCCGCCTCCAGCACGCTGAATGTCATCAATATATTATCTCTAAGCATAGTGGCCGGATGTTTTATGCTTAGTCCGATGCCCCCGCTGACTGCGGCCAAATGTATTATCGCATCGGGCTCGCAAGTACCGACATATTGAATCGTAGCTTGCATATCTCTGAGATCGCAATCACGGGATGTCAGAAAGGTGAATTCATGCTGAGGATACTCGGCGCTGACAGATCTCACTGCCGTGCCAAGGACGGCTGACGATCCGGTGACAAGGATTCTCTTATACTGCGACGCATTAGACATTACTGAACTGATTCCTTTTGATAATCTGATATCCTTTGATGAGTTCGGCTATGCCATCCTGGATAGACCAGGATGTCTTGAAACCTGTTGACTCTATCTTCTCGTTAGATACCATATAATCTCTCTTGTCGGGGTCTTCACCAACCGCCGCCTCCACGAAATAGAAATCAGGCAATTGCTTCTTGATTTCTTCACAAAGCTGCCACTTGCTCAAATTGGCCGAACTTAGTCCCACATTATAAGGCTCACCCTTCATCGTTTCAAAATTCTCCAGACCATGCATAAAGGCTCGCGCGACATCCCGGACATGCAGATAATTTCGCATGAAGTGCGCCTCAAACAGTACGAGAAACCTGTCATAGAGTGCGCGGTACGTAAAATCATTGACGAGGAGATCCAGGCGCATCCTGGGACTGATGCCGAAAACAGTGGCTAATCGGAGAGTGACAGCATTGCCGGCTTCCAAGAGTTCTTTTTCAATCTGCACTTTTAGCCGGCCATAGAGAGATATAGGATTGAGTGGCGTCTTTTCCGTGCAATGAATTCCTTCCTGGCCAACACCGTACCCGCTGTTTGTCGTAGGAAAGATGATTAACTGCGATGTGCTGCGGAGCTTAAGAATCATCTGGATCGCTTCATAATTGATTGACCTTGCCTCGAGCGGCATCTTTTCACATAGAGGCGCTCCAACAAGACAGGCCAACGGAAAGATGGCGTCGACACTGCGTATCGCGTCACGCATCAGAGATTGGTTCCTGACATCCCCCCTAATTATCCGTAATTCATTCCTGTAGCAACAATCCAAAAGAGAAGACTGGTTGTAAAGGAAATTATCTACGACAATGACTTTGTGGCCTTTCTCCAAAAGCAGAGGCACCATCACCGATCCCAAATATCCTGCGCCGCCAGTCACCAGAATCTTCATAAGAATCTCCCTATTACAAGCATTGACTGAGAATCCAGTCTTGAACAGATTTCTTGTCACACCCCCCCTGAGCGTAAAGAAAATCGCGGGAACCAAACTTGAACACATACTCGTCCTTGAAGCCAAAATGTTTCACCCGAACATCAGCCTGAGCGTCATTCAGCAAAGAAAAAACCAGACTGTCCAAACCACCCCTCCCGATGAAGGCTTCCTCCAAGGTTATGACCGTCTTATATTGCCTGAGCACCTCGAGGAGAGATTCCTCATGAATGGGATTGAGCATAAATACATCCACAACACCAATCACAGTGTTAACAATATTCCTGGATATTTCGAGCGCCATATGCGTCATGAACCCCGAGGATACAATACACGCTGTCTGCCCTTTCCGCAGTTCATGAAAACCCTTTTCAAAGGAAGGGGACATTGATTCGTCGTAAATATACGGCACTGGCTTGCCATCTAGCCGAAGGTATTTTGGCTTTTTGGTTTTGTTCGAATAATCAACGAAAGACTCAGCTAAATAGCTATCACTAGGTGAGAACACAACAATGTTGGGAAGGGTTCTCATGACAGATATATCTTCAAGACAATGGTGGGTGGGCCCAGACACATCATAACTAACACCTGCCCCCACCCCTATGACATTTACATTAAGTTCCCTCACCTGAGAAGAAAGAGCGAGATTGACTCGGATTTGTTCATAGCATCTCAGAAGAAAGGGCGCTATCGCGTATGCATATACGGTGAATCCTTCAAGAGCTAATCCTGTCGCCACGTTGATAAGATTTTGTTCGGCAATGCCAACATTGACAAAACGATCTCTGAAATCCACTCGCAGTTTATCAAGTACAGGCGCTCCCATGTCCGCAGAAAGGAAGAATATTCCTTTATCATTGTGCATGCGTTGATAAATACGCTCTATCAAGGCGTCCCGCATGGTTTTCAGGTTTGGATTGCTCATTCCGACCCCTTGAGCAAGTCACTTACCTGGTCTTCAGTAAGAGATTTAATATGGCAAAGTTCATCTCCTTCAAATTGCGGCACCCCTCTCCCCTTCACGGTATGAGCAATAACCACGGAAGGACGTTCATCCGGATCATTCAATAGTTTATTTAGGGTCTTGTAAAGCTTCTCCACATTATGACCATCCACAATACGGCTTTTCCATCCAAAAGCTCCGAACTTGTTTTCCAGTGGTTCCATGCCGAGAATGTCTCTCTGATAACCTAACATTGACATTTTGTTGTTGTCTACAATAAGAAACAGGTTATTCAGATGATGGAATCCGGCAAATGTGATAGCCTCCCACATAGCGCCGGAATTCAGCTCTCCGTCACCGCACAGGACGAAGACTCTCTGATCGAGACATTTTCTTTTCAATCCCAGGGCTACGCCGCATGCTACACCCAGACCATGCCCGAGCGAGCCGTTTATCGTCTCAAAACCGGGTATTATGGTATCTGGAATAACGCCCAGAAAAGAGTCGCTCTGACTGATCCTTTTCAGTTCATCCAACCCGAAGAAACCGACATCCGCCAGAATCGGATACATCGAAATAGATCCATGACCCTTACTTATGATGAGGCGGTCCCTTCCTTCACTGAAAGGATTCCTGGCCTTGTAATGCATTAACCCGCTATAAAAAAGAACTGTCAGTATCTCAATATCAGACAGAGATGATGCTAACCTCGTCTCCGGCGCCCGACCATGAAGGGCAATAGTCTCCCTCCAAACCCACTCAGCTTTATCTTTCATCTGTTTTAGTAAGTCCATGCGCCTCTACTGCAAATATCAGCAAATACGAAAACGGTCACCATTAAGGTAATCGCGGATTGGACGTATTGCAGGTAAAACAATATTTTCCGGTAGTCTATCACCATTGAAAAATCTTACGTCCAGACTCTCATTGCTTATTTTAAGACGGCCTGAAATGACGGACGCAATAAAGATGACATCTATGATATGGGCCAGATCACCATTATCAGGATAACGTACAATCCGGCCATCCTGGGGATCTGAATAAATCCCAAGAAAACCGGTAATCCTCACAATCAATCCCGTCTCTTCCCGAATCTCTCGTATAGCTGTCGCTTCCAGTGTTTCTCCTGGCAGGACACCGCCTCCCGGGAGGCCCCACAGCCCATTATCCGTTCTCCTTTCGAGGAGAAACTCGCCAGAATTGCTCTCAACAAAAGCACCGGCTCCAATCTTGACCCTCGTCCGCTGAATATCCGTTACTATTTTTGAGTACATCTATCCTTTAACGCTATTTAAAAAGAAATTGGCAGCAATGTAGGATTCCGGGGTCCCAATGTCAACGAATATTCCTTCCGTTTTGTAACCATAGACTCCTTTATCCAAAAAATGAGGCAGCAGTTCTTTCTCAAGTGATACAGGGGTATTCATGTCCACTGTATCAAAAATCTTTCTTTCAAATAGATAGACTCCTGCGTTAACATATCCGCTCTTAGCATGGCTAGGCTTTTCCTCAAAAGATACGATCCGACCGGTCTCGTTGAGAACGACCCGTCCAAAGCGATTTACGTCATCAGCTTTCGTCACCACCATGGTCAGTGCCGCATTCAAATGGTCGTGAAATACAACAAGTTTATTCAAATCAACTTTTACAAAAGAATCGCCATTAAGGACAAACACCCTTTCTGTCGTTGTTAAAGATAGAGCTTTCTTAATCCCACCTCCTGTTCCCAAGAGTTTCTCTTCTATCGAAAAATCAATTTCAAAGGGATATCTACTATTCTGTCCATATTCTTCAATAATCTTTTCTGCCATATGCCCAATAGCAAGGACCATACGTCCAATCATGCTGTAATTCGCCAATGAATCAAGAATGATATTGAGAAATGGACGACCATTTACCTGCGCGAGAACCTTTGGCCGATCTTTAACAACTGGGCTTAGCCTCGTCCCTAGTCCTCCAGCGAGAATGATTGTATCTATTTTTTTCATCTCTTTTAACTTGATTTTGACCACCCTACAAATGGTATAAATATAATCCGGAAATCCATAATTAGATTATTATATCTAAATGTATTCCCCGTTTAATCACATATGATTCAAATCCCAGCGGCACGGGTAAAGGAGATAACCTGCCTGGATGGCATGGCGCCACTGCTTTTCGGTCTGATAGGAAGCGTCAGTAACTAATAACGATATTGATTCTTTAATATAGTCAGCAACTTTTAAAGAACCTGTAGCTGCGATTTCAATATCATAGTAGCCTGGCGCAAGTATATTCTGTTCTATTCGCACACGATATTCTGAAAAACCTTGTTCTAGTGTGTCGGGTAACCCATTGTACAGCTGATGGGTTGAAAAAATATATCCCTGTCTTTTATTACTCACTGCCAGTCCTATTGTGACGTGCTCGCAGTCTTCGCTCGCATATCCTCTAAAAATAATCTCAAAAGGTTCCCCAAACAAAACTTCCTTTGCGCATTCGCCCGCTGAGTTCATCACAGATACGTCAGTCCACTTAAATACACTATTCGGGTTCGATAGATCTGAAATGCGTATTGCGGGATCACGCAGATCTCGTCTACCGCTATGTACATCAACCCCGCTACTGATATACTTATCAATTACTTTCTCGGTTTCACCGCTCGCGATAATCGACCCCTTATCAAGAAGAAACGCTGTATTGCAAAGTTCACTAACAGACTGCAGATTGTGGCTCACATACAGAACCGTTCTGCCACCTGCTTTCGAAATCTCACCCATCTTTCCTACACATTTTTTTTGAAATTTGAGATCCCCGACGGATAGAACTTCATCTACAATAAGTATCTCCGGTTCAAGATGCGCCGCTACTGCAAAGGCAAGGCGCACGTACATTCCTGAAGAATAACGTTTAACCGGCGTATCAATGAATTGCTCCACTTCCGAAAAATCGACTATCTGATCAAATTTGCGGTCAATTTCTTTTTTTCTCATCCCCAAAATACTACCGTTGAGGTAAACGTTCTCTCGTCCGGTCAACTCCGGATGAAAACCAGTTCCCACTTCGAGCAAGCTTGCAACACGGCCATTAAGTTTGATTTTACCTTTTGTTGGTGCTGTCACACGGGAAATGATCTTAAGCAATGTCGACTTACCGGCCCCATTACGTCCTATGATGCCAATTACATCACCCCGCTTTACATCGAAAGAAACATCATCAAGCGCAAGAAATGAATCCGAAGGGGCCGACTCCCCTGTCAACGATATCCTGGTGTTTGGATCTTCGTAACCGCATACTCTGGCCCACCAACTCTGCACATCCCGGAAAAGCATACCATGGCTGATCGTACCTAGACGGTACTCTTTTGAGACATTCTCAACTTGAATAATAATATTGCTCACTATTTTTATACCGTGTCCATAAAGTCTTTTTCAATGTGTCTGAAAAGTACAATACCGATGCCCAAAACAGCAAGAGTAACCCCCAGGCTGATTAGCAAATACGATAGATTAACAGAACCAGTACCCAAAAAAGCGTAACGAAAAACCTCCACAATCACGCTCATAGGATTCAGGGCAAAAAGCCATTGCCAGCGCTCAGGAATTTGTGACATAGGATAAACAATGGGAGTAGCATACATCCAAAGTTGCACACCAAAGCTTACCAAAAATGTCAAGTCTCTGTATTTTGTAGTCAATGATGAAACAAGTATTCCAAAGCCAAGCCCTAATACACCCATTTGAAGAATCAAACAGGGTATGAGTAAGATTAACAGATTAGGCTTTAATGTTATTCCTTTCAGGAAAAAGAAGAGCAAGAAACAAAGAAAAATCAAAAATTGAATAATAAACGTCATCAAATTGGTAATAACAACCGATATAGGAACCGCCAGACGAGGAAAATAGACTTTTCCAAAAATACCCGCATTGGCAACAAACGTATTTGATGTCGCCGTGAGGCAGTTGGAGAAATAGTTCCACGCAACGACGCCCGCCATGTAAAAAAGTGGCGGCGGTAGACCATCGGTTGGAATATTCGCTATTTTCCCGAAAACGACAGTGAACACGATTGTGGTAAGGAGAGGCTGCAACAAGAACCACAAAGGTCCCAGGATTGTCTGTTTGTAAATAGCAATAAAGTCCCTCCGGACAAAAAGGAAAATCAGATCACGATAATGCCATATTTCCTTCAGATTCACGTCGAACCACCCTCTGTGGGGGCTTATGACCATTATCCAATTTTTTTGAATGTCAGACAAAATTACACCCTAAATAGTACTAAATTTTCTGCTATTAAGTTAGACACACATGAGACAAAATCAGTACTTATCTTTTTTATTTGAATAACATTTTCAAATTTTCCCCACGTTTACATTCCGGGGAAAATTTACGGGCCAGATCAACCACTCTTCGGTAATCGATCAACTCGCACATTCTGTATCCAATAAATGTTGCACTGCGCTTAGAAGATCCGGCACAGTGTGCGTTGCTTTTGTGTTTTCTTTGCATTCGGAACCATAACCTGTGAGAACAAGATAAGTTCTAAGGCCAAGTTTATATCCGGCATCAATATCCGAGTTTTTGTCACCAATAAGCACTAATTCGTCTATTTTATATTGATTCTTTTTAATCACAGATTCAATCAACAAAGTACCGGGCTTTCTGCACTCACATTCTCTAGTATATTCAGATACTATTCCTTCTGGATGGTGAGGACAGTAAAGCGTTTCTTCGATCACTATACCCCATTCTTTAAACATAGTTTGTGTAAATTCAGTGATTACCTTAAAATTGTCCTCAGAATAATAACCTTTTGCTATTCCTGCCTGGTTAGTTATGACAAATATTTTTATGTTTCTGCTACATAAAAGTTTGAGGCCCTCTATAACTCCAGGCAGTAATTCAAAGTCTTCCGGTTTATATACATAGCCCTTATCAACATTAATTGTGCCGTCGCGGTCAATAAAAACTGCCTTAATCATCTTTGCACAATTCCTGCTCGACCAGTTCGGCAATAATATGTTCAATAAGCAAATGCATTTCCTGCACCCGCGGTGTTTCACACGACGGTATTTTTATCATCAAGAGAACAGAATCGATCTCTGTGTTCCCAAGATTACCCGTCAACAATATGGTTCGAATGCCCATTATACTCGCTTCGGCAAAAGCATTCAGAACATTCTCGGACGTACCGCTGGTGCTGATACCTAAAAGAATGTCGCCTTTTTTTCCCATCGCGCGCACCTGACGGCTAAATATATCGGTAAAGGAATAATCGTTTGAAATTGCCGTTAGTATTGAAGTGTCTGTAGTTAATGCAATGGCTGGTAAAGGATTCCTATTTTTCAGAAATTTACATATAAATTCGCCCGCAAGGTGTTGTGCATCTGCAGCACTTCCTCCATTCCCGCAGATCATCAATTTGTTTCCACCTTTAATCGATTCGATAATCCATAAAGCTGCTTCTACAACCTTACTCAGCAAATCATCATCATTAACTAGAAATGTTAAATTACGGACCACATCATTAATAATATTTCTTATTTCTTTAAGTTCTTTCATTGACATGAATTATTCCCAGATCGTAGACTCTTTTTGCAGCTCATCTATTTCGTGTTTAAGTTTTTCGTATTCTTCCATTTTTACCTGGAGAAAATACTGTGTTTGCTTAATGCGGGCGTTGATGCCATCTGGTGTGAGCACATAGATGTATGCCGCTTTATTGTGCGAATTTTTGAATCGCTGGGCTTTCACGTAGCCCCTTTTAATCAATTCTTTCAGTATAAAATTGACACTGCCGAGGCTAAGACCCACTTTTTTCGAAAGGTCACGCTGTGAAATTGTACCGCTTTCTGAAAGCTCTCTGAGGGTTTTGAATTCAGCTTCGTTCATCTTGAAATTTTAGACAAGCTACCGCCATATGGCAGTAATGACCATCAAAAGATAATAATGATTTTCGATATGTTCAATCACTGAACATATACAGCATGACAGTAAAAAAATCATATGTCAAGTATTTTTGATTGCTAAAAGAAATAATTTTTATTCTATTTACCGCTTATTTTTATACCTTCTATAAAAAGTGACGGTGAACCAAAAACGCCATAAAATTTCAAATCGTTGCCCACTTCTTTAACATTTCTCAGTAACTGGAAGACATTTCCGGAAAAAATGACTCCCTGAAAGGGTGTCTTTACCCTATTTTTATATATGTATCCGCCGGCGCCAAGGGAAAAATCACCCGTAATCGTGTTTGCCGTATGGGTACCCATCAACTCTTCGATAATCACGCCGTTCGATAACACATTGCCGATAT
>JAEAME010001626.1_pt1 | contig 14967 bp, 12 predicted proteins | sample 8958731 | NCBI WGS metagenome assembly JAEAME01 (sample SAMN16933194, study PRJNA681113) | bioreactor sludge metagenome | isolation source: anerobic bioreactor sludge (Control) | place: India:Bengaluru | collected 2018-10-24 | reverse complement strand
AATTATGATAGATACATTCACAAATTCTTCATTATCACCAACAAATGCATTTATAATAAGTTTACAAAGCTATGCGGTTCATGCCAGGAACACTTCCCACCCCGGGCGCCTCTCACACGGTTCGATCGGCACAAAGCACCGCCGAAAAGGATGAATCCGATGAAACTTCTTATTGCCGACGACAATCAACAGATCACATCCATCTTGGAGGAGTATGCCCGAAAAGAAGGCTACCGGACGGTCGTCGCGCACGACGGCGGGGAAGCCCTGCGACTTTTCGAGCGCGAAAAGCCGGATGTGGTTCTTCTCGATGTGATGATGCCGGTCCGCGACGGATTTTCGGTGTGTCGGGAAATCCGGAAGGAAAGCAGTGTCCCGATCCTGATGGTGACGGCGCGCGGCGAGGATTACGAGAAGATCATGGGGCTCGAGATCGGAGCGGACGATTATATCGTCAAGCCCTTTTCGCCCGGCGAGGTAATGGCCCGGATCAAGGCGATCATGCGCCGCATCGAGCGCGAGACGGCACAGGCGCAGGTGTTTGTTTTCGACGACCTGACCGTCAATCTGGACGACTATACAGCGAAGATTAACGACCGCGCCGTGTCGCTGACCAAGAAGGAAATCGAGATACTCTGGACTCTCGCCACGACGAAGAACAAGGTTTTTTCGAGAGAAAATTTATTGAATACGCTATGGGGCTACGACTATTTCGGAGATAACCGGACGGTCGACAGCCACATCAAGCGATTGCGCGCCAAGCTCGACGAATTCGCGCACCCCTCGTGGAGCATCCGGACCATCTGGGGCGTCGGCTATAAATTCGAGGTAAAAGAAGATGCCGAAGAGTAAAATCGCCCGCAGGCTGAGCCTCTATTTCACCGTCGCGCTGCTGGTCTTCGCGATGATCGTCGGTGCCGTCTTTCTCCTCCTTTTTCGAAATTACACCGTTTCTCTGCACCGCGAAAAGCTCCTCGGCTACGCCGAATCTCTGGCTTCCGCCTTATCCGGCCAAGGAAGCGGCACCGGTTCGGAGCGCCTCGGACCCTACCTGCGATTTGCCGGCGAGGTCGCCGAAGCGGATGTCTGGATCGTCGACGGGAACATGGAATTTCTAACATTGAACCGCGGTCAGGGGATGGCGAGCGGCAGGTACAATTACGCCGAACTTCCGGAGAATGCCGGCGATCTGATCGACGATATTTTCGAGGGTAAAACAGCCTACGGCGAGGACTTCAGCGGCGTTCTTTCAACCCCGACACTCACCGTCGGCGCGCCGGTTACCGATGCTCAAGGCGCCGTGATCGGAGCCGTGCTCTTGCACTCCCCGGTCGAGGGAACGGCCGCGGCCGTCAACCGCGGCGCGTGGATGCTCCTGGGAAGCCTCGTGCTCGCCTTAATCGTCGCGCTCGTCCTTTCTGTCATCTTTTCGGGCTCTTTCACCCGACCGCTCTCGAAAATGAAAGCGACTGCTTTACGTCTCGCCGACGGAGATTTTTCGGCACAGAGCGGTATCCGTCAAAATGACGAGATCGGAGAATTGTCCGGGATTCTCGATTCTCTGGCCGTCCGTCTCGACGAGGCGGAACGGGAGAGCGCAACGCTTGAGACCATGCGACGCGACTTTGTCGCCAACGTCTCCCACGAACTCAAGACCCCGGTCACCGTTCTTCGCGGCTCCCTCGAGGCGCTCTGCGACAAGGTCGTCACGGAACCCGCCAAAGTCGATGAGTACCACCGCAGGATGCTCGACGAGTCGAAGTACCTCCAGCGCCTGGTTGAGGATCTTCTGGACCTCTCCCGCCTGCAGAACGCCGATTTTTCGATCGAAAAACAACCGGTCAACATTTGCGACGTTCTTTCCGACGCCGCTAAGAGCGCGTCCGCTCTGGCGCGCGATCGAAACATCCGGATCCGCACCGATTTTCAAAAGCCCTGCCTCCTGTTCGAAGGCGACTATGGTCGTCTGCGACAGATGTTTCTGATTGTTTTGGATAACGCCGTCAAATTCTCCCCGCCCGACTCCGGCATTGAGGTCAAAGCCGCGCAGGCACAAGTCACCGTTCGCGACTACGGGCCCGGAATCGACCCCGATCATCTGCCGCACATCTTTGACCGATTCAACAAGAGTCGCGACGAGCGCAGTAAGACCGGCACGGGCCTCGGGCTTTCGATCGCAAAGCAAATCGCGACGCGTCACGGGATCACCCTTACCGCTTTGAATCATGCCGACGGAGGCGCGGAATTTGTTTTCGACCTGCCGGCGACGGCACAAAATCAGACCGAAAAAAACACAGTTTCGCCCAATATTCCTGTTAGTCTAAGCTTACCGAAAGGATAATCAACGAAAGAAGGTGAGCAAAATGAAGAAGTTTCATAAGTGGATTGTGGTCGGGATGGTCGTTCTGGCTCTGGGCGCTACAAGCGTCGTCGCTCTCGCCGCGTCTCCTTACGATACGCCGGCCGAGGCCATAGCCGGAATCACGGGACGCACGGAGGATGATGTCCGCGCCGAGCGCGCCGAGACCGGAAAGACCTACGGAGCGATCGCTATTGAGGCCGGAAAGCAAGAGGAATTCAAGGCGGCGATGACCGAAATGCGCGAGGATGCGCTTCAGGCGCGCGTCGAAGAAGGTCAATTGACTCAGGAAGATGCCGATGCGATCCTCGCACGGATCCAGGAGCGCCAGGCCGACTGTGACGGAACCGGATTGGGACAGGAGAACCGCGAGAACCTCGGCCTATTCGGTCAGGGTAAAGGGGGCGGACAAGGACTGAGTCAGGGCGGACAGCGCAAGGGTGCCGGAGACGGTACCGGAGCGGGGCTCCGTGACGGATCCTGTAACGCCGGCTAAAATAGAACTCTGGTTCCTAGCAACAACAAGAGCCGAAAACGGCGAAGACCCCGGGAAGATAAATCCCGGGGTCGTTTTTCGTGTGGATGTGATTTCAGAACAAGGAAATCCTGCTCGCGAAAAAGCTCGATCAAAATTTTTTTAACGGCAATTCCTTATAATCATCGGTAGCGCGATTAAAGTCCCGGCGGATCGTTCAGAAAGATTGCGAAAAAAACCAACCGCCTATTGACAGCATTGCTACCGCATAAATGATTTTGATCACCAGCATCCCTTTTTTAGATACGTTGAAACGCTCGTATGGCAAAACAACCAGGATCGTTAGGATTATAATTGCAATGCCGAGTATTCTGTTTATATCTGCCGTTACCATTGGGAGATCCTCCTATGATTATCGAGTAAACAGGTACCTTCAATCATCAAATATCCTTTGTTATTGAGACCAAATGCCCGTCACTCCAACAAGGTAAGTATATCGAATGATGATTCCCCTGCCTTCAGCGTTTGCTATGATAATTATAGCCGACGTTAATCCAAGCGCAATGGCTACTGCCTTGCACAAAGTCGGATCAGGGATCAACATCGCCAATACGGCACCTGCTGAAGTACCACCAACCATTCTGTTACAGTTTGCATTTGATATCCAAATCTTATAACCCCACCAATAATATACAATTTTGTTGACACTCGAGAAAGATGATAATCTCACACCGTCTTCGAAACACACCGTATTTCCATCGGCCAATACATTGCTGCATTTCTCCAGGTACTTGTCCGTAACACGGATTGAATAGTCTTCATTAGCGACCAAGTAGCCCTCATCGATCAATCGATTTGTCTGTTCTAAACCGATAATGAACGAGGTGAACATCTTTGAATCCGTTCGTCTTATAAGGCTTTGAGGCGCATTTAGTGTAATATTCCCCGATTCCGATAATGACAAGTATCGCTCCAGTAGACGCACGGTATTTTCATGTTTCTTATCGTCGACTCGAAGTTGAATCTCCGTTCTATTATTCTGCCGATTATTACTCGTTTGGGATGTTTTTTCATGCGCCTGTACGGGTAATGAAAGCGACACTAAAACAGCGACAGCAATTACGAATGACAAAACTTTACTTTTAGTTTTCTTTGATCCCATTTTGAAACTCCTTCCTAACTGAGGTCATCGGTTATCATAGACACTTCAAAACTATGAGTTAACAGAACCTATATATGTAACTATTATTTATTTTATTCTGCCGGGGGGGCATGTCAAGATTATTTATGATTAACAGCTTTAATAATGACGTTCATGATCCTTATTGATAAAGTTTGCATATCTTGCGGAGAAAGAATTTGATCGCAAGAGCGAACGCGATGTTTTGAAGAGCGATGCGCATCGTCCTTCGGGCGATTCGGATGGCTTGGGGTAGTTTAATAGTTTATCGTCCGTGATGACGATGTCGGACGCCTCGATCGAGGCGTCGCTTCCGATAGCGCTCATTATTTCGATACGGACTATGTTTCTTTCTGAATTTAGCGCTTACCAGTACGTCAACTCCTCCGAGTCGCGCTTCACATACGGATCGATTGTCTTGAGGACCCAATTTCCGTTCAGATCCGCGATACCGATATAGGGGCCTCTCTTCATTAGAATCAAATCGTCCGCGGCGGACCCTGCCTCGTTCTTTTTCGAGTAATACCGGAGATTTCCGTACTCGTCGAAAATGTAGAATCCTTCACAAAATTGGTACGGATACGAGTCGGGAGTATTGACCCGTAAGATCAGATATCGGTCGGTCAGTTGATAATTCATGAAGTCCAACTCGCCGGAGCGACCTTCAATCTCTGCGTTCCGTAAGAATTCCCCGGTCTTTAGCGAATACAGTGAATAATCACTCAAAAGCACCAGGTTCGATGATACGTCGAGGACTTGGACCGTTTCGGCGTCCACATCCCGGATCACACAGTCGCCCCAGATGGATTTGATTGCGATTGTCGAAGACCCGTCCGTGCCGACGGCGAAGGTATTTCGATCCAGAGAATACCAGTCCGCCCGAGGCTCGATTCGACATAGTATTCCATCGACATCATAACCGACACCGGTTATTAAATGACCATCGGACGTCCGTGTCTCGTCGGGGACCAGTTTCAGCTCCGCGTCAAACGTTCTGCCGTTCAATATAAAATAGTCACCGATAGAATATGAGACCCCGGACTGAGAAATCCACCCGATATAACTTGTATTAATCGTGGTCACATCTTCCAAAATGACTTTTCCGGAACGATCCGCGAGATATGAATAGGGATGCTCATAATCATCGTTATTTCTGACGATAAGGTATTTGTCGCCGACGATTTGAACGGGTTCAAAGGGCAAATCTTCCAAAGTGAAGTTTTTAAGGACGGAACCGTCACTTCCGATTTTCACATAATGAAGTCGAACGCTGACGTCATTCATATCATTTGAATAAATAGTTTCCATAACGCAAAGTTCTGTCGCATCCGGATGGGATATCCGGTTCCATTCGGCGGAAGGCCACTCGACGTCTTCATTTTTAATGAGGATCGTATTCCCCTTATCGGTTACGATCTTCATAATCTCGCCTGCTTCCGGCGTCTCTTCCCAAGTCGGCCATTCGTAATATCCGCCCGGAAAATAACGCCGGTTCTCCGGTCCTTGCGACTCTTTCGAGCTTTCCGGGATGCGAGTAAATTGCTCGACCTCATGCTTTTCGAAAAGCCCGATCGGCGGTTGACTCTCACCGTCATTAAAAGTGAAATTATGAATGATTGTGCCGTAGCAGTCATAAACGTTGTACATCGCTCCCTCACCCGGGAGGATGGCGTAGTATTTTTTATCGAAAAGCTGTCCGTCGGGCAAATCTTCACGCGGGATATACGCCGATTTCGGGGTCGGGGTCGGACTTGGGGTGAGAGTCGGCAGGGAAGTCGGCTTGGGCGTCGGAGTCGAGGTGGGCGTCGGTGCAGATGTCGGCGTTGAAGTCACGGCCGTAGTTGTCCCGACCGTCGAACTTTCGGTATCGACTGTTGTTTCGGGAGTTTTTATGCCCTTGATGCTACAGGCGCACAGCATGACTACTATAGAAAAAACCAATATAATGAGTCGTGTCTTATTGATCATCAACCCCAGTACCTCCAATACACCTCGCTGTCATTCGTTAAAGTCCAGTCCAACGTTTTCAGAATCCAGTTTCCGTTCAGGTCAGAAAGTCCGACATAAGGACCTCTGTGTATGAACAAATAGGGTCCGTCGGTCGTATCGATCCAACTCCTATTCGTTTTCGAGTAATAGCGGAGATTTCCGTGCCGGTCGATTGCATAAGAACGATAGTAATTATTGTTCTCGTCATAATATCTTACGACTATATAGTCTTCCGCGAGCAAACATTCCGGCGGGTTGAAGTTGTCTATCTCCTCCATTCGGACATCAAAGAGAAACTCACCCGTCTCAAAGGAATAGACAGACAAATCATCCAAAAGAACAAACGACGAATTCACCTCATTGACCTCGGCATCGGTTCCGCGGATCACACAATCTCCCCATTCCGCCTTGATCGCGATGGTATCACCATCCCTTCCATAAGCAACATCAAGCGGATTCCAATCCGATATCCACACCTCTCCCCCGCTATAGTTATTGTCATTGAGGACGCTGCACGGGATGCCTTCGACATAGTATGTCACGCCCGGGATCAAATGTCCGTCGGCGGTCAGGGTGTCAGCCGGAACGGGTTTCAAATTCGCGTCGTAAGCGATTCCTTTCTGCAAAAAATACTCGTAGAAAGATATTCCCGCGACCGTGTCCGCCCGGATCGGATCCACATCTTTCATAAGGATATTTCCGGACAGGTCCGTCAGATCGTATGAATAAGTGTCCGCGATATACTTCTCTATGATCATAAGATCTTCCCCGATCAATTGATAGGGGACGCTCGGCAGGTTCTCCACACTGTGACGGGATATGACGGTACCGTCTTTCTTGATCTGCGCGTAAAACAAATCATAGGAGTAGTTATCCCCGGAATAGTGACATACCGTGACAATTACGGCGGTTTCATCCGAAAGCAGGCCGGTGCCATAATTGAATAGATAAGCATTGGGATCATCTTTTGAAATTCGAATCGTTTCTTTCCCGGTGACAATACGACAGAATTCATTCTCGTATCCAAACGCGCATTGGAGATACCCGCCGGGGAACGTTTCCTTGTATGTGGACGACCCGGTTTCGGGATCATATTCAAAGGGATCCTGTGCGGACTGTTCAGCGGAACGGATAATCTGCTCCGCTGTTTCCTTTTCGAAAAGCCCGGTCGTCCCGTACGCGAGCCCGTGATACGTCCGGATGATTTCTCCTTTACAGTCGAACACATTATAAATCGCGCCCTCACCCGGAAGGATCAGGTAATACTTGTCCTCGAAAAGTTGCCCGTCCGGAAGGGTCTCCGGCGGGATATAGACCGTCGCCGGCGTCGGCGTCGGTCGCGAAGTCGGCTGCGCCGTCGGTTCGGGAGTCGGCGTGACCGTCGTTTCTTCCCGGCTCTCTGTGGTCGTAGCCTCCGGGGCATCCGTTTCTTTTTCTCTGATTCTTCGGATGCCGCAAGCGCTCGTGAGGATAAAAGCGGAAAGGAGGACAATCAGGACTGCGCTTCTCTTCTTCATTCTTATCTCCTGCTTCGCCGCGATGGTCAAAATGATGTCAGTTTTTCTTCAGAATCGGGACATACCCGGCATCCTCAAGCATTTTCTGTCCTTCGGGCGTTAAAAGATAAGTCAGAAGAGCGCTCGCCGCAGGAGACGGATTCTCTTTCGGGATAACGCCGTAGAAAGGCTTCGTGTAGCCGTATTCTCCGCTGTTGATCGTTTCGTTGGACGGCAGAACCCCGTCGATGGCGATAAACTTGAGCCCCGGCTGAGTAAACATATTCTTGGCGTAATAGTAAACGGAGTATCCGATCGCGTTCGCGCTGTTGTCGTAGGCCGCGATATCACTGATGATATCGGCCATCGACACGGAAATAGCTTCCTCCAAGGGTTCGGACATCTCCGTATCCTTCATCATCAACTCCAGCATAAGCGTCTGGCTGCCGCTGGGGTTTGGGCGCTGAAAGGCGACGATCTCCTGATTCAGTCCGCCGACATCTTTCCAGTTTGTAATCTTGCCGCTGTAAATGTCCCGAACCTGATCGCCCGTTAACGATTCGACCGGATTATCTTCGTTGACAATAAACACCAGCGCGTCCAGGCCGATTTCACGAAGTTCCATCGTGTTCTCAATATCGAGTTCCTCGATCGTCGCGTCCGCCGCCGTATAAACCACAAGCAGATCCGCCAGCCGGTCCGCCAGTTGATGATAACTCGGATCGGTCCCGTGAAAATCAATGCTTTCCTCCGCTTCCGCCTCCGAACAACCGGTGATGGCACGAATCAATCCCATCGCCAGAGGTATGGTGGCGGTGGATCCGTCGACCTTCGGGTAATTCGCAAGCGTAATTCCGGACAGGATCGTCTGATAGTCCGCCGTCGTTTCGGTCGGTGCCTGAGTCGCCTTGGTGGTCGCCTTGGTGGTCGCCCCGGTAGTCTGCTTGGTGGTCGGTACCGCGATTGGTTCGGCGGTCGTGGCTACGGCCGTTTCGGAGGATTCTCCAGTCTCCGTGCGAATCGGCAAGTCGCAAGCGCATACACCGGCAAGCATGGCGAAAATCAACAGGACCGCGCATATTTTTCTCATGATTTGATCTCCTTCACAGGCGTTTTATATTCGTAACAGAAAAGTTGCAGATTATTCGTTTGCGTTATGGCTTTATTCAAATATACTTTTGTTTAGAAAACAAATCAATATATCTTTTACTTTGTAAAATGAACTGCGGATCCGCTGTCAAGCACGGGAGACCTTTCTGATCCGGGGCTATCCCGACCGAATAAAGCAAAAAGCAGTCTTGATCTGCGGTTTTACACAAAGGAGAAAGCATGCGCGTTAAAGCTCATAGGTCTCAGGGTCTGATTATTCTTTCATGCATAGTCATCGCCCTGACGGTAGCGGGTTCGGGATGTAAGACCACAATCCCCCACCCCACCGCGGTGACGGCGGATTCGAAATGGTTTGCGTCCTCTTCTTTGTTGATGAGCGATTACGAGTTGGTTAATAAACTGTCCGCTTCCGCGGGACTAAGCGATGACAATGAGATCTCGAGCCTCTATTTATTCAAGGATCGCGGTATTGCGGGGTTCTCCTCCTTATGGAACACGGAGGAACAGTACTATCTTTCAAATCTTGAAAGCGGCGGGAATTTGATTCAAACGATCCCGCTCGAGGGCCTTTCCGGGCTACCGATCATGGCCTTTCACCGGGCGGACTTAAGCGTATGCGTCATTACCGAGGTAACGGATCCGGAAACCTGGAGTATTCTCTTTCGCTATACTATTCTTTCCGAAGACGGTAAGGCGGTCATCCATTCCGGAGAGATCGAAGAACTTAAGAACATGAGCGTCATCGCCATGGATTCGGATCGGGACGGGAACGTGTTTTTTCTCCTGGGAAGTCGCATCATCACCTTGGATCTGTCGACATTCCGCTCGAAAAGCATCTCGCTTTCCGGCGCGATCATCTATGATATCGCGTACATGAACGGTAAACTTTACGGAATATCGGAAAACGCCGCCGCGCTTTGCCTTCTGGAAATCGATCCCAAAACAGGAAACGCTTCCGAGCTGATGTCCTTTTCGAGCGAGTCGGAGTTTCTTCCGAAACAAGTCATCGGTGCGACCTCCGGTTCGGAGGACAGGATTTATTTGATGTCTGAGACCTCGGTAGCGGAGTACGATCCGCAGGCAGGTGTTCTGACCATTTTAGTTCAAGGCTCTCAGAAGGGGTTGTCGCTCCTTCCTATTGAATTCGGTTTTTTAGAGCTTGGTGAAAATACATTTCTCGCATTGGGTGAAACACTCAGCTATGACCCGCAAGAGGGTGCCTTTGAATCGGCGGGCTTGTTCCGGATCGAACTTCTGGATCATCCGAACGAAAAATCGACAATCCGACTCGGTATTTTCGGAATCGAAGGAACGGAAGACCTCAATTATCTGGCGACGCTATTTAATCAGAATAATCCGGATTACGAGGTCGAGATCGTCCGTTACGGGAATTACGAAGCCAGTATCGGAGAAAACGTATCCTTTGATGATTTGCGGCGGGCCCGTGAAGATTTGATTGGGAGTCTTCTGTCCTCCGCGGAACCTGCGGATGTTTATTATCTTCCGCTCAGTGATACAGAGATTCTGGCTGAACAGAACATGCTTTCCGATATATCGGGAGTTGTCGGGGATGCGATTTCGGGTCGAAGCCCGGATTATGCCATGAATGTTATTGATTCCTGTCGAAGAAACGGACGAATGGATTGGGTCGCCCCCTTCTTCACGGTTTCCGGATTTCTTTTTGAGGAGAATCGCCTTCTGGAGATACAGGATTTTTCTCTCGACGGAATGATCGAGTATGCGAACACAGTGGATATACCGGTCGTGTCGGGTCCATTCAGCCTGCTTCCGATGATCGAAAATCAATTCACGAATCCCTCCGAAGGGATGGACCGGGAGAAATTGACCGGTTTGCTTGAAATGTCACTTGAGTCTGCGCAAGCGGACGGAGCCGCGCTCATGGACCAATATTCCCTGTCAAATTTTCATGCCTATGTCTACGCAGCGCAGAGAAGGAATGACGCGTTCACTCTGATCGGGTATCCCGACGAAGAACAGAATCCGCCTGTCCTTTCGGCAAATTTTGTCTGCTCGATATCGGCGCAGTCCGCAAATCCGGAAGGGGCGGCGGAATTTATCAAATTCATGCTTTCGCCGACGATCCAGAACCTGTCCTCTGTTTTCTCAAACGAGGAAATGCCGGTCCTATTGTCTGCCTTTGACGCTCAGACGGAGCGGATCGCCAATCAATATACCGAGAAAAAGGCGAACTCGGAGTCGCAGATATTTGTGCACAATTCGGAAATCAACAGCGTGTTGGACCAATTGCCGAAAAAAGAGGAAGAGTATTTGATCCCCTTGCCGACCGACGGACGCTGGCAGGATTCATTCCATCGCCTGGTCCTGACGGCCGACGGGTTCTACGTTACAGACGAGAGCCTTGACCTGATCCTTACTGAGGAATACATCAATTTCGTCAACGGTCAAAAATCCGCGGAGGAAACGGCAAAGGTTATTTATAACAGAGTCTCCATCTATATCGCGGAAAAGGGCTAGGACGGGGCGAGTAACGAATGATGTGCGCAACTTGATAACACGCATCAAGCCTTCAGCGTCCGCATCGAATTCAAAACCGCCAGCACCGTCACGCCGACGTCCGCGAAAACCGCGAGCCACATCGTCGTGACCCCGAGAGCCCCGAGGGTAAGGAACGCGAATTTGATCGCAAGAGCAAACGCGATGTTTTGAGTAACGATGCGCATCGTCCTTCGGGCGATTCGAATCGCATGGGGCAGTTTTAAAAGTTTATCGTCCGTGATGACGATGTCGGCCGCCTCGATCGCGGCGTCGCTTCCGAGCCCGCCCATCGCGATGCCGACGTCGGCTCGGGTGAGGACCGGCGCGTCGTTGATGCCATCTCCGACGAAGAGAAGTGATTTGCCCTTCGGCTTTTCGAGCAGGAGGCGCTCCACCTCGTCGACCTTATGATCCGGAAGGAGTTCCGCGTGTGTGTCGTCGACTCCGACCGACTTTCCGACGGACTCTCCGACCGCCCGGCTGTCTCCGGTCAGCATGACGATCCGGGAAATCCCCAGCTCACGAAGCGAAGTAAGGGCTACCCCGGCATCGGACTTGACCTCGTCGGAGATGACGATGTGCCCCATGTATTCGTCTTCGACGGCGATGTGAACGACAGAGCCGTGCCGATGACAATCGCGCGGGCAAACGGTGATCTGCGTCATCAGTTTGGCGTTTCCGACGTGTACGGTGCGGCCGTCGATTTGTGCCCGGACGCCAAGACCGGCGAGTTCCGTGACTTCTCCGATCCGACTCTTGTCGATGTGCCCGCCGTGTGCCCGGACGATGGCACCCGCGACCGGATGGGTCGAGTAACTCTCGGCCGCCGCGGCGATATCCAGAAGTTCGGCTTCGGTCACCTGCTCCGGATGAACGGCCGTTACCGAAAATGTTCCCCGGGTCAGCGTACCGGTCTTGTCGAACGCGACCCATCCCGCTTTGGATAAAGTCTCCAGGTCGGTCGCGCCCTTAATGAGAATACCTTTTCGGGACGCGCCGCCGATCCCGCCGAAAAACGAAAGCGGCACCGAAATTACGAGCGCGCAGGGGCAGGAGACCACCAGAAATACGAGCGCCCGATGAAGCCATTCTCTGAAATCCTGCCCGAAAAGAAGCGGCGGCACTGCGGCAAGAAGGATCGCCGCGATCACCACGCCGGGCGTATAGTATCGCGCAAAGCGCGAGATAAACCGCTCAGTACGGGCCTTCTTTGCGGCGGAGTTTTCGACCAGTTCCAAGATCTTCGAGACTGTGCTGTTCTCATAGATCGTCTTGACCTCGACCCGGATCACACCGCTTATATTCAATGTGCCGCTTAGAACCGAATCGCTGATCCCCTTATCTTCCGGGACGGATTCGCCGGTCAGCGCAGAGGTGTTTACCGTCGTCGCGCCGTCGATGATCACGCCGTCGAGCGGGATCTTTTCGCCGGGTCGAACAATGATCGCCTCGCCGATCCGAATCTCCTCCGGAGATACTTCTAGCTCTGCGCCGTCCCTCAGAACAGTCGCGCGATCCGGACGGATATCCATCAATTCCGCGATCGATCTGCGGCTTTTCCCGACCGCAATACTCTGGAAAAGCTCCCCGACCTGATAGAAAAGCATCACCGCGACGCCCTCCGGATACTCTCCGATCGCGATTGCGCCGATCGTCGCCACGGTCATCAGAAAGTGCTCATCGAATAGCCGGCCATTAATGAGTTTGCGTGCCGCTGCCCATAATACATCATAGCCCGCGATCAAATAAGGGATCAGAAAAGCGGCAAGGCGAATCCACCCGTCGATCGGAAGGATCGCCGCAACGATCAGAGCGCCCGCCGCGGAGAGGATACGAATCAGATTGTGCTTTTGCTTACCGGTCATGATGATCTCCTTGCGTTTCTGTCGACTCTTTCTTTGCGCATAATCAAATCACGACCCGGCAGTCCGGTTCAATCCGCTTACAGACTATTGCCGCCTGCTTCGAAATTTCCTCGAAAAGCGCCTCGTCCGCCTCGAGCGTCATCTTCTGTGTCACAAAATTCACGCTCACTTCACGAACCCCGTCGATCTTACGTACGGCGCGCTCCATTTTCGAGGCACAATCGGCGCAGTCCAGATTCTCAAGTCTTAACATCTTCTTCATCGCTTACCCCTCCGTCAAATGTTCAAATCCCTGGCCGATTATGGACCGCACGTGGTCGTCGGATAAGAAGTAAATGATCGTCTTTCCCTCCCGACGGGTTCCGACGAGTTTCGCGTCCTTAAGGACCCGGAGCTGATGGGAAATCGCGGATTGCGTCATCCCGAGAAGCTCGGCAATCGCGCAAACGCATAGTTCCGACTCCAGAAGCGCGTAAAGGATCTTGATCCTCGTGGTGTCTCCGAAAACCTTGAAAAGGTCTCCGAGATCACACAACAGTTCATCCGACGGTAACCCTGTCGAGACATTGACTACCCGTATTTTATGGTCGTGTTTTTCGATCATATATGAACATCCTTTCATATGAACTTATATTCATATGTTAACGCAACTCTACTCTTGCGTCAACCGTCAATCCGCAAATATCAAATCGTTTCGGGCACGTGATAATATTCCGGGAAAATTTCAGGAAAACTCTTTCCTATTCTTCAAAATATGATAATATTCTTTTAGAATTTTTAATGGAGGAATTTTAGACATGCAACGTGAACATTATTATAAGCCGTCCGGCAAAACCGGTCCGCTCGGTCTTCTCGGGCTGTTTCTCGTGACTGTTGTCGCCGGATGTGCGCTCAGTATTCCTTACCTCTTTCTGGTTCGCGTGTTGCCGTCGGTAAAGCTCAGTATTCTTCTGACGCTGGTTTTGGGCGGCGGCATTGGTGCTCTCGGCGGACTGTTCTGCAAGTTGCTGAAGATCCGGAACCGCACGCTGGCTATCGCCGTTTCCGTAATCGCGATTTTGCTATACACCTATTTCAAATGGGCGGCCTTTGTCAGTTATCGTTTTGAGGAATCATACACGTACATTCTCGGGGAACTGCTTCTGAATCCGATCGATCTGTTGGCCAAAATTCTTCGGATTAACGAAGTAGGAAACTGGACACTCAGTGCGGACGGAAATGCGGTAACGGGCATTCCCCTCACAATCGTCTGGGTCATCGAATTTCTAATCTACGCGATCATACACCTGGTCGTCGTCAACGAAATGTCCAACGACCCCTTCATCGAAAAAGACAACAGCTGGGCAAAAACGTTCGGCACCAAATTCTATTTCAACGATTTTAATGCGGAAGCCGACCGCGCCTCAATCGAAAACGATCCGGGCTTCATCCTCACTCATCTGGTAACGACCGGAAATGTCAGCACTCCCGGACATATGGAAGCCGTACTCTTCCACTCGAAAGACTTCTCGGAGAACTATCTGGATATCAACCGGGTGGTCATAACCAATGCTGCGAAAAACACCGTGCAGACAAAGAAACTGTTCAAAAAGCTTTCCGTCAGCCGGAATTTTGTTCAGCAACTGTTTGAAAAGAGCGGAATGTCCTTGCCGGTATAACACAACTCCGATGATATAATAAAGGCGACGGCAGTAACCGGACGAGTTCTGCCGCCGTCTTTTTTTCGTCGCTCCGGGAGGGCACCGTTATGCGCATTTCCGATATCACGGGTCTTTTCCGAAAATCCGTCGCCACCGTCGACTCCGTCGAGAATCCTTTTGACGACTATTATGTTGTCCGGCTGATCCCGGCTCCCGGCGTCACCTGGATCCCCGGAGATCACGGCGCTTTCCGTTTGTCGCGAAAAGAAGTGAAGGGCCGTTGTCCTGCCCCCCGAAAACTATACCGGATATTAAGTTAGAAAAAGAAGGAGTAAA
>JAEAME010001625.1_pt1 | contig 14969 bp, 12 predicted proteins | sample 8958731 | NCBI WGS metagenome assembly JAEAME01 (sample SAMN16933194, study PRJNA681113) | bioreactor sludge metagenome | isolation source: anerobic bioreactor sludge (Control) | place: India:Bengaluru | collected 2018-10-24 | reverse complement strand
CTGGAGGTCCTGTCAGGGTCTCTTCGGACGGCAGACGGCCGGACCCTCGGCTCCAGCGACACGCTCACGCTCGTTCTGAACGGCGGCGGTGCGGAGGTCGAGGTGGCGGTTCCGTGAGCCGCGCCATAGCGGTCCTGAGCCTCCTCTGCCCGATCACGGCCCTGGTGGCCTTAGGCTGCGCACCCACTGTGGGAGAGCAATGGGCGATCGCCAAGGGCAGCGTGGTGGAATCGGGCACGGCGGCGCCCATCGACGGAGCCTTCATCGTTCTCGCCGGCTACGAGGTCTATAGCGACGCCCAGGGCGGCTTCCTCATCGACCGCATCCCCATCCCCGAGGATCCGGAGTCGAAGGTCACGGTGAGCTGCGACCGGTTCCGAACCTACGACGCGGCCTTCCTCTTCGATGCCCCCGGCACTCTGGACGTGCAGCTCATCCCTGTGACGAACCCCGACGCCTCGGGAACCCTCGACGGCATGGTGCGGAATGACTCCACGGAGGAGCCGCTCGCGGGAGCCGAGGTGGCGGTGCGGATCCTGTCGGGTATCCAGGTGCTCGATGAGCAGAAGGCGCACACGTCTTTCCAGGGCAACTGGCAGGTCAGTGGGATCCCCATCGGTGAGGCCGTCGTGCAGGCCGTAGCGGACGGCTTCCTGCCGGCGGAGCAGGTGATCACGGTGCTGCCGGGCCGGGCGTCCAACCCGCTCGTGGTCATGGATCTCACCGAGGGGACGGCGCGGGTCGAGGTCAGGGGCAAGGTGTTCGACGTGGAGAGCGGCGAGGCAATCGCGGGTGCGACGGTCACCGATGATCGCGAAGAGGCGACGGCGACGACGGACGCGGACGGGACCTACACGCTCCCTGAGGTGCTCGTGGGCCAGCGCACCTTCCGCGCCAACGCGGAGGGGTACGATCCGAGCTTCGTCACGGCGCTCATTCTCGCGGACCCAGGCCCCGTGGACATCGGGATGGCGCGGGCATCGGGCGAGCCACCTCCCCCGCCGGGCACGGTTGCCGGCCATGTGAGGCTGCAGGGGGCCGACACCCATGAGGGCGTCCGGGTGGTGCTCCGACAGCGCGGCACGAACGCCATCGTGGGGGCCATGGACACCGATGAGTCGGGCGCCTTCGCCTTCCTCGTCCCTCCGGGCGCATACGTCCTGAGCGCCCTGAAAGATGGCTACGAGCCGGCGACGCTCGAGGTGGATCTCCCCTTCGGTCTGCCGCAGCGGGGCCTGCGGGTGGAGCTAGCGGCCACCAGCTAGCCCCTCGGCCGCAAGGCCCCTACTCCGGCCGGTGTCCTACGTGGCCAAGGGCCGCTCGAGCAGGTCGCAGGCCTGCGCGCGCCAACCCTCCCCGTCGCGGGTGAGCCGCCAGGTGCCGATGGCGTAGGCGCCCAAGGTGAGGGGCCTGACGGGCTCGCCGAGAATGGTGAGCCGAAGCTCGGCCGGCTGCCCTTCCGTCTCGTAGGCCCGCAGGATCACGCCCTCCCCCTCGTAGGCGTCCTTCAGCACCTCCACGCGAACATTCGCCGGCTCGGCGGATAGGTAGGCCATCCGGCCCGGCGCGGGCCCGCGATGCGGCGGCTCGACGATGCAATGGCAGGGCGCGTTCAAGGACTCGGCTAGACCCAACACCTCGGATCCCCGCCAGCCGCCGGCGTGGGGGACGAGGGCGTAGGCGAGGTCGTGAGGGCCCTGGTCCGTGTAGTCGTAGACCTCGCCAGGTTGGGTGGTCTGGGGGTCATGGAAGGCGTAGATGGGGCTGCGGAGCACCGTGAGGCGCATCTCGCTGCCGAGGGCGTCGCAACTGTAGCATCCATCGTTCAGGAGGGCGGCGCCGTAGGGTTGGTCGCCGGCGCGGCCGCTGAGGTCCATCCAGCGGTGGTGGGGCTGCTCGTCGCCCGTAGCTGGCCGCACCGTGTGGCCGTAGGCGGTCTCGAAGGTGGCTTTGGCGTCGTGGAGGGCGAGGGGGAAGGCGGCCTTGAGCACCTGATGGCGCTGGCGCCAGTCGATGTGGGTGCGGAAGGCGATCTGCGGGATGTCCTGGTAGAGGACGATGAGTTGCTCAATGGTGGAGTCCTGGTAGGCGAGGCGCACCTTCAGCACGCCGTGAGTGGGGCCAGCGAGCACTACCTGGGGCGGTTCGACAGCTCGGAAGGCGCCCACCTCCTGGCGGAAGGCGGGGACGTCGTGGCTCCAGGTGTCGGAGGGGTCATCAATGACGAGCAGGGCGTTGACGGGCGCGGCGCAGAGTTCAACGTCGTGGGTCTTGTCGTAGATGCTCTGGACCGCGCCAGTATCGGGATCAACGGTCACGTAGAAGCGCTTGCTCTCGAGGGTGGCCGGGGTGACCTCGACGGCGGGGAAGGCGCTCGTCGGCGGCCGGTTCACCAGGCGGTAAGCGCGGTGGCCCAACGAAGGGAGGTCTGCTAGGAAGGCGACGGCGTGGGTCCGCCCCGAGGTGTAGACACGGGGCTCCCCCAGAATGGCGGGGACCTCGGTACCGGTCTCGTCGACGAGTGTGACCTCGCCCTGGGAGCCGCGGAAGGCAACGTCCAGCTCGATGACCTCGCGCCGGGGCGCGACGCACGGGTTGAGGACCACGATGGGCTGCCCCTCGCCTGAGGTGTCGACGCGGCCCGCGAGGCGGTGGGCGGCGTGGCGGAGGTGACGGCCCGCGAGGATCCTCGCCTCGGCATGGTCCGCGCGGGTATCGTCGTAGGCGGCCCGGACGCTGGTGCCGGCCATGATGTCGTGGAACTGGTGGAAGAGCAGGCGCTCCCAAGCGGCGGTGAAGTCATCGCCGACGGCGATGTCGATGCCCTGGAGCCTCGCGGCGGCGACGAGGCGCTCGCTCGCAAGGAGGGTCTGCTCGACCTCGCGGTTGCCGCGCTTCACCTCGGAGACTGCCGCGTAGCAGCCTCGCGCGTGGTACTGGAGCTCCCCGGCGACGACAGGGAGCTTGTCCCACTGGGCCCGCATCGCGAGGAAGAAGGGCTCGGGGCCGGCCATGACCAGGTTGGGCAGGTCGGGCTCGCCCTGGAGCCTGTGGATGGAGGCGATGTTGCGGCGCGTCGGCCCCCCGCCGTGGTTCCCGACGCCGAAGAAGCACAGGGTGGGCGTGGGGCTCGCGGCCGCGCGTCGGATGTGGTCGTCGATCTCCTCGGGCCCCGTGTTGTAGTGGCCAGTGGAGCGGCAGGCGATGACCTCACTTCCGTCGGGGGCCCGCCATCGGAAGACCGAACTGGGCAAGTCCTTCTCGTGGGGACCTGGCCGGAAGAAGCAGTAGGAGTCCTGGCCCGCGCCGGCTAGGATCGCCGGCAGGGAAGCGGCGTGTCCGAAGGTGTCGACGTTGTAGCCCACCGTCACCTCGACGCCGAAGCGGTCGAGAAAGTAGCGCTTGCCGAGGATGGCGTGCCGCGCCAGGGATTCGCCTGCGGGGATGTTGCAGTCGGGCTGTTCCCACCAGCCGCCCACGATGATCCATCGGCCCTCCCTGATCCGCTCGGCGATACGCTCGAACAAGTCGGGCTCGTACTCCTCGATCCACTGGTACGTGGCGGCGGAGCTGCGGCAGAAGACGAAGCCCGGGTCCTCCTCCAGCAGATCTAGGGCGGTCCGGCACGTGGCGAAGACCTCCTCGCGGCCTTCGGGCCACTGCCAGAGCCAGACAGGGTCAATGTGAGCGTTCCCGATGAGGTACAGCGTGTCCTTGGCGTCCACGGGCATCCCTCCAGAGTGATGGGCGGTTCCGCGGCAGACGGACCCATGCCTCCGTCTGAAGGTGGGGCAGATTGAGCAGGCGAAGGGTTGGATATTCAGACTCGGTTGGGAGGGACTGCCCATGCGCCTGATCACGCTCGTGAAGGTCGTGCCCGGCAGAACGAACGAGGGTCTCGAGCGCCTCCGTACCCTAGCGACCCAGGAGATGCCCGAGGGTGTCCGGACATGCTTGTCGTGGGTCACGTACGGCAGCTATGACTTGGTCTGGGCGTGGGAAGCCCCGGATATGCGAACGGCCAACCAGGTCCTGCAGGAGGCGACCAAGGACGGTCTCTTCACAACGGAGACCATGGCCGCGCAGGACTCAGCAGAGTTCTGAGAGCGCATTGACCCAGGAGTACTTCGTCACACTCTCGGCGGGGCTGGAGTGTGTCACTTGTGAGGAGGTGCTCTGGCGGCTCCCTCACGCGCAGGCGCATGACAGCGACCAGGGCCGTGTTTCCTTCCACACCTCCCACTCGCCCAGCGATGTCCTCACGCTGCGCTCCATCAATCACGCCCATCTCGTGGCTGGCCGCTTCGATGGCATCGACAGCGGACCGGATGGGCTAGCCCAGATCGAGGCTCTGGCAGAGACGGTGGACTTCCTGTCGGGGGCCCTGGCATCGGGGGAGATCAACCCGTGGAAGCAGGATCCACCGACCTTTCGAGTGACAGGGTACCGAGCCGGCGCTCAGGCATACACCTCGATGGAGGTGGCGGCCCGGGTGGGGGCGGGCGTGGTGGCTCGCCACGGCTGGCCCGTGAACCTCACCGAGTACGATGTGGAGATCTTGGCGTACCTGACCGATGACCGGCTGCTCCTGGGGACGCGCCTCACTCGGGAGGGGAGCCTCCACAGGCGTCACCGGGTGGGGGTGGGCAAGTCCACGCTTAAGGCGAGCGTCGCCTTCGCGCTATGCTGGCTCGCGGCGCCCTGGGAGGCCCAGACCTTGGTGGATCCGCTGTGCGGCACGGCGACGATCCCCATCGAGGCGGCGCTCCAGTGGCCCCACCTGACGGTGATCGGCGGGGACCGCTCGGCGGATGAGCTCGCCCTGGCTATGGGGAACCGTGGCCTGTCCGGCGCGGAAGTGGGTCTCTGTCGCTGGGATTGCCGCGAACTTCCCTTCGAGACGGCAAGTCTCGACCGGATCGTGAGCGACCTGCCCTTCGGCCGGCGGGTCGGTAGCCACCAAAAGAACGTGCACCTCTACCCGAGGATGGTGCGGGAGATGCGCCGGGTGCTGGCGCCCGGCGGGCTACTGGTGGCGCTGACCCTCGAGCGGAGGCTGTTCACTCGGCTCATCGAGCGGCACGAGGGACTGTGGATCGAGCGCGTGATCGGGATCTCGCTATCCGGCCTGAAGCCCAGCGTCTACCTGGTGAGGCGCGGTTAGCGCGCATGCTGGGCCGGCCCGCAGGCTAACTGCGGCGCCTCGTGACCGTCAGGAGGCGGCTCTCGCCAACCGCCCTACAGCGTCGGGGGCGCGGGCGGAAGGCTCGGCGCGGCGCCCACCGTCAGGTCCGTGTGGCCGTAGTCGAGGAGGTCATTCGTGTCAGGGTCCTGCACCCGGACCACGATCATGATCGTCATGAGCTCGGTCGTCACGTTAGGCCTGATGGGCACGGTGCCGCGGTAGAGCCTGGACCCTGGCGAAGCGGGAGTCATGGAGATGGCATCCGCCCTGTCATCGGGGTAGCCGGCGATGCCGCTGACCTTCCCACTGCCATCGATGTACGCCGTCACGGTGGCTTGGCCACCACCGTAGGCCATGGAGACCGGTGTAACGGAGACATCGCTGACGGTCGCGCCCACGAGGCCCACCGGAGCGCACCCTGCAGCCAGTATCAAGAAGCCGGCAGCAGCCAGACCCAGGATCCAGTTCCGCGTGACACGCGTCATCAGAGCCCTCCTTGCCACGAGACGCGGGCGCTCGCACGCGCCGTCTCACGACTCTCAGACTCGGCGCGAAGCTCGATGCGATAGTCGCCCGCAGGAACGGCCGTGCCGCGGTCCGATCGTCCCGACCAGCTCAGGGAGTGGACGCCGGGCTCCACCGTGCCCGCCGGGAGGGTCGTGACGACGCGGCCCGCCTGGTTCAGGACGACAGCGCTCACCTCGGCCGGCGCCGTCACCCGGTAGTGGACGGTGGCCACGCCTCGGGCCGCCGCGACCGCGTCGACCGAGATCCCCAGGGACAGGGCCCGCGGCAGGATCCGCAAAACGACCGTGCGGTCGCCCTCTAGCGAGGGCAGTTCCAGCCAACTCTGGTTACGCAGGGAGATGGTGCGGCCCGTTCCGCGATCGGAGAGCAGCGCGGTGAGGTCCCGAGGCAGCGCCTCGAGTCCCTCGACCTTCAGGGTGTAGGGCCCGAGGGGGACGCCTTCCAGGGCCGAGAGCCGCAGCTCGATGCCCTCGGCAGAGCCCGGGATCGGGAGGAGCTGAACCATGGCCGGTTCCCCGGGGGTGGGCGGCGCTGCAAGCACTGTCGGCCGCCCCTCCAGTTCAGCGATCGTGCACGCGGCGCCACCGACGGTGAGACGCAAGGCATACCCTTCGGCGGCCGCGCGGGCCTCGGTCCCGATGGCCTCGTAGGCCGGGACCAGAGCGGTGACGGGCCGCAAGGCCTCGAGGAAGAACCCGCTCCAGGGGGCGACCTCGTTCGCCGCGCCGTTCAGCGTGGGGTGGAGCAGCCGGTATGCGCCGCTCGCCGAGTCATACACCCAGCCGTAGGCGCGGATCGCCTCGCCGTTCACAGCCTGGTCGTAACTGAGGACACTGCCACCGTCTTCGAACCGCAGGTCTGTGAGCCGAAGCGGCGTCGTGGCTCGCATCGATCCGAGGAGGTTGTAGCCGGCTGGCATGGTGACTCGGGCTACTTCCCCGCTGGGGATGGTGCCCTGCACACTGGCGGAGCGCTTGTCCGGGATGCTGATGAAGTAGGCCTTGCCCGGTGAGGGCTCACCGGCGACTGCCGAGTAGGTGCGGGACGCCGGGTTGTACGTGTAGAGGGCCGAGACCCCGGTGCCGAAGATGGCAGCAGCGCTGTCGTAGTCGGTGGACGGATCCACCGGAACGCTCACGATTCGCAGACCCGGATCCATCGCCGAGGCCAGGGTCATGGTGGCCTCGAAGTTCACGCTGTTGACATTGCCTGAGAGCTGAACCGTGCGAGATGCCGGCAGGAAGCGCAGCCCTGTCTTCGTGGGCTTGACCGTGTGCGTTCCCGGGGCGAGGCCCGAGAGAGCGTACTGGCCATCGGCGTCGGTCGTATCGGAGACGAGCCCCGCGGTCACCGTGGCGCCCTGAAGACCAACTCCACCGAGGGTGATACGCCCGGAGATAGAGTAGAGGGTCACAGAGCCCAGAGCGGCGAGGGCGCGGTCGGCACGCACCATGCCAGCTCCGAACTCGGTATCGGGTCCGGCTGGTCCGAGGTCGTCGGCGGTGCTCGTGAGGACTGCCTTCGCGGCATTGAGCCGCGGGTTGCCGGACAGCCCCGCAGAGAGCAACAGGGCCACCGTGGCGGCGACGTGGGGACTCGCCTGGGAGGTGCCCTCGACGTAGTAGTACTTGCCAGTGTCGGTGGGCGCGTCGCCCAGGTCTGTGAAGAAGGTGTTCTGGCAGACCCCGTCGGAGGCGCCATCGGAGTTCTGGTCGAGGTCTATGTTGCCGCCTGGGGCTACGAGATCCAGCCCGGCGCCGTAGTTCGAGTAGGGCGCTCGGGAGCGATCGAGCTGAATAGCACCCACGGCGAGGACGTAGGGGGACGAGGCGGGGAAGTCGAGGCTGGAGGTCCCGGCGTTGCCTGCAGCAGCTACGAGAACCGCGCCGGCCTGGGATGCAGCCTGCAGCATCTCCAACTCGACTTGGCCGCCGGCGGAGGCGCCGAGGCTCAGGTTGACCACTTCGGCGCCGTTCTCGACAGCCCACTTCACGGCTCGGGCTACGGTGATGGTGTTGCCGACCCCGTCACTGCCCAGAGCGCGCACGGGCATGATGGAGCAACCGTGAGCGAGGCCGGTGACGCCGATACCGTTGTTGGTCGCTTGGGCGATGGTGCCCGCCACGTGGGTGCCGTGGCCGTTGAGGTCGTCGGGTGTGGAGTCATCGTCGATGAAGTCCCACCCCGGCACAAAGCGCACGGTGGCAAGGTCCTCCATCCTCCGGAAGCCTTCGCCATCGCGGTAGGCGACGCCCGTGTCGACGACGGCGATGACCACTGAGGCATCACCCCGCTCGATGTCCCAGGCGGCCTGGGCTCCCACAGCGGCCATGTGCCACTGCTTGGCGAAGTTGGGATCGTTCGGGGTGAACCGTGGCCCAACCTCGGGAGGAGGCCCGGCGAGGGTCTTGCGGATGGCGGGGATCCGGTAGACGTAGTTCGGCTGGGCGAGCCGGACCCCCGGGAGTCCTTCGGCGGTCCTGATGGCCTGAGCGAGAGGCGTCGCCGCCGCGAACTCCACCACTCCCAATGCCGCGTCAGCGTGGAACTCCCGAAGGGTCGCCCCAACAGAGCGCGCCGAGGCCTCGAGATCCGCCCTAGCGGCCACCTCCTCGAGGGCGATGACAACCTGACCCTCCACGTAGCTGCCTGGCTTAGGCTGGGCGCTGGTCGGCGCACAGGTAAGGGCGACTGTGAGGGCACAAGCTACGCATGCGAGGTAACGCACGGACGGAACGCTCCTCAGGGACGGTAGCCAGGCAGGGAGTATGGACGCCAGCGGTGGCGCCACATTCCCGACCGGCCTTCCGATGGGACTAGTAGGCCACTTCGAAGTCGACCTTGGCGCTGTTCTTGATCGTCTGCCCGACGAAACAGGCGGCGATGAACTTCTCGAGCGCGGGCCGCATCTCGACGGGGATATCCCCGTCGATCGTCAGCTTCACGTTGATGCTGTCACACTGGCTCGCGGACTTGCAGGCCTCGGCCGTGGCTGTGATCGAGTTGACCGTGAGCCCACGACGCTTGATGAAGCCCATGGCATAGGCGATCTCGCACGCCGCTATGCTTGCGAGGAACCAGTCAGTGGGATTGGGGAGCGAGGCGCTGCCTCCGAGTGTCTCGGGGGCGTCCATGTCTACCTTGATCCCGTCGATATCGACGTGGATGGGGTAGTCACCGTTGAGTGTGAGGTTCACATTGCCCAAGAGGATCATCCTTCCGTCTGGCGCCGGCGCTAGTGACGGCGCTCCTACAGTCTAGCGCACTTCCCCGGTCCCCGTACCGGCGAAGGCTCTCGCCAGGAACTCGGGCACGGGCTCGGCATAGTAGCGGTGCCCGCCCTGGCCGACGTAGAGCCGCAGGCGCTCGGGAACACCGGCCTCATGGTAGATGGTCTCAAGCCGTCCGTATGCCTCTCGGACGCCATGGATGGGAAAGATCGCGTCGTCCTTGCCCGCAATGATGAGCTGCCAGCGAGGGGCGATCAGCCCCGCGAGGTCGTCCATCTCCATAGAGACGGACATCCCAGGGATGAAGTTGCACGCGCAGTGGTTCACTCCTTGTATGGAGTCTCGGAAGGTGCAGAAGGCGCAGGAAGGTATGGCGTCTCGGATCCGCTCATCCATAGCCGATGCGTAGAAGGTGATCGTCCCGCCGCCGGAGTTGCCGGTCATCGCAATGCGCGAGGCGTCGATCTCCGGCCGCCCGCTCAGGTAGTCGATGGCCGCCATTACGTCATGGACCCTCATGCCCATGAGCACCCGGCCCGCCTGCAGAGCCAGGAGCGTGTGCCTCGTGCAGGAGGACGTGGCGTTCGCCTCTAGGTCCGCGGCGTCGCGCAGCTCGCCGAAGGACCGGAGCTCGAGGGCGAGGGCGGCATAGCCGTTTCGCACCGCCTGCAGGGCGTTGTCGCGGTCTCCCTCGACGACGAGGGATTGCCAGGAGTCGTCGTCGATCAGGCCTAGGCTGACCCGCATCCCATCCCGGGCGTGGCCCTGGCAGCTGATGACGACGGGCAGCGGCCCCTCGGCATCGGGCGGCAGGCAGAGGTACGCGGGAACCCAGAGGCGCTCCTCGGTCCTCAGGAGCACCCTCTGGCGCCGATGCTCCGTCCCGCGCACCGTGACGCGCTCCCACTCGCCCTCCCAGGCATCGAGGAGACGCTTCTCCACGTCCGGCAGGGCGAGGAGTCTCACGAGATGGGCGCGAGTGCGACGTGACCAGGTGGCGAAGTCCGTCTCGCCGGGCCGGAACCGGGCGCTATGCGGTAGCCGGTCTCGGAGGTCGGTCATGTAGTCCTCGACCTTGGCGGCCGGCTCGTCCGCAGGCGCCCCGACTCGGAGGGCAAGGCTCAGGGAGATGCACATCAACGAGATCATGGTGTCCCCCGTTTGGCGCTAGGTCGGCCGCTAGAGGCTAGGCAGCCCTGGCAGGTTGAGTCCCTGGATCATGGAGCGGACGTCGCCCATGGCGTCCTCGCGGGCCGCCTCGGCGGCGCTCTGTGCGCCGCGCACGGCGGCGACGATGAGGTCCTCGAGCATCTCGATGTCCGATGGATCTACGGTCTCGGGGGCTAGCTTGACCGACTTCAGCTCACCGGTACCCGAGACGGTGGCGGTCACGGCCCCACCGCCCGAGGAGGCCTCGTAGGTGCTGTTAGCGATCTCGGCCTGGGCCTGCTCCACCTGGGCCTGCATCTGCTTCGCTTCGCGCAGCAGCTTCATCATGTCCATGATGGGTTGGTTCCCTCCCGCGTCGGCTTGGACGGGTCAGTGATCGTCGAGTGGTCTAGAACCCTCGAACATCTCGAGGACCAGGTCGACCGCCGAGGCCCTGCCCCCCGTGGCGGCCTGCTGTCTGGCTTTCGGCGGCACCGCGCCCAGCTCCGTCTTGATCGTCAGGGGGCGGCCGTAGACCTTGGCAACGTTGCTCTCGATGAGCGCTCGGCCCTCGGGGTCATCCAGCGCATCCATCAGCTTGTCGAGCTGGAAGCTGCCCGGGACCGAGACGATCAGTTCATCCCCGCTCTCAATCGCGGTGCTCTGGCCCAGTTGGGCGCCGAGGGCGGGGCGGGCGTTGTGGATGGCGAGCACCGCCCGTTGCCACTCATCCGATGCTACGGGGTTTTCGGCGGAGGCGCCCGCCTCATCCTCCGGCGGAGGCTCGGGATCGGGCGGCTCCGGGGCCGGACGCACCGTCGCCTCATGCGCCGGCGGCCGCGCGCCGTGCGGCGTCGGCGGGGCGGCAGGGGCGGCCACTGCGGTCTGGGTTGTTAGGAAGCCGCCTGCGATGCTCGCCAGGGCCACCTCGGTGACAATCCGGTGCTGCCCGTTCCAGCGGAGCTCCTCGAGGGCCCGTCCAACTCGGCCAATGGCCGCGGCCAAGGTCGCCTCGTCGAAGTGGGACGACTGCTCGACATAGCGCCTGACCGTCTCCGCGTCCGCCTCGAGGCCGGTCTCCGTGGCGGCCCCTAGGCGCGCGACGAGGAGGTTGCGGAGGTGCCGCAGCAGCTCCTCGAGCACCTGGGCGCAGGACCGCCCCTCCGATACGAGCCGCTCCACGAAGGGGAAGACCTCTTGGGCCGCGTGGCGCGCGAGGATGTCGGTCAGTTCGAACAGGACGTCGAAGCCCGCGCCGCCCAGGACCGCGTTGACGGCCTCCACGGTGACCGAACCGCCAGAGTACGCCACGACTTGGTCCAGGGTGGTGATGGCATCGCGGACGCAGCCGTCAGCGAGCCGGGCGATGGTGGCCAGCGCCGCCTCCTGGCAGTCGAAACCTTCAGCCTGGCAGATCCGCCCCAGCAGTCCGATCACCTGAGGCATCGGCACTCGGCGGAAGTCGAAGCGCTGGCAGCGCGAGAGGATGGTGACGGGCACCTTCTGTGGATCCGTGGTGGCGAGAACGAAGAAGGCGTGGTCGGGCGGCTCCTCGAGGGTCTTGAGGAGGGCGTTGAAGGCCTCCTTGGTCATCTGGTGGACTTCATCAATGATGAAGATCCGGTACCGAGCCCAGGTGGGCTGGTACCCGATGACCTCCTTGAGATTGCGCACCTCATCGATACCGCGGTTACTCGCGGCATCGAGCTCCACGACGTCGAGGAGGCGGTTCTCCCGGATGGCCACGCAGGCGTCGCAGACGCCGCAGGGCTCGGGTGTGGGGCCATCGCTCCGGAGGCAGCATAGGGCCTTTGCGAGGAGTCGCGCCGAGGTGGTCTTGCCGGTGCCTCGGGGTCCACAGAAGAGATAGGCGTGGGCGACCTTGCCGGCCGAGAGGGCGTTGCGTAGGGTCTGGCAGACATGATCTTGGCCGATGACGTCGTCAAAGGTCTGAGGCCGGTACTTCAGGTAGAGGGATTGGTAGGCCATAGTGAGCGCAGTTCTCCCCCGCCGTCCCAGTCCCTGCGTCGGCGTCGTCGGGGGAGCGCGGCTACTCCTCCTCGGTGGTCGGTTTCGCCCGGCGCCAGGAGTCGATGATCTCCCGAGCCCGATCCACCTGCCCAGCGGGGACAAGGATGGCGAAGGACGCCCACCAGGCGGCGTCCAGGCCGTCTCCCATGGTGACGGTGCCGGCGATACCGGCGGAGGGACTGTCGTTCGCCATGGCGGCGGGTATGCCCTCATCACGCAGGACCCTCGTGAGAAGGTCGGCCTCCTGGAAGTTGTCCACGTGACAGGCGATCTCGGCCTCGCTGTCCGAGTAGGGGTCCTCGCTCACGGCTGCCTCACCCGCCCTTTCTACCGATCCCTGAACGCATACAGCTTACCATCGTCCGAGCCGACATAGAGGGTGCCATCGAGGCCGATCGCGGGGCTGCTGCGTACCCAACCGCCGGTCAGGAACTTCCAGCGCAGCGATCCATCGTGCCGAAGGCAGTACACATGGCGATCGCAGGAGCCGAAGTAGACACAGTGATCGCTCCCAACGGCGGGGCTGGAGAGAACCCAACCGCCCGTCTCGTAGTCCCAGATCCGGGTGCCGTTGGTGGCGAGGGCGTAGAAGCGCCTGTTGGAGCTACCGACGTAGACCCGGCCGTCCATGCCCATAGCGGCTGTGGTGGTGACGGCCTCACCAGAGGGGAACTGCCACTCCTGCTTCCCGTCGGAGTCGACGCAGTGGATGTGCCCGGAGTTGCTACCGACGATGACGTGCCCATCGAACCCGATTGTCGGCGAGCTACGGATCCAGCGCGCTGTCTGGAACTGCCAGAGACATCGGCCGCGAGCGGTGAGGCTGTAGAGGCAGCGATCCCATGCGCTGAAGTAGACACGGCCATGGGCGTCGATGGCGGGGCTACTGTAGATCGCCGCCTGGGCCGCATACTTCCACTGGAGCTTGCCGCTCTCACTCAGGGCATAGAACACGCCATCATGGCCGCCGAAGTAGACTTGCCCGTCGGGAGCGATCCCCACGCTGCCGGAGATACCGGCCGCGACCGGGAAGCTCCATTGGATCACGCCGCCGGGCTCAATGGCGAGCATCTGTCCGCAGTACGACCGCTCGGCGTGGCGCGCGGCCTCGCTCTCGGTGCCGATGTAGATAGTGCCGTTGTCTCCGACGGTGGGCGTAGCGCTGATGACGGCGCCGAGGTCGACCTTCCATCGGAGGGCTCCCTGGGGTGATACGCAGTAGAGAGTGCCATCCTTGGACCCGAAGCAGACGTTGCCACTGCGGTCCAGGACAGGTCCCCCGGAGATGGGCCCGCCCGTGTCGAATGCCCAGAAGAGCCGGTCCGTGCGAGGCCCCCGATGGGTGCTGTTGCCTCGGCGCCGCACGTCCTGGTGGAAGGTGGGCCAGACGCTGGGCATCGATGCGGCACGGGGCACCGCATCTTGCCCGAGCCGATCCGTAAGGATGCGATAGGCCTCGAGTACCCGCTGGGTGTGCTCCGTCGCCCACTCCTCGCGCCCGCGATTGTGGTCCGGGTGATAGCGGAGTAGCAGCCTCCGCCGAGCCTGCCGGATGGCGGCCAGATCCGCGTCGGGGGCGACCTCGAGGATCGCCCTGCACTCGTCAAGCTTCATCGCCCGAACTCCACCCACGTGTCCTTGTCTGCGTGTTGCTGCTCCCAGAAGGCCCGCGCGAGCGGGCTATCGCCACTTCGCCACCGACCGGCGCATACCTACCCTCGCCATGGGTATATGCCACACCTGGCGCCTGACCTAACATGCCCAGAGCCCTCTAGAGATGGTGCAGCATAGCGCTTACCGAAGGGAAGAGCCGCGCCGCGTTCCGATAGAGGATGTTCGCGCGGGCCGTATCGTCGATCTCGGAGAACAGGATACAGCCGATGCAAAACATCGGATCGAACCACGGCAGATCGGTCCCCATCAGGATGCGTTCCGACCCCGCCTCCGCGACGAACCGTGCGATGATCGGCCCCACCGCATAGGCGGCGGTGAGCTCGAGATAGGCATTGGGGTGCTCCTTTGCCACCCGTATGGCTCCATCCCAGTCGCCGAAGCACGAGTGCCCCATGAGGAAGGGGATGTCCGGGAAGCGGCTAAGGAGCCGGTCGACCAGCGCGGCCCCATCCCATGGCGACCCACCCCAGGTGTGGGACAGCACGGGCCACCGATGGGCGTTGGCGTACTCCAGCGCGGGCGCGTAGCGCGGATCGTCCAGAGGCACCCCATGGGATGAGGGATGGAGCTTGAACCCGACGAAGCCCGGATGGGGAGGGAACCCCTCCAGGGCGGCCGCCATCTCATGAGCCTGATGGGGGTTCCAGCAGTAGTAGCCCAGGAGGCGATCCGGGTAGGGCTCCAGCCCCTGCTCGGCCAGCCAACGGTTCGCGAGGACCGCGTCGCCCGTGATGGCCGTGTGATGGGAGCAGATGGTCACGCGCACCCCGCAGCGATCCATGGTGGCGACCATCTGGTCGGGCTCCTGGCTCGGTAGCCAGATCTTCGCGTATGGGCCGAAGTGCCCATGGGCATCCACGATGGGGTGGTCGGGTTGAGGTCCGCTCAGGACCGCCTCGGCGAGTGGCGAGATCCGGGCGGCCGCCGTCAGCGGCTGCGGCGCCTCGCCCTCAACCGCTTCGCCAGGGCCGCCCCACGATAGGAGCCGTTCCAGGTTCTCGCCAGCGATGGCCGCGCGGGCGTCCTCGGTAATGGGCGCCCTCACCAGGGCCGCCACCGGACCCCCCATATTCCATCGCGGGGCACTGGTGCCGAAGAGGAGCCGGTCGGGCCCGTAGCGGTCCACGAAGCGCGCGATGCCCTGGTCCAACTCGTAGCGCGACATGTCCAGG
>JAEAME010001623.1_pt1 | contig 14976 bp, 9 predicted proteins | sample 8958731 | NCBI WGS metagenome assembly JAEAME01 (sample SAMN16933194, study PRJNA681113) | bioreactor sludge metagenome | isolation source: anerobic bioreactor sludge (Control) | place: India:Bengaluru | collected 2018-10-24 | reverse complement strand
TGGGACCTTTGATGACCGCCATCGTCGTCGCTGGCAGAAGCGGCTCGGCCATCGCCTCTGAGATCGCCACTATGGTCGTCACCGAAGAAATCGATGCGTTAAAAACCATGTCACTAAGCCCGATTCGCTATGTGATCGTACCCAAATTTCATGGCATTACATTGACGATGCCGTTGTTGACAATTCTATCAGAGTTGATCGGCATTCTCGGCGGATTCGTTATCGGAATTACCTATCTTCAATTAAGCGCCACAGCCTTTTTCAATGAATTAGTGACCGTTCTCTTTATGAAAGATTTGTTGACTGGATTATTTAAAAGCATCGTTTTTGCCTGGATCATTATGATTGTCGCGTGCTATTTTGGATTGCGAGTGAGCGGCGGCTCCGAGGGCGTTGGCAAAGCCACTACCGCTTCAGTCGTCGCCTCGATATTTTTTGTGATCGTGGCTGATTCGATATTAGGCTTGATATTTTATTTTGAATAATTTTGTTCGCGTTGTTCTATTGAATTTTAGATCACTTTAGTCACTTGTAACTAATCATGATTCCCATCATTCAAGTAAAAAATTTATTCGCCCAATACGACCACGAAGTCATATTGGATGACATTACGATTGATATTTACCCCAATGAAATTACCGTCATCCTGGGCAGAAGTGGCTGTGGCAAGACCACACTGTTGAAAAATATCATCCGTCTTTATCAGCCGACATCAGGCGTGGTCGAAATATTTGGTCAGGATATTACCCTGATGGATGAAATTGATTTCAATAAAATCCTTCAAAAAATTGGCGTGCTATTTCAAAATGGGGCGCTGTTAAATTCATTAACGGTAGCGGAAAATGTAGCCATTCCCCTGGAGCAACATACCGACCTCCCCCCTACTCTGATTCGTCGATTGGTAAGAGAAAAGCTGCATCTGGTCGAACTGGATCATGCGCTTAATTTATTTCCCTCTCAATTATCGGGTGGAATGCGAAAGCGTGCCGCTCTAGCGCGGGCGATTGCACTCGATCCCATGATTCTATTTGGCGATGAGCCGACGGCTGGGCTCGATCCAGTAACCGCAGCTGCGCTGGATCAATTGTTATTTAAATTGCGAGACATTTTGAATATGACGCTGGTGATTGTAACCCATGAATTGGAGAGCATTCATCGCATTGCCGATCGGGTGGTATTTATGGATCAGGGAAGGGTGTTATTCCAGGGCAAGCTCCAAGAGGCAAAAGCATCCCCGCTTCCCGCGATTCAGCGATTTTTTAATCCATGAAAAAATTGCTGAGCTTCAAAGAATCTTTCATAAAATCAATCGGTCCCAAATTTTTACAAAACCTATCTTCGTTCGTCACTAAATTGTTGAATCTTTTTTAAAAAGGCTTTTTTATAAGAAATCCCATAAAACCAAAAGAGCTACATGTCAAATATCTAACTTCTCAGCTCTTCTATATATTTTTCTTGGTTTTGTTCATCATAAAATTTCCAAAATTCCCATCCGTTTGTGGACATATCTAGCCCTGTAATCTGTTTTTTTGCTGCATTACCAGCTCCTGATACAGAATAACTTTTTCCGCTAAAAATGACTTTCCTATTTGTTATATCAAATTCAGCATTAATTCTTTGTCCATAGTAATCGGCAAAAATTTCAATTATTTCCCCAGATGTTAAAGCTGTAGGCTCTTTATAAAATTCTTCTATAATTTTATTTTCTTCAGTAGAAACCTCATGCTCTAGTATATTGAATATATTTTCAGCTCTTTCTTTTAAAAATTCATCATAATATTCATCATATAATCCTTCAATTATCTCAACAGGAATTAAATGCTTATTAAGAGATACTTTCAAATTGGGATTTTCTTTCTCAAGTATTTTTAAATATTCAGAAGGTGATTTTTTTCCTATTTGTATATTTGTTAATTTAGGTATTAGAGTTCGGTTTATTACGCAGTCTATTAATTCAAGAGCATCTTCGCTATGATCAAGATGAGATCTAATATATTCTTTTGGAAAAATATGGTGATCTTCTAGTTTGCTATTAAAAGAAAGTCTATTGGTATTTTTCCAATCAATTAATCCTTTAGCATTAAAATTTAATAAATTTAATATTCCGCTATATATTACGCTCCCCTTTTTTGAAAAAGATAGTAATTCTTCATAAGAATTAATTTGTTTTCTTAATCTGAAAAAATAATTTCTGTCTGTAATTTTCTTATTTTGTGCAATTGTTTCTAGTATCCTAGAATCTTGAATTATAATTTCATTTGAAGATCCAGTATATCTTTGAGAAAAAATAGATGCCCAATACCAAAATCTTATAAATCTGCTTTGTTTTTCCTCCATTTGAGAAAAATCTTCACCAATTTCTCTCAAAAAAATGATTAAAGGAATGAGCATATTTTCATAAGGCATCCATGATTGAGAAATTATATAATTATTTTCAAAAAGGAAGTCTATTGACTTTTTATATAATTCACATATATTGTCCCAATACTCAGCAAAATGCGTATGCTTAAGTTTTGACAAAATACTCGATCTATCAATATCTTTTCCCTTATTAACAATATAGGCTATTGTTCTAACAGCTATTTCTCTATTTAAATAATAATTTGGGAATTTTTCTTCAAATTCTTCTATTTTTTCTCTAAGATTAAAACCTTTATATAGTTTTGCTGCAAGTATATCGATAAAGTTTAATTGAATACCTCTGCTATTACTTCTTTCAAAAAATAAAGCAAACTTTTCAGAGTTTGTATTTAAAAGATAAAAAGAGAGTAATTTATCTGCTTTCAATAAGTCTTGCAATTTTTTTGATAAAATTAAATACTCTCTAAATATTTGTTTTTTATCAGTATCATCTTTATTTTCAATGTATTTAAGATTCTTGAAAAATAAATCGTATATTTCATCTTCAAAATATTGATTTTCCATTAGCTCATATACATCCGATAGCTTAATAGATAATCTGTCTTTACTTTCATTGCCTTCAAATTCAAAAAGCAAATCCTCCAACGTATTTTGATGAAATTCAATTTCTTCTTTTTTATTTTCCTTTTTGCGTTCATTTTCTTTTTTTGTAATGAACCATATAGAATCAATTCCTTTTAGTGCACGATATAAGGAAGTAATTCTTTGTTGACCATCTAGAATTATTCTAAAATTACCAATTTTAACTTGTTTGTCAATTTGATCAGTAGTATAAGATAATGTTTTTAATCTTCTTCTACTTCCGTTTCCTTTTCTTGGTCTGTCATCCAGTTCTCTAACTGTTATTTCAAAAGAAGGTATACCATAAATAATTGAACCAATAAATATATCCTTGACCAATGAATCAAATAAATCATAAGTTTTTCCTATATCCCAAACGAAATCTCTTTGAAATTCTGGCAATACTACATTTTTGTTTTTTATTGAGTCTATTAATTTTTTAATTGATTCAGTTTGAGGGGTATTGTCCATATTATTTTATCTACCTTAGTAGTTATGTTTTGAATTTTAGAATTGGACCAAATAATTTTCTATCATAGCATAAATTAATTAGATTTCTCTAATATTGTTTTATTGCTTAGCATAATGTTGCTGCAATTTATATGTTAACTATATAGCAAAATTCTCTTAAAAAGTCAACATAATTTTTTAAACCGTGTAATTTTTTTGACCTTGTAAATGAGGTCGAAGTAGCAGTAGGAAGTAAACAACGGTTTCTCAAAGGAAACTAGCAAGAAGCCAAGCTTAAGAGATTTTTTTTTGACAACATGCTTATCGGATATTTTTAATTTAGTCTCACTGATCTTGTCAAACTCAGGCGCACTTATTACAATTCGAATCGCAGTTTGAACAACGGCGTGCCATTTAAGCTACAACATTTTTTAAACTTTGTCAAACTAAACGATGAGCCTCAAAAAAATTTTTTCCAGAATGAATTTTTTACTTGACTTTTTAAAATTATTTTATATATTAGTACTGTACATTAATTAACCTAATTAATGTTTAGTTAATACTAGTTAAGTTAAAGGATGGAGCGATGAAAAAGCTAACTAAAAAGCAGAACTGGGTTTTGCAAGCCATTACCCAAAAAATCAATGGCAATGGCGTTCCTCCCACGCTGGAAGAATTACGGGAGGATTTAGGCATGAGTTCGAAAAATGCGGTGCTCAGTCACCTGGAGGCATTGGTAAAAAAAGGCTACATCGAGCGATCCAATAAGGCGCGGGACATCCGTGTGCTGAAACGACTCGAGCCAAAACGAGCGTTCGATCATAAGCTGGAAATGGGGCACGAAATCGAGCTGCCACTCATTGGTACGGTTGCGGCTGGTGCGCCAGTGTTGACCGAAGAAAATATCGAGCAGTTTATTTATGTGCCTAACTATCTCGTTCAAAGCAAGCAGCCCTGTTTTGCGCTCCGCGTTCATGGGGACAGTATGCAAAACGCCGGGATTCACGATGGCGACCTGGTCATCGTTCAGTCCACCCAACTGGCAAAGAGCGGCGATATTGTGGTGGCGCTCATTGGCAATGAAGTGACGGTGAAGCGGCTGATTCTGAAAGATAAGCAGCGTTATCTTAAGGCAGAAAACCCGGCTTTTACAGACATTCATCCGGATGAGCCGTGGTCGCTTCAGGGCAAAGTGCTGGCGCTGATTCGGGAGCAGGTGCATTAGTAACAGCAGCAGTTAACCATTAACAATTTTCAATTCGCAATTGACAATTGAATTTAGGCTTTTATCAAAAGAGTTATTGTTAATAGTCAATTGTGGGTTATTAATGAATTCAAAAGACGGAGCAATTGCAACTATGTTTGTGCACCTACACACCCACAGCCATTTTTCGTTCTGCCGCGGGGCGAATTCTATCGAAGATTTGTGTGCTGCTGTGAAAAAGCGCGGCATGGATACGCTGGCATTGACGGACACCAACGGAGTTTACGGCTTGATCTGGTTTCTGCAAATTGCCCGGGAGGTGGGCATCAAGCCCATTATTGGCGCCGAGGTCGTTTCCAATAATCTGCGCGTTATTCTGTTAGTCAAAAATCGAACTGGCTATCGAAACCTGTGCCGAATCCTGTCCCGACGTCACCTGGATAAAAATTTTTCGCTGCTGGAGGTATTGCTCCGTTATTCAGCGGGACTGTTCATGATTACCGATTCGACCCCGCTGCTAAATTCATTGAAAAGCAAAGTCGCTCCCGACCATCTGTTTGTCGAGCTGCGACCCAATCCACGACGCCTGGCGCTGCTGCAATTTTCTCGCTCAACTGGCATTCCTCCAGTGGCGACCAACGGCGTTTATTTTATCAATAGAGATGATTTTTTCCTGCATCGGTTGCTGCGGGCAATTGATTGTAATACCACCATTTCCAGCCTCGATGAACAAGAGTTGGCTTCTTCTGATGCCTGGCTGAAAGACCCACGACAAATGGCGCAAGCCTTCCCCGATTGCCCCGAAGCCTTAGCCAACACAGAGCGGATCGCAGAGCAGTGCCTGCATGATTTGGATTTTGGGGCGCCTATTTTTCCTGACTTTGTGCCCCCAACTGAAGAATCGACTTTCGATTATCTGAAACGGCAATGCTATGAAGGCGCCAAAAAACGTTACGGCGAGATCACTCCAAAGATCGAGGAACGATTAAAGTATGAATTAAAAATTATTCAAGAAAAAGGCTTTGCGCCCTACTTTCTGGTCGTGCAGGATATCGTCCACCAATCACGACGCACCTGTGGACGGGGATCGGCCGCCGCCAGCATCGTCTCCTATTGCCTGGAAATTACCCACGTCGATCCGATTGCTTATGACCTTTTTTTTGAACGTTTCTTGAATATGAAACGAAAAGATCCGCCCGATATTGACGTTGATTTTCCCTGGGATGAACGGGATGAAATTATCGATTATGTATTTCAAAAATATGGCGCTGAACGAACCGCCATGATCGTCAATCATGTCGGCTTCAAAGCTCGAGCGGCTGTGAGGGAAGTCGCTAAAGTATATGGCTTGCCAGATGCCGAAATCAATGCTGTCACCAAAAAACTGTCTGGCTACTGGCAGGCCGATCGGGTGCACGATATCATCGAAACACATCCCGCTTATCGTTATCACGAATTTAAACCACCCTGGCCGGAGATTTTAATGCTGGCAGAAAAGCTGCAAAGCTGTCCCCGCAACCTGTCGATTCATTGCGGCGGTGTGGTGATTACACCTGATAGCATGGACAATTACGTGCCCCGCCAGCAAGCGCCCAAAGGAGTAAAGGGAAAAAGATCAGTCCGAAGAAGCCGGGCTGGTGAAAATCGACATTCTGGGCAACCGCTCCCTGTCTGTCATTCGGGACGCCCTGGCAGCCATCAAACAAAATTACGGCGTGCAAATACAATACGAGCACTGGAATCCCATCGATGATCCAGCCACGCAAGAGCTGATTCGGAACGGTGATAACATTAGCGTGTTTATTTATTGTGATCACTGCAAAGATTACCGGAATTGCTTTTAGATCTGATCTTGAGGATGATGTAACGAGGTGCGACTGCCCGGCGCTTATCTGGAATTGCACATGCAGGATTTCACCAAAAAAGATATCCGACAATTCCTGCATAGCTGGTACACGACGGTGGAAACCACCATTCACGAGGACAATAATTTCTGGCGCACCGAAGCTAAAAGATCAGCCGAACAGCTTTATAACCGCCTCGCTGACACCGAAGCCTATTTGAACCTTGCCATCAATCCGCTGATGCTCCAACTCATCGCGCTGGTTCACTACGATTTTAAGACCGTGCCAGACCGCCGGGTGGAGCTGTACGAAAAATGCACGGATTTATTACTCCAGAAATGGGACGAAGCCAAGGGCTTGAAGACGTTGCTCTCTGCCAAAGAAGCCCGGCAGGTGTTACAGCCGTTAGCGTTGTGGATGCATTCGGTGGAAAACCGACGCCAGGCTGAGGAACAAGAAGTGTTAGCCCAGATCACGCCGCACATTCAGCAGGTGAAGCCCGGCGTGGCGCCAGACAAATTTCTCACCAGCATCCGTGATCGCTCCGGCGTATTTGTGGGCTATAGCACCGAAACCTATGGCTTTCAACATCTCAGCTTTCAGGAATACCTCACCGCTGAAGAGATTCGTAACAAAAGCAATGTGGAAATTTTGGTCGATCATTTCGATGAAAGCTGGTGGCGGGAGCCGACGCTGCTGGCGCTGGGACTGGGCAATCCCTCGATCTTTGAGCCGTTCATGGCGAGTTTTTTACGCTCGAAGAAAAACAACGGCGGCGCGGCGGATTTTATGCTGCGCTGTGTGAAAGAGACATTACTGAAAAGTGAACAGTCAATCGTGGAAGTGTTGCTCAATTCCCGATTTCGATGGCAGGCAAGATACAACGCCCTGCTGTGCCTGGAAGCCATTGGCTCCACTATCGCCCGCCAGGCTGTGGAAAAAGTAAAAGCCGATTCAACTCCTCAGATCGCTCAGAAAGCAAAAGAGCTGCTGTTGATATGGGGACGGCTGAAAGCCGAGGAAGTGGCCGAGCGCGATCCTGCCACTGGCTGGCTGAAAAGCTATATTAATCCGCTAGAAGACAACGCCGAATACATTTTGATCCCGGCCGGCAGCTACACCATGGGCGAATTGAAAAAGCAAATAACTGTAAAACCATTTTACCTGGCTAAATTTCCCGTAACCAACCAGCGCTACCGAAAATTTGTTGAGAATACAAATCACAGGATCCCTGAATATTGGAATGACAAAAAATATAACGGCGCTGATCAGCCCGTTGTCGGCGTCAGTTGGGATGATGCAGTTGCCTATTGCGACTGGCTGACCAAAACCAGTAAAGAAAAAATGAAATTTCGTTTGCCCTCTGAAGTAGAGTGGGAGTGGGCAGCCGGCAGAGGTGAACGTGAATACCCCTCGGGCAATGAAAAGCCTGATCAAAACAGAGCCAATTATGATATGAAAGTGGGACAAACGACTCCAGTGGGCAGCTACCCAGCCGGCGCTACGCCAGATGGCTTGATGGACATGGCAGGCAATGTCTGGGAATGGTGCGCTGATTGGTTTGATGAAAAAACTAAAGCCAGCCGCGTGGTGCGTGGGGGTTCCTTCGACTACAGCAGGTACTACCTCCGCTGCGCCTACCGTGTCAACAGGAATCCTCATAATCGTAACTATAATGTGGGATTTCGGGTGGCGTGCGGCGCTTCGTCTTGATCCTCTGTTTATCTGACAATTTGTTCATCTGAACGCGCGATAAATTTTTACAAACCAGATTTTTTTGAAAAACCTGGTTTATTCAAGAAATGGCCAGCAGGCTTTTTGCCGTTCCCGTTCAAAAATCCAAATGGCAGGTCGAGTCCAAATTGGCGGTTAATCGTCATAACTATTTTGCGCAACATGACGCCAATGGTTTTTGCTTCCGGCTCTTCTAATTTATTGATCAACGGAATGGCAGCGATGCGGGTGACCAGTGTCAACACAAAAAGGAAATGATAATTGATGATGATTTTTCCCAATACAGTGAATTGAACTGGCGCCAGGGATTGGGCGATGAGTCCACCCAATATCATCGCTATAAAATTAATTACGCCGGTCAGCGCTGAATAAACTGCCAGCGCCATGGGGCGTCCTTTATCGGGCAGACTATAAAAGACCATGGTAAACATGACCAATGTGAAGCCCGCATTGAATACGCCAGTAAAAATAATATCCAACCACACCGGCCAGGAAGCGCCCGGCGTGGCAATGAAGTAAACGACAGGCAAAGGAACAAGGCCAATGACTGTGGTTTTAATGACCGGCTTATGCCCCACCCGATCGACAAGGCGTCCCCACAAGGGCTGAGTCAACAAGGTCATAATCGATGAGCCGATGGACAATAGGGCCAAATTAGAAAAGCTCCAGTTGAGCGTTTTCAGCAGATAGACTGGAAAGTAACTGGAAGCCAGTCCGATGGCAAAGATGAAAAACAGATAAAACCTCAGCAGTTTTTTAAATTTCTCCGAACGAAACGGCTCCTTTACATAATCGAAAAATCTATATGATTCTGTGCGCTGAAAAGGAGGCTCTGGCTGCTGAATTAACAAACCGAACGAAATGATCGCGCTCAAAACGGCTACCATCTCGATGATAAAAAAACCAATTTCTAATGCATTCTGACTTTTATAATAATCCAGAACATGTCCCGCCAGGATGCTGATTACCATAGTGACAATGCCAAGAATCATGTTGCGTTTGCCAAAATATCGCCCTCGAATATTGGCTGGAACCAAATCTGCCATCCATGAAAGCCACGGTGCGCCAGCAAAACTCATCAGGCTGCTGATGACTGTGAAGGAAATCAGAAACAGCGGGATAGCGTGAGTTTTCAAACTGGGAACTAATGAAATAACGGCGAGAAACGCCCATAAGATCCTGCCAGATCCTGAGCAAATCCCGGAAATCCATTTGCGACGACCGAAGTATTCCACGGCATGGATCGAAAAAATCTGCAAAATCTGGGTGACCAGAGGTATAGCGGTGAGCAAAGCGATCTCAAAATCATTGGTGCCCAACATCAGCGCAAATCCGGTGAGAAAGGCGCCGCTCGTGACAGTGCTGTGAATCGTAGCAAAACTGCCTTCCCAGATAGCGAACTTCATCCCTTTTTTTATGTCATTTTCTGAAAACATTCGGCAAAGATAATATTTTTAGATGGGAAATGCAAGGATTTTTTGCAGGCAAATGGCTCAAAGTTAGACTGACCAGCAGCTAATTTAGCAGCCGGTCAGTAATTTTTTTATGCTTAACAGTGGGATCATGGCACGTGATGGATAGGCAGGAGCGTCATTTTTCGATTTGCATTTTTCAAAAATCCGCTTTTTCTGTATGCTATGGCTATTCGTTCATTTCCATCAGATCAAACAGAGATATGATTGAAAAAGCCTTTTTGAAATCGGTTTCGTGAATGTCCGAATTGATTTTAAAATGTATCTCTCTGTTTTGTCCGGGATAGAGATCAAAAAAGTTATCTTCAAAAAATCCATCGATCCCTTCGATTTTCAAGATGACCGATCTCGCCAGGTTTTTTGATGACAAAGAAATAAGAAACTCAGCATCCAATTTTGTTATTTTATAACTTATTTGCGGCTGAGTCAGTTTTAGATTTTTAGGCAATTCAAAATAAATCGAGTTATCTGATAATATGTTTCCTCGTTGATCCTCTAAAGCGCAATACATGAATGTCGCACGTGGATCAATCTGCTGGGGAAGATCCTTTTTGGCAATCGTATAGTAAACTACGCTTTCGTAGGGATGAATGAGCAGGGACTTTTCAAATTTTGAATGAACTTCGCCACTGAAATTCATGAGCGCTATTTCCAGTCTGGCAGGAAGGGATTCACTCACATCTGAAACAATGTACAATTTATAGGTATCATTTTCAAAATTGGGTGAGAGAAGAATCGGAGCGTAAAATCTTCTGGCGTAATAATGCAGCGCTTTCCAGCGACCATAATAATCGATAGACGACCAACTGGCAACCGGCCAGCAATCATTGATTTGCCAATAAAGACTGCCCATGCATCGGGGACGAATTCGCCGAAAATGCTCTGCGCCGCTTTTAATTCCTTCTGCCTGAAGCACCTGGCTGAGCAGCAAAAAATGATCGAAGTCTTTCGGAATTTTGAAATATTTTTCCATGTAGCTTTTGATGAGGGCATTGCCATTCCCACTTTTTTGATGAATCAACATGACCGGAGAAAAAATATCATGATCAGCTTCGATAGCAAACTTTCTGACTGATTCTGGTTCTGGAAAACTTTGAAAGCCATATTCGCTGATGAAGCGTGGAAAATGTTGCTGATAAAAATCAAATGGCTCCTGTTTATGCCATACACCCCAATAATGGGTATCGCCGCGCGCCGAATCGTTAGGATTATAAATGGCATCCAGATCACTGGCAGGCGATGAAGGCCAATAGGTCCTCGATGGATCTTCGGCGTAACAGACCTCTGGTAGAATGCCATGAAACAGCTTGAGATAATCTTCCCATAAGGTAGCGGGAAATTTCTCCTGCCAGCCCCAATCATGCCAGCCCATTTCGATCTCGTTATTACCGCACCAGAGGGCAATACAGGGATGATGCCGCAATCGCCTCACCTGATAGGTTGCTTCTTCCTGTACTGAATTCAAAAATTTCTCATCTCCCGGGTAAAGGGAGCAGGAAAACATAAAATCCTGCCAGATGAGAATGCCCAACTCATCGCATAAATCATAAAAACTATCAGCTTCATAAATCCCGCCGCCCCAGACACGGAGCATGTTCATATTCGCTTGAACTGCGCTGCTCAGCAAATAGCGATATTTCTCGGCAGAGATCCGCATGGTAAAATTATCCGATGGAATCCAATCCGCTCCTTTGGCATAAATGGGGACTCCATTAACAATAAAAGTGAAACTTTCGCCCCATTGATCTGGCTCTCGCTTCAGCTCTATCGTACGTAGCCCAATTCGCTGACAGTGAGAGATTCTTTCTTTGTCAAGCGAAATTTCTGTTTCTAATTTATAGAGCGGCTGATCGCCATAGCCGTTAGGCCACCATAATTCAGGATTACGGATTGCGATCTGCGTTTTGACTTTATTCAAACCGATTCTAAGCTTTATTTTTTCGGTGATAGTCACCTGGTTTTTGTCATCAAAAATTTTCAGAGTTGCTGAAGCAGCTTTATCTGAAAGCACTTCAGTCATAACTTCAAGTAAAACCTTTTTGCTGGTTAATTTTGTAACGATGAAATTTTGATTTATAATTTTAATGTGATCCCAGGCTTCCAATTTGACCGGCTGCCATAAGCCACAGGTGACCAGTCGTGGACCCCAATCCCAGCCATAGTGATAGGGTGCCTTTCTGGTATAAGGACTGGTTCCAGCGGTGGGATCGTTAACTGCGGGCAATTTGAATTCCATCTTTTCTAATTGGGGCAGAATTTCCCGAATTGGAGATCGGAAACAAATGCTGAGCATGTTTCCTTGCTCGTTCAAAATTGATTTGACATCGACCTGCCAGCGCCGATACATATTATCCGCGTTAAGAATAGGCTGATCGTTCAATATCACTGTCGCATAGGTATCGATTCCCTCAAAAACAAGCTGAATGCGCTGCTTTGAAAACAGCTCTGCTGGAATGTCAAAAAGCAGTCGGTATTCCCAGTTTTCTTTATCGATCCATTGAACTTTTGTTTCGTTGTCCCGATAAAATGGATCTTCGATAAGGGCATTGTTTAAAAGATCGAGATGGATACAGCCAGGGACTGTGGCGGGAAGCCAGTCCTTTTTTCCGAATTGCCGAAATTGCCAGTCTGTCGTTAAATCATATTTCATGCTCGCTATCCTGCTTTCAGGTAATGCTTTAAATCATTCATTTATTTATTTGGTAGGAACTAACAGAAACAATTTCACATCATGTGTTGCTACTTGACCAACAAAAGGTTTTTGGGTCGTGCCAATATTCTTTTTCACCCACAGATCACGAATCTTGAAAGTGGTTTGGTTGAAATTTATCTCCCGTTTTGAGAAAGTATCTGATATTGAATGTTCTTTCCACGGAAAAGTGATGGCCTTTGATCCAGAACCTCGATTCAAAAAACAGACAGCCCATTCGCCCTTTGACAAAGGCTTAAACCAGATCTCGAGGCCATCCTTTGCTGAATATTTAAATCCCTGAATTCCCAGTGAATCCTGATTCACTGCAATAGCTTCTTTATTGGTGAGAATTTCGATGGTTTCTTTCGACATATTTCTCAAATCATTTCCAGCGATCAGCGGCGCGGCCAGCATGCACCACATCGAGAAATGAGCGCGATCTTCATTGACCGACATCCCATTACCGACTTCCATCATATCGGGATCGTTCCAATGATCAGGGCCAGCATAAATCCGCAATCCTTCCTGCAAATCGAGAATGGACATGACACTCAACGATTTCCAGGTACCATGATCAACATCTCGATCAAAAAAAGCAGTGATATCGCCCGTAGTGCGCCAGAGATGACCGATATCCTTTGCCCATTCCCAGGGCTTATTGCTACCCCATTCGCAGAGACTGAAAACGATCGGGCGTCCCGCTGCATAGAGCGCATCGCGCATGGTCAAATAAGCGCCCCGGGCATTCAGCCCTTCGGTGTTGCACCAGTCATATTTCAGGTAATCCACGCCCCATTCGGCATACTTCATGGCATCCTGGTATTCATGGCCACGACTGGCAGGTCTGCCAGCACAGGTCTTCCAGCCGGCATCGGAATAGATACCAAATTTCAAGCCTTTTGAATGGATGTAATCTGCCAGGGCTTTCATCCCCGATGGAAACCGCTCTGGATCAGGCTGAATAAAGCCAAGCTTGTCACGTTCCCCATGCCAGCAATCATCGATGACGATGAATTGATAGCCTGCTTCCTTCATGCCATTGTTGACCATCGCATCCGCAGTTTCGCGGAGCAGTTGTTCATCCACATTGCAGCCAAACTTATTCCAGCTATTCCAGCCCATAGGCGGCGTTAACGCTAAACCAGCAAATTTTTGAGCATACAGAGAGGTCGATAAAAACAAGACGATCAGAAAAGTTAATTTTTTCATAAGCTGTTCCTTTAAATTATTTTTGACAAAGAAATCAGAAAGAGCAATTCTCTCTGACCTCTCCGCCCTCTTTATGAATTACAATCCTTAGCGGAATAAAAGCGGAGCGAAATCGTAAAGATAGTTACGCCAATTGGTCCAGGTGTGACCGCCAGAGCTTTCCTGATAAACGATGTTAAAACCGTGTTTCTTGAACATATCGACCGTGAGTCGGGAAGTTTCGATCAGGAAATCGTCTTTGCCAGTAGCGAACCAGAAGAGCTTCAACCCCTTCTTTAGCTCGGCATTGTCCAGCGCTGTCTTGTTCTGCTCCTCCCAGGTCGGACCGGGCAGTGGCGCGCCATCAAAACCTCGGCCAGTGATTCCAAAAATGCCAGAGCTGTACACTCCAAGATAACCAAACTTGCTCAGATCAGCCATGGCGATATACAGTGTCTGGGCGCCGCCCATAGATAAACCCGCCAGCGCTCGATTCGCTCTATCGGTGTAAACGCGGTAGTTCTTTTCAACATACGGCATGATATCGTTCAGGAAATCCTGCTGAAATTCTTCCATATTTAGGCTGCGGGTTGACGGACCAAATTGGAACGCACCCGTATGACCTGCGGGCATCGCCACGACCATGGGTATCACTTTTTTTTCTGCAATGAGGTTGTCGAGAATAAATCCAGCACGACCGACCGATGTCCACGAGTCGTCGCAATCAAAAGCGCCGTGCAATAAATAAAAAATCGGATATTTGCCAGCGCCCAGTTCATAACCAGGCGGCGTATAAACATGCATGCGCCGAAAGCGCTGGAGTGATTTCGAATAATAGGTCACCTCTGCGACCGAGCCATGAGGCACATCTTTCGTATCCATAAAGGCTGCGCCAGGTATGTAAAACAGACTCCAGACATTAGAATTGGACTCGCTCACAGAGGGGCTTTTGGGATTGATAACCGATACGCCGTCCAAATTGAACTGATAGCGATACGCGCCCGCATCGATAGGTCCGAGGGTCACGCTCCAGACTCCATTATCCCTTTTTGTCATTTCAGAGCCTCCCCAGCCCATATTCGGAATATCGCTGCCAACCAGTCTGACCGCCTTTGCCTCTGGCGCATAGATACTGAATTGCACCCGATTGTCAGGCAATATCTTCGGCGAAACGAGCGTATCATTCGGCGTCGGCTGGGGACGGACATTCTGGGCAATAGCGCTCATGTTAAAAATAACAAATGCTGTTACCAGACAAATCAGAAGACTTAATTGATTCAAATGAGATTTGGACATCGAGTTTTCCTCCTTATTCGAATTTTAACTTTGGAATGCATCGACTGTGTCGATGCACCGAATTGACACAGTCAATTCACTCCATATCTTTAAAATTATCGAAAGTTACTTTAG
>JAEAME010001622.1_pt1 | contig 14980 bp, 9 predicted proteins | sample 8958731 | NCBI WGS metagenome assembly JAEAME01 (sample SAMN16933194, study PRJNA681113) | bioreactor sludge metagenome | isolation source: anerobic bioreactor sludge (Control) | place: India:Bengaluru | collected 2018-10-24 | reverse complement strand
GGAATTCTTTCCACAATTTCCAGGTTATAACCGTTTAATCCAACGATTTTTTTTGGATTATTGGTTAACAGGCGAATTCTTTTGATGCCCAGATCAGCTAAAATTTGAGCACCAATTCCATAGTCCCGGAGATCCGGTTTAAAGCCCAGCTCTTCATTAGCCTCAACCGTATCCCGACCATTATCCTGTAATTCATACGCCATAATTTTGTTCGATAAGCCAATGCCACGGCCTTCCTGGCGCATGTACAATAAAACGCCACGGCCTTCAGTCTCAATAATCTGCATCGCTCTGTCCAGTTGCTCGCCACAATCGCAACGCAATGAACCAAAAATATCGCCAGTCAGGCATTGGGAATGAACCCGCACAATGACCGGCTCATCGGTCGCCACATTTCCTTTTACCAGCGCCAGATGATGATGTTCATCCACGGTGCTCCGATAAAGATGGAGCATGAAATTGCCATATTTTGTTGGCAATTTAGCGGTAGCCTGGCGATGAACCAGCTTTTCGGTTCGGCGCCGATATTCGATCAAATCTCTGATTGTAATGATTTTTAAATTATGCTCGCTTGCGATTTTCATCAGTTTGGGCACTCGCGCCATAGAGCCATCGTCATCCATGATTTCGCAAAGCACACCAGCCGGATAAAGTCCGGACAGTCGGGCTAAATCCACGACCGCTTCGGTATGACCTGCGCGACTTAATACGCCGCCTTTCTCAGCTTTAATGGGGAAAATGTGTCCCGGGCGGGCTAAATCCTGGGGACGGGTGTAAGGATCGATCAGTATCTTGATGGTCTGAGCGCGATCAGGTGCGGATATGCCAGTCGTGGTATTTTTAACCGCATCAACTGAAACGGTAAACTTGGTGCCGTGAAGCGCTGTAGTTTGCGGAACCATTGGATAGAGCTCCAGCTCGTCCAGCCGTTCTTCTGTCATGGGCGCACAGATCAGGCCTCGCCCGTGTAACGCCATAAAATTGATTTTTGTTGGCGTTACCTTTGTGGCAGCCATGATAAAATCGCCTTCATTCTCCCGATCTTCGTCATCGACGACAATCAGAATTTTGCCGTCACGATAATCTGTTAGAGCTTCTTCGATTGTATTGAATTTGTCCATATCTTTTTTTAGTTCTATCGCTAAGTTTTCTAAAAACCTTGCTGTTTTAACCATTCCGATGTAATTTTTGTTTCGCCATGCTTTTTCAGCATTTGCTCGATGTATTTGGCTAAAAAATCCACTTCGATATTGACTGCGTCCCCAGCCTTTTTAAACTGAAAAATAGTCTGTTGCCAGGTATGGGGGATCACAGCAATGGTAATGACTTGACGCTCTTTTTGAGCGATGGTGAGGCTCACTCCATCAATGGCAATCGATCCTTTGGCAATGATGTAACGCTCCAAATCTTCAGGGATTTCTAAGGTCAAAGTGCTGGCATGAGGCGCTTGATTCACTCGACTAATTGCGCCTACTCCATCCACATGTCCCTGAACCAGATGTCCTCCCAATCGATCCTGCAATCGCAGCGCGCGTTCGAGATTCACTTTTTCGTTTCGCTTTAACTGAGCTAAAGTCGATCTGGTAAGCGTCTCCATCACGGCATCAGTCTCGAAAAAATTTTTGCCGATCTCAACGACCGTCAGACAGACACCATTCACCGCAATGCTCTGGTCAATTTCCAGATCATCCATAACTTTCTCTGCCTCAATCCGGATTCTTTTGCCAGAGCCCTGAGGCATAATCTCTTTGATGGTACTGATTTCCTCGATGATTCCTGTAAACATCTTCGACTCATCCACAACAGAAAAAGTACTTCATTTTTTGATGCGCGATTGGCTGTCATTCGCTTTATAGCAGACATCTGCACTGACCAATAAATCCAATCCCGCTTTTTTAATTTTGGTATGAATTAATTGAATGCTGTCATCAACATTCAATATTCCCAGATCGCCAATAGCGTCGATCCCGGAGCCGATAAGCTTCGGCGCAATCGCCACGACGAGATGATCCACCATCCTTTCGCTCAGAAACGAGGTATTTACCTGAGCGCCGCCCTCGACCATCACGGCGCTCATTCGAGCCTGAGCCATTTTTTTTAACAAATCGGGAATAGAGATTCTATCCTTTTCATCCTTCGTTATTTGCCAGATATGCGCGCCGGTCTTTTTGATCCGATCAATTCTTTCAATGTCATTCGACGTGGTGGCGATAATTGTTTTTTCAACCTGCTCGTCGCTAAGCAGATGACTGCCCAATGGAATTCTGAGCTGACTGTCCATCACAACTCGCACCGGATTTCTGCCTTTAACATGTCTGACCGTTAGTTGGGGATTGTCCGCCAGCACAGTTCCGATCCCAACGATGATGGCGTCATTTTCACTGCGAATCCGATGTGCAATGACTCTGGCTGGGTGGGAAGTGATCCACCGCGAGTCGCCGGTGGCGGCAATCCGACCATCCAGCGATTGTGCAATTTTTAAAGTAACATAAGGCGTTCCGGTGGTGATGTATTTGATAAAGACTCGATTGAGCTCTTTACAGGCGACTTCATCCACGCTTGAGGTGACATCGATGCCATGCTCTTTCAAAATTTCAATTCCACGCTGATTGACTAACGGATTGGGATCGATCATGCCGATTACCACGCGTTTGATCCCAGCTTTGATGATTGTGTCCGTGCAGGGTGGCGTTTTGCCATAATGACAACAGGGTTCAAGATTCACATAAAGCGTGGCGCCTCGTGCTTGTTCACCAGCATCCCGCAACGCCATGACTTCAGCATGTTCTTTGCCAAAACAGTGGTGATAACCCTTCCCAACGATTACGCCATTTTTTACAATCACAGAGCCAACCATGGGATTGGGATTGACAAATCCAATACCCCTACGGGCTAATTGGATCGCTTTTTTTATATATTGATTATCGGTCAATTTTTTGTCTTTTCTAAAATTCAAAACGGTTTGTATAATTTAAACAAAGTTCTCATAAAATGTCCCTTCTGGAAAAAAATCTTTCACTAATTTTTATCGCTGGGATTTTCTATCTGAATTAATTCATACTCTATACTTCCCAACCCGATCTCCTGTCCATGTACCAACTGAATCATTGGATCAATGGCAGGAAAGGATTGCGAGGTCAGGCTTTTACCCGAATACTGCTCCACCAAATCCAGGCTGGCTTTGTCAATTGCCACTGGGTCTTTGCTGGCGATGATGCCAATATCTTTGACAACTGGTTTTTGAATACCTGGCACACAGTCACAATCTTTGGTAATATTGATCAAAAAATTCAAGAAGCCAACTTTGTCTTTTTTCTGAATCACCGCTCCCAGTGTATGTTCCGCCATCTTTTTTTGAAGGCTTTCATTCGATGTCTTCCAATTGTATTTCACTGCATTAAAATTGCAAACCGTCAGACACTCGCCACAGCCGATACAGATTTTTTCATTGATCATCGCCACATTTTCGTTCATCGTAATCGCATTTTCAGGACACCAGATAACGCACTGCCCGCAGCCAGTGCATTTTGTGATTTCGATCCTGGGCTTCATCGAGGAGTGCTGGCGCAATTTACCCTTGCGGCTGGCAAGCCCCATGCCGACATTTTTGATCGCTCCGCCGATACCCGAAGCCATGTGCCCCGTCACGTGTGTGACTACCAGCATAGCGTTGGCAATCATCGCATCTGCTGCAATCGATACTTTGCTGAACAGCTTACCAGGAATTTTCACTTCGATCTCGTTGCTGCCCCGCAAGCCATCAGCGATAATAACGGGAATTCCACACTGATGCTGGCTAAATCCGTTCGCTTCAGCCAATTGTAAATGGCTCAACGCATTGGAACGTCGGCTCCGATAGAGCACGCAGGTATCGGTAAAAAACGGTCTGGCCTGGTTCTGCTTTATCGCAGCGATGATCGATTTCAAATATGGGGCAGGAACGTGGGTGATATTTCCTTCCTCGCCAAAATGAATTTTGATTGCAACCAGATCATTTGGAGCAAAACATAAGCTGAATTGCGCCTGATCGTACAATATGGATAATTTTTTATGAATAGCTTCCAGCTTATCGCTGGCTGATGCAGGGATAAAATAAACTTTTGACTTCACCTTCAACTCCGTTGGTTTCATTAACGATTAAGCAATGCCATTTGGTCTATCGAATCATTCTTGAAATCTCAATAAAATTACCATGCCATTCGCACCGGAATATTATTCATTTCCTCCACAATCACCTGATCGGGTTGATTCGGAATTTTTAGAACGATTCGACTTCTCAAGTATTTATCAAATTTGTATTCAACCATCGCTTCTTTCTCATTTCTGAACGTTTCTCGATCTTCCTTCTGAAGCGAATTAAAATAATCATAATGATCGGATATTTCGATAATCAAGTAATTAAAGCCCTTCTTTTTTAATTCCACCCCGGCTTGCTGAGCCAGCATTCGATCCATAAATCCGCCCACCCGAACCCGATAGCCAGCGCTGGATTGATTTTTAAAATATTTTATTCTGGGAGCGTAGCCTGCTCTGGTTAATTTTGCTGCAAGACGTTCCGCTGCTTTTTTCTTCGGCTCCAAACCAACTTGCAGCTCATATTGCGGCAAAGACCTATCAATCGACTGACACCAACCGGGTAGCTGCCACTGATTTAGTTTCTGGTTGATCGACAAGTCAATGTTTCGCAGGAACAAGCCATCCTCGGTCGCACAAACGTAACGGGAATCATCCAGCCAGGAAAGCGAGAAATAGCGCTTGTTTTCAATCGGAATCAGCTTTTTTGTTTTGACTGAAAAACAATAGGTCTGGTGATCCTGGGATTGAAACACAGAAACGATTACCTCTGTCTTTGCCGGATTGGCGCTTAACAGCCGGGGACGACTGTCGCTCAGCATGATTTCTGGAACTGACTTCGATGACTCAGATTGATAAGTCAATTCATAATTTCCCGGCTCAGCTTGCGGCAAGAATTTAATCCGCGCATTTTTTAACTTTGCCTCTGGCAATTGATTGTCGCGCAGCTCATCGATCAGCAAATTAAATTCAGATGAACGAATTTTATCCTCTTTTGGGGCCTCTACCCATTCAATGGTGGCGCTGCCTGTCTTCAATGCCGGGAGCCGATAATATTCCCGACTAACCTGATTCGATTCTTGATCACAGCGCTCAACATAGATCGCCGCTTTCTTTTTTAAAAATCCAAATTTCTGGAAATACCATTTCGCCGCCGGCTCGCGAAAATAGATCTGAACTGGCGGGGCTACCTTTTCTAACGGCATCCAATACAATCCATAAATGCTCGAAAAAAGTAGGTATTTTTTATCCCGGGAAATGGTAAACCGCTCCGGCTGCGGATTGATACAGATGAGTTTATCGTTGGACAGGTCTTTCACCAGGATATTTGCCTTCAACCGCTCCGGTTGGGATTCATCCAACAGAATACAGCGAAACGCCAATTGATCGCCGTTTTCAGACCAGGTCAATTGATCGTAATAAGTAAATTGTACAAACTCCTCCTGGGAATAGCCGTCATTTACGATGATGCTCCAACTCAGAAAAAAGAAGAGCAGCCAGATCGCGCTTCTTGCCATTTTTCCCTCATGCACGATATTTGTCAAAAAATTATCACCAGCAATTATAATAAAAACGATTGGAAATGTCAACAGGTTTTTTTGAAAGATGAGCACGCCTGGGAAAAAATTATCTTGACAAGCTGTTAATTTATTTTTATATTCAAATTCCTTTGCCAAAACGTTCACTTTTAAGGCTAAAAAAATATGGAATATGAAAGCGGCATATTTTTCGATAAATTGCCCAAAGAAATTGAGGATCAAGTATCTCGGCTTGGGATTCAGATCTCCACTGTCAAAGTTGCCATTCGCAGTGATCTGGATTTGAATGGAACATTCCAGCCAAGCTGGCTGATTATTACCAGCGAATCTATTTTCACCCTCACACCAGGTGCCTTTGCTGAACATGATATTGTTGGGCCTTACGCTTTAGGGTCAATTCAGAAGGCAAGAATTTTTAAAGGGGTCGGCAGCAGTTTCCTTCAGATAAGAATTCAAAATTTTTTTATCAATATCATCCGTTTCAGCAACGCCAGACGGGAGGAATTTAACCGCGCACGAATCTATCTTGAAGACCTGATTGAAAAACACACTGCTCCAATCGATATATTCAAGAAGAAAAATCCCTGGTTCTGTGAAAAATGCGGATTGGCTTTGCCGTCCCAACAGGCTGAATGTATGCGCTGCGCCAGTCAGGGGGGCTTGTTGAAACGGACCTTCCGCATGATGAAACCATACCGGTTATTTGTTATTCTTTTGCTGGTGATGATGCTTTGCGGCGTTACTTTGGATCTGGTTCCACCTTACCTGACTCGAATTCTGGTCGATGATGTACTGACCACTAAAAATCACACGGAATGGTTGTTATGGCTGGTGCTGGCGCTGGCTGGGACTACGCTGCTGCGGGCGGCATTGAATATTCTCATCGGCCGTACCAGCACTCAGATCGGAACTCGCATTACGTATGAGTTAAGGCGTCAATTGCAGCAAAAGCTAATTCAGCTCTCAGTTGATTTTTATGATAGAACTCCAGTTGGAACGCTAATGACCCGATTGCTCCACGATGTGGATTATTTCCATGGCTTCGTCCAGCAGGTGGCTTCCGGGTTTTTGGTCAACCTGTTTCTCATCGTTGGCATCGGCTTTATGTTGTTCAGCTTGAATGTGAAATTGGCGTTTTTCGTACTCATTCCAGTGCCGTTCGTAATCGCTGGTACCTGGTTTTTCTGGCATACGATCTATCCGAGATATTATCGTTTTTGGGACAGCCAATCGAAACTGGCGTCGTTGGTCAGTGGTGTATTGTCAGGAATTCGGACGGTCAAGGCATTTGCCCAGGAAAAACGCGAGCAAAAAAGATTCGATGGAGTGGCTGGATATTTGCGCGATTCCCGCCGTGCAGTGGATCAGGGATCAGCCACATTCTTCCCGATTTTTGGTTATGCCTTTGGACTTGGCGGATTGATAATTTGGTTTGCGGGCGGGAAAAATGTTCTCAGCGGACAGATTACGCTGGGAACGCTGATGGCTTTCCTCAGCTATCTGGGCATGTTTTATGGTCCCATTTCAGCGCTCACCATGTTTTCTAACTGGCTCACCGGCTTCCTTACAGCCGGTCAGCGTATTTTTGAAATTCTGGATACCGATGTCGCTTTGAAACAGTCAGAAAGTCCAATTCCAGTGAAGTCGATGCGAGGACTGATCGAGTTTAAGAATGTCACTTTTGGCTATGATCCTTATGATCCAGTGATAACGGATGTTTCTTTTGCAATTGAACCGGGTCAATTAGTTGGCATTGTCGGCAAGAGCGGCTCCGGCAAAACCACACTGGTCAATCTGATCTGTCGCTTTTATGATCCGCAGCAGGGGCAGATTTTGATTGATGGCGTGGATGTGCGATATATGTCCAACCAGGAATTACGCCAGCATGTAGGCTTGGTCTTGCAGGAGCCGTTTTTATTCCGAGCCACCATTGCTGAAAATATTGCCTATGGCGTACCTGATGCTACGCCCCAGAAAATCATCGATGCCAGCAAGGCCGCCAATGCCCATAAATTCATACTCAGACAAGCCAGCGGCTATGATACTCGTCTGGGCGAACGCGGCGCCGGGCTTTCCGGTGGTGAAAAACAACGCGTCAGTATTGCCCGCGCCCTGCTTTGCGATCCCAGCATTTTAATTTTGGATGAAGCGACCTCCTCGGTCGATACTGAATCTGAACAGCAGATTCAGGAAGCACTGGCCATACTCTGTAAAGGTCGTACCACCATTGCCATTGCTCATCGACTTTCGACTTTAAGAGGAGCTGATATTATTTATGTGTTGGACGATGGAAAAATCGTCGAGCACGGCAATCATGAAGCGCTCATGACAAAGCAGGGGATATACCATAAATTGGTTATGATCCAAACGCGATTGACCAAACTGGAAGAATGATTAATTGGGAGCATTCGATCAACTGGGTGAGTAACTTATTAATGAGTGATTCTTGAGCAGTAATCCTTTTGCCAATGCCAACAATTTTATAATACGAAGCCAAGCCGAAGATACATTTTGGATCATTTAATTTATCGAATTCCTGTCCGCCGTCGGCATGATGTTCTTATTTAAAAATTAGCAACCAATTTTCAGTGATAACGGTTCCCTCAAATTCGATTCATTCCTGTTAGGCTGAAAACACCTATCATTTCCTTTGAACTTTCCAGATACCGAACGCCATCGATCTAAAATTCAAGTCCAGAATTATTTGACTGAGTTGAACTTGCTTCGTTCTATTGCAAAGCCATCGTTTCAAATCTGGCTTTTAGAGGGTATTCATAAATGCCACACAAATTTAATATTGCATTATTCAAAAAAAATTTCGATATTATTATGTTAATATGAGCGAGTTAATAAAGTTGAGAGTAGAAATCCAGACATTTTAATTTATGATGTTTTGTTAAAATCATCATTCACAACTCAACAAAACCTGGGAGGATATTCAATGGAAAAACTTCTCATGCTGTCAGCGATCACATTCTTAGTTTTCGCCTGTTCCAGGAAACCTCAAAAAGATTACCCCATCAAACCTGTTTCTTTTAACGATGTTCAAATTAAAGATAATTTTTGGCAGCCTCGCATGGAGACCAATCGAACCGTCACCATTCCGTATGATTTCAAAAAATGCGAGGAAACAGGGCGCATCGATAATTTTGCCAAAGCGGGCGGATTGATGGAAGGGGAATTTGTGGGCATTCGCTACAATGATTCGGATGTGTATAAAGTGATCGAAGGCGCCGCGTATTCTTTGCGCCTGCATCCTGATCCCGACCTTGAAAAATATTTAGATGAATTGATTGTGAAAATTGCTGCCGCCCAGGAAGATGACGGCTATCTCTACACCGGCCGAACAATCGATCCTGCCAATCCGCCTAAAAATGCGGGCAAGGAGCGTTGGTCTTATATGATTCATAGCCATGAGCTGTACAACGTGGGACACATGTACGAAGCGGCCGTGGCGTATTATCAGGCGACGGGCAAAAAATCGTTGCTGGATGTGGCGCTCAAAAATGCCAATTTGATCGATTCGGTTTTTGGACCAGGCAAAAAGCATAATCCGCCCGGACATCAGGAAATTGAGATTGGGCTTTCTAAATTGTATCGCGTCACTGGTGAAGAAAAATATTTGAAGCTAGCAAAATTTTTCCTGGATCAGCGGGGACGATATATTGGCCGGAAGCCGTATGATGAATATCTCGGGGCTGATTATACTCAGGATCATAAGCCGGTCGTCGAACAGGATGAAGTAGTAGGTCATGCTGTGCGGGCTGGTTATATGTATTCGGGCATGGCAGATGTTGCTGCATTAACCGGCGATCAAAATTATATCGACGCCATTGACAAAATCTGGAATAACGTCATCTCTAAAAAGCTTTACATCACCGGCGGAATTGGTGCTCGGTCAGAAGGGGAAACTTTTGGCAAAAATTATGAATTGCCTAATCTGGAAGCCTATAATGAAACCTGCGCCGCCATCGCCAATATGTTTTGGAACCATCGTCTCTTTTTGCTTCACAGGGATGCCAAATATATTGATGTGCTGGAGCGAACGTTGTACAATGGATTCCTCGCTGGCGTTGGAATGAACGGCAGCGAATTTTTCTATCCCAATCCACTGGAATCCGATGGTAGCCACAAGCGCAGCCCCTGGTTTGATTGTGCCTGCTGTCCAGTGAATGTCGTTCGATTTCTGCCCTCTTTGCCAGGCTATGTTTACGCCCAGCAGGATGATGATCTATTTGTAAATTTATTTATGAGCAGCGATGCGACCATCAAGATGGACGACAATACTGTCAATCTTGCTCAAGCAACCAACTATCCCTGGGATGGAAAAATTACGATCATTGTCAATTCGGAGAAAGAAGATGATTTCAGAATCCACGTTCGTATTCCAGGCTTTGCCCAGGGTGCCCCTGTGCCCAGCGATCTCTATCGTTATCTGAATCAGACCGATGAAAAAGTCCTTCTGAAAGTGAATGGAGAATCCGTTGATTTTCAATTGGACAAAGGCTTCGCCGTGTTGAAACGAAGCTGGAAGCAAGGCGATGTCATCGAATTAAATCTGCCAATGCCGATCCGCAAAGTTGTTGCTCACGATAGCATAAAAGCCGATGTCGGCAAATTATCGCTGGAACGGGGACCAATTGTTTATTGCGCTGAGTGGGTGGATAATGGCGGGCATGTGTTGAACCTGATGCTGCCCAAAGATGCTGAGTTGATCACGGAGCATCGGGCTGATCTTTTGGGCGGAGTCAGTTTGATTCGTGGTAAAGCCCAGGGACTTTATTCAGATGGAAATGTAGCGGTCAAACGGGATCAAGATTTTATCGCCATTCCCTATTATGCCTGGGCGCATCGAGGTTCCGGAGAGATGGCGGTCTGGCTGCCGTACGAAGAATCAGCAGCGAGGATGCTTTCATTCTCAAATGCGAAATAGAAAGAAGGAATAAAATATGATTCACGATATCGAAAGATTAGTAGAACAGGTCTGTAAACAGGAAACCAATATTTTCGGCTATACGATCTGGACTCACCACATCAAACCAGTTGTCCAAAATGCCAAGCAATTAGCTCAATTGTTGGGGGCTGATCTGGAAATCGTTGAGATTGCGGCACTGCTTCATGACTTTGCCAGCGTAAAGGATAAAGAATTGTATCAGGATCATCATATCAATAGCGCTATTGAAGCTGAAAAAATTTTGAAAAGTTTTGATTATCCGGCTGAAAAAATCGAAGCGGTCAAGCACTGTATTCAAACACATCGAGGGAGCATTTTTGAACCAGAAGTGTCACATAGCCTTGAGGCGAATTGTGTGGCAAGCGCCGATGCAATGGCCCATATCCAGAATGTGCCAGCATTGTTGTACTCAGCTTATATCCAGCGGAACATGGAAATTGATGAGGGAATGGATTGGCTAAGAAAAAAATTGCAGCGTAGCTGGAACAAATTAATTCCCGAAGCAAAGGAGATTGTAAGGGACAAGTATCAAGCAGCTATGAAAATATTGGCATCGAACTGAGAAACCAGGTTTATAACAATAACCTGGTTTGTGATTACGGAGGAAGGAAAATTGAACGCGATCAAGTTTATGATTTGGATAATTGCATCGCTACTGACAATTTTTAGCACCTGCACCACGATGAGGGTTCACAAAATGGCTTCACAGATCAGCATCAATGTCATTCCAAAACCAGCGAAGATTCAACTGAAAGAAGGGCATTTTTCAATCAATGCTAAAACGAAAATTTACTACAATCAAAATAGCGAAGAAATAAAATTCATCGCTGAATACCTCGCTGAGAAAATTAACGTCCCTACCGGTTTTCAATTAAAACCGGAATTCTTTCAAAATCAGAAGGAGTTGTTGAATTCGATTATGCTGAAAATTCAACAGACGGATAGTAATACCAGCGATGAAGGATATGAATTAGCCGTTCAAAATGAATCCATCACTCTGATTGCCGGCGCACCAATAGGATTGTTTTATGGCGTTCAAACCCTGCGCCAGCTTCTTCCCTCTGAGATTGAAAGCCAGGAAAAAGTTCAAGGCAAAATCGACTGGACGATACCCTGCGTTTATATTGTTGATCAGCCGCGATTCCAGTGGCGGGGAATGCTGCTCGATTGTGGTCGTCATTTCATGACCAAAGACTTTATCAAACGCTACATTGATCTGCTGGCTTATCATAAAATGAATCGATTCCATTGGCATCTCACCGAAGATCAGGGCTGGCGGATCGAGATCAAGAAATATCCGAAGTTAACAGAGATTGGCGCCTGGCGAAAATACGAGGATGGAGCTGTTTATGGAGGTTTTTATACCCAGCAAGATATCAAGGAAATCGTCGAGTATGCGAGAAGCCGTTATGTTATGGTCATTCCTGAAATCGAGCTGCCCGGGCACTCTGTTGCTGCGCTGGCTTCCTATCCTGAATATTCCTGCAGCGGCGGCCCTTTTGAAGTAACGACGCGATGGGGTGTTCATAAAGATGTTTATTGCGCCGGGGATGATGCGACGTTTAAATTTTTAGAGGATGTTCTTGCTGAGGTGATCGAGCTTTTTCCAGCGCCATATATTCATATTGGTGGCGATGAAGTCCCTAAAGATCGCTGGGCAGCTTGTCCTAAATGCCAGGCTCGAATTCAGGCAGAAGGCTTGAAAGATGAACATGAGTTGCAAAGTTACTTTATCAAACGGATCGAGCAATTCCTGTTGACTAAAAATCGCCGCATCATCGGCTGGGATGAAATTCTTGAAGGCGGATTAGCACCACAAGCCACGGTTCAATCCTGGCGAGGTATGGAAGGCGCTATTGCCGCTGCCCGATCTGGACATGATGCCATCGTTTCCCCAACCAGTCACGCTTATTTTGATTATCCAATCAACACGACTGACCTTCGGCAGGTTTATTCGTTTGAGCCGATTCCAGTACGATTGGCAACTGAGGAAGCCGCACATATTCTTGGTGGCGAATGCAATATCTGGACTGAATACGCACCGCAGTCAACCATCGATAGCAAAACGTTTCCTCGAATATTGGCCATGAGTGAAGTGCTCTGGTCGCCCGAACAAAGTAGAGATTATCTGGAATTTCACAGACGAGTTCGACATCACTATAATCGGCTGGATTTATTGCGCGTTCAGTACGGATCTGAAAGCCGCCCGATCTCGATTTCGCCTGAGTTTGATGCTTCAAAACATGAATTTAAAATTTCACTGGAATCGGGAGAATCTGATCTTCAGATTTATTACACATTGGATGGAAGCGAACCCACACTTAATTCTAAACTATATAAAAATCCTCTGATCTTGAAAAAGTCTGCGCTCATTCGGGCGGTAGCGTTTCGCGATGGCGAGCCGTATGGCGAACCAACCGAAAAACAATTCATCTTTCATTTAGCCACTGGCAAGCCCATCCAATTGAAATATGCTTATAGCCCAAAATATGCCGGTGGGGGAAAGCTGGGTTTGACCGATGGCATCACCGGCTTTATCAATTTTCGCGATGGCTTCTGGCAGGGATTCGAGCAGGACGATCTGGAAGCGATGATCGACCTGGGCAGAGTGATGCCGTTTCGGAAGATTATCACCACATTTTTGCAGAATGCTGGCTCATGGATATTCATGCCTGATTTTGTTGAATATGCCATTTCGAGCGATGGGCAAAATTTTCAGCCAGTCGCTGCCATTAAGAATGAAACACCAACTGATTATCCTGATGCGATCATCAAAGAATTCAAAGCGAAATTAACCGATGCGAAAGCTCGATACATCAAAATCTTTGCAAAAAATATCGGCGTCTGTCCGCCCAATCATCCCGGCGCAGGCGGAAAAGCCTGGATTTTTGTTGATGAGATTGTGGTTTGGTGAATCAGTGGTGACTGGAGACTGCCGACTGAATATTGACGACGGACAATAGAAAATAAAACAGCCAATAAACCCAAGGAGTACAAAAAATGTTTGATAAAAAAACCTATATTCAACGACGCGAGAAATTGAAAAAACAGATCGGCTCTGGCGTCATCCTCTTGCTGGGCAATGAGGAGAGTCCGATGAACTATCCTGCCAATACCTTCAACTTTAGACAGGATAGCTCATTTCTATATTTTTTCGGTTTGGATTTTCCGGGTCTCGCGGCTATTATCGATGTAGATAATAACGAAGAAACTATTTTCGGTTATGATTTCACGGTTGATGATATCGTCTGGATGGGGCCTCAAGAAAAGCTAATCGACCAAGCCAATAAGGTTGGCGTTGCTAAGGCCGAGCCAACCGAAAAGCTGAACGATAAAATCAAAGAGGCGATAAAGCGGGGACGGCGAGTTCATTTTCTTCCCCAATACCGGCATGACAATATCATCAAAATCGAAAAGCTGACCGGCATTCATAACTCATTGATCAACGATTATGCTTCCAAAGATTTGATCAGAGCCGTGGTCGCCCAGCGTGAAATTAAATCCGATGAGGAAATAAAACAGGTCGAAATGGCACTGGACATCAGCTATGAAATGTATGTGCTGGCGATGAAACTGTCGAGGCCGGGAATGTATGAGCACGAAGTATCTGGCGCTGTTGAGGGATTGCTGATGGCAAAAGGCAGCTTCATTTCATTTCCGGTGATTTTCACCATCCGTGGCGAGGTGCTTCACGGCCATTCACACGCCAACTTGATGAAGGAAGGCGATCTGCTGGTGCTGGACTCTGGTGCAGAATCACCATTGCATTATGCCAGCGATATCACCCGAACCTATCCAGTGAGTGGGAAATTTACACCACTTCAGAAAGATATTTATAACATCGTTCTCGACGCCAATGTAAAAGCCATTGAAATGATGAAGCCGGGCATTCTGTTCCGAGACGTTCATCTTCATGCCGCCAGAGTCATTGCCGATGGAATGAAGCAGCTTGGATTCATGAAAGGAAATCTGGACGATGCGGTGAAGGAAGGCGCTCACGCCCTATTTTTCCCGCATGGCCTTGGACATCAATTGGGACTGGATGTTCATGATATGGAAAGCCTGGGCGAAAATTATGTCGGCTATACTGACAAAATCAAACGCAGCGACCAATTTGGCCTGGCGTATTTACGATTTGCCAGAGCGTTGGAACCCGGGCATATTTTGACGGTTGAGCCGGGAATTTATTTCATGCCGGAGCTGATCGCTCAATGGAAAAAGGAAAAGAAGTACACGGAATTCATCAATTATGATAAGGTCGAAAAGACAATTGGTCTTGGTGGCATCCGAATAGAGGATGATGTTTTGGTGACGAAAGATGGACATCGGGTGCTGGGCAAACCGATACCGAAAACTGTGGAAGACGTTGAAAAACATTGTGCGTAAATTTTAGCTGTAGGACAAGTTGCCGATT
>JAEAME010001621.1_pt1 | contig 14999 bp, 11 predicted proteins | sample 8958731 | NCBI WGS metagenome assembly JAEAME01 (sample SAMN16933194, study PRJNA681113) | bioreactor sludge metagenome | isolation source: anerobic bioreactor sludge (Control) | place: India:Bengaluru | collected 2018-10-24 | reverse complement strand
AATGTTTTGGCTGTTACTGCTCCTGTGGTTGAAATATTTTTAATAAAGCCCATCAGTGGCAAATGCATTTCGGAAAGGTTGGTGGTTTCAGCCAACCAATAATTCTCCTGAACATTAATATTGGTTGTATAATTGCTGCTCCATGGAGGGCGAATATATGGGTTCCAAATACCCTGCAAATTTGCAGGTACACAAGGTGTACGTGAACTACTTATCAGCAAATAGCGTCCATATTGAAAATATAATATTTCCAGATTTTTATCCTCTTTACCTTCTGCATAGCGTTTTAACCTTTCATCTGTGGGTAAATCCGGGGCGTCTGTCTTTCCTAAATCAAGCTTTACCCGGTTATAAAAATTATGATAATCAGCCAAATGTTCCTTTTTCAGAGTTTCGTATGGAGTAGCTAATGCCTTCGATAATTGATTTTCAGCAAGAGCTCCATCATTAATCCCTTCCGTAACAGGATTTTTATCGAACCCATTAAAACTGGTTGCCAAAGATATGAAAACCAGTGCTTCTGTCCCTTCTTTTAAACATATAGAGCTATCTGTGTATGAAAATACCCCATCTGTACTTTTTATTGAAAATAAAGCTGTAAAACGGGTACCTTTATTCTCATCAAAAACAACAGCATTGGGCATATTACCTCTATAGTCTGGTTCTGCCTTTATCGGGGCATATCCTTTTGCTTGTAATGATTTATTTACAACATTTAGTTTATATCTAAGCAAACTACTAAAGTTTATATCAAAACTCAATGCACCTTTTTTATTACTGTTAAGTTTAATAACCATTACCTGGGCAGGATTAGAAACCAAATACTCACGCGAAAAAGTAACTCCGTCAATTTCATAGGTAACTTTAGAGATGGCATCGGCTATATTTAACTCCCTGTAATATTTTTGTGGTTCAGCTTGATGCTTAAAATCGATAAATAAAGTTCCGAGCGGAGCAAATGATTCAGAAAACTTCCCCTGGATTTTCTTCTGTAACTTATCAGCAAGTTGATAATCTTCGTCCCACAATGCATCTCTAATAGCCGGAATAATTTTATATGCTTCGGGATTCATATCCGGCTTCACAGGTTCTCCACTCCATAGAGTCGCTTCGTTTAGATAGATTTGATCCGACTGGACCCCGCCAAAGACCGAGGCCCCCATTAAACCATTACCCAATACAAGGCTTTCTTCAAAGTAAGTTGCAGGTTTTGTATACCAAAGCTTATTTGTGCTCTGTCCTGACAATGTAAGAACGAAGCATAATAACAGGCAATGCAACAAAATCCTTCGTTTTACCATAATTATATTATTAATTTTGTTTCTGTTAAAGATAAGTAATTGTAAGATGAAAAATGGAAGATACTATATCCTTCTAATGGGATTGTTAATCAGCTCAGTGATTTACAGCCAGGAATCAGAGATCAATAAAGGTCTCCAGGCTATTACTTCCGATGCAATTAAAGCTCAGCTTGGATTCCTCGCATCCGACTGGATGGAAGGAAGGGAGGCGGGAGAAAAAGGCGAATTCCTGGCATCCGATTATTTAGCCAGCATGCTTCAACTATACGGAGTAAAGCCCGGAGGAGATCTTATACAATCAGGAGTCGCGGGAGGAATAGGTAGAGAAAAATCGTATTTCCAGAACTTTGTGATTCTTAAGACAAGCTCTGGAAGAAACAATTACATGCAGTTAAAAAGTAAAAACGGGGATGCAGTCAAAACCACAGATTTTATCAGCAATGTTGACTTTACGATGCGTCCGGTATCCTATCCTGTTGAAATTGAGGCTCCCGTTGTATTTGTCGGTTATGGTTTCAGAAATGATAAAATTAAGTATAATGACCTGATCAAAAGCGACTTAAAAGACAAACTGGTTCTAAAGGTAAATGGCTTTCCTGCATCAGCCGGAAAGTTGCTGTCTTTTTCTGAGATCAATCAGTCAATAATGGAGTCTGAAAAACAGATACGGGAGGCAGGTGCGGCAGGGATAATAGAGTTCAGTCAAGCAAAGCTTGTTGCCGGAGGTGCTCCGAACATTGAATTCCTTAATACTTCTCCTTCTGAAGCAAATGCATTACCCCCGGGATCTGATGCCAGGTATTACCTTCCCGGATCAGGAATCCCTACGGAATTCCTTCGTATAAGCATCTCTGCAAGGGCAGCTGAAGAGATATTAAAGGGGACTGGCATCACTATCAATGAATACATTAAAAAAGCTGATTCCAACAGCCAGGCTGTTGCTCTTCCGCCTGTTGCAAAAACAATATTCCTTAAGAGTGAAGTATCGATAACCCAGGTACCTGTCAGAAATGTTATCGGGATCGTCGAAGGCGAAGTCAGCGACGAGATAATTGTTGTTGGCGCTCACTACGATCACATGGGAATAAGCAATGGCTATATCTGGAATGGAGCTGATGATAACGGTTCAGGCACTGTTGGTGTTTTAACTTTGGCGAAAGCCCTGATGGCAACCGGGGTAAAGCCCAGGAAAACAATCATATTTGCACTCTGGACAGCAGAAGAAAAAGGACTGCTTGGCTCACGCTATTATGTCAGGAATACCTCTTTCCCCGTGAAAAGCATCAGCCTTAACATGAACTTTGATATGATTGGCAGATATATTTCTGAAAAGGACAGGAATGGTGTTGTAATGACTTATAACAGTTCTCAGAATCATTTCAGGGGGCTTACAGAAAACAATCTGAAAAAATACAACATTGATCTTAAAGTAGATTTCCAGCCATCTGACGATCCTCCCGGAGGAACTGATCACAGGTCATTCGTGGAAGCAGGTGTGCCTGTAATGAGATTCAAACCGGGACACCGGGAAGAATATCATACGCCTGGTGATGAGGTTTCAACAATCGACTGGGACATAATGGAGAAGATAATCAGGATCAGCTTTGCCAATCTCTGGATCCTTGCCAACTCCAGCTGGTGAGAGCAGCAAGAAAGCTTACAGGAGCGCCTTGCTTAATTTATTTCATTGATATTCAAGATACTGAGCATTTTCACTAAGCTCAATGAAATCATCACCGGTTTCCGAGAAACCGTATTCGAAGCAGTAATACAACTTCCGGCCATCAGTCAGCTCTATTACATGAGTGAAAAAGCTGAAGTTGTAGCCAAGGGCAAAAAGAGCATCTTTGTGGATCTTTTGCTTTCCGCTGTTGTAAAGGTCGGCTAGAATCCTCCGGTTTTTCCTTAACAATCCATGAACATTGCGTACAAAATTATTTGTATCCCTGTTCAGCTTGTTGTTAAAATTATTTCTGCACTGATCAGAACAAAATTTCTTATCAGTGCGACCACGGATAACTGCTCCGCAGTCGAGACATTTTTTTTCCACAGCACTAAAGTTTTGATAAAGATATAAAAAAACGTTTTTAAACGGTTACAAACGTCTAAAAATGATTTAATACCGTGTATAAATGACTAGATACCGAATCGGTCATAAAAGCTGGTGTAAGTTTGACAAAGAAAAAATTACATGTCGGACTAAAAATCTTAAAACTATGAATGCAATGAGAAACAGAGTTCAGTTGATCGGTAACCTCGGTCAGGACCCGGAGATCAAGACGCTTGAAAGCGGAAAAAAGGTTGTTCACTTTACGATGGCAACAAATGAAAGCTTTAAAAATTCTGAAGGACAGAAAGTTGAGGAGACTACATGGCACAACGTAGTCGCATGGAATGGTCTCGCTGAAACTGCATCAAGATTCCTTAAAAAAGGGAGGGAGGTTGCTGTTGAAGGAAGACTCGTTTACAGAAGCTATGAAGACAAGAAAGGTTCAACAAAGAATGTCACCGAGATTGTCCTCAATGATCTTCTGCTCTTACGGTCTGGGAAAGGCAATGCCAAGGATGAATAGCAGAAAGATGGCATTTAACTTTTCCTAAAGAGGCTGCAGCACGAGGCAGCCTCTTTTTTATTTACCCCTAAATCCCCCAAGGGGGACTTATTGATATTCAGGATTCCAGAGAACCCCTTTAGGGGGCAGGGGGTGGTTTTCAGGCTTCGAGGCAACCTCTTTTTATTTTGGAGAGTTTTTTTCCGTGAAATCCCTTCCGGCCCTCATTGCTCTGAGGTTCATTTCAACTATCTCCTCTCCTTTCCTTCCGAATAGTTGCCTGATCCCGTTTTCAAGACTTTCATAAGGTACACTAATAAAAGGAGAAGCTGCGCCGAGAATAACTATGTTGCCAGCCCGTGCTGATCCTGATTCCTTTGCGATCCTGTCAGCATCAACAATAATATTATTCTTTATATGACGTATCTCATCAATTATCTCATTAACAGGAGGATAATCATCAATGTTTATAAAAGGTTCCGAATTTGTTATTATCCAGCCTTTTTTTGAAAGCCAGGGAAGGTATCTCAGGGCTTCCATAGGCTCAACAGATATTATAAGATCGGCATGGCCAAGAGGTATAAGGTCTGATGCCACCGGAGAATCAGACAGTCTGAAATGCGACTGAACATCACCGCCTCTCTGGCTCATGCCATGAACTTCAGACTGTTTCAGGAAAAGATTATTCCCAACTGCAGCAAAGCCAATGACTGCTGCTATTGAAAGAATACCCTGACCTCCTACTCCTGCCAAAATAATATCATTCTTCATACTTTTTTACATTTATTTTCCCGAAGCTTCCGATCTTTTTCTTCTGGCTGCAGTTTGTATACATTCCCTTGACGAAACAATAACTGAAACACCTTTGTATTCAAATTCCTTCTTCATTACACTTACATTCTCCTCATGGTTTTTCCTCAGGGGTATAATTACTTTTATATGCTCCGGATCTACACCAATCCCTGCGCATATCTGTTCAATTTTTCCGGTTGCCTGCGATTTTTGCCCTCCTGTCATGCCGGTTGTTGAATTATCAGAGATTACAACAGTGATTGGGGAATTCTTATTCACTGCATCAAGGAGTCCTGTCATTCCGGAATGTGTAAATGTTGAATCGCCGATAACAGCAACAGAAGGGAAGAGCCCTGCATCAGCAGCACCAACTGCCATTGTAACTGAGGCTCCCATATCGACACATGAATTTATAGCGTTGTAAGGCGGCAGTGCACCAAGTGTATAACAACCAATGTCAGAAAACACCTTTCCCGGGCCATGATCCTTAAGTGCTTCAATCAGTGCCATGAATGTATCCGAATGCCCGCATCCCTTGCAAAAAGAGGGAGGCCTCATCCTTACAAGACCAGGTACCTGCCGTACATGGGGAACAGGAATTCCCAGAGCTTTAGCTACAATTGAGGGATTAAGCTCTCCGTCGCGGGGTATGGAACCGTCCATTCTTCCGAAGATCTTTATACCATTATCAAGGATGCCCCGCAATGCTTCTTCGATAAACGGGTAGCCTTCTTCGAGAACAAGAAGTTCATTACAGCGCCCGGCAATATCCCTGATCAGGTCAGGGGGTATAGGATAAGCCGATATTTTAAGGACAGGATAGCTGACAGAAACTGCATTCAGGTTCTCCATCAGATAATTATAAGAAATACCGCAGGCAATAATACCAAGGTCCCTCTTTTTATGATCCCTGAAACTGTTATACTTGGATATCCTGGCATCCAGCCTGATCGTCTCGTAAGCAGAGAGCAAAGCCCTGTATTTCTTTCTTGCTATTGCCGGGAGAAGAACAAAACGAAGCGGATCGGCAGGAAGATTAATTTCCTTTTGGGGCATACTCTCTCTGACCAGGCTGACACTTGCCCGGGAATGGGCAAGGCGCGTTGTTATCCTGAGTAAAACCGGTATATTATATTTTTCTGACAGTTCAAAGGCATCAGAAACCATGTCATATGCTTCCTGCTGATCCGAAGGCTCAAAGCACGGGACAAAGGCAAACTTTGCATAGAAACGTGAATCCTGTTCATTCTGTGATGAATGCATTGACGGGTCATCTGCAGAAACTACAATAAGACCTCCATTGATTCCCGTTACTGCCGAGTTTATAAAGCTGTCGGCAGCAACATTAAGTCCAACATGTTTCATCGCCACCATAGCCCTTTTGCCTGCGTAAGACATACCAAGGGCAGCTTCCATTGCAGTCTTTTCATTGGATGACCATTCCCTGTGAATATTTCTTTCGGCAGCAGCCGGTGATGCCTGAATATATTCCATTATCTCAGTGGACGGAGTTCCCGGATAAGCATACATTCCGCTTAACCCGGCATCTATTGCTGCCTGCGCAATAGCCTCATCACCCAAAAGCAGTTGATTCTTCATCCTCATAAAACCCTGTTTTAAATCTTTGAAATTATTAAAATTTAGCAAAATAATTCAGGGTTATTACCAATAATGTTTACTTTGCAGACTTGAAGCGAATAATTTGCGTTATTAAACTGTTTGCAGATCTCAATTGAGGAAGTTTATATTCATAACGTTACTGTGCTCACTTACACTAATTCCTGCAAAAAGTCAGGTATCCGGGCAGGAAAGACCTGAAAAATTTGTGCAGGTCAGCGGTATAATAACTGATGAATTACTCCGCCCTGTTCAGGGAGTTGCCGTCGTATCGAAAAAAATGAGACGAGGCATAATCAGTGAAAGAACTGGCATATACTCACTTACGAGTACTCCGGGTGATACAATTTTTTTCAGGGCTCTGGGATTTAAGAGGTATCACACAATAATTCCGGAATCGTATGATAGCAGGCATGTTATGGTTGATATAGTCCTTCAGCCGGATACAATATCAATTGAAGAGGTTACTATCCTCCCATGGAAGACATATAGTGAATTTATAAGGGATATGACAAAGGAGCAGCCTGTGGATCCGGTTGTCGAATACATGAATGAGAATATTGCTTCAATATATGTCGCGATAACAAGCGATGCAAACCTTAATGTCTCTCCCGAAGCCGGTTACAGATATTCCATGGAACAGAACTTCTCGTCAATGGCAACAAGAGGGCAATATCCTGTAAATAACCTGCTTAATCCACTAGCCTGGTCTAAGTTCATAGGTTCAGTCAGAAATGGCCTGTTCAGGGACAGGTCAGTAAAGAAGCCTGAACCGGCAAAGGTCCTCAAGAAGAAAAAGGCCAAAAGGAAATGATTTCCATGATTCTGCCTCAAAAAAGAATAATTGCTAATTTCGTATTTCATGAAAAAATATGAAGGCAGGCTTGCGGGGATTCTTGGGACAGTGATAATACATCTTATCGCTGCAATTATTTTCATGTCATTTCAGCTTAAATCAATAAGCAGGGATCTTAAGGAGGAATTTACTATTGAATTTATGCAGGTCACAGAACCTGAGGAAGAAGATAAAAAGCTTATCGAGCTGCCAGCCTCCAGTATCGAAAAAATACTTCAGGGCGATGAAGAGATGCTCAATATTGCAAGGAATCTTGCCAACAAGCCTGATATAAAGATCGATCCTGAAGAATATGTCAATATGGTAAAGGAGGAGCTTATTGAAAAGGGTTTGCTGAATCCCGAGAACCTGATTGATGATCAGAGTCCGGAAGATGATCCTGATCATGAGGAAAGCCTGTCATTTCAGCAGGAAACAGAGAATAAACCCAGGGAATCGCAGGAACTTGCGGCTAACTACCAGGGTCCGACGCGGATATATTACGAACTTGAAGGCCGGAATCATACATATCTGCCTATACCTATTTATAAATGTCCCGGATCGGGAAAAGTAGTCCTTTCAATCCGTGTTAACCAAAAAGGGGTAGTAGAGGCCGCATCGATAATCGGTGCGGAGAGTACAACAACAGACCCCTGTCTCGCTGAGGCTGCAGTTGCATGTGCTTTGGTCTCCCGCTTCAATTCAGATATAAAAGCCCCTAAGATACAGACAGGGAATCTCACCTATCATTTTGTAGCTCAGTAGAACAGTAATTATTTTTTCCCGCTTTTATCAGGGAAAGGAGGTATTGGAGCCACTTTCCGGCTTCCGGTTTTAAGCTGTTCAAGCACAACACTTATTGCCTTATCAAGCTGCTCGTCCTCCCCCAGATATTCACGGTGCGGATCATTGTCTATTACAATATCCGGATCAACTCCATATCCCTCTATTATAAAGCTGCTTCCATCGGCAGCATAAGGAGCCCATGAAGGTGTATTGATACTTCCTCCGTCGATACAGGGCTGGGGACCTGAGATACCGACCACACCGCCCCATGTTCTTGTTCCGATCAGGGTTCCGATCTTATTATACTTAAACCTGTAGGAGAACAGATCACCGTCAGACGCAGAATACCTGTCACACAATGCAACCTTAGGCCCGAGGTGAGTCATTTCAGGATTTGCATCCCCCGTAGGTGCATTTGTTGTCATTGTAACGTATGTTATCGTGCGCATCAGGCGTTCAATTATCTGCGGTGATACATTTCCTCCTCCATTTCCCCTGTCGTCTATTATCAGTGCCTCCTTTGTAAGCTGGGGATAATAATGTTCAACAAACTGGTTCAGTCCTGCAACCTGCATATCGGGGATATGAATATATCCAACCCTGCCATTGGTTGCGTCACTTACTTTCTTTGTATTCTCCTGCACCCATTCATAATAGTAAAGAGAAGATTCCGATGCAATTGGTTTCACGATTACCTTACGGCTCCCGTCGAAATCCGGTTTCGGGCTGATAGTCAGTTCCACAAGAATACCGGCTTTCCCCACAAGCAGTTCATAAATATCTTTCACTTTTGTCACGGGCTGCCCATTTACGGCAAGTATGTAATCGCCCTCTTTTGCTCCCACTCCAATCTCGTTAAGTGGAGAGACAAGCGATGGGTTCCAGTTAGCTCCTTTCAATATCCTGTCGATCCTTGCGTATCCGGACTGATCCATGCTTATTTTTGCACCCAGCAGGCCTGTCTGTATCCTTTCAGGCATAGGACGCTCCCCATTGGCAACATATGCATGGCCAACGCTTAATTCGGCAATCATTTCACCAATAAGATACGTCAGATCATTCCTGTGATTAACATAAGGAAGAAGTACAGAATACTTTTCGCGCATCTTATTCCAGTCTACTCCATGCATCCCGGGGTCATAAAAGAAATCTCTCATCTGTCTCCATGATTCATAGAAAATATTCTCCCATTCCTCGCCCAAATCTACAAGTACCTGCATGTTATCAGTGTTAATAGTCTCTTTAATATCCACCTTACCTGAAGGAATTGGTATTATGGCATATTTTCCACCCTGACGAGCCAGCATTTTTTTACCGCTTGGGACAACATGAAGAGTCAGGCCCTCTCCTACCTCGACCTCTTTTTTCTCTTTGAGATCGTAGTATTTGACAAGCGGGCTACCCTCTCCGCCCCTGTGATTCATTGTGTAGAAGAGCTTATCTCCAACAGGTATAAGATTAGAGTAATTTGAAGCTTTGACTGGCAGGGAAACGATCCTGTTCATTATCCCTTCAAGATCTACTTTTATATCCTTTGCACCGGGTTCCGCTTCATTCTTTACTTCGGCCTTTTTATCTTTTGCTGACCTGGCTTTTTCATCTCCTGCAGATCCGGTCTCGCTTGTTTGAGGTTCGCTTATCTTATCATCAACTGATGCCAGAGGAGATGGGGTATCTTTGGACAGAGTAATTAAGTAGATCCTGTCCATATTAAGGTAAGCATGATTGAATTCAGTGAGACTGTAGACCGGATTAAAATCCCGTTGCGACACAAAGAAAAGGTACTTCCCGTCATCACTGAATGCAGGTCCGTATGAAAAATACCAGTTGTTTGTAAGATCTGTGGATATGCTGCTGGCGATATTGTAGAGGCGAACAACCGGGAATGTCACCTCCTGTCTTACGAAAGCTATCCATTTGCTGTCAGGTGACCAGTCAGCATCATAGAAGGGGCTTCTCGGAGATTTATCGACAACAGTTATATTTCCTGTCTGAATATCGACATATCGTAATTCATTCTTTTTTGTATTGTAAAGGATCTTTTTACTGTCGGGCGACCAATCCAGCTGGAAAATATAGGTATTCTGATCTTTAGTAAGCTGCCTGGCAGGCTCTGATCCATCTGTTTTCCGTATCCAGATCTCAAATTCTCCTGATGAATCCGAGATCCAGGCAATATTTTTGCCATCGGGGGACCATTCAGCATTTCTCTCATGTGTTCCTGATGTGGCTGACATGTTCCTTGTAACACCCTCTTTAGAAGGTAAATTGAAGATCTCTCCTCTTGCACTGAATACTACCCTCTCTCCATCAGGTGAGGGGCTTGCACCTGTTATCCTTTGAGATGCATTTTTCTTTATCTTTTTTGCCGCTTCAGAATCATCTGCAATAAATATTGTCAGTTTGTCAATTTTACGGCTCCTTACATCCATTTTATAAATAAAGCCGCCTTTTTCAAACACTATATGATCCTTACTGTTAGAGGGGAATTTGATATCATAGTCATCATAGCTTGTCACCTTTTCTGTTTTCCCTGAAGCAGTATTATAGACAAAAAGATTCATTGTTCTGTCCCTGTCTGAGAGGAAAAATATCTCGTCACCTATCCACATAGGGATTATGTCCTGTGCTTTTGTGTCAGTGATCTTTTCAACAGTTCCTGTTTTAAAATCATAGATCCTAAGGTCATCAGCCATTCCGCCCTCATAATATTTCCATGTCCTGAATTCCCTGAAAACCCAGTTAAACACAAGCTTGTTCGCATCAGGGGAATAGGAACAGAATCCTCCTTTTGAAAGAGGTATTTCTTTCGACATACCTCCTTCAACTGACACTGTGAACAACTGTCCTGTAAAATCGTTGAAAGAATACCTTCTTGATCTGTAGATAATATTTTTCCCATCTGGAGTCCAGGTCATAACTATATTGTTAGGTCCCATCCTGTCGCCGATGTCATCGCGGCTCAGAGTAGCTGTATAGGTCAGCCTTTTTGGATTTCCTCCCTCACCTGGCATCACAAACACTTCTGTATTACCCTCATACTGACCTGTAAAAGCAATATGTTTTCCGTCGGGTGAAAATTTCGGGAATACCTCATATCCGTTGCCTGTTGTCAGCTTTCTGGCTATTCCACCGTCAGCATCAACAGAATAAAGATCCCCGGCATAGCTGAAGACTATCTGATCACCATATATTGTTGGAAATCGAAGCAATCTTGCTTCCTTCTGTCCGGACAAAGACATACATGCAGTCAGCAATATGACTGATAATCTGAAATTCAGGTTCATGTGGATTTATGTTTAAGTTACTATTAAGCAATTTAACAAATCTCCTTGTCATAATTGCTGTTATTTATCAGGAAATCAATAATTACCTGAAAAATGTTTAAACAAAGCAGTAATGAGAACTATAGCAGAAGTGAGTCATCTTTGTTCCAGGAGTATTCCCGGATTATTTCTGGCCTGTTTCTGTCTGAATTTCTGTCGTTTATGAGGGGGCTTATCGTGTGCGCCCTCAGAAAATCTTCGGGGCAGGGCTTTAGTAAAGACAATGCAGCATCAGGACTGATTTTCATATCTATCCATTTCTTTTCTGATTCCAGATTGAGCACCGCAGGCATTCTTTTCTTTGAATTATGCACTTCTGCCATCATCATATTGGCCTCTGTTGTTATTATTGTGAATGTGCTCAAGTTCTCTCCCGTGGAGGTATTGGTCCATTCACTGAAGAGACCTGCCAGTGAAAAAATCTCATAGCCGGCGCAATATATATACCAGGGGATCTTTTTCTTTCCGGCATGCTGCCATTCATAAAAACCCTTTACAGGAATAATGCATCTCTTTGATTTTAGAGAATATGAAAATGACGGCTTTGATGAAATTGTTTCAGCTCTTGCATTAAAGGTTTTGATGCGTATCTCCCCGGCATCCTTTTCTGATCTCACCCATGAAGGGATCAATCCCCATTTCAGCAGCCTGACATTTTCCGGATCATCAGAACAGATTGCAGGCAATTCAGGAAGTCCGAATGCCATGTAATAATAGCTTGGCTCATATCTGTACTTATCGGGAAAATTAACACCGTATCTTAGTTCAATTTCTTCTTTGACAAGATTTACATTTACCGAGAAGCACATCGGCTAAAGGTTATTTGAATAATCAGTCAGATCAGTGAAAAGGGGAACAGGGAGGGAGTAATCGAACAGATCATTATATGGCCAGTCTTTAACCTGGGAGATGACCCTTGCCATCATGCTGTTTATATAGGAATGTATTTCAGGTCCGTTCCATGCACTTGAATTGAGCAGGACAACCCAGACAGTACCATCAGCCTGTCTTTTTATCATCCCTGCAGTACCCGGATAAGATCCTGTCCGCCACCATGTGCCGTTGGGATATGTGGTTTTCCAGCCAACAGGAGCGAATCCGTTTGAAATATCAGTCATGAAATCGATAGTGTTTTCACTCAGCATATCTTTCCTTGTATCGCTGCCGTCGACTGACAATGCAAGGCGTGCAAGATCGGTAGCAGTTGCCAGCCAGGCACCTGCTGCACCAAGGGCCTCGATATCATTGCCTCCGTAGCTTGGCGACACAAGTTCATTAGTTCCGTATATTGAAGGTTTGAGCACAATATCTGATGGTTCATAATATGTCACTTCAAAAGGTGCTTTCTCCGATGGCAGGTTATGAGCCATCTGCATATCGAAAATGCCAATCGGGGCGAGGACATATTTACGACAGTAATCCTCATAAGGCATTGCGGCAACTTTTTCAACTACAAGACCAAGTATGCTATACCCCAGGTTGGAATATGCTTTTCCCTTGCCGGGAGTGAAATGAAGTCTTTTATCAAGGGCATAGCGGATTATGGTGCGTGTTGGAACAGGAGGTTTTAAGCCCATTTTATCAGCGATTGTCAGGGGCATGAACATCTGATCTCCCCATCGCATTGTCCACCCGCCTTCATGGCTCAGCAGATGCGCAACGGTGATATCATATACTCTTTTATCAACAGGATTGCTGAAATAGTCGTCATTTAAGATCCCTTCCGGGCCGAAAACCTTATCATCAAGCGACAGCCTGTCCTCTTCGTTCAGTTTCATCACAGCCACAGCAGTTATAAGCTTTGAAATGCTTGCGGTGCGGAATTTATGATAAGGCTGTACCTCTTCGCGGGTTAATGTATCGACAAAACCAAATCCTTTTGCATATACAAGGTTCCCGTTTTTTGCAATAGCTAAGGAGGCTCCGTTTATTGACCATTTACGCATGAAAGACCTGACAGTCTTTTCAGCAGCTTCAAATTCCTTACCGGATGAATTTTCATTTGTCAGCCTTACATTACCAGGCCTTAGCTTATCAGCAATAAGATGCTCTTTTTCAACAGCACCAGGATTGTGACTGAAAAGGGAAACAAGTAAAGTAGCTAACAGTATTTTTTTTAAGCGATTCAACCTTTTGATACTTTTCAGGGATAAAAATAAAAAAAGTATTCTGACTGAATGGAAAATTTAAATTAAAAAATGTAAAATGTAAAAAAAATTATCTCCTGCATCTTTTTGGAATTATTGATCGCCTTTAATTTTATCAGACCGGATCACCAGAAATAATAAAATGACATTAACAACATCAAACGTTTTACCGGTGAATAAATAAAAAACTAAATTTGTATTTACGTAAACGATATCATGTTGATCAGAAAATCAATTATAGCAATAGCCCTGTTAACACTCACCGGTCTCCTAAGCGGGCAAGAAATTAAGATTGATACATCTGATTATCTGCCAGGCTTTTACTATGGCGCTCTCGAATATAACCTTATAATTGCATCATCAAAAGGATATGATAATGAAGTAAAGAAACTAATAACCAGGGGAGCTGAGATCGATACTGAAACTTCTGAAGGAGCTACACCCTTATTTTTTGCCATATCAAATGACCACGTTTCTGTTGCAAAGATACTTTTATCTCAGGGTGCAGACCCTAATAAGAGAACAATCAGCAGGGAGACGCCCCTGATACTGGCTGCAAGGAGAAATAATACTGAAATTGCGGAGAGCCTTATAAGGAACGGAGCGGAAATAGACTACCAGGACATCTATGGAGCTACAGCATTGCATTATGCAGCGATCTATAATTTTGTCACTCTGACTGATGTCCTTTTATATTATGATGCAAGTGTGGATATTAAAACCAACGAAGGGACAACACCACTAATGGCTGCTGTCTGGGCAGGCAATCCTGAAACGGCCGATTTGCTTATGAGTAAAGGAAGCAACCTGGAAGCAAGAGACAAAAATGGATTCACCCCTTTCCTGATAGCAGCACAGAACGGGGATACTCTGTTAATGAATACTTTTCTTGACAAAGGCGTAGATCTTTACGAGAAGAATACCTACAATTGGGATGCCTTAAGCCTTACATTAAGAACTGACCGGAAAGATGCAGCAGAGATTCTGCTGAAACGAGGCAAAGGTTGGAATGATCCTGAAAGAGATGTAGTAAATCCATACAGTATCGCCGCAGTATACCGCAGGAAAGAAATGATCCTGCTACTGAAGGAATCAGGTCTCCCGGGAACAATCAAGCACCAGTTCAATATACTTGAACTGTCTCTATCCACAAGGTTCACATTAAGGGATATTTACACCGGATTTTCAGTTTCCTTCAGGGAACCACTAACTAATATCAGCCTTACTGCGGGTATTGACACTAAACCTTTCCCTACAAAAGTACTTGTAAAACAATCAGACAATTTGTATTTTCAGTATCTTGATAAAACATCATTTGCCTATTTAGGAGTACATAAGGATTTTGCACTGACAGATAAGCTTTTCGGAAATAACTTCTATTTAACAACTTCTTTAAATGCGGGATACTATTTCGGTGAGACATTCAGGGGAAGTGAGAACGGACCGGAAGGAAAAATGAAGATAGTTCCTGCTGCAAGCCTTAAATGGGTTGTGAACAGATTTTCAGTTTATGCAGGTGCAGAATTCATGACTTCTGATTTTTATAAAATCGGACCTGTATGGTGCCGGACAGGTTGTTCATTCAGTTTCCAGTTTAACAATATAAAAGCACCGATAAAAACAATCAGATGGTATTGAAAAAA
>JAEAME010001620.1_pt1 | contig 15003 bp, 14 predicted proteins | sample 8958731 | NCBI WGS metagenome assembly JAEAME01 (sample SAMN16933194, study PRJNA681113) | bioreactor sludge metagenome | isolation source: anerobic bioreactor sludge (Control) | place: India:Bengaluru | collected 2018-10-24 | reverse complement strand
TACCTCTTGGTGAAACTATTGTCAATATAGACGTCTATAATGACTTAAGCAACATGATGAACAATAAAAGGGTAGGGCAGAATGGTCCTGCCCTACCCAAGCGCTATAATCGGTTTTCAGATATGAACTAATAACCTAGCGATTTCTTTTTGGTCATATCAACCCATATGTATTGCATATAGACTTGTTGATTATCGTAACCTACGTTGTATTCACCGTTGAAGCCCTGGATCCATGGTTGCCACATGCGGTACACATGGGGTACCGGCAGCCAGACACCAGGCGCCTGTTCAATGATGAAAGGATAGACATCACGAATGATAGCTATCCACGCCTGGTCATCTTTACCCACGAAAGGCTGGATATCGGCATAAGCCTTCCGGGTACGTTCGTGATCAAAATACGCAACGTCATCAGTGTTCTCGATACGAGTTTCGTTCATTTTATATGGAAAGCCGCGAGACACCGATTCCTTATAGAGCATTTGTTCGTGTGAACGACCACGCATTACGCTGTTGAAGACACCGGTTTCCATAGCCTGGATTTCCAGATTGACGTTTATCTTTTTCCAGTCTTCTACGATTACAGAAAGGAAATCAGCATCCTGGGCATTGCAGGCAACTTTGGTATCAAACCCATTGGGATATCCCGCTTCAGCAAGAAGTTGTTTTGCTTTTTCAGGATTATAAATGAAAAGGTCCTGGACACCCTGGGGCATTTCCTCAAGCGGGGTATTAAAGGGCGCAAAAGAATCGGTAAGAGGATATATTGGAGCAAAGAGGTCGGCATGTCCCTGGTAGTAATCATCGACCAGTCCCTGCTTGTTAACCCCCATATTAAGTGCCTGGCGTACGCGCAGATCTCTAAAGGGTAATTCTTTATCTTCTCTTCCCCAGAGAGCGTAGTGAGAACCAGTAGCTTTCGTATATTGGAGAATCGGGTAGGTTTTTGTCATTTCCTGCAGGTCATCCCAGGTCAGCAACAGATCGTTTGCCAGGTCTAGTTTACCGGTACGGATCGCGGTAAGCCGTGTGGAAAGGTCCGTGATAATGAGCACCTTGACCCCATCAGCGTAGGGTAGTCTATTCTTTGGAGCGAAGGGATCTGTTCCCCAGTAATTTTCGTTTTTGATAAAACTTATAGAACTCGAGGGCGTGTAGTCCCTTAATATCCAGGGTCCGGTACCGACTGAATTATGCCAGTCTTTCATATCGCCGTATTTGGCAACTACTTCCGAGGGAACAATTCTAGCCTGGTCACCGCAAATGAAAAGATTCAAGCCCTGTGCTGCGGCCGGGGTTTCGATTTCGACAGTGTATTTATCTATTGCTTTAATAGAAGTAGGTTTGTCGGTTGGCGCATTGCTTGTATTGATGAAACTGGCCGGCATGTTCCAGCAACGGTCGATTGAATAGGCAACGTCTTCAGCCGTAATTTCTCTTCCGGCTACCAGTTTGCTGGCTTCATTGTTGGTGTCCAGCGCAAAGTGCACCCCTTTACGCACATTGAAAATGATCGTCGTATCATCCGGCATTTCCCAGCTATCTGCCAGGAATGGGATTTCGGCACCCAGTCGTCCTCCGTATCCGTTTAACCAATCGAACTCTCTGGTGCCCCTGGGACCCTTAGCCCAGGCACCGGATAATAATTCTTCATTCGTTGTCTTGAGCGTTGGACACATCATCATGGGAGTATAGGCTTCATCAAATCCCATGGGATCGGAATTCCACAGGACATTCAAGGTCCCTCCGTACTGAGGATCACTTGAGGTGGTGGCGGCGGTTGGTTTTGTGGTCCCCTCGGGTTTGTTTGTCCCAGGAGTAGTTGTTCCGGGTAACGTCGTCCCGGAGGTGGGGCCGCAAGAGGCGAGGAGCAGGAGTGCTAACAGGAACGAAGATATGAGTATTCGAGTTTTAGACATGTACGACTTTTCTCCTTTCGTGTGTAATATTGGAACTGAATTGGTCAATTATCATATACATATACCTATAAGAATCTTGATATGTATATCTAAAAAATATCAGTAAGGTATCATATATAACATTGCACTGTCGCTTTGTGGACTTAACCCGCCTATTTTCTTGGTAATCCGAGCCCTCTTGTGGCAATTGTCGTTCTTTGGATCTCGGAACTACCGCCCAGCAGCCTCGACTGGTGACTGTTCAGGTAAGTCTGGCCGATCAATCCGTCCTGCCAGGCCCATTTCGAACCCTTCATCAACTGGCCGTGCAATCCAAGTAATTGCGTTCCCAGGTCGACGATCTGCTGGTTCAATTCAGAGCTGAAAACCTTTCCCAAGGAAGCCATCAGGGTATAATCTTGGCCCCGGGTCTGTTGCCAGTAGGCATACTTGCCGAAAAGTCCGGCAATTTCGGCCTTGATTGCCACGTCCGCCATCTTGTAGAGCCAGACATCCTTATCGCCGCGCAATGCCCCAGTCGCTTCGGCCTCTTTCATGTACTTCAGGAGACGGTCAGCCGAGCGGCGTGCCCCGCTCCCCACCAGGATCAAGCTGGAACGCTCGGCATTCAGCAATGCCCCGGCGACCTTTGCCCCTTCGTTCAGATTACCCACCAGGTTTTCTTTGGGGACTTTGACGTCATCCAAAAAAGTTTCACAGAAGTCAAAGACACCCGCCATGTTCTGGATCGGTTTTACCGTCACGCCCGGCGTCTTCATGTTTATCAGGATAAAGCTTAAACCCAGGTGTTTGCGTGGGGCGTTGGGATCGGTCCGCACCAGGAAAAAGCCCCAATCCGACCGGTGTGCTCCGGTCGTCCAGATCTTCTGACCGTTAACCACAAAATGGTCGCCGGCATCGACCGCCTTGGTTTGCAGTGAAAAGAGATCGGACCCGGCGTTGGGTTCACTAAAACCTTCGCACCAGAAAATCTCGCCTTTCGCCATCGGGATCAGGTGTTTACGTTTCTGTTCTTCGGTACCATGCGCCAGCAAGATCGGTGCCAGCATTTCCAGGCCAAAACCGTTCACCCCCGGCAAATTCACTTTCGAGGCTTCGTCGGTATAAACCAGCTTCAAAGGAATACCGGCTTCCCCCCGCCCCCCGTATTCTACAGGCCAGGTCAGCGATAACCAGCCCTTCGCCCCCAACTTTTTGGCAATGCGCCGCGACGCCAGATTACTCTCGTCGCCGGGTTGCGAACCACGGTTAGAGCTCATCAATGCGATATCAGCGGCTTCCTGTTTTAAAAAGTCTTTTACTTCCAGTCTGAAATTTTCTTCTTCAGGCGTGCTTGAAATACTGAAATCCATCTCTTGCTCCTATCCGCCGATCTCTCGGGCTACTTTCCACTGGTAGTAATCGACATCGCCGAAAGCAGATTCCGCCGCTTTGGTGCGCCGGGTGTAATAATGCAGGTCGTGATCCATGGTCGTCCCGATGGCACCGTGTATCTGGTGGGCCAGGGCAATAACCCGCGGGGCCGCTGCGCTTGCCCAGGCTTTCGCTACTGCCACTTCCCAGTCACACGGCATATTCTCACTCACTTTCCACGCCGCCTGGTAAGCCGAAAGCATCGCTCCGTTCACGTCGATGGCCATGTTGGCACAGTGGTGCTGTACCGCCTGGAAACTCCCGATCGGCTGCCCGTGAGCAATCCTTTCTTTAGCATAGGCGATGGTCATTTCGAATACCTGCTGAAGGCTGCCTGCCATGTCGCAGCACTTGGCTGCCGCTGCCCGGCGAATGATTTTTTCCATCGCCGGCCAGCCCTGACCGATTTTCCCCAGCACATTCTCTTTGGCAACTTTCACATTATCGAAAACGACTTCACATAGCTTGTCATCTGCAATCGTTTTCAGTAATTCATATTTGATTCCCGGGCTTTTCACATCCACGATAAAAAGGGAAATACCTTCTTCGGGATTTTTCCCGTCTCCCGTCCGGGTAACGCATATCAGGTAGTTTGCTACGTTCGCATCCGGGACGAAAAGCTTGGTGCCATTCAGCGTAAAACCGTCTTTGTTAGCCTCCGCTTTCAGTTGCACTCCCTGCGCATCATAGCGGGCGCTTTCCTCGTTCAAAGCCAGGGTAAAAATCACATCGCCCTTGGCAATGCCCGGCAGATACTTATCTTTCTGGGCTTCGGTTCCCAGATCGAGTATCGGCAGCGCTCCTAACACTACCGTGGAAAAGAATGGTCCCGGCAAACATGCCCGGCCCATTTCTTCCAGTAAGACCGCAAGGTCCTGGAAAGTCATTTCCGACCCACCGTATTTCTCCGGTAGTACCAGGCCCATCCACCCCATTTCCGCCATTTCCTTCCACGACTCGGGAGAATAGCCGGTTTCGCTTTCTTCCAATTGACGGACGGTTTTCTTGGGGTAATTCTTGACAAGGTAATCGCGGGCGGCATCCCGTAGCATCAATTGTTCTTCGCTAAAATCAAGGTTCATTACTTGTTTCCCCGCTTTTTCTTTAATTGCTTTGTTCTTCTCCTGTGCATTTCCAGGAACCAACCTTTTAATATTGGGGGATTTCGTCTGTATTTCTGGGTAAACTGGCTTGGCTGCTCATGCCAGCGAACGTACCATTTATCGCATGTTCGCCGTAGATCGCCCAAGGCGGTAGTACCTGCCCCCAAAAGTTATCGTTAAGGCATTGTCGTTGTTGTCCACGCAAGCGTCCTCAGGCTGAAGCGGCATGGCAATGAGAAACGGGAGAATACTAACATGTCAGAACTGTTTTGTCAATATAGACGTCAATATTGATTATATACAACCATAACGCCTAATCGGACTTCTTTGATTTATAATTGTTCAAGGGAAATCCGATGGTATTGTGCTTTGGCGTGGGACATTGTTATTCCATGGATTTATATGATTAAATTCTGGTGGTTACAGCATTAGCGATAGCATGATAGAATGCATTTGACAAATTCAAATTAGAGGATTGCGGAGTTAGATTGGTAAATACTCTGGGAAATGCTCCATGTACGCCTTCCGATCGCCAATTATGGTCTTTGCTTGACTATGTTCACTTTGCAATTGGCAGAATTCGTTCTATCGAATTAGCACCTTTAGGTATCACTGTTGAGCAAGCCGCTCTACTCTATTTTGTTCAACAACAGGGAGGGGTGACAACCGCAAAGCAAATCGAAGAACTTACATATCGGCAGCATAACTCGATATCCATTTCGGTCAATAGGATATGCAGGCTCGGTTTGATGACGAGACGCCCAGCGCCAGGAAAACGAAGTAAGGAGATAATCCTTACCAGCAGGGGTGAAAGTATTCTTCGTGCAATACCCATGGATTCCCTGAAAGCAGTGTTTGGAGTCTGTGGAATTCAGGAAAGACGTGAGTTGTCAAATTGTCTTCATATTTTGTTAGGGAGAGCAAAAGAGTTATTGGGAACTCCAACCGTAACCCCTTTTATGAAGCATCTCGGCGGTGAAGATAGTACACAAAGCGATGAGCAAGATCAGAATCCATCGGATCACTCACTCTGGTCATCACTCGATGGTACAACATTTTGTATCTCACGCTTAAGGCAAATGGAATTGGCCAAGTTCGGCCTCACGGTCGAGCAATCATCTATACTTCAGCTTTTAGGGAGTGAAGGAAGAACCGCTAAGACGCTCAGTCAAATGACCTTACGTCAGAATAACTCTATAAACATCATAACCAGCCGAATGATAGGCACAGGGCTACTTGAAAAAGAAAAGTTACCCGGTCGTGCAAGTACCTTTCGTTTGACCAAAGAGGGTATTACTTTAATAGAAGGGATTTCCTGGAACGCCTTAACTCTTACATTTTCGTCATTCACTTCGCCTCAGAGAATAAAACTGAGGGAAATTCTCTCATCTTTAAGGGTGAGAGTTTTGAGCCTGCTCGATCAAGCAAATATTTAGCGTAGTACTGATCCGGCGAAACCATGCGTATGTAGCTGCTCCAAGCATGATTTCTTCACCACTTGTCGAATAGGTCCCGCCAAAACAATCACTTGAGAATAGATACTCCTTCATGACTTTACGCAACGAATCCGGGGTAGCTTCGATGGATATCGTTCGCCGTTGTATCTATTGATCGCCCTGGCGAGGTAAGCCCATAGGTAGTCCAAATATGATATTTTGCCCACTCATGTGGTCGGAAGCCGATGATACCAAGAACAAAACCGCCTCCGCGAGTTCTTCGGGCATCGCCATGCCCGTCATGTCGACCGGTACGTTACGCCCCTCTTGGCGTACTTTTTCCATTGCCGCCTGTCTCCCTTCACTCCAGGTGGCACTGGGGGTGACGCAGTTTGCCTGTATCCCATAGGGCGCGACCTCTCTGGCGAGCGCCTTGACAAAGCCGATTACCCCGGCCTTGGCGGCGGTGTAGTCGGAATTGCCCGCTAACCCGTCTATGGCAGCGATTGAAGACAAGAGCACGATCTTGCCCGTTCGCCTTTCTATCATGTGGTTAATAACAGCACGAACGCAATGGCGCGGCCCGTTCAGGTTCATATCCATCATCCAGTCCCAGAGTTCTTTGGTCTGCTCGGCAACTGGAGCTCCCCTGACCGGCAGTCCCCCGGTGAGATTGGTCGGTAGCAACGTCCCCACGATGCCGCCGGCGGCGTTGACCAGTATATCTATCTGGCGGTATTTCTGTAGAGTAGTTTTGACCATCTCGTTGACCTGGTCTTCATACCTGAAATCTACTTTTACTGCATATGCTTCGTCCCCGGTAGCCTTGATGGCATCGGCAACTTTGTTGGCATTGGCGATGACCACGTCGGCTATCACTACTTTAGCTCCTTCCCGCGCCAGGAGCGTGGCCGATGCCCGGCCGACGCCGCTGGCGCCACCAACCACAATGGCGATTTTGCCTTCGAGTTTCATGAGGTCACCTCTCTTGTAAGCGTTAACTACTGAAGACAGACTATTACCGGGCGATCGGCTTCAGCGGAACTTTCGGGTCCGGGAAGCCCGAACCCATAAGGGCGAACATCATGGTCAGTGCCCTGTCATCGATGCGCTGGAAGTCTTCCCGGTGAACGGTCTCGGGTTTGGGGAAAGGCCAGTCCATTTGCAGTAGCGCCTGCTGCACGGTCACCCCTGAGCCATGCAGTTCTCTGGCGCGCGTAATACAGTAAGCCAATGCCGCCCCGCCATCCTCCGGCGGGATCATGCCGTCATACCCGGGCATGCTATGCCACGGTGCTGCCGGCTTTGGTTCCCCGGCAGGCCGCCTGCCGCTGAGAGGAAAACTGACACCGGCAGGTATAAAGCAGAAGACTGCCACGCCGGTATCATCGACGGTTCCTATTTCGTATGCCAGGGACATCATGATGGAAGTAGTGGCTGACTTGGCGGCACAATAATTGGCCGGTCCCGGAGGGTCCATGAAAGCAGTGGCCGTGTAGGCGACCACTCCATGATGTCTATTCAGCATCGCGGGTACGAACAGGTGGATGCCGATAAGCGTACCGCGGGCTGATATTTCATACTGGCGGTCGAGTTGCTTGATCGTAGACTCGAGAATGGGCGCCCCCATTGACATATCCATGGCATTACTCACATAGATATCTACCTTGCCAAAAGTATCAATCGCCCGGCGTGCCATCGCTTTCATCGAGTCTTCGTCAGACACATCGGTCTCTATAAACAGAGCAGTGCCCGGCTGGTTCTCATTGTTGATGATTTCTGCGGCAGCTCTACCCCGGTCCGGTGAGAATTCAGCAATGATTACCTTCGCTCCTAACCAGGCCAGGCTCCTTGCCGTGCCAAGTCCAACATTCCCGCCGGCGCCAGTGACAACGGCGACCTCGCCCGCCAGCATACCCTTATTAAGCCTTGTCTTGTCCATCGCCAGCGGGCCTACATCAAGCCCTTTAACCATCGTAGTCCTCCTTTAACAGCGCATGATCACAGAAGAATATTCCCGGGTAGTCCACAGGTGCCATCGCGACAGTCCATCGGCGATGGCATTCGGAGAGGTCTGGTATCCTTCTTAACGCCGGCCTTCGGTATCCACTGGTCGATGGGTAGGGTACGGACGTAGTGAAAGTCCGTCGTCATCCAGAACGGATTCCATTCCCCACCGACGACGATAAAGTTAAGGCCCTCAGCCGTCAGGGGGCGCATTCTTCTGGCGCCATCGTTCTTCCCATGCTCTGCCAGGTAAGCGGCCAACTTCAATTTAGTGTCGAAACCCTCGTTCTTGAGATTCTTCGCCGCCAGCGGATCGACGATGAAGGTGGCCCCGCCCAGTCCGAGTGATTTGATAATCTGGGCCATGCGGTCGGCATGTCCGTCGCCAAAGCCGATTACGGTCCAACCCATGAATAAGGAGACCGTGTTTTCGCTCGCCTTATAACCATGCTGGACGTGCAGCGGTTCCCAGACACTCAGTTCTTCATTCTCACCGCAGCACATGTTATTGTAATTAACACCGTTGCCGGTGGTCGCAGTAAAATTCTCGCCAATCTTGGCGCCGGCAAGGTTAATGCTCATCAATGTCCACGTTCGGCCCAGGACCGAGTTGGCATAATTAAATGGACTGAGGGCACCCGAACTGCAATTCATGCCGATCTCATTACGGATGGGCCCGTTAACGACCATCATGCTGATGAAAGAAGTCGTCGAGCTGGGCATTGACGCCTGTTTGGAAGCTGCCACGGCCAGCAGAACCGGCAGGTGTTCCGGCCGGCATCCCGCCATGACCGCATTGACGGCGACTTTCTCAACCGTATACTCGAACCGTTCCTCGTGAGTCGTGACTGCCATCCGCCCCACTACCTCTTGCGGATCGTGGTCGGTACCAGTCAGCATCTCCGCTACACGCTCCACGGTTGGCAGCACGATAGGCAGGCCATCCGTCCACGCATTCTCCAGGAAAAGCCGGTGCAGGTTGTCCTCGGTGTCCGGCGGCAGAAGCCGGTTGTGCTTCGGCCGTTTCACAATTATCGGGTTTTTCTCTTCTTCGGTGAGGGGCCGGGTCAGGGCGTCGACGATCTCCTGCATAAGGGGACGGCCGGTAATCGGGTCCTCTTTATCGATGTAGCCGTGCAGCACTTCCCGTGGTACGAACGCCACCGGATGCGGTGGATAGCAGAAGCGCAACATCATACCGTGTGCCTGGCCGTTTAGCATGATGAAGTCGGCGAATCGGGACGTGACCATCGGAGCCGTCGGTACGCCGCGGTCTTCCAGATTGCGAGCGAATTCGGCGAGACTCGCCGAACAGCCGTCTCAACCACCAACCCCAAGGACGGCAACGGCACCTTTCGCTGCTATCTCGTCCCAAAGCGCGGGATCGTTAGTGAACATGCCACCCTGCTTACGCCGCAGTTCCGTTTTTATAGAAGGCATGTTGCTGGTGAACCAGTCATGCACTTCCTGCATGAATTCCCAGGCGCCGGCGAAACCGGTCTCGACCAGATAGACGGTTTTCCCCTCAATGCTCCCGGAGCGGGGAGCCATGTAGACAGGCCGGACTTCGCCTGTCGGCTGCGTGTACGGGTCCTGGATATTGGGACCTGACTCTGGAGTCAGACTCTGCCCGAACACTCCGCTCGGTTGCCCCCTGGGGTCTAACACGTTAAGTAAGGCCTTGCTGTTTTTCATTTCTCTCCTCCTCGTTCGGGTCTAACTATTCCTGCGACATCACCGCCAATCATCGATACTGAAGAGTCCCTGGGAGGAATAGGAACGGGGCCCACCGGTAATCTGCATACAGACTTCCTCATCAGAGCCACAGACAATGATACAGTTTTCGTCCGGTCGGTCTCCAGCGACGGATATCATATAGTCATCCGGCAGTTCCTTCCACGGCTTGCCCGATTGCCGGTCTATTCCGGTCCAACCGTTGGTGTGAAGATCAACCCATGAGCGCTTGCGGTATTCGCTTAGCGGTTCAAGCCATTTCTTCCAGATGTACTCGTAGACATCAGCTTTGGACTTGAAACCGAGTTCATATAGGTGCTGGGCCATTTCGTGAACCATGATGAATGTACGCGAGCCCTCGCGTCCCCCTGCCCAGATGCCCGGCAGAATGACGTCGAGAAAATTGTGCGGTCCAGGTTTACCCTTGACACCCAAACGGCGCGCCATACCACCGTGACCGCTTTTCTGGAAAGCCCGATAACCGCCCGGTGAGAACTGGGCTGCGTCCAGTCCGCCTTCCGTGCCCATGACCATAACGACGCTTTGGTCCTTGCGAAAGCCGTGTTCTTCGTTAAGGCCGAACCAACCGGGCGGTAAGCCGTCTATATCCTCGGCAATACACATCCCGCCGCGGTTCATCGGACTGCCCAAGCTACTCATCCGGTTGATACCGGGCACAGCCCCGCCAAGATTGACAGCCATCAACTGGTAAGCGCGACCGATGGTCGAATTAGCCGGGTTACCGGGTCCAAACATCCGGCTCACTCATAATACTTATCCAGATTTCCTTACCATCGATAGTGTCGAGACGCGGTGCCAGCGGATAGGTCTTCACTGGTACCTGCATACCAACAGGGTTAAGACACTTGTAAACTCGATCGTTTGCCATCTCCTCTCCTTTTGTGGCGGTCATAATCGAATACAAGCTATCGGCGCATATTAGTTTCCTCTCGAAATACACTGGAAAAAGATGCCTCATGTTAACATCGCGTCAGGATCGGGTCAAATGAAAATCAACTACCTCGCCACGGGTTGGCACAGCCAGTCATAATGATCATGGAATTACAGAGACGAAAACCGTAGAATACATCACACTAGTACAATGGCTTAAAATGTACCAATTTGAGTTGGAGGAGCAATAAAACCCGTTTACTTTTTTTTGAACACTCTACCTGAGTACTACATTTAGCTAAGAAACAGACGCACTCTCAGATTTTGTCGTATATAAATCCCGGCATTATTTTGTACAACCAGGCAATAATCGTCCATCTCTTTGTGATATATGCCGACCTCTTTTTACGTTGGATTGCCCGATAGATTTGTGTAGCCGCCTTATACGGTGTTGCGACCCAAATAAGACCTTCTCCTTTGGCCATGGCAGTATCAACCAGACCCGGCTGAATATCAGTTATCGTTATGGGGAGTTTTTCCTTTGCTATTTTCTTTCGCAATCCTTCCAAATAATTAGATACGTAAGCTTTGGAAGCATTGTAAGAAGGGCAGACATTACTCCCTCTGATGCCTGCAACGGAAGATATTCCCACCAGGTGTCCTGATTTCTTTTGCATGAAATATCGAACGGCAACTCCGGCTATTGCTGTAAAACCAGAGACATTAGTATCTATGGTATCTTTTTCTTGTGACCAACTCAGTGAATGATTAAGATATCCGGTTCCCGCAGAGATTATAATAACCTCAATGTCACCCATGTCCTTAATTAACTTTTCAAGGAATTGCATCGCTGTATCGGGATGACTAATATCAATCGTGGCCACGTGGGTTTTTGTTGGCATTTCGGAAGCTAGTTCATTCAATAACTCGGTTCGACGTGCCGCGATACCAACTTCGTAATCATTTGAAGCAAATATTTTAGCAAGTTCTTTACCAATACCTGATGAAGCTCCGATAATGATGATTTTTTTCATATATATTATTGGTAACCTCCGGCATATCAACCTCTTCATGGTGAATCATGAAACAGGTAATTCAGACTTATAACACTAACGGCACGGACTGAAGATGCCTCTAGTTTTATTTCCTCATCACGATACCAAGCCTGATAACACTTAATCCCAATTAGGTATGTTAATTTTTATATATATTCTAGCCTGAGATCAATGTTTATCAATACCTAATAGGCAACTAATTAAGTGCTGTTTTCATCAGGATAAGCGAAGAAAAATACTTGTTAGGGACGAGTAAACCAACTTTCTGAAACTTAAATATACCGTAAAACGGCTCATGTTTATAATGATGGCAGGATTGAGCTGGAATTCAGAGAGTGATCATATTGCTAATGGAGACGATTTAACAATTTAAAAGAGGTCACAAAATATCTAATATGGACTGTTGTGCAGGTTGAAGGTAGTTGCACACGCCGGGGATCGAGTATTGTTGTCTGCTGTAATTGCCGGTCCCGCCACAAGCGCAATGCTGACCTTTTCCCGGACTTCTGCAGCGATCTGTCCTTCCTTGACACCCAATTGGACTTCAGATACTGTAAACTACGGTTAACTTTAGCTGCCGAGGAGGAAACAGTGCGCGTTGGGTTGTTGTCAGACAGTCACGTCCCGGATGTTGTGAATGAGCTCCCCATGCCAGAACTGAGGAGGGCGTTCGAAGGTGTCGAACTGATTTTACACGCCGGTGATATTTACTTCACGAGAGTACTCGATGATCTTGCTACGATCGCACCTGTACTGGCGGCTCTGGGCGATGACGATTCAGTGACTACGATGGATCTGGACCACCGCATTCAATCGAAGCACATCCTGACACTAGAGGGACATAAGCTATGGCTGGTCCATCAGCGGCCTTACGGCCTCGGTCAGCCGACCTTCTCGCCCGCTGTGAAGGCGGAGGAATTGCCGAATATCGTTGTCTTTGGCCACGAGCACCGGACAGCTGTCGAGCGGTCGCACGGCATTCTTTTCGTGAACCCGGGCAGCCCAACATTTCTTAACTATCAGCAGGGCCTGGGTACGGTGGGTATTCTCGACGTTGATAATGGCCAGATGGACGTGAAAATCGTCCATCTCTAGGCTGTCCATGAAGCCATTCCTGCTCCGGCTTAAACTCACAGCAATACCCGGCTGCTCCGGTCTCCCCGGATAGAGCTTGAACCTGGTCGGTCGTCAGCCTAGAACAGGGTAAGTCAATAGGGTGTCTTGTGCGGCACCAATCCGCCTAAAAATATGCTGATAGAAATCTATCTCAAGGCGGGTATTAGTTATTTATTTCTAAATAACCTAAGTTGAATAATAGTGTTACTTAACCAATTTTTATGGTAATTTATTCAACTAGGCTATAATATCGCTTTAGGAAAGCAGGATCATGAAAAGGTTGTTAGGTATCTTTGGGTTTATCGTCATTTTCTCATTGTGTTCTTGTAATATTACAAAAACTACAACTGTAACCCCTTGGTGGAGTTATAAGTGAGAGCACAAAACAATAAAAAAATTGCTATTCGACTCGAAACCGAAAATCTCATACTAAGACCCATAGAAATATCTGACGGCAAATTTATCTTTCAACAATTCAGCGACGCAGACGTATGTCAATATCTAGTTGACGAAGAACCTTTTACCAGGATTGAAGAAGCCAACAAGCTAATCGAGTTTTATACGCTTCCAGAACCGCGAGGACAATATCGATGGATTATCACCCGCAAATCAGATGGAGACTCTATTGGTACCTGTGGATACCATCAGTGGATTGTCCAGCATCATTCCTGTGAGATTGGATATGATTTATGTCCGCCATGCTGGGGAAAAGGCTACATGACAGAGGCATTGACCAGCTTGATTTCTTGGGGGTTCAATGATATGAATCTAAATAGGATACAGGCATTTATAGACGTACGAAATACAAGGTCTGTGAATTTAGCCTCAAGATTAGGCTTCAAGAACGAGGGTATCGTTAGAGACAAACACCTATTCCGGGGAAAGTATTATGACCATTATTGTTTTTCTTTACTGAAAAGAGAATGGCCAATATCAAGTTAATTTATCCCTTTCTGAGATTACTGAAAAGGTGAGGCTGGAAAGTCTGCAAATTAATGATTAGACCACTGTTATCTTTGCTTAAGAAATATCTAAAAACTTGGAACAACTGACTGAAAACTAATAACAAACTGTACAATGTTCCCTTTATGGTTGACGCTGCCGATCACATGATGATTGCCGCAAGGCAGAAGTAACCAATGCACCATTATCAAATCTGGACAATCGGTTCACAAGATGGATAGCACGGTTTCGGAGGAGTTTGATTGAACAACAACCAGATCCTGGAAACAGCGTTGAACCAGTCAGCTCTGGAGGCTAACTGCAGACCGGATGATTTCCTGTTAAAGGAAAACAAGGTCGTTTTCTCCGCATCCAACCCAAAAGCGAGGATATACCTCACACTTCCCCTCTACTGTAACTTGATTTCCTACGGAAATAACATCGTCGCCTCCGTAAATGGGGAAATTGCAGAAACCGTCAAAGAATATATCGGCAGGTACCACATCGAACACTGCTTTGAGACACCAAATATGCATGTACTGAATGATGTACTTGAGAAAAAAGGTAAGAGAGTCAGCAATATGGCTGAGTATTTCCTGCCGGACACGACCATGCTGAAAGAACATGATTGCGCCTGTAAAATCAGAGTTTTATCACCGCAGGATTTTGCCGGCTTTTATAGACCGGAATGGAGCAATGCCCTGGAACAGAAACGGAAAGAACATGATATCCTCGCAGTGGGTGCTTACGACGGAAACAGACTGACAGGATTAGCCGGGTGTTCGGCTGATTGTGAAACGATGTGGCAGATAGGCATCGACGTTCTTCCTTCATACAGGAGACAGGGAATAGCGTCGGCTTTGACAAGCCGTCTGGCTCTGGAGATCATCGACCGGGGTAAGGTTCCCTTTTACTGCACGGCATGGTCCAACCTTGGTTCGGTGAGGAATGCCATAAAGAGCGGGTTCAGACCGGCATGGGTAGAGATGACGGCGAAGACCATCGAAGAAATCGATAAAGCCAACTCCCGATATACAGGTCAACCCTCCACAAATTGAACCGGTTTATCAGCGATATCCTGAAATACTTCGTGCGTCCTAAACATTTCGTGCGTTGATTTATCCTTTGTCAATGACCTGGTCAAGGACAGGGATACCTCGGAACAAACAAACTTATTATTATTTGTCGCTTTTGAAGGAGTCCAGGTAATTTCCACATTGACTTAAATCGAGGTGAAGTTTAATAATTGCCCATGCATAGTTGGAAAGACAAATTAAACGGAGACCCGGTTTCATGGCTGTTGGAGAATGACCGGAGCCAACCGGCTATCCGTTATTATACTTTGATTGATATCCTCGGCCGAGACAAGAGTGATAGTGAAGTCA
>JAEAME010001619.1_pt1 | contig 15015 bp, 8 predicted proteins | sample 8958731 | NCBI WGS metagenome assembly JAEAME01 (sample SAMN16933194, study PRJNA681113) | bioreactor sludge metagenome | isolation source: anerobic bioreactor sludge (Control) | place: India:Bengaluru | collected 2018-10-24 | reverse complement strand
AAAAATGAATACTGGTGGCGGGGAAGGCGGAAGAATCGAAGAATATGATTGGGATGGAAATCTGGTCTGGGAATTGGATTTTTCTACCGAAACGTATATGCAGCATCACGATATTCGCCCCCTGCCCAATGGAAATATCATCATGCTGGTGGTTGAGAAAAAAACTTATGCGGAAGTGATCGCGGCTGGTTTTAATCCCGCCAAACTTCAGCCCGAAATTCAACAAAAAAACATGATGGTTCCCGACTATGTTGCTGAAATAAAACCAACAAAACCATCCGGTGGCACCGTCGTATGGGAATGGCATGTGTGGGATCATCTGATTCAGGATTATGATGCATCCAAAAACAATTATGGTGTGGTGAAAAATCATCCCGAGTTAATTGATGCGGCTGGTGATCAGAAAAATATTCCTGCTTTCTGGAATCACATGAATTCAATCGATTACAATCCGGCGCTGGATCAGATCGCGCTAAGTATCAGAGGCAACAGCGAAGTCTGGATTATCGATCACAGTACCACCACCGCCGAGGCAAAAGGGCATACCGGTGGGAAATATGGAAAAGGGGGCGATTTGCTTTATCGTTACGGAAATCCTATGGCCTACAGAATGGGAACATCCGCTGATCAGAAATTTTATCAACAGCATGATGCCGAATGGGTCAGGCCCGATTGTCCCGGTGCCGGAAATATTACGGTATTTAATAACGGATTAGGCCGCAACTATTCCACAATTGATGAAATTACTCCCCCGATCGATGCGAATGGAAATTATTTACGAACGTCAGGTGTCGCATTTGGCCCAACCAGTTTTTACTGGAGCTATCAAGCAACGCCACCAACTGCGCTCTATGCCGAGGCAATTTCAGGGGCTCAGCGCCTTCCAAATGGAAATACAATTATTTGTGATGGCACCCATGGAACATTTACCGAGGTTACCAAAGCTGGTGAGATGGTTTTGAAATATATTTGTCCCGCGGTTAAAACAGGGCCATTATATTTCGGAGATGCTATCCCGGACGACCCGGCCCGGGCCGGAGAAAAAATGAATGCGGTTTTTCGTGTGTATAAATATCTACCAACCTATGCGGCATTCGATAGTAAAGATTTAACTCCCGTAGATTATGTTGAAAAATATCCGACTGCTGTCGAAGATGAATCTACTCCTTCGCCGTCTTCCTATGAGCTGTCACAGAATTATCCCAATCCTTTTAACCCGGAAACGGTTATTGGCTATCAGCTACCTGTCTCAGGGCATGTCTCATTGAAAATTTATGATATATCAGGAAATGAAGTTGTTAATTTAGTGGATGAAATTCAGGAAGCAGGTTACCACAATTCTCGATTCTCGATTATGAATCGGCAATTGACATCCGGGGTATATTTCTATACCCTCCGCATAAATGGCTGGCAACAGACAAAAAAGATGTTACTGATCAAATAATAAAAATCTGAATAGAATTATTCATTGGAGTTATAAAATGCGATCAAAAATTCTACACACAATTTTTATCATAATAATTTTAATATCCCCCCTCTATTCTCAAAATGATCAAAATCAAATTAGAAAAGGTGCTACAGAGGGATTGACCGGCACAACAGAAGTACGTTACTGGGATGCCTCAAAGGCGTATAATGGTTACACCTTATTCGCCGCAAAAGGGAAAAGTTATTTGATTGATATGGAAGGTTATGTCGTTCATCAATGGAATATCGGAACGAATCCCCGTTTGCTTGATAATGGAAATTTATTGGATGCGACAAAATCGGATCCCAGCGGCTTCGGCGGATTCAGAGAGCTTGATTGGAGCGGAAATACGGTTTGGGAATATACTGAAAAGCGAACAACATATTTCCCACACCATGACTGGACCAGGATTTTCAATAAGAAATTGAATGCTTACACGACGTTATATATTGCCAACAAAACTGTCACAAAAGAACAAGCGATTGCTGCTGGGGCTAATCCAGCCAGTAGTACTTATAATGACGTTCAAATGGATGCAATCGTTGAAGTGGACATGAGCGGCAACATTGTCTGGGAATGGTGGTTTTTTAACCATGTAATTCAGGATTTCGATTCAACCAAATTAAATTATGCGGGGTCAGGAAAAACCATCGCAGATTATCCAGGAAAAATCAATATCAATATGCCCGGTAAACCTCTGAAAAAAGATTGGCTGCATTGCAATTCGATCGACTATAATGACAGCCTGGGTCATATCGTCATTAACAGCGTTCATGGTGAGTTTTACATTATCGATCACGACAATACGTTTATAGCTGGTGATCCCACAGGTAGCATTGCACTGGCGGCGACAACTGCAGGAGATTTTCTCTACCGCTTCGGCGACCCCGCCAGATACGATCAGGGCGATCCACCATCCATTCTCGAAGACTGGACCGCTTCCACAACAGGCAATAAACAAATCGGCGGAAGCCATGATGTTCACTGGATAAAACCCGGCTTGCCCGGCGCAGGAAATATCCAGATTTTCAACAATGGAGAATATCTTTTCGAGAGAGTTTCACAATCCTATATTTTTGAAGTGAATCCCTATTACAATTCCAAGAAAGTGGACACTGGCGCTTATGTGAATCCACCTGATGCGGGATATTATACCTGGATTTATCCGAACAAAGACGCCATGAAGCAGAATAAATTGATTTCAAATCAGGTGGTGTGGATTTATTGCTCTAAAAATGATCAGAACTTTTTCAGCACCATCGGCGGCAGCGAACAGCAGCTCCCCAATGGCAATACATTCATCTGTTCCGATTCCCAAGGCCATCTATTCGAGGTAACGTATGGTGATGCGACGAATCAACCTCAGCTTGTGTGGGAATATATCAACCCAGTTACTGAAGACGGCGTAAAGGAGGTCATCACGGATCAATATCCGATGTACAATTCTGTTTTCAGAGCTTATCGTTATACTTCTGATCACCCAGCTCTGTCAGGCCGAGATTTGACACCACAAGGCACGATTACAGGCAGGACGCCCGACTATTTGACGCCTGATGATGTAAGCTCAGCAATTGAGGGTTCGAGTAGCCCTGCTAAATTTTTATTGAAACAAAATCAGCCTAATCCGTTCAATCCCCAGACAGTTATTGCATATCAATTGGAGACCGCTGGTGAAGTCCAGATGAAAATTTACAATCTGATGGGACAGGAAGTCAGAACGCTAGTGCAAGAATTTCAAACGTCAGGGAATTATCAGCTCACGTGGGATGGCAGCGATAATTTGGGGCGACAGGTCAGCTCGGGAATCTACCTTTATCGGCTGCAAATGGGGAACAGAATCGAAACCAGGAAGATGACGGTGATGCGATAGGATTAGGTGAAAGTATGAATTTTATTTTTAACCAGACAGCTAATATCTTTATTCTTGTAGCGATGCTGACAAATGCCGTCGCCCAGGAATCAGGAAACGAACGTCGAACCATGTTGAATCTTCCCGATACAGGTCAGACTGGAAATTATGCTTCTGCTTTTGGTGAAGATTCCGACTATACAATTTATCCTCCTACATTCACCGATAATGGAGATGGTACTGTAATGGATAACGTCACAGGACTGATGTGGCAGAAAAGCGATGGCGGAGAAATGACCTGGGAAAATGCCTGCAAATACTGCGATAGCCTTCACCTGGGTGGATTCGATGACTGGCGGTTACCAACCAGTCACGAATTATTCAGCATGGTGGATCATGGCAGACTCAATCCCGCAATGAACACCAATTATTTCAACACCACTCTGGCAGAATATTGGTGGACCGATACAGGTCGAGCCGATGATTTTGCTCGTATTTGGGTTGTGAATGCAGGCGGCGGAATTGGCGCTCATCCTAAAAATGAAACAATTAGCGCTGGCGGCAGCAAGCGATTCCACGTGCGCTGTGTGCGATCCGTCTTCGCTGATTCAGTTGACCATTTTACTAACAATGGCGACGACACGATAACTGATAATTTCACAGGCTTAACATGGTATATTGGCGAGAGCATCTCGCCAATGACGTGGGAACAAGCCCTACACTATTGTGAAACAAAATCGGCAGCAGGCTTTGACGATTGGCGCTTGCCCAACATCAAAGAGCTGCGCTCCATCAATGCCGATGATTCGGTCAAGCCGTCGGTGGATAAAAAATATTTTCCCAATATCACAGCATCACGCTATTGGTCAGCGACTACGGAAATCAATAATCCGAGCCGAGCCTGGTTTGTCGATTTCAATTACGGGCTGGTCAGCTATGAAACAAAATCAAATCCATGTTATGTCTGTTGCGTACGAGGCGGCAACAATGAGTCAACGAAAGTCAACAAAGTATTGGATTTTTCCAGGCAACCAGAAGCATTTGCCATCAAACCAAATTATCCCAATCCATTTAATCCAGGCACAACAATTATGTTCGAACTAAACCGAGGAGCACAAGTGCTAATCAGGATATTTAATCAACGAGGCCAATTCATCACAGAGCTGTTAAATGGTGAACAGGAGATTGGCAATCACTCGGTTTATTGGAATGCCGAAGGATTGCCTTCGGGTCTATATTTCATTCAATTTAAAACAGGTCAAATGGAGAAAGTTCAAAAGGCTATTCTTCTAAAATGATATGAATGACAACGATTCATGAAGGAATTTTATGAAAAAAAATGGTTTGAAAATTAATTTGATTCTTTTACTGTTAGTCGTGACGATGGTGAACAAAAGCTTTTCCGTTCCGAACGATGTCCGATTTATTGCTACTGAATTACTGGGTCGCCCGACCGACAGGTCCGTGACTATGAATGCAGTTGCTGACGTTGATTTGGAGGTCTTTTTAGAATATGGGATCGAATCATCAGGCTATGCCAATCAAACAGACACAACAGTATTTCCTATGGGCACTCCGATCGAAATGATCATTGCTGAACTCCAACCAAATACCCGCTATTTCTATCGGATGCGGTACCGTCAGCCTGGTGTATCTGATTTCAGTGCTGGAGTTGAACATACTTTCTACACGCAAAGATCACGAGGCAGTACTTTCAAATTTGCCATTCAGGCCGATTCGCATCTCTACGACAAAAAATGCTATCCTGAACTCTACCAGATAGCGTTACAAAATATTCTGGCTGACGCCCCAGATTTTATGCTCGATCTGGGTGACACTTTTGGGAATGACCATGACACGACCATGAATCGGCAGGAGATATTTCGGCTCTATCTGGATCAGCGCTATTTTTTCGATGCAGCCTGTCACTCCATTCCGTTATTTTTATGCCTGGGAAATCATGAGCTGGAATATAGCTACTATATGAACGGCACCGCCGAAAACATTGCCATCTATGCCACTCAGGCTCGACAATTTTATTATCTCAATCCGTTTCCCGATGATTTTTATTCAGGCAATACAACGGTCGAAAATTTTGTCGGATTGCCCGAGAATTATTATGCCTGGGAATGGGGCGATGCCCTGTTCGTCGTGCTCGATGCCTATCGCTATTTAACCGCCAGCCAGAAGCCCAGAGAGTGGGATTGGACGTTGGGAGAGCAACAGTATCAATGGTTCAAACAGACGCTCGAAAGCAGCCAGGCGAAATTCAAATTTGTCTTTATCCATCATGTGCTGGGACAAACTCGAGGTGGCGTGATCTGGGCGGATAAATTTGAATGGGGCGGCTATAACCAGAACGGCACCTGGGAATTTGATACCGAACGTCCTGGCTGGGGCAAACCAATTCACCAACTCATGGTCGATAACGGCGTGACCATCTTCTTCCAGGGTCATGATCATCTCTTTGTCAAAGAGGAGTTCGACGGCATCGTTTATCAGGAATGTCCCATGCCCTCCGATGCGACCTACAATGTTGGCGCTGAAAACGAGGATGATTATCCATCAGGAATCATATTTAAAAATTCAGGGCATGTTCGAGTCACGGTGTCTGATCAAGAAGTGACGGTCGATTATATCAGAGCCTATCTTCCCCAGGATGAGACGCCACAGCACTCCAATGGCGAAGTGGCATACTCCTACACCATCAAAGCGACTGATATTTCGCTACCTCCAAAAAATGAGCTACCGAACGAATTCAAGCTGAATCAAAATTACCCCAATCCGTTCAACCCAGTTACAGTGATCAGTTATCAGTTAGCAGTCGATAGTGAAGTGAAAGTGCTCGTTTATAATTTGATGGGCAAAGAGGTCAAAACCCTGGTTGATGATTTTAAAACGGCTGGGAGTCATCAAATTGCCTGGGATGGAACAAATAATCGGGGCGAAAAAGTCAGCTCAGGTGTTTATTTCTATGAATTGAAATCCGATGACTATCGAGAATTAAGAAAGGCGCTATTGATACGATGAACAAATTATTTTTATTATTCGGATTAGGCTTAATACACTTTTTCACCAGCTTGACAGCTTCAGAGCCGTCCAAATTTTCTCTTCTCAAAAACGCCGACAGTGATTCTGTTTTTATTGCCACAGAGTTGTTGGGTCGTCCGACTGACCAATCGGTTACCATCAATGCACTTGCCAATTATGATCTTGAAATCTATTTTGAGTATGGCACAGAGCCATCGAGCTACATCAATCAAACTGACGTCAAGTTATTCCCTGGCGGAGAACCCATCGAAGTGGTTATCGACCAGCTTGCTCCGAACACCCGATATTATTATCGGATGCGCTTTCGTCAGCCTGGCGCTGCTGAATTCAAGGCAGGCGAAGAGCATACCTTTCACACACAGCGACCACGAGGCAGCGCATTCACCTTTGCTGTGGAAGCAGATCCCCACCTCGACGAACAATCCAATCCAGCAATTTACCAACGGACACTGCAGAATATTCTGGCGGACAAACCCGATTTTCTGATCGATCTGGGCGATAATTTTATGTCGGATAAAATCCCTGAAATCAATCCTGGCACTGTCATGAATTATCAAACGGTCGTGAATCGGCATCTCTTGCTTCGTGGCTATTATGATTCGATTTGTCATTCAGTGCCACTATTTTTAGTCATTGGCAACCACGAAGGCGAATTGGGCTGGGAGTTAAATGGCACAGCAGAAAACGTGGCGGTGTGGGCGACTATTGCCCGAAAATTGTATTACACCAATCCGTCACCAGATCATTTTTACACGGGCAGCACGGCTATGGAAAATTTTGTCGGGCTGCGTGAAAATTATTATGACTTCGAGTGGGGCGATGCGCTATGCGTCGTGCTCGATCCGTATTGGTACACCACCGCCAAGCCAGGAAAAAGCAGCGACAACTGGGATTGGACACTTGGCGAGCAGCAGTACCGATGGTTCCGCCAGACGCTGGAAAACAGCCATGCCACTTTCAAGTTCGTTTTCTGCCATCACTTGGTTGGCGGCAAAGATCCCGAGGGACGTGGCGGCAGCGAGTATGCCAGCTATTATGAACATGGCGGCTTGAATGAAGACGGCAGTTGGGGCTTCGATGAAAAACGTCCTTGGTGGGGCAAGCCGATTCATCAGCTTATGGTTGAAAACAAAGTCACCATTTTCTTCCACGGTCATGATCATTTCTTTGCCAAACAAGATCTGGATGGCGTTGTTTACCAGTTGGTTCCGCAGCCCAGCCATCCGAATTATGAAAAAGCGGGGCAGGCGAGCAAATATGGCTATATCACGGGTAGTATTTTGCCGAGTTCAGGTCATCTTCGAGTGGCGGTTTCTAATTCGACGGTCACGATTGATTACGTTCGAGCCTATCTGCCAGCGAATGAGAATCCAGCAGCGGGGCGGAGCAACGGTAAGGTTGATTATTCCTATACAATTCATGCCCACAATACTTCAGCGCCATCCAGTGATCCACCACAAAATTTACCACAAGGATTTCAGCTTGATCAAAATTATCCCAATCCGTTCAATCCCAAGACCCAGATTAAATTTTCTCTGCCAGAAATAGCACACATTTCTTTGATAATCTACAATATCGCCGGGCAAAGGATAAAAACGCTGGTGGCTAAAAATCTATCGGCTGGTTATCATACTTTTTGTTGGGATGGAACCGATGAATCAGGAATGAACGCGAGCAGCGGAACATATTTCTATCAATTGAAAACCGAGAGATTTCAGGCGACGAGGAAGATGATTTTGTTGCGCTGAAATTGTAGGGCAAGAGGGCATCTTGCCCTACTTCCTTAGCGACTCCACCAACTCAAAATCAATAATCCGCTCGTCTAAATTTACAAGCACTACCATCACCACGACTGGATCGCCCAATTGATAGACCTGGCCGTGATATTGACCAATCAAGCGATATTTGGTTTCCTCATAGATGTAGTAATCATCCCTCAGATTGGTAATATGAATCATCCCTTCGATCAGAAAATCAGTGATCTCCACAAAAATGCCGAACGAAGTCACGCCAGAGATGATGCCGTGAAACGTCTCGCCGATTTTGTCCTGCATGAATTCCAATTGCTTCACTTTCACCGAGGCCCGTTCAGCTTCCATGGCTTTGATTTCCTGCTCAGTGGCATGGGTGCAAATCTTTTCCAGCTCCAGTTTCTTTATCTGTTGCGCTTTGGGATCAGCCAGATATTGTCTCAATAAACGATGCGCCATCAGATCCGGATAGCGCCGGATCGGCGAAGTGAAATGGCAGTAGTGCTGCAGCGCCAGCCCAAAATGCCCCTCGTTTTTGCAGCTATATCGGGCTTTCATCATGGTTCGGATCAGGACCTGATCCACCAGTACTTGAATTTCAGTCCCTTTTATTTTATTTTGCAGATTTTGAAAGAGCTTCGGCGTCACTTTTTTCTTCGGCGAAAAATCGATGCCCAATGCCTGGGCAAATTTGGAAAAGTCCTTCAATTTTTCGGCGCTGGGTCGTTCATGAATTCGATACGGGAACGGCAATATCTCCCCGGTCTTCTCTTTCAGATGCCTGGCGATATGTCCAGCAACTATTGAATTCGCCAGCACCATGAATTCTTCAATCAGGCGGTGGCTATCGGTCTGAACCAATTTTTCAATCGCAACTGGTTTGCCCGCTTCATTCAATTTGAATCTGACCTCCTGGCTGGCAAAATCCAGGCTGCCTCTCCCCTGCCGTTTTTCGATCAGCTTCTTACTGAGGTCGAACATTTTATTTATCGTCTCAGCAAATTTTTTGTCCTTCTTCTTACCGTCAATGATTTGCTGAACTTCTTCATAAGTGAAACGTCGATCGCTGTGGATGACGCTTTCTCTAATTTCATACTTAACGAGATCGCCCGACTGGGTCAGCTCCATCAAAACACTGAACGCCAGTTTATCCTGATCTGGTTTAAGACAACAGATTTCATTGGAAACACGCTCCGGCAACATCGGTATCACCCGATCCACCAGATACACCGAAGTGCCTCGATCCTGACTCTCTTGATCGAGCTGACTACCAGCCCTTACACAAAAACTGACATCGGCAATATGAATGCCTAAAAGACAGTTGCCATTCTCCAACGTTTTCAATGAAACCGCATCGTCGAAATCTTTGGCGTCCACAGGATCGATGGTGAAAGTCAATTCCTTTCGCCAATCGAGACGGCGCTGAATTTCAGCTTCAGGAATTCTATCAGAGATTTTTTCGGATTCGGCAATGGCCTTTTCAGAAAATCTGCCCGCCAGATCGAACGAGCGGGCAACGGAAACAATATCCACCCCAGGCTGGCCAGCATCACCCAGAATCTCAACCACCTTACCAATAGGATTCCGATGGACATCGTCCCACTCCAGCAAATTGACCACTACCTTTTGCCCTTCTTTGGCATCCATCGTATGCTCTGGCGCAATGTAAAAATCTCGCTGAATCTTCAGATCATCAGGCACCACCGTACTCCAATATTTGCCCTGCTGAAAAGTGCCCACGATATTCTTCCGTGCCCGCTTGATAATCTCGACCACCTCGCCCTCCTGGCTTCGACCTTCGCTGGGCCGGGCATAAAGTAACACCTTTACCGTATCGCCGTGCAGCGCCGTGCCCATCTTGCCCTGGCTGATAAAAATATCGGTCTCGCCGTCATCGGTAATCAGAAAACCGTAGCCCTGGGTCTTGACATGCAGCTTGCCAACGACTTCGATGAGCTTCCTGCCGGCGCCAATTCGGCCGCGCTTATGTTTTAGAATTTTGCTTTCAGCGATTAAATCTTTCAGCTCCTTTTTGAAAGCCGGGTATTTCTGACTCGAAATCTTCAGCATCTTTGCCAGTTGTTTCGGTTTGAAGGTCTGGTCCGGATCTTTCTGGAGAATTTCAAGAATTTTGGATTTATTCATTCTGTATTCCTGTTTCATAATTCATCATTAGATATGTGCTACTAGGTATTGGGTATTAAATATTCAACACCGAAATATCCTTGCAAAGTTGTAGAATCTTGGCAAGGATTTATAATTGGTTATTTCACTACGATCTCCAGCTTTAGTTCATAACTCAACGATTGACCTGGTTCTATGGTAACCAATGTTCCCCGCTCCCGTTCTTTGGCGCGACCTCCCACGTAACAATTGGCTGGCTCGATGCCCAATACATGAACTCCAGACCCGGGCATTTTCCATTGCACCAATCGAGGTAAATTCTTGGTCGCCCACGATAAACTCACTGACAAATCACAGCTTTTGCCATCTGTTAGAGGAAATTTTGGATTTTGAATTACTGCAGTTGCCCAGCCCTTGTGATTGGAGTCTTCCATAAAACCTTCATGGTAATAAACTCGTTCTCGGTAGCCAGTGGCAGGCGCTTGCCATTCCTCAAACCCTTGCAGCGGCGTTTCCGCTTCCCGCGGAACAACTCTCCGAGACGGAAATGAAACCTTTGTCTCTTCCGACATCAAGGGAAAACCAAAATTGAAATGATAAAGTAGCATCAGCGGCGACGGCTCAAAACCGAGGTTCTCCACTTTATCGTGAATTGAAATAAAATTCTCTCCCAACCGACTTCGAATCTCACGGGTCAAGCGAAGATACTCTCCGAAAATTTTGGTCTCTTCGATGACGCCGCTGATCACTATATCATATTCATCATCAATCCAGCTTCCAGTTGCCGCAACTTGCCGAGCCGGGGTGTGATGAATTCGGCCATGTAATCCCAGCGATTCGCCTTGATCCTCGCTGGGAGAACCCACCTGTCTCAAGCCGCACGTCATCAATAATCCGCCAACCGCAGTTCGTAGCCATTCCAGACCCTTCGGATCATAATAGGCTGGATGGACATCGCCATTAGGTGACTGCCAGCTAATCGGGACGCCTCCAAATTCGGTCAGTGAAATATCGAGACATCGCATCGAGGATACGTAATATGCCAGTCCGGACCCGGTTCGGACCTGAATTAATTCCACACCTGTTTCCTGACCTTCAGTCAATTGAAATCGCCTAACTCCACCGATCTGTTCCAGCCGGCCAACTCTCGCTTCCAGTTCCCGCCGTGTCCAGTTTTTGCCATATAATTTCATAAGATCCGTTCTCCATGTTTCAAAAAATGCTGTAAAAATTTTCAATGCTAAAATTTACAAAAGGATGAATTATATTTGTTTATTAATTTTACTCAGTCTCAATCCTCAGAATTTGAAGTGCGTTGCTGCTTCAAAGCAAAACGAATGCAGTTAGCTTACTCTAAAATCAACTTTTGATAATAAAATAATCCCACATCAATTTTAATGCTACTGACTTGGACTAAATTAAAAGAAATTTTCAGACAAATGCAAGAAGTTATTTTTTTGAAAGATGAAAAATTGCCGGCATTTTTGGAGTGAAAAGTGAAACGGCAGACATGAAATGACAAATGTGAGACGTGAGAAGGCAAACAAAAGACAGCAAATGTGAAATGGCAAAACTGAAACAATGGAATTGATACGTTTATGTCTCACGTTTCACATCTCACATTTCACGAATTTATTCCCGAATCATGATCAACAACATCTTGAATTTTTTATGAGCGGAAACCGCGTGGGGAATATTGGCCGGCATGAGAACGGTCTCACCGGCTTTAGCAGAAACCATTTTCCCACCGATCATCATTTCCGCTTCTCCATCCAGAATCTGAACGATCGCATCAAACGGTGCCGAATGTTCGCTCAAGCCCTGTCCCGCATCGAATGCGAATAATGTGAGTGTACCAGTTTTCGTCTTCACAATTTCCCGACTGACGATGGCATTGGCTGAATAGTCAATTAATTTTTCCAGCCGAACGGCTTCGGCCAGGGGTAATTTTGCAGAAGTGTTTTTCTCCATTTTTGACCTCACGTTTTGATCTATTAAATAGCAGAAAAAATCAAAGCCTCTTTTATGTATTTTATAGGAATTGCCTTTTACGATTAATGATGAAGAAAGATAGCAAGCTTTTGTCTAAAAAAGATTGACTAAAGTCAAGGGAGGGGCGAAAAGAAAATTATTTGGTAGAAGGGCTGGTCTCGACCTTAAAGGCAGAGACCAGCTTCGTAACTAAAACTCTATTTTATTTTTAGAGAAGCTAATGTTTTATCAAATGCTGGCAGATACATACTTCTCATTGGAGCATAATAATTGCTGATGATGCGATAGATTTTGTCATTTTTAACCAGGAAATAGACACGGCTTTGAATATCTTTTGCTGGTGAGTAATTAATATAAGTCGTTTGAATCCCGTCAATCGTCGCAGTCCCACGAGAAGTCTCTTTATATTTACCGGCATTTTGCTCCACAACTTTTTCAGCAGTTAAGCCTTTGGCTGGAATAATGTCCAGATAAATATTGCTATCCTGCCGATAACCTTTGACATTCATCGAGAATTCTGCCGGTGGTTTTGGTTTGGGAAACGTGGCATCAAAATTATTGGGAAAGGAAACGCTCAATTTGTCGTTTTCAAATTTCTCAAACTCAGCAGCAGGAATCGATGGATCTGTATCAGCCAAAAAAACTTTCGGTTGCGGAAGCTGCAATGTTGCTACTGCCGTATCGTAAACCATGGTGTATGGCGCAAACAGCTTATTGAATGCCTCATATTTAACGCTGTAAAGATTGGAATCATTTATCGCTATAACCTGAATGACTTCGAGCCGATTTTGATTGTCAACATAACCGCCATAATGAATCTGAGTTGCGGGTAAATCGGCCAAAGTCTTGGCCTCAGTCGCGCTGACATCGAAGCCCGAGTTTGTCAAATCAGTCTTCAAGTCAGCGACGTATTGATCCAATGTTTTTAAGGTATCCATTTTTTGAGTGGAAACGAGGAGCCTGATCCCATCTTTCCCTTTGATCGTATAATCATAAAACCGATTCATGACCTCGGGTGAAGAAAAGACAGCGAATCTACCCCCTTCGGGGACAATAGTCCAGCCCTGAGGATGCTTAAAACCCATGTCATAATACGGATCCAGGTAACGATCCCAACCGGTAATTTGTATGGCTTCCTGCTTCTTGCCGCATACTGATAAAACTAAAATCGAAAGAAGAAGTAGAAGGGAAAGTTTAATTTTCATCATTAAAATCCTTTCAAATAAACTTTTGTCGTATTTAGTAACAGATCGTCTTTAATTGGTTTGCATAAAGCTAAATTACATTCTGTCATTAATACAATTCAAGCATGTCCAGGCCTTTTTTGGCGTCTTTGTTATTCGGATCTATCTTTAGCACTCTTTGATACTCTCTCTTGGCTTCATCTTTTTTATTTAGCGCATGAAGCGTCTGTGCTAACCACAAATGCATTTCCGAGTCATTGGGTTTGAGAGCAACAATCTTCGACAGAACCGCTTCAGCCTGTGGATACTTTTTATTTGACAAATGCACAACCGCCATGTAGCGATAGGCGCTGAACAGCTCGTTTTTATATTTTGACTCCAACGAATCCGCCAATCCGACGAAGGTATCATAGGCTCGCATAGCTGCCGGTATGGAATCCATCTGAGACAGGCAATAACCAAGGTGGTAATGACCTTGAACATAATTGGGATTTTGTTTTAAAACTTTGGTCAACGCAGCCCGGCCGGCATCCCATTTTTTCAGAACTTCCATGCAAAGTGCGTAATTGACGTAAGCACTGGAAGCTGTGGAATCCTGGGTAAATTTCTTTTCAAAGTAACTGGCAGCTTTATCAAACTTTTTCATTCTCATGTAAGCAGCGCCCAGGTCAGCATAAATATCAGACTGCGTGGAATCCTTTGCCAGTGACTTTTCGAAGTAAATCGTGGCCATAGAATCATTTTTGGAATAGTAATATGCTTTTCCCCAGCTTTTTGCATCATCAACGCTCAGGGTATCAATTTTGTTGAGCGCTGAATAATGGTAGATCGCTTGATCATAATTCTTTAACAAATAGTTGCTTTTGCCAGCCAGCCGATGAGCTTTAGCAGTTTTGGGGTGCGATTTCAGCACATGTTCAGCAGCAGCTACGGCTTCGCTGTGTTGTTTGCTGTTGTGCAACGCTTCCAGATACAAAAGCCAGGAGTCCAAATCTTCCGGATGACGCTCGCAATAAGGTCCTAAAGCTTTGGCTGCATTGCTAAATTGTCTGGCTAAAAAATATATTTGTCCCACCTCCAGCGCAGCAGTATCATCATTGGGATTCATTCTGAGAATGCTATTATACATATCAGCCGCTTCATTAAAACGACGATCTTTGTAATACAACTTTGCCACGCGGTATTTTAAATCAGTCTGGGATGAGTCTGCCTTGATCGATTCTTCGAATTGCAGAATCGCCACACTCTCAGCTTTCATTTTGAGATAAGCCTCACCCAGACCGCGGTATGCCACCGCATTTTTCGGCTGAATCTGTATAGCCTGAGAAAAGCTGACAATTGCCTGATCCAGAGAATCATTTGCCAGGTTGACACATCCAAGCTCATTTAGCAAGAGCAGATTATTCGGAATCTCTTTCAGTCCTTTTTTGAGAATGGCATAGGTATCGGAGACCCTTTTTTGCTGCAAATTCGCTTGCGCAACTAGAATATAGCCATCAGGGTTATTCTCATATAATTGCAAATAATTTCGGCCCATCATTTCAGCAGAATCTGCTTTGCCGTCTTTAAGAAAAGCCCTACCTAACAGCAGAAGAG
>JAEAME010001618.1_pt1 | contig 15051 bp, 17 predicted proteins | sample 8958731 | NCBI WGS metagenome assembly JAEAME01 (sample SAMN16933194, study PRJNA681113) | bioreactor sludge metagenome | isolation source: anerobic bioreactor sludge (Control) | place: India:Bengaluru | collected 2018-10-24 | reverse complement strand
TCGTCTGGTTCCTGGCATACTTTTTCAGCAATGCGGCGAAGGTGGCCTACGGTTTCCTGCCCGTCCGGCTCACCGTGATCGGGACGGCCTGGGGCCTGGTCGAGGTGGCTTTGGCCGGCCTGATAGGCGCTCATTTTTTCGAGAAAAAATGAACTCGCTGCGCTCGGGCAATCATCGGGGCGAAGGAGACGGCTGCCGAATGATTCTTTTTGAAACGAATGAATCAAGCATGGTATCGGGCGCAGGCGATCGTTTTCCCTCCGGCGCCAAGCGGGCCCCTGTAACCTGTTCGGGGGAACCGGAGTCCTAAATTAGAAGATGCTTTTAACAGGAGAAAAAATGAAAACATCAGTCGTCATCCTGGTTCTGTTATTTGTCGCGCCATTCGCCTTTCCTCAAGCTGACTGCGATTGCGAGCAGGCGATGAAGCAGTTGATCCGGAAGGTCGAAGCCGAATATCCCGGGTTCAAGGACAAAACGAAGGACAGGCTGGTTTATGACAATTTCAAGGAAACTCTTGTCGCCAAGGCCAGGCAAGCCAGGAATCCGGATTGCATCGAACTGCTGAGACGCTATAAGGACTTCTTCCGGGACGGCCATATGAGCATTTATCCCTCGGGAAATCAAGCGGACCTGAACGGCAAGGAAGGGAAGATCCGAATCAATCGGGACGATTTTCAAAAGCGAATCCTGGATACGACAGACCCTCTCGAGGGAATCTGGAAATCGGATGCGTACAAAGTCGGCATCGTCAGGATGGATGGTGAATACGCGGGGTTTATCATGGAGGCAGATCCCGCTTATTGGAGACCCGATGAGATAAAATTCAGGCTGTTCGAAAACGGAAAGGCTTTCTATTATCTGCGCGATCACTCCCTGTCCGAGGAAACGTATGAGCTGGTTGACGGGTGGATCTTGTTCTTTAATTTTTCAAAATACGTGAAGCTGCAGCCAAAACCGAACCTGACGGATGAGGAAATCAAGTCAAGAATGGTTGACCTGGAAGGATGCTATTTTAAAAAGCTCACTGAAAAAACGTCGCTGCTTTGCCTTTCCAGCTTTGAGCACAATTTTACGGAACGGATCAACAAGCTGCTGGCGGATCACAAGGACGACCTGGAAAACGGCGGAAATTTGATCATTGACGTGAGAAACAACCTGGGAGGTGTTTACGAGTCTTATGAAAAGCTGCTCCCGTACGTTTTGACGGGAGATGTTCGGGGGATGGGCATGGAGTTTCTCGCCACCGAGACGCTGATCAACGAGGTGCAAAACTGGTACGAGGATGAAGAGGGAAGGAAGAAGGCGAGCGGATGGATAAAAATGTTCAAGGAGAAGATGGGGCAGTTCGTCAACACCGACCCGGACGACGCCTACGTGACCGAGGTCAAGCCGGAAAAGAAAAGCCCCGCTCAGATCGTGATCCTTGCGAACCGCAGGACCGCGAGCTCGGGCGAGGCGTTCGTCCTGGACGCGAAGCAGAGCAAAAAAGTGAAGATACTCGGCACCCCCACCTACGGGGCGCTGGATTACGGGTCGGCAAGTTTCTTTGATTTCGGCTGCGGGAACTACAAGCTGATGATGCCGACCTGGAGATCGATGAGGCTTCCGGATTATCCCATAGACAATATCGGCATCCAGCCGGATATTTATCTCGACAAATCCGTGAAGGATTGGGTGCGGTTTGCGGTGGATTATCTGGAAGGCAATACGTGATATTGGCTGGACCTGGCGCGGGATGCAACGATGAAAGACCTGAAGCCATTTTGAATACGGCCTGTTTGGGGACCATCTGCGAGCTGCCGCCGTCGGGCAGGGATCGGCCGAACCATTTGGCTGCCGTTCCGTTCGCGTGCGCCAGCGGTTCACTTCGTTGCCTCATCCTCTTTCAAGCCGAGCTGGTTCCCCGCCGGCTGTCCTCCTGGGGGATTGGCGGCGCCGCGCCGGCCGGCGCCGCCAGTCTCCCGCTTTTCTCCCGCGCCGTCGATGATCCGAATCGCCATGTCCGGAGCCAGGCTTTTGTTGCTTTTGGGGGCGGGCTTGATATTTTGTAATCAGGTGATGGCGCGCGTCAGGCCGAGCGGCTTTGCCTCGTTGAATCGTCCGAGAAAGCCGGTTGGTTTGTTGCTGCATAAAAACAAGCCCCGTCCCCCAATCACTCCCCTGCATAAAAACAAGCACGCAATCACTCCTGATCGGGTCTTGCCCGTATCGCGGAAAAAAATGGATAAGGGATCGTTTATTATTGTAAAATGCGGCAGGCTGCTCCGTCGCCTGTCCGCCATGCCCAAGGGAGGATCCATGAAACAAAAGCATCTTGTCATCCTGGCGGCCTGCCTGGTCCTGGCTTCAGGTTCGCGCCTCTACCCGGAAAACATCGGCAAGCGCATCGACCGGTTGATGAGTTCCCTTTATCGGAACGGCCAGTTCAACGGCACCATCCTGGCCAACCGTGATGCCTTGAAGACGAAGGGCGGTGCGCCCTCTCCCCTTTGATAGGATGAAACCGCTATGCGCCCTGCAAAAAAACAAGCGTTCCTGCTGATCGCGCTGCTCGCGATCGGCGGCCGACTCCCCGCCCAGGACGATGAGATCTTCCTTTTGCCTGTGGCCGTGTCCAAGGACAAGACGATCGTTTACAAGCGGGTCATCCGCTTTGTTAAAGACAGGAATGGGTGGCAGGTGCGGGACTATTTTGAAAACGGGCAGATCCAGATGGATGCGTTCTACAGCTCCTTCGACCGGAACGTAAAGGAAGAATACCAATGCAACTATCGCTCCAACACCAAGGAGGGCGAATACCGGCAGTGGTATGCGAACGGCCGGCTCGAGTTCAGCGGGAACTATGAAAAAGGCCTGCGGAACGGGCCCAGCACCTCCTGGTATGAAAACGGCATAAAGGAGGCGGTGGAGAACTGGCTGCACGGCCAGCTGCATGGAGCGGTGAAATACTGGACGGAGCAAGGGGAGCTTCAGTTCGACCTGGAGTTCGACCACGGGATGAACCGCCATCCCGCGGAGGCGCATTACCGCTACCTGGAATACCTGCCGAAAGGATACGCGGCCGACCCGGCAAAAAAATGGCCGTTGGTCATCTTTCTGCACGGGGGCTCGCGGCGGGGAAGCGACCTGAAAAAGTTGTACGCCGACGGCATCTTCGACCAGGTATACCGCGGCCGGGATTTCCCGTTCGTCATCGCGGCCCCGCAATGCCCCGAACACATCCGCTGGTCCACCGAAAACTGGTTTGAGAACTTTTTCCGGGAAGTGACAGGCCAATACCGCATCGACCGCGACCGGGTCTATCTGACCGGCAACAGCCTGGGAGGGTCGGGCACATGGTACTTGGCGGTGAAGTACCCGGAAAAATTCGCGGCCATCGCCCCGCTGTGCGGGTTCACCACGCATATGGAATATATAGAAAAAAACATCGCCCGGCTGAACGACATGCCCATCTGGGCTTTTCACGGGAAAATGGACGCCGTGGTGCCGTTCGAGGAAACGAAAAAAATGGTCAGGAAGCTCGAGGGCAAGAACGAGGACCTGAGGTTTACGATCGAACCGGCTGCCGGGCACGGGATCCATTGGCAGGTCTACCCGGGGCAGGAGTTGTATGATTGGTTCTTGAAACACGACCGGCGGCAGGCTCAGGCCCCGCCGCCGATCCGCTAGCGGGATGCCGGTGCCATTCCGCCCAGGCCCCTGTTTCCGCATGCGATTTTCAATCGCGACGCCTCAACTGAAAAACGCTCCCGTAACAGCCGGAATGCTTGCGGCAGAGTTCGATCTCCATCTGGACCGTGGCCGCAGGACGCCGGATCCCCGGCTTCCCCGTGCCTGAAAATTGCGATCGCCTTACTGGCCGATCGCTCTTTTATATATGCGGCGGCGCTTGTGGTTGACCGGATTGAAGTACTTCCATTGCGCCTGGACCTTGGGATTGTTCTCGAGCTCCTGGTTCGATTCCGCGTACTTGAAGCCCTTTTTCAATGACGACTTGACGATCTCCACCGACATCAGCAAGTCCACGCCCTGGCCGCGGTAATTCTTGCGCACGCCGGCGAGGCAGAAATCGATGACCTCATAGGTTTTCAGCGCTTTCAGCATGTAAAGCCAGCCCAGGGGAAAAAGCCTGCCGCGCGCTTTTTGCATGGCCTTGGACAGGCTGGGCATGGTGACCAGGAAGCCGATCATTTCACCCGACTCGTTCAGCACGGCCTTGATCAGCTCGGGGTCGGTAAAAGGCAGATATTTCTTGACGTAATAATGGATCTGCTCATGGGTCATGGGGACGGAGCCGTAGATTTCTTCAAACGACTCGTCGAGCAGTTGGAAAATCTCTTCCCCGTGATCGACGATATCCTTCCGGCTTTTGAATTCCAGGAGCCGGAAGTTGCCGCGCTCGCGGACACGGTCGGCGAGCCGCACCAGCTTTTCCGGGACGCCCGTCTCGTGGGGCACCGTCGACAGGAACTCGACATAATCGATCTCCTTCTGAAAACCCAGTTTCTCCATGTACTGGGAGTAGTAGGGATGGTTGTAGATCCCGGCGATGGTGCCGAGTTTGTCGAAGCCCTGGATCAGCATGCCCTGCGGGTCCAGGTCCGTGAACCCGTGCGGGCCGGTGATCGTTTCCATGCCGTTCTCTCTTCCCCACGCCTCGAGGGCGGCGAACAGGGCCCGGGGCACTTCCTCGTCCTCGATGGTGTCGAACCAGCCGAAGCGGACATCCTTCGTGCCGTATTTCTTGTTGGCGACATGGCTGATGATCGCCGCCAGCCGGCCCACCGGCCGTCCGTCTTGATAGGCGATGAAAAAACGGGCCTCGGCCTGAGCGAAGGCCGGGTTCTTGGCCCTGTCGAACGTGGCGATATCGTCCATGATCAACGGCGGGATCCAATAGGGATTGCCCTTGTAAATGGCGAACGGGACTTTGACGAATTTCCGGATCTCGCTTTTTGTCTGCGCCGGCTTCACGGTGATGCTCATGTTCTGCTCCTGGCGGCCATTATATCAAAGACGAAGAAAAACGGATATTGAATTGATCTCGGGCGCTCCGCATCAGGGGCTTTTGGGGACGCTGGTTGTTTTGCAATCAGGTGATTGTGCGCGACAGACCGAGCTGCTTTGCCTCGTTGAATCGTCCGAGAAAGCCGGTTGGGTTGCTGCTGCATGAAAGCCTGCACCGTCCCTCAATCACCCTTATCCGAGTGTTGTAGTCTGTGATTGTTTCATTGATAATTGTGTGGGAAAATAAATATATATGATGAATAATGCCGGATTTGGTTCAATATTTCGTTTGTTTGGGCTCTTTGGTCTCGGTCTAGTTTCGCTTGCGACTTTCTTCTTTGGCTTGCGTCGGCCATCGCTGTTCACGAAAAAAATATTGGTGATTCTTTTGCTTCCGGCGGCAAGCTATTTGGTCGTCATCGCCGCGGCTCTGTCTAGCGGGTTTCCCAGTAGCGATTTAGTGATGATGCCCCTGATTCTTTCTATGCCTCCCCTCGCCGCCCTGCTGATTTCCCTGGCCGGGATCCGGGCGCTAATCGATCGCTGCCCGCCGAAACTGGGGATTCCGCTTTCCATCATGAATGCCAGCGGTTGCATTGGGCTGACCCTTTTCCTATTCCTGCCTTTTTGGGGTGGAGCGTTCGCTGGCATGGACGTACTGTATGGCGGTGGTGTGGCTGCCATGATCTCGCTTACCTATTCTTATTTCGCCTGGAAATCGCGTCTGGCAAAACCAGCATGAATCAAGGTTGAAGCAATCAGGTGATTGCTCAAAATAGACCGAGATGTTGTTCCTTGCTGTATCGTTTGAGAAAAGCAGATTGGGCTGTTGCTGCATAAAAACAAGCATCGTCCCTCAATCACCCCAATCACCCGGCGATTGCCCCGCCGTCCGCCGTACGCCGCGGTGGCCTAATCAAGGCCGCCGGCCGTCCGCCAAGTTGAAGCCGAAGCCTGGCATGTGACATCCGAATTCAGCTATGATATGCGCATGAAGAAAAAGCTCTTCCCGTTCCTGGGCGCTGTGTCGCCCGGCATTTGGGTCGCCCTGGGGGTGATGGCCGTTCAGCTCCCCGCCGTCCTGTCGGGGGGCTTCGGCATGTTCCGCGACGAGTTCTACTACATCGCCTGCAGCGACCACCTCGCCTGGGGCTTTGTCGACCACCCGCCGCTGTCGATCTTCATCCTGCGCCTGCTGCGCTCGGGTTTCGGCGATTCGCTGGCGGCCATGCGGCTGGCATCGGCGCTGGCGGTGGCGGTCCTGGCCTGGCTCGGCGGCATGCTGGCACGGGAGATGGGCGGCTCGCGCTTCGCCCAGTTCCTGGCCGCGCTGGCCTGCGGCATCGCGCCGGTCTACCTGGCCGTGGGCAGTTTTTATTCCATGAACATCTTCGAGCCGCTGTGCTGGATGGGCTGTGCCTGGGTGCTGCTGCGCATGATCCGCAGCGGCCGCCGGGAGCTCTGGGTCCCCTTCGGCGTCCTGGCCGGGCTGGGCCTGCTGAACAAGCACAGCATGCTGTTCTTCGGGGCCGCGCTCGTCGCCGGCCTGCTGCTCACCCGCGAGCGGCGCCTGCTGGCCGGCATATGGCCCTGGGTCGGCGGCGCCATCGCCCTGTGGTTCATCCTGCCCAACCTGTTCTGGCTGGCCCGGCACGACTGGGCGACCCTGGAGTTCATGCGCAACGCCCAGCAGTGGAAGAACCTGCCCATGTCGCCCCTGGAGTTCCTCAAGGCCCAGGTGCTGCTGCAGCATCCCCTGACCCTGCCCCTCTGGCTGGCCGGTCTGGCGGCCATGCTGTTCCATCCGCAATTGAAGAAATACCGCGGCGTCGGCTTGGCGTTCATCCTGCTTTTCGCCCTGTTCGTGGCGCAGCGGGGTAAGCCCTATTACCTTTCCCCGATCTTTCCCCTGCTGCTGGCCGCGGGCGCGGTCCTCGTGGAACTGGCCGCCAACGGCCGCCTGGGCCGAGTCGCCCGGGGCGCGTATGCCGCGCTGCTGGTGATCGGCGGCCTGGCGCTGCTGCCGATGTGGGTGCCGCTGCTGCCGGTGGAGGGCCAGATCCGCTACACGCGGGCGATCGGCATGGCGCCGCCGCAGATGGAACGCGGCCGCATGACGGAACTGCACCAGGTCTATGCCGACCGCTTCGGCTGGCAAGAGATGGTGGACGTCGTGGCGAAGGCCTATCGTTCGCTTTCCCCTCAGGAGCAGGCGCAGGCGGCCGTCTTCACGCAGAACTACGGCGAGGCCGGCGCAATGGACTATTTCGGCAGGAAGCTGGGCCTGCCCCCGGCGGTCTCGGGCCACAACAACTACTGGCTGTGGGGGCTGCGCGGGCGGACGGGCCGGGTGCTGATCGTCATCGGCGGGGACGCTGAGGATCACCGCCAGGTTTTCGAAGAGGTGACGCTGTTCGCCGTCCATCGGAACCGCTACGCCATGCCCGAGGAAACCGACCTGCCGATCTGGATCTGCCGCAAGCCGAAGGTCAGCCTGGAGCAGGTCTGGCCACGGGTGAAGCATTTCGGATGACCGGACTTTCAAAAACTGCGGAAGGGTAGACGAATGGAAGGGGCAACGGCACTCTCAGCGAGTTGGGCGCCGTGAGGCAAGGATGAAGGCGGCTTGGCGTCGGCCAACTCCGGGCCGCGCGCCTAGTTCAACTCATCCGGAATCTTGAACAGCTCGCCGGGGGCGTCGACATTGAAGCGGACGTTCTGGTAGCGCCCCTTCTCCCTGCCGTCGCGTCCCGCGTAGACGTAGCCGTCAGGGAAGCGGACGCCGTCGGTCTCCACGTAGCCTTCGATCAGGTTCTCCCACGGCGGCTCAGTGCCCTTCCCGTCCCCGTCCCAGCTGACCATCCTCTTGGTGACCAGGAAGCTCCGGGCGTCGACGAAATAGGTGACGCTCCCCCCCAGCGGCAGGGGCACGAACAGCTTATAGGCGTCGGAGCCGTCCACCGCCTCGATGCCCCTGAGCTCCGCGGGATGGTCGAAGAAGGCCGGGAAGATGATGGCGATGTCCACCTCGAAGTGCCGCCAGTACTTTTCCTCGATCAGCTCGGGGCCGCGGGGATTGCCCTTCTCGTCGGGCGCCCGGGTTGCCCAGGCGGCGCGCTTGCCGTCGAAGACCAGCACGCCCGCCCGCGTCTCGTTGCGGAAGAGGTTCGGCCGGCGGACGGTCTGGCGGTTGGGCACCGCGGCGCCGTGAAAGTATCCCTCCACGTATATGGAACGGAGGTCGGCGCTGGACCGCTCGCCGAACATCGCCTTCCAGGCCCTGGCGACGATCTCCTCGCCGGGCAGCGTCGTGCTTTCTGCCTGGCTGCCGGCGGCGGCGGCCGGTGCGGCCAGGCGCAGGAGGGCCAGCGTCACCAGCATCCCGATGAGTTTCCATTTTTTCATGCTTTCATTTTCTCCATAGGGCGGAATGGCCAGGCCGCGCAAGCCGGCTTCGCGCTCGGGCTTCCATCATATGATAATCGGTTTCCCGCCGTTTGCCAACAAAAAACCGCGTGTTCAATAACTTGAATTATCCTTTGCCATCGGCAATGATCGAGAAAGGGCGTCGGGTACGGGTGATCGGGTTCAGGGAAGACGAACGAGCGCTGAAATCAATTCCGGCAGGGCCTTTTGCTTGTCACGCCTCACGAAGGCCGATCCCTCGCTGTTTCTCATTATTCATCGTTCATCACTCCGCACGACAGGCCGCTTTCTCAGTTGACGAGCTCCTTGGCCGGATCGTCCCCGCCGGTGATGGTGCGCATGTTCTCGCGAACCATCGTGCTGCTGGTCGGCGAGAAGAACGCGGCCGGCATCGGTTTCAATCGCGCGGCGAGCAGCCGGGCCTGGGCGATGCCGAGCGGCCAAGCGCTCTTCCTGGGCCCCGGTTCGCTCAGGGGATGACCAGCAATTCCACGCGCCGGTTCAATGCCCGGCCCTTCTCGCTGGCGTTGTCGGCCTTGGGCTGGCTCTCGCCGCAGCCGACGACCTCGAAGCGGACGTCGCCGGCGACGCCGGACTTCTTCAGGGCGTCGCGGACCGAACGGGCGCGGTTTTCCGACAGCACCTGGTTGGACTCATCGCTGCCCACGCTGTCGGTGTGCCCCTCCACGCGCACCCGGCAGCCCGGGTAGGTGGCGATGATGCGGGCGATGCTGGCGATGGCGCGGGACGCCTCCGGCTTGAGGTCGAAGCGGTTGGTGTCGAACAGCACCTGGGCGTCGAGCTGGATGCGGATGCCTTCCCGGGTCGCATGGGCGTCCACGTCCTTCATGGCGCCGGAGACGCCGGAGGAGAAGTCCGCCAGGGAGAAGATCCGCTCTGCTTCCGAGCCGGGGACGGTGACGTACAGCTGCAGGCCGACCTCGGTTGCCGGCCCCTGGAAGTACCAGACCTTGATGGCGTGCCGGCCCTTGCCCAGGTCGACCTCGGCTTCCCCCGACGCCATGCCGTGGATGCCGTCGTTGTCGATGACCTGGCGGCCGTCGATCCACAGGCGGCTGCCGTCGTCCGATTCCAGCCGCCATTTATGCAGGCCGGGAGCGCTGATCTCGAACGTGCCGGAGTACAGGATGCCGAACCACTCGAAGCGGTCGGTCACGCCCGGGAATCCCTCCTGGAAGTCGCGGAGCGGGATGTCCAGTTTCTCGGTGTAAATGATCCCCTTGGGCTCCTGCTTTTCGATGCCGTCCGGCATGGCCTCTGTGTCCGCGGGCAGGAAATAGATCGCTCCCTTCAAGTTCAGCAGCCCCGGGTCCTTGCTGCCGAAGCCGGAGTCCTCGGCCGGCAGGGCGGAAAAGAACGCAATGGTTATGATCATTCCTACGATCATGGTTTTCATCGACTGCCTCCGTTTATGAATTCCGCCGCTCCTGGAAACGGCTGCAAGATATCCCGATCCGAAGCTCATTGTAATCCATCGGCGGCGGCAATTCAACCAACCCCGGGTCTCATCAGAGGATCGGCATGTCGGCGCGTTGGCGCGAATCCCGCATCCGGCGTGATCATCACAAATTTCCCATGATGGACATGGCCGCGATCCGGGGCGGTTCCCCAAGAGACGAAATCGCGCAAAGCTTTTGCCGTCCGCAGGATCGCCTTGATCGGCGGAGAGTGGTACAATGATTTTCCCCGAGCGAGGAGAAGAGCGATGAAAACAACGATGTGCTTCATCCTGCTGGCCGCACTGCTGCCCTTTGCCGGGTGCAGCCAGGGCGATGCCAACGATATCCGCGGCGACTGGTCGTTCCGCCACGAAGGCGAGGAGCAGTTCGCCCTGCGCTTCGAGGGGAGCCGCGAGAGCAGGTCGGCTTCGGCAACGGCCAGGGAAGCTACACCGTGACCGGCAAGGATGTCGTCTTCGACTACGCGAGCGATGATATCGGCGGCCGGAGCTGCAGCTTCGTCGGCGCCTTCGAGTCGGACGATGCCATGGCCGGGACCATGACGATCCTCGCCCCCTACCCGCCCTTCAACTGGAGCGTCGAGGTGGAGGGAACGCGATTATAAAATACTCAGTGCTAAGGAATTGGCCTGCTGTAAGACAAGCAAGGCAAAAGGCAAAAGTGGAAAGCCCTCGCCGTCAGATATTCAGAAAATGTTGTTACTCATCGCTCGTCACTCGTCACTCGTCACGTAGCTCGTAGAATCGCCTGCCTTACGCTATTCGCCTGTCGCCAAGTTCCTTTTTTCTCTTTTCATTGCTGTTCCTGACACAAACACTAACACTAACACACAGGGCTCGGTTTATTGCTTTTGCCACATGCCGTCCGCCGAGCACTTTCCTGTTTCGGTTTTCTTTTTGCAGTCGTCTGACATCTAGCATTTGTTTTTTATGTTTTTCATGCAGCCGGGTGATTGCCTTGCCGTCAGCCGTACGCCGTATGCCGTCCGCCGAGCACTTGCCTTTTTTAACTCCCTTTTATGCTAACGCCTAACGTCTCGTGTTTATGATATATTGAACCCATGAAGACCCGCGTGAAAATTTGCTGCATGCATTCGGTCGAGGAGGCCAGGCTGGCCGTATCCATGGGCGCCTCGGCCGTGGGATTGGTCGGGGCCATGCCCAGCGGCCCCGGGCCGATCGACGACGGCCTGATCCGCCTGATCGCCGCTTCGGTGCCGCCGCCGGTCGCGACGTTCCTGCTCACCTGCGAGACGCGCGCCAGCGAGATCGTCGCCCACCACCGCCGCACCCTGACCAGCACCATCCAGCTGGTCGATGCGCCCGAGCCCGGGGCGGTCGCCGCCGTCCGGGCCGAGCTGCCGGCGGTCAAGATTGTCCGCGTCGTCCACGTCCGCAACGAGGAATCGGTCGAGGAGGCGCTGCGCGCCGCCGGCGAGGCCGACGCCCTGCTGCTCGACAGCGGCAACCCCGACTGCGCCGTCAAACAGCTTGGCGGCACCGGCCGCGTCCACGACTGGCGCCTCAGCCGCCGCATCGTCGAGCGCTCGCCCAAGCCGGTCTTCCTTGCCGGTGGCCTGAAGCCGGAGAACGTGCGCGCCGCCATCGAGCAGGTGGGCCCCTTCGGCGTTGACCTGTGCACCGGCGTGCGCACCGATAACCGCCTCGATCCGCGCAAGCTGGAGGCGTTCTTCAGGGAAGTGGAAGCGGCGAATCGGGGCTAAGGATTTCAGGAAGAAGGAAAACAAGGAAAAAGGCAAAAGGTAAAAGGCAAAAGTGGAAGGCCCTCAAGCAGGAAGAGGGAACAGCAAGGTAAAAGGTAAAAGGTAAAAGGAAAAAGTGAAAAGCCCTCAAAACCAAAAAGGAAGGTCGACATGAAGAAGATCATCGTCTCGGTCCTGTTGGTTGCCTGGATCGCCGGGACCGCAGCGGTCCTCGGCCAGGAGGCCAAGCCCGTCCCCAAGGTCATCAAGCTGGACAGCGGCGGCAAGGAGTACCTGCGGGTCCTGGGCGGGCCGCCCGAAACATCGACCATGCACGCGGGACTGGTCACGCTGGCCCCGGGCAAGTCGGTCGGCCGGCACAGCACGAAACAATACGAGGAAGTGCTCGTGGTATTCGCGGGGCAGGGCAAAATGGAGATCGCCGGCGGCCCGGTCCTCGAGTTCGCCCAGGGCGAGGTCCTCTATTGCCCGCCCGGGACCGAGCATGACGTGACCAACACCGGCGGGTCCAGCCTTTCGTACCTCTACGTGGTCGCCGAGGCGAAGCGATAGGCGGCCCCGGTCGTTGGGAAGCCGGAATGAGGTGAATCGCGGCGCGTCCGCCGGCCGCCTTCCGCCAGGCAGAGGGATAGCCGGATTCCTGGACCGGTCAGCGATCGGTCTTCAGCTCATTTCCCCTTCAGCGCGTCATGCCCCGGCTGCCTGGGGATCCGGCGGGAGAACCAGCAATCGACCGACCAGGCGAACGCCTTCTTGACCGGCCCCAGGCGCGTGGGATAGAAATAATCGGACGTGAACCAGCCCTGGTCACGGTAATAGCAGTAGTCCCGCCATCCCTCGTCCAGCATCAGGCGCATGCTTGTCCGGCCCCAGCGGAACATGAACAGCTCGAACAGCGAGGGGGTGGGGAGTTTCCGGCTGGCCAGCGTGGCGTAGAACTCCCGGCTCAGACGGTCGATCGTCTTCTCATTTCGCCGGCGCACCTCGTCCGTCATGGGTTCGAGCGACTTCACCACGCGGCCCTTGACGACGTTGTAGCGCAGACCCATGCCGATGAAGTCGAAGTACCTGGCGATCTCCCTGCCGCGGTAGATCGCCTCGACGGTGATGCTGGTGAACGCCTTGCCGAAGCCGCGCGGGCGGTGCAGGGCGAACGCCAGGCGGTCCAGAAAGACCTTCATCCGCCCGGAGACGTTGAATGAATAGTTGGGTGAAGCGAAAACGACCCCGTCCGCGGCGAAAAGCTTCTGCAGCAGCAGGTCGCGGTCGTCCTTCAGCGGGCACAGCTCCTCACCCTTGCCGGTGCACAGCGTGCAGCCCTTGCAGATCTCCAGGCGGTAATCGCTGAGGAAAACGGTCTCGGTCTCGACGTCGCCGCGGGCGCGCAGGTTCGCCAGGAACCGCTCCACGGCGCGATAGGTGTGCTGCCGGCGGGCGCTGCCGACGAAGGCGGCGACTTTCATCATCAGGTCCTCGCTGGCCATTGAATAATCCCGCGAAAACCGGATGTCAAGCTCGGGGAAAGGCTGGATTTCCAACCGGAAAAAGCGCGGGAAAACATTGGAAGCCGTGACGGCGGCGGCTAGCCCTGGACGACGACCTTGTCCGATTTCTTGCCGCTCATGAATTCGATGTCGATGCGGCCGATGCAGACCCTGGCCATGGAGGCGTCGGTGACCTGGGCGGCGGCGACCGCCTCCGGATTGCGCTCCAATTGGCGGATCATCACGCCGAGGGCGTGGCGCTTCTCGGCCGGGTCGTCGACGAAGCAAACCCGGCCGGCGAACTGGACGCTGTCGAACAGGTGGTCGCAATGGCCGTGGGAATAGCCCCGGTCGAGGATGGCCTGCCCCCAGACGCGGGGATTGGCCTTGAGGAAATCGATCTTCTTCCCTTCGCGGGCGCAGTGGAAATAGAGCGCGTTCCGCTCCCGGTCGTAGCCGGGGCTGAGTGTGACCAGGTAGGGCTCGTCGCCCCGGCACATGGCCACGGTGACGCAGAGCGCCCCGGCGAGGATCGCCTTCATCTCGGCGGGGTCCTTGATCTCCTTCTCCTTGCGGCGCAGCGGGTGGTATCTTTCCATGCCGGGTTTCTCCTTGGCGCGGCCTCATTGTAGCGTTCGCTGCAGCGGGAATCAATTGCCAGGCCCCGCGTAGTGGCTACAACGCGGGCTTGCGTCTGACAAATTGGCTATAATGAAAAAATAATGTAAAAATAAATTGATAACAAGTTAAACATTTAATATATTATGTTCGTACATCATAACATGATGTCATTGAAAATGAACATGAGGAGACAACCTTGGAACAGAAAGAAAAGCAAATCCTGGCTTCCATTATCGGCTCCGTGCTGACCCTGGGAGCATATTCGCTGTACGTGTACCACAAGCACATCGCGGCGAACCCGGCCGTCATCGACGACTTCAAGTTCTGGGGCAAGGCCTTCCTGATCCTGATCCCCGTCGGGATCGCCGTGCAGATCGTCATCCATATCATATTCGCCATCGTCAACAAAATCGCCACCGGCGAGGACATCCCGACGGTCGACGACGAGCGCGACAAGCTGATCGAGCTGAAGTCCATCCGCATCTCCCACTGGCTGTTCACCCTGGGCTTCTTCCTGGCCATGGGGTCGCAGGCCCTGGGCATGCGGCCCTGGGTGATGTTCGCCGTCCTGCTGGGCTCGGGATTCCTCGCTTCCGTCATCGCCGAGGCGGCCAGGATCAGCTTCTACCGCAGGGGGCATTAGCATGGCTCGCTGCGTCATCACGAACGAGATCCGCAAGCTGCGCTTCCTGGCCGGCGAGATGACCCAGCAGCAGCTGGCCGACAGGACGGAGGTGACGCGCCAGACCGTCGCCGCCATCGAGAACGGCAAGTACTACCCGTCCCTGGAGCTGGCCTTCCGCATCGCCCAGGTCTTCGGCCTGCCGCTGACGGAGGTATTCTCCTTCCGGCTCGAGGAGTGACCCGCATGAACGATGCAAAAAGCATTCGCCTGGAGGACAAAGCAATGAACACGATCGTGACCGGCGACTCGTCGTCGCTGCGCAAGGCGGCGCGGACGGCGGGATGGCTGTACCTGTCCATGGCGGTCTTCAGCGCCTTCAGCATGCTGTTCGTGACCCCGAAGGTCCTGGTGCCCGGCGACGCCGCCGCCACCGCCGCCAACATCCTGGCGTCCGAGCGGCTCTTCCGCCTCGGCTTCGCGAGCAACCTGGCCGGCCAGGTCATCTTCCTGTTCCTGGCCTATGCGCTGTACAAGCTGTTCCGGTCCGTGAGCAGGGACCAGGCCCGGCTGATGGTCATGCTCGTGGTCGCCAGCGTTCCCGTCACCTTCGTCAGCATGCTCGGCCAGCTCGCCCCCGTCGTGCTCCTGAAGGGCGGCTCCGTTCTCTCGGCCTTTGACCCG
>JAEAME010001617.1_pt1 | contig 15062 bp, 13 predicted proteins | sample 8958731 | NCBI WGS metagenome assembly JAEAME01 (sample SAMN16933194, study PRJNA681113) | bioreactor sludge metagenome | isolation source: anerobic bioreactor sludge (Control) | place: India:Bengaluru | collected 2018-10-24 | reverse complement strand
TATTGTTTAATTTGCTTGAATTCTTTTGCGTAGCTTTTCTCCGAAAAGCGACCGTAATCCTTATGTCCTACAAGCTGAAGCGCGCCGGAAACGGCGTGCTTTATTTTATTACTCAACGGCGTTTGGAGCACTGATACCGGTGGCAATGGGTTTGGCAGTCTGTCTGCTCGGCAACTATAATGCGGCTTTTAGGTATATAATATAAAATGATATTTATTAAAAAGGATTGAAAAAAAGACCGCAATAGTGTAAAATGGTATGGAAACAACATTTGGGAGAAAAGAATGGAACCAAAGGAAATAAAAATATCCGAGTCGTCTGTTCTATGGGCGATAAAAACCGATAAATTCAAAAAAAACATACTCTCAATGTCGGTGTTTCTGCCGGCAGGAAGAGAAACAACGCCATGCGATCTGCTTTTTCCAGGTGTGCTTTTACGCGGAGCTGGGAATTACCCCAACAATGCAGACGTAAAACGAAGGCTTGAGGAGCTTTACGCCGCGCGGATCAACGTGAACGGCGGCTATTACGGTGACAGCCTTGTGACAGGCTATATCGCAGAATTTCTGAATGACGGCGCTATCGGCGGCGAAACAAAGATACTTGAGGGCGTGATAAGCCTTATGTCGGACATCTGGCACCGCCCGGTCATGGACGACAGCGGAAACTTACGTCCGGACGAAGTTAATTTAGCGAAGAATTCACTCATAGACACGATAAACTCCGAGATAAATAACACCTCTTTATACGCTACCAACAGGGCCCGCGAGATGCTCTGCCCTGGTGAGCCTTACGGCTACAGCGTAACAGAAGCCGAGGTTGCGGCGGTTACGGCTGAGGAGCTGACAGAACGGTACAGGGAAGTACGTGAGCGCTCGTTTATAACCTTTTTCTATATAGGTCCGCGCCCGGCTGAGGAGATTGTCTTGCTTCTCTCGGCAGCTTTCCCGTCGGCACCAGGCTGCCGGGACGGTAAGCAAAAACCTGTCGTGGCGGCTACAAAACCGGCTGCGCCGGTTTATAAAGATGTCTCGATGCCGGTGACACAGGGGAAACTGATAATGGGATTCACAGCTGGTGAGACGGCGATCTCCGACAACCCGGAGTATTATGCGATGTGCCTTTTTGCTGAAGTGTTCGGTGGCTCACCGTCCTCGAAACTTTTTATGAATGTGCGTGAGAGGCTTTCTCTCTGTTATTACTGCGGTGCTTACTACGAAAATTATAAAGGGATAATTTATGTGTCGGGCGGTATTGACACAAAAAACCGGAGCGCCGCAGAGAGCGAAGTGCTCCGACAGCTCGATGAAATGAAGAAGGGCAACATAAGCACCGCAGAACTGAATTCGGCGGCGCTGACAATGTGCAACGGTTACCGGCAGATAGAGGATAATCCGTTTGCGATACTGTCATTCTGCTTCGGGCGGCTGACACTCGGACTCGACTGTTCGCCGGAGAATTTTATTGAGCGAATAATGAGCGTTAGCGTTTCTGACGTGGCGAAGGCCGCCGGACTGGTAGAGCTGAAGGCGGTTTATTTCCTGGCCGGAAATGATTCCGACAGTAAGGAAGGTTCCGATGAGTGATAAAATAAAATATGATATAGAATGGTTTGAGTCGGCAGAACTCGGGGAGAGGTATTGCCGGATAAGAATTCCTGGCAGGCCGGAGCTTTATGTTTTTCCCAAGGATCTGACGAACACATATGCTCTCGCCGCGGTAAAATACGGCTCCTGCGACTCAAAATTCAGGGTCGGCGGGAAAAATGATTTTATCAGCGTGCCCGACGGAGTGGCGCATTTCCTTGAGCACAAGATGTTCACAGATGAGGACGGCAGCGACGCTTTCGAGAAATTCTCAGCAATAGGTGCCGATGCAAACGCCTATACGACATACGACCGGACGGTTTACCTCTTCAACTGTACAGATAATTTCGAAAGTGCTTATAAAACGCTGCTACACATGGTCACCCACCCTTATTTCACCGCTGATACGGTTAAGAAGGAAGAGGGTATCATAGAGCAGGAAATCGCCATGTACAATGACGACCCCGATGACATATGCTATCAGAACCTTATGAACGCAATGTATAAAATTCACCCGGTGAAAATAAGCGTCTGCGGTACGGCGCGCTCAATAAGCCAGATAACGCCAGCAACCCTTTATGACTGCCACAGGACTTTTTATAACGCGTCGAATATGGTGACAGTCGTCTGCGGCAGGGTTGACCCCGTCCTGGCCGCTGAAATACTGGGGAGCGAAATACCTTATTCCGAGCCGGTCAGTATCGAAAGGTTTCTTTATTCCGAGCCGGCCGGGGTCACGGAACACCGGGTATACACAGAGCGGCAGGTCTCAAAACCGCTTTTCTGCATTGGCATAAAAGACAGTGATATAAGCCCCGAACCCGGGGAAAGGCTGAGAAGGCACCTGATTTTGAGGGTTCTCTGCCGTATGATATTCGCGTCCTCGGGCGACCTTTATAACGAACTTTACAACGATGGTCTGCTCACCTCGCCCTTTGAATATAATCATGAATATACAGAAAATTATTCGCATGTAATAATATCGGGTGCGTCTGACAAACCCGACGAGGTTTATTTGCGTGTCAAAGAACACATAAATTCAATGCTGAAAAACGGAATTGACGGCGTGGCCTTCGAACGCTGTCGCCGGGTAATTTTATCGGATATAATCGGACGTTACGATTCGACCGAGGATATAGCAAATACAATTGTCGGCAGCGCTTTTGCAGGGCAGGACATTTTTAATGAGGGCAAAATTGTATCAGGCCTGACGGTGGGAGACGCCGGAGAGGTGATGGCGAAATTCTTCGGAGGCGATGCATACTCTCTGTCGGTGACAGCCCCGATCGGTTCGGAAATATAAAACAAAGGAAAGGAATCAAATATTATGACGACTGTATCATTCCCGGGGATTGGCATCGGCGAGTTTACGATGAATGAGATCGCATTTGCGTTCAGCATTTTCGGTAAGCCGATCGAGGTGCGTTGGTATGGCATCCTGATTACGACCGGCATGATCCTCGCAATCTTCTACGCTGCGTGGCGGGCAAAGCATGAGGGTATAAATCTTGACAACCTGCTTGACATAGGTATATTCGCAATAATTTTCGGAGTCATCGGCGCAAGAATTTATTATGTACTCACTTACGGAGTTTCGAACTTCATAGTAAGGGAAGGTGCGGGTGACGCTCTGAAGGTGAACATCTGGAAAACCTTCGTCAGTCTTATCGCTACCTGGGAAGGCGGGCTAGCCATATATGGCGGTGTCATCGGCGGAGCGATAGCGGTTTATTTTGTATGCCATTATAAAAAAATAAAATTTTCAAAGGCAGTTGACGCAGCGGCTCCCGCGGTGATGATCGGCCAGATACTCGGGCGCTGGGGCAACTTTGTAAATGGCGAGGCTTACGGCTACGAGGTGGCCGAGGGAAGTCTGCTTTATCCCTTCCGCATGGGGCTTTTGCCGAACATCGACAGCGCTACTGTAATGCATTATTATCACCCGACCTTTTTATACGAATCGCTCTGGAACCTTATCGGATTTTTACTGATAAACTTACTTTATAAAAAGAAAAAGTTCGATGGCCAGGTGTTCCTCATGTACATTACATGGTACGGGTTCGGCCGCATGTTCATAGAAGGTCTGAGAACAGACAGCCTTTATATCGGTGTTTTCCGTATCTCCCAGGTGATCGGATTTGTATGCTTCCTCGCCGGCGGAGCGCTGATTGTAAACGGCTTGATTAAGGCCAGAAAAGCTGCCTGCGAGAGTGCGTCATACGAACCGGTATATCCTGGCTTTAAAAAGAAGACGGCAGCGTTAAAAGTTGAAAACACAAATACAGTAGATGGGGAAACGGCTGATGCCCCAGAGCACACTGTTGAAACTGGTAAGAAGGACGATAAAGATATAACTGAACCGGAGGACAGGAAGAGTGGCAACAATAATTGACGGCAAGGCGATATCAAATGAGATACGCAAGGAAATAAAAAACGAGGCGGTTGAATTCATCGCAGCAAACGGAATTGTTCCGGGACTTGCGGTGGTGATTGTGGGGACAGACCCCTCGTCGCAGGTATATGTGCGCAACAAGAAACGCGCCTGCGAGGAGGTAGGGTTTTACTCCGAGGTGATTGAGCTGCCCGAGTGTACGACGATGGATGAGCTTAAGGCGGTTGTAAAAAAACTCAACGCCGACCCGAAGATTCACGGGATACTGGTGCAGAGCCCCCTGCCAGGGCAGCTCGATGAGTTTGAAATAGTGCTGCTGATCGATCCAAAGAAGGATGTTGATGCCTTCAACCCATACAATACCGGACTTATTATGATAGGAAAGTACGATTTTGTACCCTGCACGCCTGCAGGAGTGATGGAACTGCTCGGACGCAGCGGGGTTTCTGTCTGTGGGAAGGAGTGCGTTGTGGTCGGCCGGTCTAATATTGTCGGAAAGCCGATGGCGCAACTGCTCCTCGAGGCTAACGGAACCGTGACAGTCTGCCACAGTAAAACAAAAAATCTCGGCGAGGTCTGCCGGCGTGCCGACATACTTGTGTCTGCCGTGGGGATTCCTGGGCTCATAAAGGCGGATATGGTTAAACCGGGGGCTGTGGTTATCGATGTCGGCACGACACGGCTTGATAACGGGAAACTCGCAGGAGACGTGGCGTTTGACGAAGTTAAAAATGTAGCTTCGTTCATCACCCCGGTACCCGGCGGCGTCGGGCCGATGACTATCACGATGCTGCTGAAAAATACTCTGACCGCCGCGAAGAAAAACATAGCGCACTGAAGTCGCAAAATAAAACCGGGGTGAAAAACACCTCGGTTAATTCATACTTTATATATTACTTGTTCATGTGCTGCAGGACATGCTTTTTTATCATATCAAATGATTTCTCGCTTATGTCATGTTCAATACGGCAGGCGTCTAATATTGCCGTTTTCTCATCGACGCCTAGCGAGACAAGTAAATTTGTCAGCAGTGTGTGTCGTTCGTACATCTGAGAGGCAATTTCAGACCCGGATTGTGTGAGCGTGATTTTACCGCCGTCGGCGATGTCGATGTAACCGTTTTCCTTAAGCTGTTTCATGGCAACGCTGACGCTGGGCTTAGAGAAACCAAGGTGTCTGGCGATATCGATTGAGCGGACATGTTCCTCTTTTTTGCCAAGTATCAGGATGGCCTCAAGGTAGTTTTCGGCTGATGCATATATTTTCATTCGGAATGCCTCCCGGCTTTTTTATGATAGGGCCGGCTGCCCCTCTCTCGGATATGAATATTATTGTTATTATATCACGGCAATAGAGAATTTTCAATAAAAATAATAAAACGGGGAATAACAGAATGGTTTTTGAGAAATCCGTATGGATCTGGCGCGACGCATCGGCAGGAGTTGATGAATATGTTGATTTTCTTTGCTGTTTTAAGGGTTTTGGCGGACATAAATGCACCCTTCGTATTGCGGCGGATTCTAATTATACCGCGTATCTGAACGGCAGGCTTGCAGCCTATGGACAATATGCCGACTATCCGGATTATAAAGTTTATGACGAGGTTGACATTTCGGGGCTTTTTAAGGACGGTGAAAACAGGCTGGTTATAGTGGTCTGGTATTACGGCAATGACTCGCAGACTTATAAGAAGGGTGATGCGGGGCTGATATTTGAAGTCGAATGCTCGGGTAAAACCGTTGCGTATTCGTCGACCGAAACCTTATCGCGTCTTTCGCGGGACTATCTGTCGGGTGGCTGCCGTAATATTTCGGGACAGCTCGGGTTTACTTACAGTTACGATATGAGCGGTTACGACGGGTTCGTCGGATGCGGCAGCGAAGGCTTTATTAAAAGCGCTGCTGTTGAATCGATTTCAAAGGATCTTCACCTGAGGCCGGTGAAAAAGCTGGAACTCTGCGCCCGGATGGAGGCGCACCCGGTCATGGCCGGTTCGTTCAGATATAAGGACGCTTCGGCTAAGCCTGAGGTCAGGATGCAGAACGCTGAGCTGACCGGGGATGCGGCCGCACCGGGAACCTTTCCGATAACGGTAAAAAAGCAGCCAGGCAACGATGGAGTCTTTATAATCGCTGACTTGTGTAGCGAGACAGCTGGATTTCTCGACCTTGATATTGATATTCCGGACGCTTGCGTCATTGATATCGGCTACGGCGAGCACCTGAGGGACGGCAGGTGCCGGACGGCAGTGCGAAACTTCAGCGCACAGCTGAAGTGCCGGGCGGGTCATAACGAATATATGAATACTTTCAGACGCTTCGGATGCAGATATGTGCAGATTTTCGCACCGGTCGACAGTATAAAGGTGAATTACCTTGGAATCAGGCCGACGATGTATCCAGTAAAAGTTGATGAATACAAAGGGAATAGCGAACTGCGGCGCCGGGTATGGGACGTATGCGTCAACACGCTGCGCCAGTGCATGCACGAGCACTACGAGGACTGTCCATGGCGCGAACAGGCGCTTTATACGATGGATTCACGCAACCAGATGCTCTCGGGATATTATGCTTTTTCCGAGTATGTTTTTCCGCGGGCGTCTCTTGTTCTTATCTCGAAGGGTGTGCGGCCTGACGGCCTTTTGACACTCTGCTACCCGGCGGGAATTGATTACCCGATACCGGTTTTCTCGCTTATGTATTTTGTTCAGGTGAAGGAATATATCGATTATTCCGGGGATATTTCGCTCGCCGGGGAACTATATCCGGTGCTCTCGCGGCTTATGGAGGTCTTCCTGACCCGGATTGACGGAACAGGGCTGATACTAAGTTTTCCGGGCTGCTGGAATTTTTACGAGTGGTCGGACGGGATGAGCGGGAAGATGAAAGAAGATAATCCCGGATATGAGGCCCCGCTCAACGCTTTTTTAGTCATCGGGCTTTATGCGATGGCACAGATTGCCGCGATTCTCGGCCGGACGGAGGACAGCAGACGGTATAGTTCTGCCGCCGGGGCGGTGGCCGACGCGGTATGCCTGAGGTTTTATAACACTGAGTCGGGTTTGTTTGAATCATATGATAACCGCTGCCGCGGGAAATACAGTGTGCTGACAAACTCGGTGTGTCTCTTGTCAGGTGCGGCGAGAGATGTCGGTAAAGATCACATATTACGCATATTGGCTTCAAACGGCGCTGATAACTGTGGTTATGTGACTGTGCCGAACACGCTCAGCATGAACAGCTTCCGGTTTGACGCACTGCTTGCCGCTGACCGTGAGAAGTATGCTCCGGTGATTCTGTCGGAAATCGACCGGGATTACGGGTATATGCTCGACCGGGGGGCGACTTCTTTCTGGGAGACGATCAAGGGTGAGGCGGATTTCCACGGGGCGGGGAGTCTGTGCCACGGGTGGAGTGCCTTGCCGGTGTACTATTACAGTATACTTGAGAAGTGAATTTAGGGGCGTTAAAGGCTCCTTGGGATAAATTATTTGACATAATACCATTATTGTGATAATATATATACAAAATCTGCATACTTAAGGCATCACCGCACAACTCGCGGCTTGCGCCTTTGCCATGTGCTTGCTTGCATCTTTTCCGCCATGTGTTACAAATTTCCTCGGCATAGGGTATACTATGCCTTCGTCAATTTGTTTAACCTGACGAAAAATCTGACGGCGCATCCACACGGCAAGAATTGTGCGGTGATGCCTTAACAATGAAAAAATCCCAGGAGGAGAAGTATGGGCAGCGTTAGTAAACAAAACTTTTTTCTGGGCGGAGCCGCGTTTGTGTCGGCGCTTCTTGCCGTTTTCGGCTTTCTGTCAGTATCAGGCAACGATTCAGCGGCACAGCGGGCACTGCTCGTCATCTGTTCGGTCCTGCTTATCGCTCTGGCGGGGCTGTATGTATATATAATTACCCTGTCGCTTGACAGAGAACCGAACTATTTCCTTTACGACCGGCTTGCCGGGCATAATATACCTCTTTCAGAACTAACCTGGCGGATGGTAAACGATAAGGTTGCCGTATATATCTCAGAAAACCTCGGCAGCGAAATTTACCTTTGGTCGGGTAACCTGCTTACTGCTGAGAACAAATACGGCCCGGGCGGCGCGATGCGGCCGCTGGTGGCATTCAAAATGCTCTGCGACCTGGCGACCGACGAGACGGGCGACTTTTTTAAACTCTTCACATCGGCGGATGATGCAGTCGTCACATCGCTGTCCCGAATTATTGACGACGCCGGAGAGCATGACCTGGCCCGAGCACTGCTGAGTTTTAAGACGAAGGGTGGCTCGGAAGAAAATTTCAGGCGCTATCTAAACGGTAACGCAAGGTATATCCAGAGCCGCATGCTTGTATGCGCCCGGCGCAATATTGAATTATTCTATTAAGACATGTTTACTATAAAAATCGCCGGGGTCAATGTCGGCATTGACAACAGATACGAGGGCACTAGGCGGCTGTGCCGGGATTATTTATCCGATGAGACGCCGGATTTTACGGTATCTGCAAGTGACTCCGAAATAGAAAGTGAAGTTGCGGTATCACTTACCCCGGCTACCCCGGCTTATGCCGAGAGCATTTGTCTCTACCGGAATATCTGCCGAAGAATGCCGGATTATAACGCATTCCTGCTTCATTCCGCGGTTGTGGGTTATGAGGGTAGGGCTTATGCCTTCTCAGCCCCGAGCGGTACGGGAAAGTCGACGCACGCACATATCTGGACCGAGCGGTTCGCCGGCGCGCGGATCATCAACGGAGACAAGCCGATAATAAGGTTTAACGAGGGTGGTGCGTTTGTTTACGGCACTCCCTGGTGCGGCAAGGAAAAGCAAAATATAAACACCAGTCTGCCGCTTGCGGCCATTTGCTTCATCGAGCGGGGAGAGCGGAATGTGATCCGCCCGGCAGAGAACCACGAGGTGACGGCAAGGCTGTTTAACCAGATTTTGATTCCGCGCGAGCCGGGTGAGATTGCTAAGCTGATGCCCCTTATCGACCGGTGCGTAAGGGTTGTCCCGTGCTTTGTGCTAAAGTGCAATATTTCAGCTGAAGCAGCCGAGGTTGCTTACGGAGCAATGAAACAATAGATAGAGAGAAAGGCGTGGGAACGATGGAAAACGCCGTGCGCGGATATGCCGTTGACGATATGCTCGGCGCGATGCAGGCCGTGATTGATTCGGGCGGTGAATTCCGCCTTATGCCTCGCGGAACCAGCATGCTGCCTTATCTTAAGGAAGGCCGGGATTCGGTCGCTCTCGTGAAACTGACGGGGAGAGTCAGGAAACACGATATTCTCTTATACCGCAGAAAGAACGGTAAATATGTGCTTCACCGTGTTACCGGAATTGGCAAAACGGGGTATATCATGTGCGGTGACAATCAGACGACGTTTGAGCCGGGGATCACCGATGAGCAGATAATCGGTGTCGTGTCTGCTGTCTGGCACAAAGAGAAGAGAATCGGAGTGTTTAGCGCGCAGGCACGGATTTATCAGGCGTTCTGGTGCTTCATGCCGCTTAGAAAAAGCGTGTTTTTTATGCGGCGGGCGGCGGGTAAACTGAAGAAGATGTTAAAAGGGGATACGCGGCTTCTTTAAAAAGAAGCCTGGCAAGAAATTTATATAAAATAACTAAATATAACACTCTATATTTATTGCTCACAACGGTTATATTGGTTAAATTGCTTGAAAGCTTTTACGGAGCGACGAAGTATTTCTCGAAAAGCGACCGTAACCCTTATGTCTACAAGCAGAAACAACCCGGTTGATAAAAATCAACCGGGTTGTTTTATTCGGTCATATGTCCCCGAGCAGGGCAAGAGCGTTTTTATAGAATATTTTTTCATTAAGTCCGTCGCCGAGGTTTGCAGAGTATATGAATTTAATTTCATCGGCAGCGTATGACCAGGGGGTATCTGAGGCGAAGAGCAGACGGCCGGGGTCATGTTCGTGCAGTATGCGGTAGAGGTTTTCAATCCTGTCAGGGCGCTGCGAGGACATCGAGGTGTCAAGCCAGAGATTCTTCCGGCCGACAAGGTGACTCAGCACTTCCACGGAGCGGGCGAAGCCGCCCATATGGGCAGCGACAAGCCGCAAGTCGGGGTAGCGGTCGAGAACCGATGCGATCGCACAGGGGCTTGCGTGAAGGTGATCGGGCGAGATCGGGTCAAGCCCTGCGTGGGTGACTACGAAAAAGTCAAGTTCTGAGCAAAGTTCAAAAATCTCATTATAGACTGGTTCGTCGATTTCGGCACCCATGTAGTCGGGGTGTATTTTTATGCCTTTGATCCCGGCCTCACGCAGGCGTATAAGTTCCCCCCGCTTGTCCTCGCCGAGTGGGTGGAGAGAGCCGAGCGGGATGAGCATTTTGCTGGTCTTTGATATATTTATCGCAAAGCTGTTGACGTTATGCTGCTGGCGCGCATTTGTCGCTATGTTGCATACAACGCCATACTCGACGCCAGACGTGCGCAGTTGCTCCTCTGTGCCTTTTACCGTGCCGTCCGTACAGGGAAAAGCGGGATTTCCCAGTGCGTGATCCTTAAGTGTTCCGAGGGCGCGGGGGGCGAGGCTGTCGGGGAAGCAGTGGACGTGAAAATCAATAATCATGAGTCAGAGCTTACCTTTCGGCGAGTAGTTCATAATGAGTAATTAAGAGACAGAGTTGGATTTCAGTATGAGCTGAGCTCCTCTTTTTTCATTATTTTAACGAGTGAGCTGGTGCCGAGGCGCGAAGCGCCAAGTTTAATGAAGTCTTCAGCATCGGCAAAGCTCTTAATTCCGCCGGCTGCTTTGATTTTAAGGCCGCCCGAGACATGCGCAGCGAAAAGGGCAATGTCCTCACGCGTAGCGCCTCCGGTCGAGAAGCCGGTCGAGGTCTTGATATAATCGGCGCCCGACACAGATACGATTTCGCACATACGGATCTTTTCTTCTTCGGTCAGAAGGCAGGTTTCGATTATGACTTTGAGCACATGGTCACCGACTGCTGATTTTACCGCTTTGATGTCATCGAGCACCTTATCGTATCTGCCTTCTTTAATCCTGCAGATGTTGGCGACCATATCAAACTCTGATGCTCCGTCTCTGAGCGCCTTTTTTACCTCAAAGCATTTTACCTCGGTCTCTGTATATCCGAGCGGGAAACCTATAGTGGCGCCTATTTTCATTTTCCCCATGACATACTCAGCTGCAAAACCGATATGCGTATTGGGTATGCATATCATGGCGCAGTTATACTTTATCGCGTCGTCGCAGATAGTTTTAATTTCAGCCTCGGTCGCTGTCTGTGATAACAGAGTGTGGTCAACGTGTTTTAAAATTTCGTGCTTGTCCATATCCATTCTCCCTAATAAAAAATAATTCAACGGTTGAAAACAAGAAATGCAAGCGTGTAGTACGCGATGCTTCCAATCATCAGGAAAGCGAGAACTCCGCAAATAATACGGACCATGAGGTCTCTTTTGGATATACGATTTTTAGGTCCCTGCATTTGTTTATACCTCTTTGTCATCAATTTTTATCTGCTGCACATTAATGTCTTTTTCGGTGAGAAGAACTCCTGACGCCGGAAGTTTTAGCTTTCGATAGCCTTTGGCGTCGCCGTATTTATCTGCGAAATCCTTTATTGCCGACACGACCTTCTGACCTTTTTTAAGTGTAATTATAGCTGTACCGCCCGAGGTGCGGGTTGTTTTCAGCGGGAGAAGCGATGTTTTGACTATAATTGCGCGGTCGTTGTCGGTTAGCAGCATTATTTCAAAAGGTTCATGCTCATAAAATGCCGCGACTATAGGGGAAGCGTCTGAATAAGCGCTCGTTAGTTTCCTCCGGTTGCCCTTAGTCTGGTAAGACGACGCGGGAACGCGGACACCCTTGCCGTTCTCGAAGATATAAACCATATTGTCGCCCTCAGGGAAGTCGCACTCGGGCTGCTTCAGCATGAGAATCGGTTTCTCTCCGCTGTCCATTCCGAGTTTTGCAGGGATAAAGTCGCCCATGACCGATGCTTTTACGCAGTCAAAATCGTTGATTTTAACCCGGTAAACCTGAGCTTTATCGGTGAAGAAAACGAGGTCGCTCTTATTTTCGGAATCAAGTTCCTGAATTATCGTGTCACCGTCTTTGAGCATGTGGTTGTCGCTCGCGCGAAGCGAAAGCAAGGTGATTTTTTTGAAATAGCCTTCTTTTGTCAGCACAAGGTGGACATTGTAATTTTCAATATGGTCTTCCTCATTATACTCCTCGATTGCCTCAAGTCCGACAATCTGGGATTTCCTCGGCTGGCCGTATTTTTTTTTAATTTCAATAAGCTGCGTGGCAATATACGCCTTAATTTTCAGCTCGTCACCGAGCAGCTCCTCAAGGTCTGCAATTTCCTTCTGTAATCCTTCAATTTCGCTTACGCGGTTAAGAATATACTCGCGGTTGAGGTGCCGGAGTTTAATTTCAGCGATAAAGTCAGCCTGCAGCTCGTCAATTGTAAAGCCTTTCATCAGGTTCGGGATGACGTCGTCTTCCTTCTCTGTCTGCCGGATTATCCTTATCGCTTTGTCTATGTCAAGCAGTATCTTGGCGAGGCCGAGCAATAGGTGCAGCTTTTCTTTCTTCTTGTTGAGGTCGAACGTCAGCTCGCGCCGGACGCAGACGATTCGGAATTTTATCCATTCCTGAAGAATCTCAAGAACGCCCATCTGGCGCGGAACCGAGTTTATCAGGACATTGAAGTTGCACTTGAAACTGTCCTCAAGCGGAGTCATTTTGAAAAGCTTTGCCATCAGCTTGTCAGGGTCTGTGCCCCGGCGGATGTCGACCGTCAGCTTGAAGCCCGAGAGGTCGATTTCGTCGCGGAAATCGGTGACTTCCTTGAGCTTCCCGTCCTTGATGAGGTCTGTGATCCGGCTCATTATCAGCTCAATGCTGGTCGAGTAGGGAATCTGGGTTATGTCAATGCAGTTTGCTTCCTTGTCAAAGCTGTAACGTGAGCGGATGCGCACCGAGCCTGAGCCGGTTTCGTATATCTCCTGCATTTCACGTCGGTCGTATATTATAGCTCCGCCACCCGGAAAGTCCGGAGCCTTGATTATGTCGAGGAGTTTGTGAACCGTGGTGTTCGGATTTTTAAGCAGGGCGACGGTACCGTCGCAGACCTCGGCGAGATTAAAAGAGCAGATATTCGACGCCATGCCGACGGCGATACCGGTGTTGGGCATAACCAGAATATTCGGGAATGTCGAGGGGAGGAGCAGCGGCTCCTGCATGGTTCCGTCATAGTTGTCGGTGAAATCGACGGCATTCTTATCTATCCCGCGGAAAATCTCTGCGGCGAAAGCATCTAGTTTGACTTCGGTATAGCGGGATGCTGCGTATTTCATGTCGGACGAATATTGCTTGCCGAAGCTGCCCTTTGAGTCGACCAGGGGGTGGAGCAGTGTTTCATTGCCGCGGGTCAACCGTACCATGGTTTCGTAAATTGACGCGTCGCCGTGTGGGTTGAGTTTCATAGTCTGGCCGACAACGTTCGCGCTCTTGGTCCTCCCGCCGGTGAGAAGGCCCATCTTGTACATTGTGTAAAGCAGTTTACGGTGAGCGGGTTTTAAGCCGTCGATCTCGGGAATGGCACGCGAGACGATGACGCTCATCGCGTAGGGCATGAAGTTTTTTTCTATTGTTTCGGTAATAAGCTGCGGCTGGATGGGAGCCACAGCGGTCAGTTCGGGTTCGTTTGAGGTTCTGCGTTTTTTTGCCATGGGGACCTCTCTCTTTTTGGGAATATATTGTAGATTTTTATGTAAGAGCCGGATAACCCGGTCTGTTTTAGCCTGACTTATTAAAGGGGGGGGCAGCCGTAGCGTCAACGCTGCCGCGGATAGGCTGTGTCCGGTTTGCGCAACGGGCAAAACGGCTCGTTCAGAGGCATCTACCGTTTTCCCTCCGAGTATGCTGACACCCGGTTTCAGGTCACGCCGGATAGTTTTGTTTTAAGCGATTGACGTCCAATCCATTGTGCGTTACGGGCGACATGGCAAAGGGAGTCGCACGATGGGGAGCTGCTTATTGAAAAAGGGTGATGTTAAATCTTCAGCACTGTGTGCGATGCGGCGCGGATCATGCGGTTGTAGAGAGCCAGACCGAGGCCGGTTGGCTCAGGCTTCCGCGCGTAGATTATGTCGCAGTCAAGAGCATCGGCTTCCCGGAGGGCTGAAAAAAGGCGTTTTGCCTGTGTTGAAAGGTCGTTTTCAGCGCCGGTTAAGATTATGTTATTTCCACCTAGAAGTTTCGCTTCCTCGGGTGAGCATATGATGGCACATTTTTCGGTCAGACGCTTTTTGCTGATGAAATCTATGAATGCTTCACCACTGCCTTCCAGCAGGACGAAGGGCGAGGAGGGGGCATAGTGCCGGTATTTCATGCCTGGGGCTATCGGCCTCTCACCGGCTGAGAGTTCACCGATCGCAGCGTCGGAGAGTTTTACGCTCTCACAGACGCAGTATAGTGCGTCGTATGTCACCGCTCCGGGGCGCAGAAGTGTCGCTTCACCGCCGTGCAGCGAAATGATTGTAGACTCAAGCCCAATTTCGCAGTCGCCGCCGTCTATTATCATGTCAACGCGGCCGTCCATATCTTCAACGACAAATTTTGCCGAGGTGGGCGATGGTTTGCCCGAGAGATTTGCAGACGGCGCGGCGACAGGCACTCCCGAGGCTTCAATCAGAGCGTGCGCAGTGGGGTGCGAGGGGCAGCGTACGGCTACGGTGCCGAGTCCTCCGGTGACCTCCTTTGGAATTATGTCCTTCTTCGGAAGGATGACGGTGAGCGGACCGGGCATGAAGGCCGCAGCGAGTTTATAGTAAAATTCGCTTGTAAAAGCATACTTTTCGGCGTCTTCGGGGTGTGCGATGTGTATTATTAGGGGGTTATCCGACGGGCGGCCCTTCGCGGCGTAGATTTTACTGGCGGCGCCGGGGTCTGTTCCGTTTCCGCCGAGGCCGTAAACCGTTTCGGTGGGGAAGACAACAAGCCCGCCACGCCGGATAATCTCGGCGGCGCGCTCTATATCCGCGCCGGATTTTGCA
>JAEAME010001616.1_pt1 | contig 15063 bp, 11 predicted proteins | sample 8958731 | NCBI WGS metagenome assembly JAEAME01 (sample SAMN16933194, study PRJNA681113) | bioreactor sludge metagenome | isolation source: anerobic bioreactor sludge (Control) | place: India:Bengaluru | collected 2018-10-24 | reverse complement strand
GATGGAAAGATATTTAAAAAAAAAAAAAGACAATATAGAAATTATAAAAACAAAATTAAAATAATCACATAAAGAGGGTCAAATAATCCAAGAAAAGGCCTGGACATTCTGTCATATTTGGATAATAATCTTGATTTTGAAAAATATGAAATGAGCTTTATAGGAAATGTCAATTATAATTTTAAAAATATTAGTAAATTAGCATCTTTAGATAGCCTAAACTTGTCGAGGCATTTACAAAAAAGTGACATTTTTTTAGCGACAAGCATGTTTGAATCATGTTCTAATTCTTTGATCGAAGCAATAAATTGTGGCTGTGTGCCACTGGCAAGAAATAATTCCAGCTATCCCGAAATTGTCAAGCATATGGGTGAATTATATGATGGAGAAAATGACATCCTTGAAAAGCTAAGAAACATGTCAAAAAATATTGAATACTATAAAAATGATTTACAAGAATTTGATCTAAATATAACTGCAAAGAACTATTATGATTTTGCAATAAAAGTCTATTCTTCAAACAGTGTTAATAATGCTGTTAAAAAAAGGTTGTCATTTATCTATTATATCTTTCTTTTTGGCATAATAAAGCTTTATGCAAAATTTTCTAAATATCAAGCATTCTTAACAAAAAAATGGAGAAAACATTGATCACAAAAATAATTAAAAAACCGATTGGTGCCGCAATTAATGAATTAACAAGTGTGCTATATAAAAACTGGGCAGATTTTCCAATTTGTAAAAAGCCAATGGGAGATGTTGCTCAATACCATAAAATTTATGTAGAGGCAAAAAAGGATAAATATATTTTAATTGACGAAATTGAAGAAGAGTATGGATATAAAATTGATAATGAATGGCTAAATGAATTAGCGTTTCATACCCAAATAGTAATTAAAAAATCAAAAATTTGTTATCAGCATGGCAGATTACTCTATACATTTTTAAGAAACTATCTGAAACAAAGTGATATATCAAATATCAATATTTTAGAAACCGGTACCGCAAGGGGCTTTTCTTCGCTGTGTATGGCTAAAGCACTGAATGACAGTAATATCTGCGGCAGAATTTTTACTTTTGACGTTTTACCGCATTCAATACCAATATATTGGAATTGTATTGATGACACTGATGGCATAAAATCCAGAACTGAATTGTTGAAAAACTATGCTGATTTAGCAAATAAATACATTATATTTTATCAGGGTGATACGAAATATGAATTAACTAAATTATATATAAATAGAATTAATTTTGCTTTTATCGATGGAATGCATAATTATGAATATGTAAGCAATGAAGTTAATTATGTTATTGATAAGCAGAATAAAGGTGATATAATTTTCTTTGATGATTATTCAGATCGTTTATTCCCAGGTGTTGTTAAGGCAGTGAATGATGCATGCAAAAAAAATAACTATAATATGAAAGTCATAAAGATTGATGAAAACAGAGGTTATGTTTTAGCTGTTAAGAGCAATTGACATTTATGGATATATTTCCTAAAATATTATTACATATCTTCTTATTTATAATACTAATAAGACTATTAAAAGAAAACACTTTTGATATATTATTACTATTATTTCCTGCTTCTTTATTATTTTATTCGCCAGTATTCAATATAGATCAATTGGGATTTATGAGGGTTTTAGGGTTGTTGGGAATTGTCTATATTGTAGTTAATAAGAAACAATTAATATATAGTAGGGGGCAGTAAAAAATATTTATTTTTTTAATTGTGCTTACCTTTTTTGTCGTTATATCATTCATCAAATCTCGAGATCATGAATATGCAGATAATAAGATTTTGGATTATTCATTTAATTATTTTTTACCATTAATTTTTATACCTTTAACGACATCTTTTCGTACAATTAACAAGTTTTATAAAGTTTGGGTATTTTTTGCAATTATGAGTGCCATTTTGACTATTCTTCAAGTTTTATTTGGCGAGATGTTTTATATACAAAAATATTTAGGAGATCCTTTTGCCTCGATAAAATTCCAGGCTTATTCTTTAGAAACTGGTGAGTATTCAGGTTTTGGTCTTTTCGGTCATCGATCGCATAATGCCCTATTTCAGAGTGTTGCAATTTATTATTTATTAATTAAAGGATTAAGAAATAAATTAAGTCTAAAATTTTCAATTTTGCTTATTATACCCTTACTGGTGGGTATCATTTTGACAAGAGCGAGAGGCGGATTGATTTTATTTCTTTTTGGATTGATGTTACTTTTTTATTTAATACTTTATAAGAGATTTGTTAATATTAAAATATCAATAATTTATAGATTTATTATATTTGCTTTAATTATATTTATATCAAAATATTTCATACACTGGGATAAAATTATTAATCCAATATTATCAAGATTTGGCTCTCATAGTTACATGTATTTCTTAGCAAATAATGAAAGATTCTATTCGTGGAACATGTATTTAAAAATTAATGGCTTAAAGTACACTGACCTGTTCCATCCATTGGGATTAGGCTTTGGCAAGTCCCCGCCTGATAATGTATATTTTACAGTTGGATTTGAGCTTGGTTTCATCGCGTTAATTGTATTCTTTAGTATACAGGTTTTATTTTTGAAAGAAGCATTGAAATCCTACAAAAGAACAATCAGAAAACCTTTAGAAGATGAATATTTATGTACATTTTTTGCTATATTGATTTTTTCGTTGCATTTCTTCATTGGGAATCTATATTTTTATGAGCAGATATTTATCCAAATTGCACCATTTGTGTTTTTATTATCTCTTAAATATTATGAGGCTAAATTAAATGTAATAAAGGATGATTCTGTAGCGCATGTAATTCTACCACAAAAGTTGATGTAATTTTTTCCCAAAATCTTCCAAGCAAACTTATATGAATATCTCTATCACATTAGGAGGTTGATTTTAATATGAAGCTTTACAAAATAATTATTAAAAAAGGATGGAAATTAGGAAAAATATGTTGCAAGAGCGAATTCTGATCGTTGGAGACTGGCGATGGGATATCTATGAAGACGCGATAGCAAATGGCTTTCGGGCAAATAACTGGTCCGTGATCCCTTTTAGATGTTGTGATTATTTAAAGACTGGTTTATTGTCCAAGGCACAAACCAAGTTGAAAATCGGAACATATTTAGATCGACTAAATGAAAATTTGTTTAAAGTTGTCAACCAGGAGTTACCCCAAGTCCTCCTTTTGAATCGAACTGACCTGATATTTCCTAGGACATTGTCGAGAATAAAAAAAAAATATCCACGAATTATGCTTATTATGTATCACAATGACAATCCTTTTATTGGATTTCGAAACAGAGTCAAATGGCGACACTATTTAAATTGTATTTCAATAGCTGATTTAACATTGGTCTATCGAAAATCTAATATTATGGATGCAAAACGATTTGGCGCCCAAAATATTTCACTGTTTCCTCCGTATTATATCAGTTATATTCATCATCATGCGGCTGCAGAGGAAGTGAATGGGAATATAGATGTTTTATTTATTGGGCATTACGAGAAAGATAATCGGGTAGCTGTGCTCGATTATTTGGTCCAGAATGGAATCTCAGTAAAAGTATATGGTACAGGTTGGGAAAAAGTGGCAAAGAAATATCCATGGCTAGCGGCTCAAGAGATTCGCAGGGTGTGGGGCAAAGAATATAGCAAATTAATCTCTTCCGCTAAAATCGCCCTGGTATTTTTATCCTTTTTAAATCGCGACGTATGGACAAGACGATGCTTTGAGATTCCTGCCTGTGGCACAATGATGATGGCGCCCCGTACCTATGAGCTGGAAAATTTGTTTGAAAATGGTAAAGAAGCTGTATATTTCGATACTAAAGAGGACCTTTTAGATAAGGTGCAATATTATTTAAAAAATACATCTATTCGTGAACGAATTGCTAAGGCAGGAAGAAGTCGATGTATTTCTGATGGACATAGCGAAATCGATCGCACCAGAGAACTTATTGAATTGATAAGGGCTAAACTGAATGACTTATAGGTACAACTTCATTGGTCATCTTTTCAGCCAACGCTTTATTGTAATATATTTTTTGATGCATTAGCTAATAACCTGGAGATTGATTTGAAAATTAGAATTGCAATCATAACCAATATTTTGCCTCCTTATAGAGTTCCACTATTTAACTATTTAGCAGAGCAGCCTAATGTAAAATTACGAGTATTTTTGTGCGCAGAAACCGAACCTGATCGGCATTGGAATTGGCCAAGTAATATACAATTTGAATATGAGATTGATGGTTCTCCAAGTTACAGGTTACTCAATGGTAAACCTACTTATTTGCCATTTGGCTTAATCGAAAGAATACATAGATTCAGACCTGATGTAATTATTGTTGGGAGCTTGGGAGTAGTCGGTCTGATTTGTTGGTTCGGCTCAAAGTTATTAGGGGTTCCACTCTTGTTGTGGTCAGAAGCGACAGCTATTAGTGAAAAATATCGAAATAGGTATTTAACTTCACTGCGTCGTTTTCTCGTTCGTAATTCGCAGGCTTATATTGGAGTGAGCAGTGCTGCAGCAGAGTATTTTGTCGCCTTGGGCGCATATAGCAAAAAGGTACAAGTTTCATTACAAACACTTGATGTTGAATTTTTTGGACAACAAGTTGAAAAGTATCGTAAAGAGAAAGAAAATATCAAAAAGGACTTGGGTTTGAAAGGCAGAATTATTGCATATGTGGGTAATCTTGAATTCTATAAAGGTTCGGACCTTTTGTTAGATGCTTATTTCGAAGTTTTAAAGCATGTTCCAAATATTAATTTATTGCTTGTTGGAACAGGGAGCTTATTCACGCAAATGAAAAATAAAACAACGCAAGCAGTTAATGCGCGAGTTCATTTTATTGGTTTTAAACAGCATCAAGAACTTCCACTTTATTATGCGATTTCTGATTTGTTTTGTCTTTTTTCACGGTATGAGACATTTGGCATAGTGGTTACAGAAGCGATAGCAGCAGGTTTGCCGGTTGTCTGTAGCCAATTTGCTGGTGCATCATTCGATTTAGTTCAAAATGGTTACAATGGCTATGTTATAAATCCCTTTAATATTGAAAATAGTGCAAATAGAATTATCCTTATTCTTAAAAATGATGCTTTAAGGTTTCAAATGGGTAAGAAATCAATTGAACTTGCTAAAAAATGCACAATAGAATCAGCAGCTTCAGCAATGCTTACTTCTGTTTATAACTCTTTAAAGTTATAACACTCTAAAATTTAAATATTAATCTGAAATTTAATAATAAAGAGGAAGATGGGATAACTATTTGCTCTGTAATGCTCCGATTTAATAATAAATATCCAGCATCTTATAATAATGAATAAACATCTTAAGATTCAAGATATATGTCATCAGTTTAAAAAGATATTAGTATAGGCTGTTTTATTTTGGCTTGAATACATAAAAGCATCAATATGTTTTTCGTAAGTGTTTTTAAATTTTAAAATTAATGACGGCAGCAGTAGCCATTATAACAAATTATTCAAAAGCTAACTGACAGACCTAAATAGACGAGACACAATGAATTAAATTTTGACAACTTTTAGAATAGAGTTTCTTCTTATATCATATTAGCTTTCGAATATCATACAGATCTTGTTATTATAGTTGCGGACGAGGCTTTTTAAAGCCAAAGAATGCTATAAAAATGTTATAGGATAGTCAAACATCTATTTATTGTAAGTCATAAATTAAATATGTTTATCATATCTTGGAGATTGAGAGAGATACATAATTTTATGATCTAACTGCTAAGACATTTCGCAGCAATTTTTATTGTTCTTGATAAATGTAAAAACGCGGTATTTGTAATATTATGTTATATTTGAAACCTTGATTGGGATTATGTGAATTATATTTTTTCAAATAAAAGATCTGTTTTCATTGGAAGCTTGATTCCTATATGTGTTAGCGATTTAAAGATAGAAAAATGAATTTAAATGGAGAAATGGTGATATTTTCTCATTTATTTCAAAATATTATTGGCATTGGATTAGCAATACAAATAAATACAAATTTTTAAAGCTTAATTTTGTGATTATAAGAATTAAGAATCTCGATTGCTTGATTTCAAGCGTCCAGATTATGCTGCGTCAGTATTGATTGCTGCAAAAAAAAGTAATAAAAAATGAAATTTAAAAAAAAGTCAAGAATTATAATTATCGGTTCTATCCCACCTCCTTTGCATGGCTCAAACATTTACCTCAAAAATTTTTTAAATTCTAAGATACAAAATGAATTTGAGATTTTTCATTTAGACACATCTGATCATAGAGGTTTGGATAATATCGGCAAATTGGATCTTAGAAACCTATTTTTAGCAGCTAAAAATATTTTGCAGCTTACACGTTATCTAATATTTTCCAGATCAGCTCTCGTATATGTGCCAATCGCTCAAAACACTATGGCTTTTCTTAGAGATGGCCTATTTATTATTATTTCGAATATGTTAAGCAATGCTAAAATAGTTATTCATTTGCACGGTGGCGATCATTTCAAAATATTTTTGCAAAATGCCAATTTCATGATGAGATGGTTCATTAAATATACACTTCACAAGGTCGATACGGCGATCGTTTTGGGAGAGCGACTCCGAAGTGTTTTTCAGGGATTTGTAAAGCAAGTTCAAGTCGCTCCCAATGGCACTCTTTTCAATCCTGACGTTAATGGCAAGTACGAAAAATTTAGCAATAAAACAATTCAGATTGGATATCTTGGCAATCTTTTTAAAAGCAAAGGTATGCTTGATGTTTTATCGGCATCGAGTTATGTTATTAAAAAATATCCTTCAACTCAGTTTCGCTTTGCAGGTTCATGGTGGAATCAGGAGCCAGATACGGAAAAAGAAGCCTACCATTTTATTGAACAGAATTTGCTCAGAGATCAAATTAAATTTGTCGGCACCGTCACAGGCGAAATAAAAGAACGCTTTTTGGTTGAAACCGATATATTCGTTTTTCCAAGCTGGTATCCCTTTGAGGGTTTGCCTATCGTTATTCTAGAGGCGATGGCGGCTGGCTGTCCGATTATTGCGACCCGTGATGTTGGCGTCATACCAGAGGTTGTTCTGGACGGCGTTACGGGAATATTGGTCGATAAACAAAATCCCCAACAGATTGCAGAGTCCATTATCAGGTTAATTGAAAATCCAGAACTGCGCATATCTATGGGAAAGGCAGGACGGCAGAGATTTAAGAAGCACTATACAATGGATCAAAACATCGAGAAGATGATAACAATTTTTAAAAATACATTAAACAAATAAAATACAATAGCTTTAGCATCGCTGGTTTGACTGATCGTGTCAATCGAAAGGTTTTTTGAGCCATTTATAGGAATTCAGTTCATTAGTAATAATGACCACATAATTTAAGTAGGGTATAACGAAAATTCAATAATTATTAACTGATTTACCAGGAACTGAAAAGATAGTGACCACGCCTGTTTTAAAAATTTGAAAATAGATTTTTTTGTGCCATTATCATTTAGTTTAAAAGCGATTATGAAATCTAGAGCGTTGCTTGAAAATTGTGAATTGTATGATGAAGCAAAAATTTATTTAATTTTATTAGAATGGAAAGCCCTTTTTAAAACGGTAATTCATTCAAATGATATCGTTGTTATCAAACCTAATTGGATAGCACCATCCCATAAATATGACGAAAACGAATGGCAATCCGTCATTACACATCCTGCTGTGATCACATCTGTGTTAAAAATTGTTTTAGCGCAACTGAATGGTAAAGGAAAGGTCATCATTGCTGATGGTCCGCAAACCGATTCGTCCTGGGAAAAAATAATGCAGATTATGCAACCGCAACGATGGATTATGATGGGCGAAAAGGCTGGTGTTGAAGTGCAGGTTCTTGACTTACGAGAAGATGAATGGGTGAGCAAAGGCGATGTGATTGTCTCCCGAAAGAAATTATCTGGCGATCCATTGGGTTCAGTTGAATGCGACTTGAAAAATGTTAGTGAATTTGTCAAACACCAGTCTTCTCCAAAAGGATATTATGGTGCAGATTACAATAAATCGGAAACGAATGAAGCACATTCGAATGGGAGTCACCGTTATCGTGTTGCCCGTTCGGTCATGGAAGCCGATGTGTTCATTAATCTACCAAAATTGAAAACTCATAAAAAGGCGGGCATTACATGCTCGCTAAAAAACCTAGTGGGAATAAATACTTATAAAAATTTCTTACCTCACCATAATGAAGGGACGCCTGAGGCTGGTGGAGATCAGTTTCCAACCTCCAATGTAAAGAACAAAGTTGAAGCGACATTAATAGAAAAGTTTAAAGCCCATCTCTATCACAATCCTTCGCTGACCAAATTGGCGATTCCAATAAAAAAAGCTGGTACGAGGGTATTCGGTGATACGCAGCATACAATCCGCAGCGGCAATTGGTATGGCAATGATACGCTCTGGCGCACGGTTTTGGACCTGAATAAAATATTGTTTTACGCCAATCCCGATGGCTCATTCCGAAAAGATAGGCCAGGCAATAAAAAAAAATACATCACCATTGTGGATGGGATTGTTGCTGGTGAAGGCAACGGACCTGAAGCTCCGACACCAAAACAGACAGGAGTATTGATCGGTGGAATAAATCCAGTGGCAGTCGATGCGGTTTGCGCCAAATTAATGGGATTTGATTGGAGAAAAATACCAATTATAAGACATGCCTTCCAAATAAAACAATATCCATTTTGTGACTTTTGTTATAAAGAGATCGAAGTAATATCTTCTTCACTTCATTATAATAAAATGTTAGAGCAAATTGATCCATCAAATTGTTTTCGATTTGAACCACATTTTGGATGGAAAAATCATATCGAGATATAAAAAGTAGTACATTATGAATTACGGCAGAAAAAGTCAGCAATTTTTTTATTATCATTCGCCAGCAGGTATTCGAAATATTTTTGCCAGTGTATATGGCTGGCATCAGCGTCAGGTTCGCTATGGCAATATTTTTTTTAAAGAACTGAAATTTTTGCAAAACAGTCAATGGTGGAATGAAGATGATTTGATTGAGATACAGTGGGCAAAGACAAAGAAATTTTTGGAAAAAGTCATTAGAATTGTTCCTGGTTATAGTCAAAAACAAATTTATAGAGACACATTATTAACACTTAAAGATAAAAAATTAAAGCTATTCCCTATTTTAAGTAAAGAAGATGTCAGAAAAGATCTTCAGAATTTTTATCATCCAGATTTTAAAAAAAATCAGCATCGCTGGACTCACACTAGCGGGACGACAGGAAAAGCGTTGGTTTTTCCAATTAGTCAGCACTGTTTTGAGCGAGAGTATGCATTTCGTGCCCTGCATTATACATGGAGCGGAATTAGCCTGACAGGAAAAGATAAAATTGCATTTTGTGCCGGACATCCTGTTGCAAATCCTGATCAGAAAAATCTGCCGTTTTGGACATATGATAAAATAAACAATCATTTGTTCCTATCTTCATATCACCTGTCGGATAATAACCTAAAATATTATATTGGGGAGCTTGAAAGATTCAACCCTAAGATGATAAGCGGCTATCCGTCTTCAGTTTATCTCCTGGCTCTTGCCTATAAAAAATATGGCCGAGGGACTTTATCATTAAACTCCGTTTATACTGCCTCGGAGACATTATTAGATTATCAAAGGAAAATAATTCAAGATGCTTTTCAGTGTTATGTTTTTATGTGGTACGGTAATTCTGAAATGTGTGCTAATATTGTGGAGTGTGAAAAGCGAGAATTGCATTTAAAGTTAGAACATAGTTTTGTTGAAATTCTTGATAATAACAACCATTCTGTTTTGCCAGGAGAGACGGGACATTTAATTTGTACTGGATTTGGCAACATTGCGTTTCCATTGATTCGGTATGACATTGGTGACGAAGTGATTTTGAGTAGAAATCAAAAATCTAAATGTGGACGTGGAGGAATATTGATTGACAAAGTAATCGGAAGAATGGAAGACTATATATTGACGCCCGATGGTAAGTATATTGGAAGACTGGATCATCTTTTTAAAGATATGCTTAATATAAAAGAAGCACAGATAATTCAAAATCATATTGACGAAATAGTAATTCGTATAGTAAAGAGAAACGGTTATTTAAAAGTTGATGAAGAAAAAATTAGAAAAGAAGCGAAGTTAAGATTGGGATCGGAAATTAAGTTATTATTTGATTATGTACCACAAATAGATCGAACTGCTAATGGCAAATTTCGGTTTATTATCTCAAATCTGGATAAAAAAGAAGTGCTATTGAAAGATAATTATGCTCCAACTCACCCAGAACCTCAAAACCGATGAAATGAAATTGTTGGAAGCAGTGATCTTATCATCTAATAATAAACTCGAGTGAATGATTATCCGCCGATGTCAAAAGCAGGCTATCACAAGTTCGTGGAATTTATATTTACCTTGTACTTCATTTCAGGATTCAGCATGATATTCAGAAGTATCTCTTCAAAAAGGTGGCTGAAAAATATTTGCCAAAGGAGATCGTGCATCGACCCAAGGCGTCGTTTGGGACGCCGCTGCGCTCCTGGATTCGGGGACCGTTGAGGGAGATGATCGATGACTATCTGTCTGAGGAGTCCATCAAAAAGCGGGGAATGTATGATCCCCAGTATGTGAGAGCTAAAATCCAACAGGATCGAAGCGGCAAAGCGGACCATGCGCATTTGATCTGGCAGTTATTGACCAATGAAGTTTGGTTTCGGACATTCTTTAAATGACGACTTGAATTGACACAGTCAATTCACTCCAAAGAAAAAAATAGATGCGGTCTAAAATTTTTTTTAAATGTAGATATTTAATGCTTCAATTCACCCAGAACCTCAAAACCGGTGAAATGAAATTATTGGAAGTGCCGGCATCGTTATGGACCATAAGATTAAATCGATAATGCGTCTCAGATATAAAAAGCCCAGGAAAATTAACTTGTGCATCTTTGAAAGAGGACTTATAAAAAAAGTGTATCGTTCAATTCAATGAACAATATAAGGAAAGCATATTATCGAAAAACATTGTAAAATCCTTTAATGGAAGCTGCAATATGACATGTCGCCTTTAATCTGGCGAAATCTGCTGCTGAAGAAATCGGCGTTTAGTTTTTTTACAATCACCGTAAAATTTCATCCTTGTGGGATTCATGCTGCTAAAATTCGCATCGATAGATTTATTTTTTATCTTTTGAAGAAATTCCTTGTCCCAATTATAGCAGAAATCCCATTCTTGTTAGAAATAGCATGTTATTAGGATATAATATCAATCGCTTTGAAATCCATCAACAGGCAGTCCACAGATTTAGCAATTACCCAGTAGCTTAATTACCCAATTACCTAATATCCCATATAAACTTCAAAATTCAGGTTCTCTATGCTCCAACTCACCCAAAACCTCAAAACCGGCGAAATGAAAATATTGGAAGTGCCGGCTCCGACAGTAACAGATAAAAATATTCTGGTCAAAGTTCATTACTCGCTCATCAGCGCTGGCACGGAAAGCAGCAAGGTGACCACTGCCCGCAAAGGGTATTTTGGCAAAGCTAAAGAGAAGCCAGAGCAGGTGAAGCAGGTTCTCGAAACGATCAAGAAAGAGGGGATTGCCAATACTTATCGCAAGGTCATGAATAAGCTGGATGCCTGGGCGCCGCTGGGCTATAGCTGTGCGGGTGAAGTCATCGAAGTCGGAGCTGAAATTACGGAATTCAATATTGGCGATCATGTGGCGTGTGCGGGACAGGATATTGCCAATCATGCGGAACTGGTTTCAGTGCCAAAGAATTTATGTGCCAGAATTCCTGACAACGTTGCTATGTCAGCAGCATCTTATACCACATTGGGTGCAATTGCCTTACAAGGAGTTCGGCAGGCAGACTTAAGGCTGGGCGAATCGTGCACGGTGATTGGTCTGGGATTATTGGGGCAGTTGACCGTGCAGATGCTGAAAGCCAGTGGTGTGCAGGTTTTCGGCATCGATATCGATCCCTGGGCAGTGGAGCGGGCGAGATTGAGCGGAGCGGATGAGGCGTTTGAACGGAGTGATGGCGGGCTGGAGCCTTGTATTGCTGAGAAAACTGCGGGACAGGGAATTGATGCTGTTATTATCACGGCGGGAACCAGCAGCCTCGATCCCATCGAATTAGCGGGTCGATTGGCGAGAAAGAAGGGCAGAGTGATCATTGTCGGAGCGGTACCCACGGGCTTTTCGCGGGAAAACTATTTCAAGAAGGAGCTGGATTTACGCATGTCCTGTTCTTATGGTCCGGGCAGATATGATCCGAATTATGAACAAAAAGGGGTCGATTATCCCTACGGCTATGTGCGCTGGACCGAGAACCGCAACATGGGAGCGTTTTTAAATCTGATAGCGCAGGGCAAAATCAATGTAGAGCACCTGACGACCCATCAATTCGTTTTTGATCACTCTTATCAGGCTTACGAGCTGATCTTGAAGAAGACCGAGCCATTTTTGGGAATCGTATTGAAATATCATCCAGAACGGGAGATCAAAAGAAGAGTTGTTTTATCCAGTAACAATCATACGCCGCGGGGTATTAAGATTGGATTTATCGGCGCTGGCTCGTTTGCCCAGACGTATTTGCTTCCCAATGTGAAGAATTACGATCACGCTTCTTTAATCGGTGTGGCTACTGCTGCGGGCAACGAAAGCAGAACCGTGGCGGATCGCTATGGCTTCTCCTTTGCCAGCGGTGATGCAGCGGAGATCTATCAGAACGATGAGATCAACACGATTTTTGTCGCCACCCGCCACGATTCCCATTCGGAATATGTCATCAAGGCGGTGGAGCATGGGAAGAATGTGTTTGTCGAGAAACCCCTGGCGCTTTCGCTGGAGGAGTTGAATGCAGTGAGGGAGGTGTATTGGAAGAGTGATCAGTCGTCGTTCGTCGTTCGTCAGTCGTCAGTTGCCAGTCAGCAGTTAGCAGTCGGCGACTCGCATCTGGCATCTGGCAATTCGCCTTCAGCAAGCGATCCCCAATTCCCAATCCCCAATTCCCAATTTCCAATAGCCAATATCCGCTCCCCCATTCCGAAATCTGCAATCGTCATGGTTGGTTTCAACCGACGCTTTGCGCCATTGATTCAAAAGATGAAAGAAAACTTCAAAACAGCTCCGGTCGCTATCAATTATCGGATCAATGCTGGCTCTATTCCCAGGGAACACTGGACCCAGGATGCGGAACTGGGCGGCGGTCGGATCATCGGAGAGGTGTGTCACTTTGTCGATCTCTGCATGTTTCTAGCAAACAGCAAGCCGTTATCAGTTGCAGCCCAGGCGATGGATTCAGCGCAAAATTTGAACGATACGCTGGTGATCAATCTTAAATTTGAAAACGGCTCCATCGCCACCATTTCCTATTTTGCCAATGGCAGCAAAGAATTGCCCAAGGAATATTTAGAGGTCTATGGCAATGGTATGACTGCGATTCTGAACGATTTCAAGGAGCTAACGATTTACGGCAAAAAAAAGAAACGCATCAAATCTGGAACGCAGGATAAAGGACATCGGCAGGAAGTGGGTGCGTTTTTAGATGCTGTTAAGTCGGGCAAACCTTCGCCAATTCCGTTTGAGGAGCTCTATCTTTCCAGCTTGGTTCCGTTTAAAATATTGGATTCAATTCGAACGGGCAGGATGATCGCATTGACGGATCACTGTGAGTGACCAATCAATGACATTACGGATTTAGTCCTGCTAATAAAATATTATGATTTTCGATCTTTTCAGTGGGAACTGAATAATTAGCCGAACGCTTTTCGGCTCACCGATTTACCGAATTGCCCACTTACCCGGCTAGATATTATATGATCAATAAAAAGTTGTTAGAGAATATTATCTGCAAGCATTACTCCTATCTCGAAGGGGCAGAATTCAAAGGCTGGGATGTGCTGGATGGGCTAAACAGTAAGCTCTTTCAAAGGCTCCCGTTTCATCAAAACAAATATTGTCGTTTAGTTTGGATTCAATTGTTCAGGCGATCACCGATCAATTTCAGAAAAGTCACTTTCGTGCCCAAGGGATATAATCCCAAGGCATTGGCCCTGTTTATCAGTGGATTGTTGAATTGGTATGGTTATACAAAAGATGAATCATATTTGCGGCGCGCTTTTAATTTATACGAATACTTGATTCAAATGAAATCTGAAAATTATGCCGGGCTTAGTTGGGGCTATAATTTTGACTGGCAGGCGCGGGCGTTCAATGTCCCCAAGTTCAAACCGAATATGGTGTGTTCGGTTTTTGGGGGTCATGCTCTGCTTGATTTGTTTGAAGCCACAGAGGAAAGTTACTATCTGAAGGAGGCAGAGCAGGTTGCTGAATTTATTCTGAACCATTTAGCTTTGATCGAAGAACCAGACAAAATCTGTTTCGCCTATATTCCGGGTGAGCCGGCGGTAATCCACAATGTGAATCTGCTGGGAGCAGCGTATTTATCTCGGCTATTTGAGATAACCGGAAAACAAGAATATCGAGTGCTGGCTGAAAAATCAGTTCGCTTTTCTGTTGGTCAACAGAGAGCCGATGGCGCCTGGGTTTATGGCAATGAAAACCATCATGGCTGGGTGGATAATTTCCATACCGGTTATAATTTGGTCTCCATTTATCAATACCAGCAATATTGCCAGGACGATCAGTTTGAAAAATCAGTGACGAAAGGGCTGGATTTTCATCTCAGAAATCATTACAAAAAAGATGGCTTGCCAAAATATTCTGATGTTAATTTATATCCCCTCGATATCCACTGTTTTGCTCAGGCGATTCTTACTTTTCTTGCCTTAAGGGAATATATTCCGGATTCAGAAAAGAGAATCGAAGCGACTTTCAATCACCTGGTGCATTTATTGTGGGATAAAAAAAGGTATTATTTCTATTATAAAAAAGCGCGCCTTTACAGAAGCAAAATCCCCTATATCCGTTGGTCACAGGCGTGGATGTTTTACACACTCACTTATTTATTATACTCAAGCCGAAATGGTTTTCGGATTTAGCTCGATTTCAGCAATATG
>JAEAME010001615.1_pt1 | contig 15086 bp, 13 predicted proteins | sample 8958731 | NCBI WGS metagenome assembly JAEAME01 (sample SAMN16933194, study PRJNA681113) | bioreactor sludge metagenome | isolation source: anerobic bioreactor sludge (Control) | place: India:Bengaluru | collected 2018-10-24 | reverse complement strand
GAATTGGCGGTAATATCATGAAAAATACCCTTCAAAGACAGTTGCTAATTTCTAAGTAAGAACCAGGTTACGAAATTCTAATAGTGTCTAATACCTAAGTAACAAGGGACAAATTCCGAATAAGATCCAGGAACGGAGGGCAATTCAATATCACCCTCACCTTAATCCTCTCCCATCGAGGGAGAGGAAAATAAGTGGACTCCTGTCAAGGGAGAGGGGAAATACTGGCTGAATATTGTGTCAAGGGAGATATTTTGCTTTTCTGAAGGTATTCCCTGACTCATGGACCGAGATTGCTTCAGCCGACCGTAATCGGCCGACTGCGGTCATACGACTGCGGTCGGCTGACTGTGGCCAGCCTCGCAAAGGCAGTTTTTCAGTTCCGGGGGGTTTTATTCCTTTTTGTTTTGTACTTCGATCTTCCTTTAGATTCAGGATTGTGAATTGGGGGTTTGGTCTCTTTGTGACTATTGTAATCATACAACGGTATTTTGCTTGCGGTAGGATGAGGGGGGTTGTAGAATACCAGCCATAAGCTGATTAATCACGGCGGAGGAAGGCGCTATGTTCATTGGCAGCGACTACCCAAAACGCCTGAAAACACCAGCCTTGCTGCTGCTGGGGTTCTTTGCCGTGGGCAGCATCATCCTGGCCTTACTGAACCTGCCGACCACCTTCGTCTCCCCCATTCTATATTTCTGCCTGAACCTGTTTTTTATTACGGTCCCTTCATTTATCGTGGTCATTATCGCCGCTCGCAGTTTTTTGATGACCGGGTCCTGGCCGGTGTTGTGGCTGGGAGGCGGGACCATCGCCTTCGGCCTGGCCGGACTGACCGGTGCCGGTTTCCTGCTGGCAGACGATATGCAAGCCGCGGTCTTCGCCGAGTATCTGCTACTTTTCATGTCCGCCCTCTTTAACATTGAGGCGGTCTCCAGCGTAATCCACCACATGGAACCGATACAGAGCAAAGCGGGGCGCCGTAATCTCCACCTCCAGGTATATGCCTCCGTTTTCTTTGCCGTCCTGTTCCTGGTCACCGCCGGGGTCTTTGACCTGGTACCCCGCATTTTCTTCACGGGCGACGGCGGCATCATCCTGCGGCAGGCAATCATGGGTGCCACGGCCCTGATCTTTCTCACCGGGGCAATCACCATGCTGCGGCAGTTCAACACCACCCGTTCCGACCTCTTTTTCTGGTATTCGCTGGCTTTACTACTGTCCGTAATCAGCTGTATCGACCTCCTGCTGCAAAACGGTATGGGCACGCCGCTGGACTGGCTGGCACACAGCGCCCGATTCTTCAGCGGCCTGTTCCTGCTGTTCACAGCGATGGTCGCTTTACGGGAAGCCCATGCCAACCGGGTTTCCGCCGAGACCGCCCTGGCAGAACTGTTCAGCCCCCGCCAGAAGGGCAACCTGGAACTGGTCTTCGACAGCCTGGAAGACGCTATTATTTCCACCGACCCCGCCTTTTATGTCACCGGCTGGAACCGCGGTGCCGAGATCATGTACGGCTGGAAGGCCGCGGAGGTGATGGGGCGGGACGTGTTCGAATTACTGAAGACACGCTTCCTGGACGGGACGATGGTCGACCAGATGCGCCGCCGGATACTAAAGGGAGAGACGCTAGCCAGCGACCTGGTACAGCGGCGGCGGGACAGCCGCCTGGTATATACCTTCGGCCGGGCGAATACCTTAAAGGAAGCCGACGGTGAGTTGATCGGGCTGGTGTTCATCTTCCACGACGTGACCGAAACGCGCAATACCCTGCTAGCCCTGCAGGCTTCCGAAGCCAAGGCCAATGCCCTGATACAGCTGGCCCCGGCGGCCATCTTCGAAGTCGACTACCGGAAGCTGCTGCTGCTCAGCGTAAACGAGGTGATGTGCCGTGTTACCGGCTACACCCGCGAGGAACTGCTGGAGATGAGCTTCTACGAACTACTCGATGAGCAAAGCCACGCCCTGCTGGCAGAACGCCTGCACCGCCAGTCGGCTGGGGAATCCCGGGAGGAAACGGCTGAATATGCGGTACGTAAAAAGGACGGCTCCGTCCTGTACGCCCTGATGAGCATCGTTACCTCAACGGCGGGAGGAAAGCCGGATACCGCCCTCATCGTCGCTTACGATATCACGGGGCGTAAGAAAGCGGCCGAAACGATACAGACGGAACGCGACCGGCTGATGAGCGTACTGGAGACGATGCAGGACGGCGTCAGCATCATGGACCGGGACTATAACGTTACTTATGTCAACCCCATCATCCAGGAACTGTACGGACCGGTAGCCGGGCGCAAGTGTTATGAATATTTCAATAATGTGCCCGAACGCTGTCCCTGGTGTCGCCGGGAAGGGGTGTTCGGCGGGGAGATCCAGCGCCGGGAAAGCCGGGCCCTGGCGGGCCGGCGCATCTTCGAGATCACCGATGCCCCCCTCAAGAACGCCGACGGTACCGTTTCGCTGCTGGCCCTTTTCCACGATATCACGGAAAGTAAAAAAATCGTCGAGCTCAAGGACGATTTCATCGGCATGGTCTCACACGAACTGAAGACCCCCCTCACGGTGGTGCTGGGAGCGCTGGATACTGCCATCTCCCCCGGGGTATCCCCGGAAGAGCAGCAGGCCCTGCTTTATGATGCCGCCTGGGGCGCCGAAGCGATGGTCGATATCGTGGACAACCTGCTCGAGCTATCACGGTGGCAAGCCAACCGCCTGACGCTATCGACCCGCCTGCTGGATATCGGCAGCATCATCGAACGCATGGTACGGCAGCATACCCGGAAAAACCCGGACCGCCGTTATATCGTCGAGGTAGAACCGGGCCTGCCGCAGGTCAATGCCGACCTCATCCGCTTGGAGCGGGTGCTGGACAACCTGATGGATAATGCGGCCAAGTATTCCCCGGCCGGCGGGGATATCCGCATCACCGCCCGGCGGGACAGCGACAGCCTGGCGATCGGAGTACACGACCGGGGTATCGGGATACCGGCAGTTGACCAGGCCAAGTTGTTCCAGCCCTTCCAGCGGCTGGAAACGAGTATGGAAGCATCGCTGAAAGGGGTGGGGCTGGGGCTGGTGGTCTGCCGCCGGCTGGTGGAAGCGCACGGCGGCCGTATCTGGGTGGAGTCGGAGTCGGGGCGGGGGTCGTCATTTTATTTCACACTGCCAACACCAGAGGCAAAAACAGCCAGGCGAGAAGAAAAGCCTTAAAACAAATATCCGAATTATCCGGCAGGCCAGGAGACCTACCCTACGCCGTTTTACTTCACCAACCCATGCCGGATGGCGAGGGCGACGGCTTCCGTCCGGCTGGCCACACCGAGTTTAGACAGGATATTGCTGACGTGGAATTTCACCGTGGACTGGCTGACCACGAGGCGGGCGGCGATATCGGCATTACTCAACCCGTCCACCATCAGGGCCAGAATTTCTTTTTCCCGGCCGGTGATATCAGACCCCACGGCATCAGGCTGGTTCACTTTGGTGATGAGGACCTGGGCAGCCTCAGGGGAAAGGCTGGGCTGCCCGGAGGCAGCGCGGCGGATGGCAGCGACCAGCTCTGCCGCGGAAATATTTTTCAACAGGTAACCGGCGGCTCCTGCCTGCAAAGCCCCTTCAACATATTCTTTTTCGGCGAAACTGGTGAGGGCAATAATCTTGATATGCGGCCAGTTGCGAAGGATGGCACGGGTTGCTGCCACGCCGTCCATGCGGGGCATCAGCAGGTCCATTAAAATGACGTCAGGCTGGTTTTTTTCACAGACCCGCAAGGCTTCCTCGCCGTTGCCTGCTTCCCCCACCAGCAGCAGGCCATCGGCCGCTCCGACCACCGCCCCTAACCCACTGCGCACTACAGTATGATCGTCCACCAGCATGACCCGAATTACTTTTTCTTCCGTCATTTTTATTCCTCCACGGTATGGTCCGGCCAGGTAACGGCAACCACGGTCCCCCGGCCTTGCAAACTTTGTATGGCAATGGCAGCCCCGACAGCCCGGGCCCGCTCGCGCATGATACCCAGCCCCAACCGGCCGCCCGGTATTGCTGTTTCGGCAAAACCCCGGCCGTCGTCCCGGATATCCAGGACCACCCCACCGGGGGTATAGCTGAGTGCCACCTGCGCCTGGCTGGCGCCGGAGTGCTTGGCAACATTATTCAGGGCTTCCTGGGCAATACGGTAAAAGGCAATCTTGATTTCCGGCGGCAACGGCCCCTGCCCGGTGAAGTGGAGAGAAACGGGGATGCCGGTACGGCCGGTAACTGATTCCGCCAGCTGTTGCAGCAAACCGGCGAGTTCAGCTTCAGCGAGGGCCGCCGGCCGCAGCTCGAACAGCAGGGTACGCATCTCCGCCAGCGCCCCCTTAGTCTGGCGGCGGAGCTCCTCCAGCCGGCGGCGGCCTTCTACCGGGTCCTTGTCCCAGATACGGGGCAGAACTTCGGCGATAAGGCTGGAAGAAAAGAGTGTCTGGCTGACGGCGTCGTGCAGGTCACGGGCAAGGCGGGAGCGTTCCTCGGCGGCCGCCTGCATCCGGGCTTCATGAGCGCGTTTGATCTCGCTTTCCGCCAATTCCAGTTTGTCGATCATACCGTCAAATGCCCGGCTCAACTGACCGACTTCATCGGCATTACGGGACATACCGGTGCGCGTCAATTCTCCGGTGCGGGCGATGTATTCCACAGTACGGGTGAGGTCGACGAGGGGGCGGGTAAAGCGCCGGGCCACGATAATGATACCGGCGGCACCGGCGGCCGCCAGCAGAGACCAGACGATGATACTCAAAGTCACCGTATCTTTGACAGCGGCATAAGCTTCCGATTTATCCTGCTGGATGACGACACCCCAGCCGGTTTCTCCGCCCACGGGGCAGAAAGACGAGAGTACGGGATGGCGGCGGAAAGGTTCAATATATTCCGCGTAGCCAGACTCTCCGGCGAGTAAAGGTGCGAGTTGGGCTGGCATAGGCCGGCCGAGATACGCCCGGTCAGGATGAGCGATCATGATACCGCCGGCATCGACCATATATGCGATGCCGGACTGGCCGATAGTCATCAGGTAGATATTTTGCCAGATGCTGTTGATATCCAGCTCCAGGACGGCGGTATGGTGGGAGGCGGTGTCTACTCCTACCTGGATGCCCATGTAGATGACCGGAATGTTGTTACTGGTGAAGTCCACACCGGAAATATACAGGGCATTGGATACCTGCCGGCGGGCAGTCTCAACCCCCACCGGAACCGGGATTAGGGGACGGGAAAGGATGTCAGACACAGTCAAACGGGCGAGTGACGCACCGGCTTCCGCTATATGAAAGAGCAAAGCACCCCGGTTATCGAAGTAGTAAGCCGCCCGGTAACGTTGGGGCGAGGCCGTGCGTAATGCCAGTAAAGCTGCCGCCTGGCTTTCCGGACTGACCGGCAGCGTCTGGAGGTGGTCGGCGAACAGGCGGACATCGGAGGCAAGGCCACTCATCTGGAGATTGATATTCCAACTGACGATGGAAGCGAACTGGGTGTTGCGTTGATTAGCCTGCCGTATCATACGGTGCTGGCTGGTAAGGATCAGGGTGAGGCTGAGGAAAGAAATAGAAAGTACCCAGAAAACCGTGGTCCAGATAACCAGCCGCCGCTGGATACTGCGGTTGATCCCCTGCCAGGCTTGACCCAGGAATTGCATGTACTTTACCTGCCTAACCGGTTAATACGGTTTTCCCGCTAATGCTCGAATCCACCAGGACGCGCAACGGCTCTTCCTCCAGCAGTACCAGTCCAACAACAGGCCGGAGGTACGGAACTATCCTTATGAACGCACAGAACGGTTCAAGAATCACCTTATGTTAAAGGCGGGCAATCATCTGTGTCAATCTGCAGCAGGACCTGCCATAAAACCCTTTACGGGGGAAAGGCTATACTATGGTACAGGTTGGAATCCCCCCGGATGCCGGGTGCCGCCGAACGGCCGCCCGCATAAAATGTAATCATCCGGGCACCTGATAACAGACCGGTGAGTAACGGCCGGGCTGATATCACCAACTACGGGCGGGGAGGAAAAAAATGAAGAAATGGCTGGCAGCTTTAACCATCCTTTTCATAATGCCATGGTTATGTGTGGGGTGTGCCGGGGATTACGGGCCGGTCACCAGCCGAAATTATGATTACACGGGTTTTACCCGGGTGGAAGTAAGCAGTACTTTCGAAATGGAGATCATACAGTCCGATACCTGGAGCATTACCATCGAAGCCCAGGAGAAGCTGTTCGACAACCTTAATGTTAAAAAAAGCGGGGACACCCTGGAAATCAACCTGAAGTGGGGTTGGGGATCGTGGGTATCATCCTGGGGCTTCAAACGGGCTAAGGCCCGCATCACCATGCCGTATTTGGAGGCTGTAACCCTGTCCGGGGCTTCCTCAGGGACAGCCAGGGGATTCCGTTCGAACCGTGGTGCGGAGATATATGTTTCCGGGGCTAGTTCGCTGGAAATTGAAATGGAAGCCGGCGCCGCCAAGATAGAAATTTCCGGGGCAAGCCATCTCACCGGCAGCCTCCAGGCAGCCAGCCTGGCAGCCGAGATTTCAGGTGCCAGTCGGGCAACCCTTACCGGAGCAGCTGACGATCTGAAAGTGAACGCTTCCGGGGCCAGTACAGCCGCGTTCGAAGAACTAGCAGCGCAGAAAGTTGACATCGAACTCAGCGGGGCGTCACGGGGCACGGTAGCAGTACGGGACTCGTTAAAGATCAACCTGAGCGGGGCTTCCAGCCTGACTTACAGCGGAGACCCGTCACTGGAAGCCATCGAAATATCCGGGTCCTCCACAATACATAAGAAATAACAATAACAGGAGCTGCATATGACTACGCTGTCGCCGGAAGAAAGACACCGGATATATGAAGAAGAAAAGGCCCGCCTGGCGGCGGAGCAAGGCACCCCGCCGCACGAACGAGATTCCACCCTGGACCTGAAGCCGGGCACAGCTTCCCTGCTGTGCTACCTGGGCGGTTGGATCACCGGCATCATCTTCCTCATTTTAGAACAGAAAAACCGGCTGGTACGCTTCCACGCCGCCCAGTCCATCATCGTGTTCGGTTTCCTCCAGATAGCCGGGCTGCTGCTGAGGCAGGTGCCGGTCATCGGCGGCTTCCTGGGAACATCGGTAGGCATCCTGGCTTTCATCCTGTGGATCATCCTGATGGTAAAAGCCAGCCAGGGCTACTTTAACCTGCCGCCGGCCGGGGACCTGGCGGAGAAGATGCTGGGTACTACATCCGGGCCAACACAGGGCACGCCTCCGGACGCCTCCCAGGGAACGACACCCACACCACCACCGCCGCCGGCATCTTATGCCCAGGCCCAGCCGGTAAAAACTCCGCACCGGGCTGATGGCGGCCGCGCCGGACGCATCACTGTCTCGGCCTTTGCTATCGCTTTCAGCATCGCCATGCTGATCTTCCTGAATTTTTTTCATGATTACATCGCTTTTTACCACCAGGAAACAGCGGCCGGGGTATCGGCTTGGATAAGGGAACCGCTGCTCACTGCTGATTTTTCCGCCTGGCTGCCCATTGCCAACACCGCTCTCATCTGCGGCATCGCCGGACATGCGCTGTGCCTGGCAATCGACAAATACATCATGCGGGAAGGCACTTTGCTGATACTGGATATCTTCAGTGCTGTTTCCGTCACTGCTTTGCTGGTAATCTTTCCCTTCGATTTCAGTCCCATCGGCCAAATCTGGGCCACACCCCTCGACCTGTCCGTCAGGATCACATTGGCCATTATCATCTTCGCCATCTGCATCGGGATACTGGTAAGGCTGATAAAGATACTGGTAAACGGGATACGGGGTACGGCGACCTACTGACCGGCCCTCAGGCGCAATATTCAGCTTCTAATGTTGACTCAGGCAGACCGCCCGCCTTATAATGAGCTACATTGGGCAGCGTGTGCTCATTTTTATTAACCTCGAGCCGCAGGAGAACCTTGGTCGAAATCAATGTTTCCCAGTTATTGAAATCACCACTCGGTACCACCCGTAAATACGAGGTGGACGAGAAGGTGAATATCGGTGAAGAAACACCATATGTGCGCGGGGAAGTAACCCTGCTGCGGACCAACCGCGGCATCCTGGTGACCGGACGCCTGGAGACCGATATCAGCCTGACCTGCTCGCGCTGCCTGGGCCAGTTCCGGCATCCGGTAACCCTGGAAATCGAAGAAGAATATTTCCCCACTATCGATATCATCTCCGGTTCCCGGATCGATGCTCCTGATGATGAACCGGAAGCATTCGTGATCGACCAGAATAACATCCTGGACCTCTCCGAGGCTATCCGGCAGTATGCCCTGCTGGCGGTACCGATGAAGCCATTGTGTAAAGAAGAATGCGCAGGGCTGTGCCCGGTTTGTGGGGTAAACCGCAACCTGAAACAATGTAATTGTCCTCCAGCCGTCGACCCGCGCCTGGAAAAACTGCGCGGGCTGGTGATAGATAAATAAATCTGGAAGTCGAAACCTCCAAAGCGAAAGGATAAACGATGGGACCACTACCAAAACGAAAATATGCCAAGGCACGACAGGGTAAAAGGCGTGCGCATATCGCGGTATTACCGCCGGCAATGGAATCCTGCCCCCAGTGCCACAGTATGAAACGGGCGCACCATGTCTGTCCCACTTGCGGCTATTACGCCGGACGTGAAGTGGTGGCGATAAAAGGCCCTGAGGGAAAGAAGTCCTCTTAAGGCCGGCACCTTGATCTGAAGTTAGAAGCGGGCTTCCTTGCTCAATATCTCCTGTGGCGATTTCCGGAAGAGAACAGGGATTCACCGGCGGTTGTCCGGGCACGAGAGGTTAGTGGCTTTGCTCAGAACGGCCGTCTGCGGTCTACTGGATATCAAATACCCCATCATTCAAGGGGGGATGGCCCACGTGGGCACCGCCAATCTTGCTGCCGCTGTCTCCGATGCCGGAGGGCTGGGGACCATCGGCACCGGCCACTATCCCCCGGACTGGGTCCGGCAGCAGATCAGGGAAACCAAAGCACTCACCCGGCGGCCTTTCGGCGTCAATATCGCCTTGACCTCTCCTTATGTCAAGCAAATTACCGATATTATCATCGATGAGAAAATAGCGGTGATCTCTACCGGAGCCGGCGATCCCGGCGAATTCGTTCCCCGGCTGAAACAAGCCGGGATTATTTTTGTTCCGGTAGTATCGGGAGTAAAGGCCGCCCGCCGCATGGAAAAAGCCGGCGCCGACGTAATCGTGGCCGAGGGGATGGAATCGGGGGGGCGGATCGGAGAAACCACCACGCTGGCCCTGGTGCCCCAGGTGGTGGACGCGGTGAAAGTACCGGTCATCGCCGCCGGCGGCATTGCTGACGGCCGCGGCCTGGCAGCAGCCCTGGCGCTGGGCGCCCAGGGTATCCAGATGGGAACCCGGTTCGTCTGCAGCACCGAGTGCACCGCCCATCCGGCTTACAAACAGAAAATCATCGAAGCGGACGATACCGATACCATGGTCACACACCGCACTACAGGCTACCCCCTGCGCGCTCTGCGCAACAAGCTGAGTGAGCAGTTCGAAGAACTGGAAAAGGCAGGGGTGTCCAAAGCAGACCTTGACCTGTTCGACCGTGACCGGATGTACCTGGGATTGATCGAAGGCGACCTCGATGAAGGGGCACTGCTGTCCGGACAGATAGCCGGCTTGATCCGGGACATCAAACCAGCCCGGGCGATCATCGAGGAAACCATAGCCCAGGCAGAAGCGGTAATCGCCCGTTTACAGGCAGCCGGTAAATGAGGTAAGCCCCAGTATACAACCGGTAACCAACGTCCCCACACGGGAGAGTCCTTTCCCTGGAAAATAGCAACGTTTGGAGAAGTATGAATGAGTACCACTAATAAGATCGCTTACATCTTTCCCGGCCAGGGCTCACAGGCCGTGGGCATGGGGCGCGACCTTTATGAGAAATTCGCATCGGCGAAAGCAATCATCGACCAGGCCGATGCAGTACTAGAGTTCCCGCTTTCCAAGTTATATTTCGAAGGCCCGGAAGAAGAACTGCAGCAAACGATCAATGCCCAACCGGCGCTGGTGACCATCGGCTTCGCCTGTCTGAAAGCGATGGAGGAAGCTGCGGGGAGCAGTCTGCCGGTACCCGCCTGCACCGCCGGGCACAGTCTGGGGGAATACACCGCCCTGGCGGCAGCCGGGGTATTCGATTTTGCCACCGCCGCCTACCTGGCCCGGGAGCGGGGGCGGCTGATGCAGGAAGCCGGGGCGAAAACCGCAGGATCAATGGCGGCAGTGATGGGGATGGAAGAAGCCGCACTGAATGATATTTGCCGGGAAACCGGGACCAATATCGCGAACTATAACAGCCCCGGCCAACTGGTCATCAGCGGGGCGGCAGAGAATATCGCTCGGGCAGCGGAATCAGCAAAAGCGCACGGTGCCAGCCGGGTGATTCCCCTGCAGGTCAGCGGAGCGTTCCACTCGCCCCTCATGAAGCCGGCGGAAGAAGCGTTAAGCCAGATCATTGCTAGAATGCCTTTCGGCGATCCGGCCATACCGGTAATCGGTAATACTACCGCTTTACCTCTCACCACTGCCGCTGAAGTCAAGGCAGAACTAGCCCGCCAGCTGTGTCACGGCGTGCAGTGGCAGCGGTCCATAGAATACATGGCTGCCCAGGGAGTCACCACTTTTGTGGAGATCGGGCCCGGGAAAGTACTGACCGGCCTCGTCCGCCGCATCAACCGGGAGGTCAAAACCGCCAACGTCAGCGACGTAGAGTCAGTGCAAAACCAGACAGCCTGGTCCAGCTAAACTACGGTATTTGACCATTTTGTAAATGCGGATGCTATAATGTTTTGTTTATAAACAGATGAGTAAAGCGGTTTTTAAAACACGGCGCAAGGCAAGGGCACTCGCCCTACAGGCATTATATGAGGTTGATGCCGTGGGACACCAGGCCGAACAGGTGCTGGGCCGCCTGCTGGAAGAAGCCGGGCTGCCCGAAGACAAAGCGGAATTCGCCCGGGAACTGGTGCGGGGGGTGACGGGGCATATGCCGGAGATCGACCGTAACATCCGGCAGTTCGCTCCAGCGTGGCCGGTCTCGCAAATATCGGTCATCGACCGCAACATTTTAAGGCTTGCAATATTCGAAATTTTACTTGATAATAAGATTCCTGTTAGGATTGTGATTAATGAAGCTGTCGAACTGGCGAAAGCATTCGGCAGCGATAGTACGCCAAAATTCATCAATGGCGTTCTGGGCTCGGTTGTCTCGAAACTCAAAGACAACCAGGCAGTAGAGATAAAATAAGGGGGAAACTTTGGCCACTGTTTTTGAACGAGTAAAGAAAATTGTCGTCGAGCAGCTCGGTGCCGATGAAAAAGATGTAGTACCAACCGCCAGTTTTGTTGATGACCTGGGAGCGGACTCACTGGACCTGGTCGAAATGATCATGGCCATGGAAGAAGAATTCAGCACGGCGAACCAGAAACTGGAAATTCCAGACGAGGATGCGGAGAAAATCGCTACGGTCCAGGACGCCGTCGATTACATCAAGGACCAGGGAATACAGGACGCGTAACCGGACCGGCCATGACGATCAAGGCGGTCTTCTTCGATTGGTTCAATACCCTGGCTCGATATGAACCCGCCCGTGATGAATCGGCGCGCCGGGTCATGCACGAATACGGTTACGATGTCCCGCTGGACAAAGTCCGTAAAGCAATGGCGGCCGCTGATAAAGACTGGTTCGAAGAAAACGCCCGTGCACCCATCCGGCTGCGCAGTGCCGCCGAACAAGCAAAAGCATATGCCCGCCACCATCAGATGATACTGAAAGGAGCGGGCATTGATTTATCCGCCACCCCCGACCTGTTTAAAAAAGTAGTCACCCGCATGCAGACGGTATCCTCATCCATGCATTTCGTCCTTTTTGATGATGTCGTGCCAGCCTTGAAAAACATCCGGGAGCGGAAATTGACGATAGGGCTGCTGACCAACCTGGACCAGGACATGGCTGCCATGTGCCGGGAGCTTGGCATCGGCGAATACATTGATGTTGCGGTGACCTCAGGGGAGATCGGCGCCGATAAACCAGAGCCCCGCATCTTCCAGGCAGCCTTGAAACGGGCGGACGTAACCGCAGCGGAGGCGGTGCTGGTGGGCGACCAGTACAAAAACGATATCCTGGGGGCAAGGGGTGTGGGGATGAAAGGCATCCTGATCGACCGCCACAATATGCTTTCCGATATCACCGACTGTCCACGCCTGCACACATTGACCGAAGTAGTGAACTACCTGAAGTAGAAAAAATTCAAAAACCTAAACCCTAAACTCTAAACAAATCCAAAATCACAAGATACAAACATTAAACAAAAATACTCACCCTTTAGGGTATTATTGCGGTCCGACGATTCCTGCTAATTCAGAAATAGTCACCACCTGCTGCTGGCCGGAGGCCAGGTTTTTCACCGTGGCTTTACCGGTGGTGGCTTCGTCCGGGCCGATGATGATGACAAAGGGGATGTTGTTGGCGTTGGCATATTTCAGCTGCCGGTCGAGCTTGACGGCATCGGGATACAACTCGGTGTTGATGCCGGCGGCACGCAATTGCGATGCCGCCCGTACTGAGACACCAATCTGTTCGGCGGAGAAGATAGTGACCAGCGCCCGGGTGGGGCAGGGCTGTAAATTCGGCTTCAAGCCGTATTGTTCCAGCACCAGGCCGATGACGACGTCACCCATGGCAAAACCGATGCCGCCCATGGGCTCGCCACCCACGTCGGAAAGGAGATTGCTGTAGCGGCCGCCGCCCAGTATCGCCCGGAAAGCCCCTTGGCGGTCCCAGACCTCGAAAACGAAATCGGTATAATAGGCTAATCCCCGGATGACCGAGGGGTCGAATTCAACAAATTCGCTGACACCCAGTTCGTTAATCAGGCCAAAGAAAGCGACCAGTGCCGGTGATTCCCGCCACATCTCTTTATCGGCCATCATCGCCCGCAGCCGTTCCAGTTCGCCATCGCCCAACCCCACCGCTTCCCGGCCGTAAGCCGCCCAATCGGCCGGAGACAGCTTGTCCAGCTTATCGATGAGGCGGTAGACGCCTTCGACTTTGCCCGGGTCGACGCCCAGGGCTTCGATCTTGGCCTTCATCAGTTTGCGGTTATTGACCTTGATGCCAACCTGCTGTGCAGTCAGGCCGACCGATTTCAGGAATTCCACCAGGATAGCCATCACTTCGGCGTCGGCATAAGCAGAATCGACGCCGATAATGTCCAGGTTCCATTGGAAGAATTCGCGGGTGCGCCCTTTTTGCGGCCGTTCGTAGCGCCAGAACGGGCCGAAGGAAAACCAGCGCACCGGCTTGGGCAGTTCCCGTTGTTTCTGGGCAACCATGCGCGCCAGAGTCGGGGTAAGTTCCGGGCGCAGGGTGATCTGATCACCGCCACGGTCGGTGAAGACATAAGACTGTTCCTTCACCAGTTCATCACCGCTTTTAGCGGCATACAAGTCCAGGGTCTCCAATGCCGGGCCTTCGTATTCCTGGTAACCGAAGCGCTGTGAGACTTCCTTCATGCGGGCATACAGCCACTGGCGGAAAGCCATCTGGTCGGGATAAAAGTCACGGGTACCCCTCACGGGGCGGATGATCTGTTTCATCGTTGTACCATCTTCTTATTGTATTTACCGGCGGCGGAAACGGCCTAGAAAGTTAGGATACCGCAAGGTTAATAAGCTTGTAAAGGTGAGGCAGTAATCCGGGATTAAAACGAACAAAGCCCGGGGGTCGACACCCGGGCTTTGTTCGTGAGGTGAGTCGAACAAATCCAGTTACTCCCTATTGTAACTGATGGCGGGGGGCGGTAAAGGGACAAAAGGTTCATTTATGTTGCACCAGCGGCTTAATGTTGAGGGCGGCTGTTGTTTCTTTATTGAACTGTGAGACTAACAGCAACCCGCGGATACCGGTGGCAACATATCCGGGTTAAGATACACTTGCGGGAGAAGCGCCGATTTGCTAGACTGAAAAGGTTGGGCCGTTAGCTCAGTTGGTAGAGCAGCTGACTTTTAATCAGCTGGTCGCAGGTTCGAGTCCTGCACGGCTCACCACTCGATCTTTGAAGAAAAGAAGACAGGTTACCCAAGAAGCGGGAAAACCATCTTGAAAAAGCATGGTGTAGTTGATACATCACTCGTCTCCTTATAGGGGTGTTCGCCCGTCATCCGCCAAGATAACCGGGCAACGCCCCTTTCTTTTTATTCAGTTAAACGGGCTGTTTTTCGCGTTCTGACTTCAACCGGTCAACTTCAGTTCGAGTAATCACTGGTCGATCGGCGATATCAACTGTTAATACTTTACCAGACTTAATCCATCGAACCACCGTCATCCTGGCGACGCCGAGTTCGATAGCTGCTTGCGTCTGACTCAAATAAGCACTTTGTGTCGTCATGACTGATATGTTACACTTTGATACAAACTATGTCAATATATGATTTCGGCATTTTACTAATAATTAACGATTTTTCAAGAAAGCTAAAAAGGATAGGAATATTTGTACTTTATCTATGAATATTTCGTTTGGTGTGATAATATATGACAAAAATACAGGATAAAAATCCGGTGAAAATTGCTGGTGTTGACCTATTTTGCGGAATTGGGGGCCTCACACGTGGGCTAATTGACGCCGGGGTGAATATCGTAGCCGGTTACGACATAGATGAAAATTGTCGTTATGCCTACGAGCAAAATAATGGCATTCATTTTTTCTGTGAGGATATAACTCAATTAACTAGCACCGAAATTACTGCGAAATATCCCTCAGATTGTACTAGAGTCTTGGTCGGATGTGCCCCATGTCAGCCATTTTCGCCTCATACTCGAAAATACAAGGCAAGATCCCAAAGTAAAGATTGGAAGTTATTAAATTCATTTTCACGTATAGTAACCGAAATCCAGCCTGAAATAGTCTCAATGGAAAATGTTTTCGAAATCACTAAAACTGATGTTTTTAACAATTTCATAAAGACCTTACATGCCTACAACTATTCTGTATCATGGAATAATG
>JAEAME010001614.1_pt1 | contig 15089 bp, 9 predicted proteins | sample 8958731 | NCBI WGS metagenome assembly JAEAME01 (sample SAMN16933194, study PRJNA681113) | bioreactor sludge metagenome | isolation source: anerobic bioreactor sludge (Control) | place: India:Bengaluru | collected 2018-10-24 | reverse complement strand
CTCCTGTGTTTCGTACCAGATGGAATCTTGAAACGCTTTGACATAAATATTTGTAGAATCACTCCAGACAAAGGCGACCAGATCAGACATCTGGGAGATTTTGATATTCTCTTCAAAATTCAATAGCCATCGCATTTTATCCAGTGCGAGGGTGTCATTGATGAGCTCAATTTGTTTTATCAGATGAGTTTTCTCGAATGATTTGTTTTCTTTATAGAAAAATCCAGACAAAAAAATGCTTCTCAAATTTGATCCGTAACTATAGGCTTGCAAACCGATTCTCCCATCATAGAAGTCTTCGATAAATCGAGTCAGTTTTATATATCTCGGAACATGGTCGTTGCCGAGAATTAAACCGATATTTTCAATAAGTGGTCCACTCCCGTGTCTATCATACCAATAATAGATAACAAATAATCCTCTATCAATCAAATTAATGGTGAATACAGGAAAAGTGTAATGCCAGTCCTGCGAAATGCCGCCATCATAATCCTGAAAAATTGTATCGCAAAACTCTTGATGCCAGATTTCTTCGGCATACGATCTTAGAAAAAGCGAATCATCACATCCATAATACCATGTTGATTTTCGGACATAGCAAACAAAAATATTTTGATCAACTAAGATAGCCTTCGGTAAATCATCTGGATAAATTGAATGGTTATTCCAGTAGGGATTATTATGTTGAATCTCAGCCAGAACTTGTTTTTCAACGGCTGAATCTTCAAAGAAAGGCAGGACGAATAACTGACGCTTTTCAAACTCTGTTCCAAAAATAAAAAGTTTCTTTTCTTGATCAATCAAAGCATCACAAAGAAACGTGGTATTTGTGTCCTGCGCCACTTTGATTAAATCCGACCAATCGATATTCTCAAATCTTTTTCCATAGATATCAAAATCCCCATCTCGATCGCTCTCCCAGACCACCCAGGCAATCCCCTGATCATTGATGGCAAGTTTCGGTCGTCGGTCATCGGAGGGATCATCAGAAAGGCGATAGAGCTGATATTGGGTTGTTGTTCTGGATAAAGCAAAATTGATTGGTATCGCGCAAAGAAACAGCCATAGCAAGAATAAAATAAAGTTTATTTGTTTCAGCTTCATCTTAGCACCTTATTTTAATATTATTCAACTTCCACCTGCGGGAGGCTGGCAGCCTCCCGCAGGTCAGTGATTTATTTCACCAGACTGATCCGAATCGTGCTGATCTCTTTTCCAGCCACCAACTGGCAGATATAAATTCCGGATGGTAATTCATTGCCCCAATTATCCCGTCCATCGAATTTGATAATGTGCATTCCCGGTCCCAGGTGGCTAATATCGATCACAGCCACCAATTGCCCCAGCAAGTTATAGATTCTCAGAAATTTATATTTGATTCCGAGCGCGTCTTTATCCAGATAGATCGTTATAACTGTTGAACTATTGAATGGGTTAGGATAGTTTCCGATCAAGTATGATTTGGGTAGTGAAACATTATCTTTAACAGCGATAACTTTAGTTCCTCCAGTGGTTTCGTAATCTGCCACATAAGCGGTATATTTGCAGCGAATATTGTATTTCAAGCTCAACTCAATATCCAGATTTTTCAGCGAATCGCTTTCTCCGAAGACCGCTATCTGCCGCTCGATCTCATCGATCATCTCCTTTGCCCAGAGGCTTTCAGCAAATTTATGTTGATCCGTGGCTGTGGTAAAATCCAGGAAAAAATCAAAAGCCTGTAAACCCTGGGCTGAAAAACCAGCAATGGAAAAAGCCGAGCGTCCTGGAGTTTTATATCTGCCAGTACAAAAAAATCGATTGCCCTGATAGACTGAGGGATATTTTTGAGGCAGAATATCATAAGCTTCGCACAGGCCGAACTCAAAATGGGTATTCATGAGCACGGGACGGTTGATCTGTTGAAAAACTTGATTGATGCCAGCGATCAGATTATCGGTCGCATCAAAATAGGTGACGAAGCCATAATTACGGAGCGAGGTCATTTCCAATTTGGCTCGATCCAGCTCATCGCCGATGCCGATGCAAAAGATGCCAGCCTGATTGGTATTTCGACTTTCGATGTCGATCGGGTCAATGGCGGAAAATCCATCGGTGAACAGCAGAATCGAATTGCACATATTTTTATCGGAAAACATCGGGAGGGTCTGCTGCAAAGCGGCTTCCAAATTGGAACCCCAGCTAATCGTTTGAATCGTCGCCAGATAGTTTTTGGCAGCTTGAATATTGGTCAAATTGGCTGGTACGAGCTGGTTCTGCCATTGGCTTACATTATAATCAAACGCCACGATGTTAAAATAATCCTGTGGCCGCAGCTTATCCAGGCATTGGGCGATGGCTGCTTTGCTCTGATCCAGCTTGACGCCGAACATGCTCGACGATTTATCCAGCACAAATACCACGCGCTGCTTCAAAATTTTGCTCGAATCAATTGTCTCATCCGGATTGATCATCAGCACAAAGTGGCCGTCCATCGTATCGTTGGCGGCTGAGAAGAAATCAACATTCAATTTGTTATTCGGAATCGTGTAGCGGAATTCCAGATTTTTGTTCAGATAGGTTTTGGATTGATTCAATTCGATAACGACATGCTGCGGATCATTTTGAATAACATTCCAGCCAGAATGACTGACCAGGTCGTAAGATTGAATATCGCTGCTGGAGTTCAAATCAATCTGGACCGATAGCAGGTCCAACGGATATTTGATAAATTCTTGAGTATCCAGTGGAAATTGATAGATGATCTCACCCTGATAATATGAGCACAAACTCATGTAATATAATTCAGTCTTTTGAATTCCACCCGCCGGAATATCTTTTAAAAAGACTTTAATTCCATTGCGCCCAATATATTTATTGACCAGCACAGCAACGCCTCCCTCACCGGTGCCGGGATTAACCGCCTGCTCCTTAACCTGTAAAATCGCTTTGTAACAAACATCATTGTACCAGTAAAAAAAAGCAGTGGCGCGGGCATCGGGCGGCAAAGGAAAGGAATAAACTGCATCCGTGTTTTTATGCCATTCATTCACGAATTCCTGATAGACCACTGTCTCAGCGATCTGGCCATGCAATCGAACATAAATTTTGGTCATTCGATTTTGCAGCAGATCTTTGGGATAATTTTGATCCGATGGTAGCATCACGCCATCGGCGAATGCAAAAGTCCCCCAACAGAAAATCAAGCACAATAGAGTAGCGATAATTTGGCGATTCATTGTTCTCCTTATTTTACTTCAGGTAAAGTATTTTAGCGAATTCATGGCCAGAGATTTTTCCATTCTGATCAGAGAGGGCCAATCGAACCAGGTAAGTACCGACTCCCACCGGGTGATCGAATTCATCCCGAGCATCCCAGAGAATTGCGCCAGTTTTGATGTCATTCGCTTCTAACTGAAATGATCTGACGCGTTGTCCCAATATATTGAAAATCTCGACTTTTCCTTTGCCGTTTTCTGGCAGGTTGACAGTTATTTGCACCGTGGGATTGAATGGATTGGGATGACAGGACAATGTCTTTTCCAAATGATTTCCAGCGCCACCATAATCATATTCTGCTGTGGCAATTCCACCCAGACCGGCGTAATGAAGCTTCAATTTGATTTGATTAGCACCCTGGATCGCCCCCGGAGAAGTGTAGGCGATTAGGAAGCGGCTGGTGGAATTAAGGCGGCTGATGTCGAGCAAGATATCTCTGAAGTTGCCGTAAATGTCATAAAAGTTGCCGCCGGTCGGCTCGATGATAGGATTATACCAATTGGTTTGAAATTGAGCGGCGCCAATGGAATGAACCACAATATCTTTTAGTAATAGCTCATTAATGACCTCCTGTCTGCTTCGTGACGTCACACCGTCCTTTTCATGAAAATCAGCATCTGTGATCCAGATAAACATTCTTTTAGCTGATTCTCGAAATGGAAACTGAGCGGCGCGATATAAAGCATCAAGAGAATTTTCTGCTCGATCATCGCCGCCATGAGCATACTGAAGAGTGACATTATTTTTAAAGACCTGGGGATCATTGTTAAAATCATAAACGCTCTCAATTATATCGAGGAAGCAGACCAGACCCAGCCGATAATCTATCCCATTCGCTTCAAGGCTATCAGTGAATTCGATAATGTTGTTTTTGACTTTGTTGATCTCATTGCCCATGCTACCAGTAACATCCAGAACAAAGACAATATCTGCCATGCTTGCTCCGCCAGTGGTATCCTTGTTCATGCTGAATTTTGAGATGCGATTATTGTTCTCATACAAAAAAACATTTTCCGGCGTTAAATTAAATATCTTTTGTCCGGTCGTCTGGACCTGAGCCTCAAATATAAAATCTATTTGTGGATATTTAGGAGTCATTACTGTGTCGATCGTACAGACCAACCCGGTGTCGGATAAGGGAACAGCTGGAATAAAGACCTGGCGCAGCATCGCGTCCAGAATCTGGCCATCATGTTTCAATGTCACTGTTAGATCGACGATTTCATCCTCGTAGATTTCTTGGGATTGCATTTTTGCTGACTGGTAAACAATTTCATTAGCTAGAACGGCTAATTGGTAATTGGCAGTACCACTAAATAGCTCGCCAGGAAATTGAAATTCGAGCTGCGAATTGGGCTTGGCATTGGCGGTTAAATTGGTGATTTCAACAAACGAATCGAAAGCGCGGGGGAAGAGCAGGTTGTTTTCCAGTGAAAGAAATCCCGGCAAATCCCAGTGCATGAATAGCGACGTGTTGAAATCTGGCTGCTGCATGTCAAAGATGATGGTTCGGGATAAAACGCCACCCGCCGGAATAGATTGCTCGCTCCAGATGATCTTTAGGGTCAGATCATAAATTTTTCTCAACAGCGAGGGAGAGAAATTCGGTGTATGGTTTTCATAAAGGTCATTCCAGTTGGCGAAGATCAATTTCTCCGGCGAAACCGGAAAGTCGAGTTGGACTTTCATCCCATCGACCAGCCCATTGCGCTCGTTGATCAAAATCTGGGTTGGAACCGAACTGCCAGCGAGCAAAGTGTCTCTCAAAATCGTTTTCGCGTCAATCTCTGCCCAGCCATCGCCCTTTTTGCCCAGACCCGGATCAAAAACTAAACCGATTCCGAATGAGTGGGGTTGAGTGTCCAAATTTTTTAATGAAAAGGTGAGGGTTATTGTTTTGCCTGAAACATCGGGTTTCAGGCTGAAATTAAATTGAACGATGTTATTGCTCGAATAGCTGAGCAATAGGCTGTCACCCTGAAGCTGAGGTTGTGAATCATAAATATTAAAAAACGATTCTGGCTTTCCACAGCTTCCATCAATGGACAGCAACGGGTACGAAGTGAGTGCATACGGATGACCGAAGGTGATACCACATTGGTCGTCCAGCCGGGTAGCAGACAAACCCTGATTGGTGCCAATGGTGAAATACCCACCCTGAATCAGCGTGATTTCACTCACGGACTTTTTGATCTCCTGACCGTCGTATCCCATGCCAGTGATTTTTTTGAGAGCATTCGGCTCGTTTTCAGTGATGAGGTCAAATTTGGATTTGTCCCAACTCCGGACTGGAGAGCTGATCAGAAGGATCAACAACGGAATTAGTAGTTTTTTTAGCATGACGCCTCCTTTGGCGGGTTAAATGAAGTGGATTACAAGAAGCGTAAAAGCAAATCAGAGGCCAAAATTCAGTGACTGGCAGATTGACTTTTTTTCGAGCTATAATATTTCAATTTTTAATTAGTTGAAGAAAAGATGAAAAAGTCAATTTTATTAAGTTCACCGGTGCTTTATGCGTAAACTTTTCACAATAGCGAAAAATTTGCACAGTGTGGTGGAAAGGGAAGGGATTTGACGGAAAGTAAATTTTGCGGTTGTTAGGTAATTCGGTAATTGGGGTGTATTGGCAATTTCATACCCAACTCAACTCACTCAACATTTCAATTAAAAAGAAAGCTGTGCACAAACGCGAGGATATTCACTCATATTAAATGAAACTTTTAGCTTGCGCTCTGTTGGCTCTGCTAGTAAGGCATCAAAAAAGGAGAACAACCAGATGCCACCATAAGCAAGTGCAGCGTTGTTTCGGAGCTTGTAAAAGAGATTATATTTATCATATTCCTGCTGAATAGTCTTTTCGTCAATCGCTTTCAGGTATTCGTCATGGGCGTCTTTTTGCATAAAATGAAATACCGCAGTTCCCAGGGTGATCGTCGCTGTGGCGCTGACCAGAACGATGCCTTTGGTTCTATCATTTTTATACAACTGCCCCCAGCCAGGAAGGATCATGGAGCGCAACGTGGCTGCTGGTCGGGGATCGGGCTGAACCATATAGCGATAATGGATTGATTGGTCTGGCTTGCCGATTGCCTGCTTTGAATTGTAATGCAATTTCAGTTCATCGAAGAATTGAATAATTTTAGGGGACACATAAATCGAATCCAGGGTGACGGTTCGATCGATGGAGAGCGCCTGCTCGAATTGCGCGTTAGCTTCCGACACATTGCCATCTTGGTAAGCGATGACGCCGAGAATTTTATGGGCTTCCAGCAGCTCGATTGGCGTGTATTTTTTAAAATCAGCCGTGATCTGTTTGCCAATTTTTTGAGCCGTCTCATAGTCCAATTGTCGAAACGCCTGGTTCATCTGTTGAAAGAGCGATTGTTCTTGAGTTTGGGCAAAAAGAAATGAGAAATTTATAACGCCCCAAATTAATATGAAAGAGATTTTTTTTAACATGGTCAGGCAGACTCTAAAGTTATTTGATAAATGACAGCTTCAAGATTTTACCATACTGCCGATTAGAACGCAACTGCACCAGATAAATTCCAGATTCCACTATCCGCCCGGCATCATCACGACCATCCCACTCAACTTGATGGAATCCTGGTCCAAAAGAATTTAACACAAAAGCTCGAACTTGTTCACCCCTCAAATTAAAGATGATCAATTGAATTTGTCGATCATTTCCTGCCAGCTCAAAACTGATCGTTGTTGTCGAATTAAATGGATTGGGGTAATTTTTTAGCAATCGATATTCATCAGGATTTAAAATAGCATCATTTTTCTTTACGCCAGTAGGCATTCCGGTCGGAATTCCTTTTAAAACCTCTGCGGTATTCCAAACTTTGAGATCAATATCCATCCCACCAAAAACATAAATGTTATCTTTATAGCTGACCGCACTCAAGCCAGCTCGCGGGCTGGTCATGCCCAAATCCAGTGCATACCAGAAATCGTGCTCTGTCGAGTAGTACTCAATCGTATCGGTGAGCGCCTCGAAGTCTCCCTGGCGAACGCCACCCAAGACATAGATCAAATTTTCAACTCCGACTGCAGAAAAATAGAACCGAGGAATAGAGAAAGAACGTCGGGATTCGGCTTCGCCAGATTGCCCAATTCGTTCAACAAAATCATATTGACCATCGATAAATCGTCCCCCCAGAATGTAAATAAAGCTATCAACGACGACCGACTGCATGAAAACCCTGGCATATTTTAAATGCCATGTTTTATGTTCCTGCCAGCCAGTTCCATCCCAAAATTCTACATCATCCAATATTTTAGAAAAAATTCCACTGTCGCTTCGCCCGCCGATTACGAATAATGTATCCTTAAATACAATCGCATTGGCGCCTTCACGTGGCTGAAGGAGTGGCGCTACCTCCTGCCATTTTTTTTCATTAGGATCATAAAATTCAACCGCGTTTAAAATCTTACGATCATCATGCCCCCCGATAACAAAAATTTTATCATCATAAACGGCTGCGGTGGCGTTGCTTCGGGCGTTCTGCAATTCCGAAGCATCTGGTTCCCACTCTTCGGTCTTCAAATTGTAACAGTCTATTTTGCTTATGGAGCTACTGAGCTGGGTTCTGCCACCGATTATCCATACCCGATCTTGATAAATCACGGAACAGTGTCCAAACCTTGACTGGGGCATATCAGCCAAAGTAACCCATTCCGGCGACTGTGAATAGATGAGTGATACGCCAGCAAGCATCAGACTAATTATGATAAAAAATTTCTTTCTCATAAACGTGCTCTATAACTGTGGATGTAAATCAATTAAATCTTCTCAATATCGAAACTCAGCGCTTTTTTTGATTCTGGTTGTGATTATTACACAAAAAACATACCACATTCATGGGACTCGCTGAAGCTGAATCGTCTTTTTTAGCGTTTCCCCAATTGCCACATAAAAAGACTCCGTAATGTTTTTTAACGACGGATGCCTTATCATAAGCCGATGATTTCCAGGCGCTAAAACGATGGGGTGCTCCCGCGGGCTCACATCGATGGAATCCCCATCGATCCAGATCGTTCCCCAGGGGATGATATTCATTTCTAAGTAACCAACCTCTTTCCAGAGGTTGATGTGAATATTTTGCGCAATCGAGTCCGTTTTGGTCAAAGCCTTCTTGATGATTGGAAATCCTGGCGCGCGCAATTCCAGTTCAACCGGCTCCTTCGCCGAAAATAAAACTAATGATAAGGGAGTAATCCCCAGCGAATCATCGCCTCGAAAAATCCAGGCTCTGGGATCGCTGCTCAGGCTAATCGTGTCCAGCCTGGGCTCAATCAAATTGGATATTATTGATGTGTCGCTATTTGCTTCATTATTTAGAATCAATCTATCTGCAACCTCTATTGATCTTTTTATTGCGGAATCCCTATTACCTGCTGAAACAATAACAGACGTTTTGTTTAAAGTATCTGCCGGACTAAAATCGTGATCCATAGCTGATGTGGTTGTATCTATTTTACCCGGCAAAAAAGTGAATCCATGGTTCATCAGCTTGCCGAGTAATACAATTAAAATTGCTACAATTATAACGCCGTAAGCTACCACAGCCAACCTGTTTTTTTTAGGTACTGAAACTGCCGGCGCAGGAGAGGCGCTCACATTTATCGGGGCCGTTTGATATTGATCATGATTTTGTAGAAAATTAGCCAGGCAATTTTCATCAATTTTGATCCCCAGCGAAAGCTTGAAATTCTCCAGCGCCTGTGAAAATTCGCTGGCAGTTTGAAACCGCTCTTCAGGATGACGAGCCATCAATCTGGCGATCAAAACAGAGAATTTTTCAGGTACCTCTGGTCTCACTGCATGAATGTCTGTCAGCTTTAAATTAATGATTCGATTTAAGACTGCTGGCATATCCTTTACAGCAAACGGATTTTCACCGGTCAGCATCTCATAACCAACCAGGCCTAGCGAATACAGATCGCTCCGAAAATCAACTGGCTCGCCGGCGACAACTTCTGGAGCAAGGTAGGCTGGTGTCCCTTGAATTTGATAATCTGCCTGATCTGACATTATCGAAAAACCCAGATCGCCAAGCTTGACTTCCCCTTCATGGGAAATGAAAATATTTTCCGGTTTAATATCCTGATGAATAATGTTGTGATGATGGATCGCACCCAATCCCCGGCCTAATTGCTGAAGCATCAAGAGACCAATTTCCCATGGCAACATACTATTTTGCTGAATCAATCCGGCCAATGTATAGCCTTCGATAAATTCAGTCACTAAAAAAGGCACGTCATCATCGTATCCAAAATCAAAAATCGAAATGACATGAGGCGAATTGATCTTTGCGAGGATTAAGCCTTCCTGTTTCAATCGCTCGACTAACTCCAGGTCAGCAACGCGTTCTGGCTTCAATTGTTTAATCAGCACTATACGCTGCAATTCTGGCTGAATAGCTTTGTAAACCCTTGTTATCGGGCCGCTTTGAAGTTCGGAAAAAACCTGGTATTTACTTATCGTCCTCACCTTCCCACTCCTTCAGCCGATAATGTAGCCAGCGCCGAGAGACACCAAGCTGCTCAGCCGTCTTCGAAATATTGTCGTTATTTTCAGTTAAAGCTCTTTGCACGACCTGTTTCTCAAAATTTTTCAATGACATCTTCTCAGGCAGATTGATAGCCGTTTCAGGCAACTGGAAATTTTCAGGCTGAATGAATAAATCTTTGGTTAATAACAGCGCCCGTTCAACAGCATTTTCCAATTCGCGAATGTTGCCCGGCCAGTTGTAGCTTACCAATCGCTTCATAGCATCTGGCGAAAATCCCTTAACCTGTTTTTTAGTTTTGGCGGAATATTTATCTAAAAAATAATGCGCCAGCAAGGGAATATCCCCTTCTCGTTGGCGAAGCGGCGGCATCATAATTTTGATCACATTCAAACGATAATACAGATCTTCTCGAAATTGACCCGCTTTGACCAGCTCTTCCAGATTTTTATTCGAAGCGGCGATTATTCGGACATTCACATGTCGCACCTGGTTTTCGCCGACCCGCTTGATCTCCCCGTCCTGAATGACGCGAAGCAGCTCAGTCTGAATTTTTGAAGATAGATCACCGATTTCATCCAGAAAAAAGGAGCCGCCATCGGCTGCTTCAAATAGCCCCTTCTTATCGAATGTCGCTCCGGTGAACGCCCCTTTTTTATGACCGAATAATTCACTCTCCAGCAAGTTTTCTGGCAGCGCGCCACAAAATAGCGCCATAAACGGCTTATCCTTTCGGAGACCGTTGTAATGCAATGCCCTGGCAACTAACTCCTTGCCGGTTCCGCTTTCGCCACAAATCAACACTGTCACATCGGAATCGATAATACTTTCCATCAACTCAAAAACCTGCTTCATTGCCGGGCTGCGGCCGATAATTTCCTTGAACGAATGGGCTTGTTGGATTTGCTTTCTCAACTGCCTATTTTCTTCCCGCACGGCAGCATATAATTGGGAATTCTCAATCGCTATCGCTGCTTGATGAGCGAAAGCTGTAATAAAAGGCAAACTCTCTGGATTAAAACCAGCTCGTTTTTGTAGGCTATCTAGATAAATGGCGCCGATCATTCGGGTTTTGATCGTCAACGGAACTGCAGCGATGGATTGAATGCGCTGGATGTGAATGCTTTGCGCACCTCGAAATCGCTCATCAGCCAAAGCATCAAAACAGATAATTGGCTCGCCTTTTTCCATAACCTGTTGTAGCACGCTATTGGAAACTTCTCCCAGGTCGGTCAACTGATCTTCGGAAATATTTTGAGCGATTCGCGGTGTCAATTTTTGTCCAGCATCCAGCATCAAAACGAAGCCTCGTTCCGCCCCCATGACTTCCATCGCAATACGCAGAATAGATTTCAATAATGGGTCAATATCCTTTATGGAATTGATCTCCTGACTGATCCGAGAGATCGCCTGAAGTGGCTGCTGTAAATTATCGGTCAACGATTGCATTCGCTATTCTCCTACCTGAAAAGTCGCTGGTTTGGATCGACTCCAATTGCCCCAGGTATCCACAATCGAAACAACCCATAAATAGAGGCTGGCTGGCAAATTGGTTCCAAGCTGAAACTCCGAAATTTCCGAAGAGATATTGGAAAAGGTATAGACTGCTGGATATAATATTTGATCTTCTTTGATAGCGTAAATCTCTACTTTAAAAGTAAATAAAAAAGGTAGCTGTATCGTATTCCATTTTAAAATCGGCTGCATACCAACCGAAGCAGAGCCTTTCGGTGACACAATTTGCGGCTCTTCATCAATCACACGAAAGAGATATTTAGGACCAAAACGGCAGACGTTTCCAACTTTATCAGTTATCTCAACATAGAATGGTTGCCCAATGAGTTCCTCAATATGATTGATGATCAAATCCTTTTCCTCGATTTTCTTCTGATAGGTGCCGATGACAAGCGAAAATCCCAGTGTATCTTTAAGATCAATAAATGGCATGATGATCGCAACAGTCGCAACGTCAGCCGGCCCGTCGGGATCGTGTACCTGTGCCGTCACGTCGATCATTCGCACTGGCTCAAAGGGATAATGTTCATGCTGAAAACCAGATTTTAATAGCAGGGTGTCCAGTCGGGGCAAGGCATCTAAATTAAATTGTTTTGATATCGTTCGGTTGGATTGAATCTCCACCTGTGTAGTATCTGGCGCGTAATCAGGATAAGTCGCTATTACAACATAATTGCCCGGCTCGATATTTATAAAAGCAAACTCGCCCTTCCCATTGGTAATCGTGGTTTGATTACCAGGATTCAGGCTTACCAGTGCTGCCGCGATTGGTTGGAATGGCGAATAATAAGTATAGACATAACCGGTTAAGCTTCCTGAATTTTCGTACTTTCCAGACCGTGGATCCAAAGGATTATCGCGGCCGGCATCCTTTGTACATGATAGCAGAAGCAAAATGGAAGACACGACATAGATTCTTTTGAGTAATGAAAGCATCATAAGAATCGAAATCTTAAAAATATTATTTTTAGCTTTATTTTAAATCGTACTCAGTCAGATTTCAATTTTTATAAAATTTGGAGTGCTTTAACTACGTCAAAGTATAAATTGACACAGTCAATTTAATCCAAAGTTTGTCTTTACTAACCAAATGTTCTCGTACCAGCTTAAATGTGACGAAGTAGTGTAAATTGCAGCAACCCAGGCTGGCGCAATTACAATCATAAATATAGGACTAATTATATAAAAGTCAAGAGAAATTAAATTAACTAAATATGCAAAGCAAAAATTTAGACATTCCAATCAGATTTTTTAAAAGATTCATTGACTCTCAAAAATTTTTTTCCTAATTTTACTGCTGGAATAAAATAGATTCTAATTTGTATTATAGTCAGGGGCATGAAAGATCAACCAAAAAATAAAGATATTAGCGAAGACCTGAACTGGCTTCGAAAAGCTAAAAAAGGCAATCAAACAGCTTTCGAGAAATTGGTCATAAAATATCAAAAACGGCTTTACTATTCGGTTCGCAAGATGGTAATGGATCACCACGATACTAATGATATTGTTCAGGATACGTTTGTCAAGGCTTATTCGAATTTAGCTCGGTTTGATGAGCAATATCCGTTTTATCCCTGGCTGCATCGCATCGCTGTGAATACCACATTGAATTTTCGGAACAAAACAACTCGCGCAAGGGCGTCTTCAATTGACTCGGATGAAAATCAAATCGACCAGATTTTTGAAGATAATGACAACCCACTTGCTGAGATTATGACGGATGAATTGAAAAAACAAATCGAAAAAGCGCTGCAAAAATTACCCTTTGATCAACGAATGGTTTTTATGTTAAGGACTGCGGAAGAGCTGAGCTATCACCAAATTAGCGAGCAGCTTGCTATTTCGACAGGCACGGTGATGTCGCGACTTTCTCGTGCCCGTGCCAGGCTGAGAGAATTATTACAGCCATATTTATTTGAACAAAAGAATAAGGCATGAAAAAATGAGATGTCAGGAAATAAAAATTAAATTAGCGCATTATCTTGATGGCGAGCTTAGCGATCAGGAGCGTGCTGAAATTGAACAGCATCTGTCGGCTTGTTCAGCTTGTACCCGAGAGCTGGAAATTTTAGTATCAATTGATGCTGCTGGAAAAGTGGAGACTTTTTCTGAGCCAGCGCCAAAATATTGGAATCAATTACGCCGGAATATCATGCAACAAATTTCTGAGCATGAACAAAATCCATCCTGGATTTTCTCGGTTTTGGCTCGATTTAAAAGATGGCTCTGGCCGGGAAAAATCAGCTATCGCCTGGTTGGTCTGGCCGCTACGGCAGCGATTGTATTTTTCGTCGTGAGAATTTCAATCATGCGAAACGGGAAATTTGAGACGCCGACTGAAATTAGCAGGAAAGATTCAACTGAGATTTTAGCTTCAAAAAAACACATCATTCCAGATCAGCCATTGATTGAGTCAAAAGAAAAAATTCCAGAAACAAAGGGCAAAACCAAAACTGCGACACCAACGAGGGAAAAAGGAGTTGATTTTTTAGAAGCTCAACAGCCAACAGCGGAAATCCCTTCACCCGCAATCTCTGATGAAAATCAAGTGTTTGCAACATCGACAGAAGCTGCTGCAATTTCAACTGAGAAAGGAAACGGCACCCGTCAATCGTCGGTGTTGGTTATGAATGAGACGGATCAAAAAGGACAGGAACCGTTGCACGATCAAGCCCGATCTCGAACAATTGCTGATCAAGCCACATTTGAAAAAGCGCAATTCCAATTCAGTGCGGTATCTGAAAAATCCAGACAGCAAGCGTTTGATTCCAGTTTCTATAAATACAACCAAATCAGTCAACAAGCTCAAGCCATTTCAGATCTCTCTGAAAAAATCGCTATCTGGGAAAAGTTTTTGCAGATGAAACCTAAAAAAAAATTAGCTTATCAGGCTACACATGAATTGGCATTGCTTTATTTTCAATTAGTGACTGAAGCGCCGACGTCAGAAAATGTTGCCCTGGCGTTTGCTTTCTATGCTGAGAATGCCTCAATTTTATTCTCAGCTCCAGATTCGATAAAATTTAAAGAACAATTCAAAACGCTTCAATCGCTTGAACAAAAATAAAAAATTAGAAAAGAATGGAATATTTGTTCTTTAGCTTTGTATATATAGTGAACAGATAATCAGTTTGCATGAAATGAGACTTATAAGCGAAAGGAACAATAGCCATGAAACACAAATTTATGAAATCGACGCTGTTGGGATTAGCCATAATTTTATTGATTACCCTGATGGGAAGTCGAGCTATTGCCCAGGGATTTATCATTCCGCGACCTATTCCACCTTATCATCCGACGATGCCGCAGCTCACTGAGCATAAAGTTGATGTAAAAATCATCGATCAGGTAGCGCAGGTTGAAGTGCATCAGGTTTTTTACAATGATTCCAAATATGCCATCGAAGGAAATTATTATTTTCCGCTGCCCAAGGACGCCAGCGTTTCTGATTTTAAAATGTATGTTGATGGCAAAATTTTATCAGGCGAGTTATTGGAGAAAGAAAAGGCGCGACAGATTTATGAAGATATTGTGCGACGCAATATCGATCCGGCGTTGCTGGAATATGTAGATCATAATTTGTTCAGCGCCAAAATTTTTCCGATTCCACCCAACAAAGACCGGAAAATTGTGCTGAAATATTCTTCGTTATTAAAACTGGATGGTGATCTGGTTCAATTCAATTATCCGTTGCGGGGGAAGTTTGAATCGGAGCGAAGGATTCTTCCGCCGCGACCGATTATGCCGGGTCCCATTCCACGTGAACATGAGAATGAAAACAAGAAGTCGGATCGTAAT
>JAEAME010001613.1_pt1 | contig 15091 bp, 10 predicted proteins | sample 8958731 | NCBI WGS metagenome assembly JAEAME01 (sample SAMN16933194, study PRJNA681113) | bioreactor sludge metagenome | isolation source: anerobic bioreactor sludge (Control) | place: India:Bengaluru | collected 2018-10-24 | reverse complement strand
ATCGGTGCACAAATACAGGTCGATATAAGCCCGAACGAATTATCCAGTTTGCAATACAAGAATGATTGTTGCCTAAAGTTAACATCTTTAACGATTGTTAACATGATACCAGTCACAAAATTCCATTTTATTAATATCTGATTTGCAGCAGGATGGTACGACAGCCTAGTTTTTTAAAATGATTCGCATGGTCGTTCCTTCGCCAATTTTGGTATCTTTAATGATTAATTTCCCGCCATGATATTCCTCGACAATACGTTTAGCCAAATTTAACCCCAGTCCCCAGCCTCGTTTCTTTGTGCTAAAACCGGGTCGAAAAATAAGTCGGCGATTTTGGGGACTAATCCCTTTTCCATTATCGCTGATGTCGATAAATATAGCTGGTGATTTTTCCTTCAGTGCTCCAATTGAAATCGCAATGATACCGTTTTCTTTTTCAATGGCATCGAGAGAATTTTTGATCAAATTTTCAATCACCCATTCAAAAAGATCCCGATTCAAGCGAACCGACGGATTAATCTCAAAACTTTCAACAATTTTGATCTTTTTACCCATTTGAGGGAGACGCCGCTGGAAATAACGGATGGCGTCTTTGATAATCGGAATGATGTCTTGTTTTTTGAGATCAGCTTGAGAGCCAATCTGAGAAAAACGGTTGGCGACTTTATTGAGACGGCTAACATCATTTTCCATATCCAATAAGACTTTTCTGGTATTTTTAGGTGATTGCGCATTTTTAATAAGCTCCAGCCAACCCATTAAAGAAGATAATGGTGTGCCCAGTTGATGTGCCGTTTCTTTAGCCATACCAACCCAGATGGATTGTTCTTCGTTGCTTTTAATGCTCCGAAATCCCAGAAAAGCAACTAAAATAAATAGCCCAAAGACTCCAATTTCAATATAAGGAAGCCAGATCAAGCGGGTGATCAAATTTGAATCACCGTAATATAAATATTGTTTTAGCAGTATTTGCCCCGTTTCTTCATCACGATAGATAATCGGAACTGGATCTATTTCTTTCTCCAGGTTATTCACCATCTTCTTTACCTTTTTGATGGCTTCATTAGATTTATCATTCGGATCTATCGCAATGTTTTCCCAATAGAGCGGATTTTTGTTTTCGTCAGTGTTAATAATGGGGAAATTGGTTTTTTGAATGACATTTTCAAACAGGAAATTAATATTCGTTGAATCATTTTCAGCAGCAGCACGAGAATGAATTTGAGCATAAAATTCTAAAATTGTTCGAGATTGTGCTCTTAAGCTATACACAATAATCTGTGAATAATAAAGCAAAACTAAAATCAATATGATTGCCACGGTAAATAAAAACATGCTGAACTGATCTGAAAGACGATAGAATAACTTTTTCATTTATAATGCTCCCTGTGAAAAAAGAATCAACCTGAGCAAGCGTTCGAATATTATTTTTTCCGCCTGGTGCGAATTGAATAGGCTAAAGCTGCGATCAAAAAGAGAAATGCAAAAACACTGATGATTAAGCCAATTCTGAACGATGCTGGTTTAAAAACAAACTCTATGTCATGATTTCCCGGCTGTAGAAAAATTGAGCGTAAAATATAATTGGTTTTATGAATTTTGGTTTCTGCACCATCTACATACGCTTTCCAACCTGCCGGATAATAAATTTCAGATAAAACCAATAATGCTGGTGCAACGACGGTCGCTTTTAATTTTATCTGATGAATGTCATAAGAAAGGAGTTCGACCTGATTATTTGCATCAGCCTGAATTGCAAATTCAGGAGATTCCTCAAGAATGGCTGTTTGGGACGGATCAAAGCTTTTTGATTTCATGAAATTAAAAATGTCCGGTTTGGAATTGAACGATTTCACTTCATTAACGAAAAAAGCTCGGGGCAGAGCATACTTATTTTCATAGATCAGCATGTTTCCCTGATGGATTAACTGACAGGATGTATCTGGCAACGGGTAAGGTGAAATCAAGTATTTGACATTGAGCATGTTGAGAAAAGCCTGGTGACCGAATAATAAATCCGGGGGTATTTCTTCAGGTGATCGAGGTTGAACGGTGCGTTGCCCTTTGGAATCGATTCCCTGTTTTAAAAATTTGAATAAATAGGAATCGGGTAGTTGAAATTCGTCCAAAGTTTCTTGATAGCTTTTTAATCTGGCAGTGTGATAGCCAAGTATGTCCTGTAGCTTAAAATACATGTACCGATTATCTGGAGATTGATTAATCCGAACTGGGAAAATCCGAAATGGAGCCGGCTGTTTTTCCAAAAATTGAACCACATCATCTTTTTGAAAATAATCCTGCTGCTCAAGGGTTGGCTTGGGTTTTATAATTTTGAAATCGACCAACCACAGATCGATGATAACAAGGAAGATCAATCCAATCGACAACAAGCCGACATTTAATTTTTTAGTTAAATAATATAAGCTTAAAAAGCCGCTGCATCCTAAAAGTATCAGCATAAACACCGAGTCTCGTACCACCATTTGGTATGCAAATTGTTGGGCCGAAGGATTGGCCACTTTGTTAGAGTTGGCGATCCAGCTTAGAATCGTGCCTTTGCCGGCGATAGCAAATAGCATAATCAAAATAGCGATGGCACCAAACACATAGAAATATCTTCGAATTGCTTGGGTCTTTTGTTGAAGTAACTTTATATCATTGGATTCTTTTAATTGGATTAAAAAATGAAGACCGAAGCCCGCCATCACAACAACCGCAATATCCAATAGAATATGGATCATGCTGGGCACTCGAAATTTATTGAAGAACGGAAGGAATTTGAACATCGGATCGTAAAGAATGGGCAGATGGCTTCCAAAAGAAACGATTAATGACAGCAAGGCAAGTATAGCAAAGAAAATAACATAACGATCACGCCGAATAACCAGCGCCAGTCCAGCCAGAAATAACACCACGATGCCCATATAAAGCGGATAATCCGTAAATGGCATTTTGCCCCAATAAGTGCCGCCACCAAAACCAAAAAATGATGGAACGATAAAGGTGATCATTTCGGCTGGCGCAAATGACCAATTAGAAGCATAATTATAGTCGAGTCCGCCGGTAGCGCCGCCACCGCGAATCGAGTAATGGGAATATTCATACACCGAAATGTAAAGCACTGATGCCAACATTAATCCGACAATAATAGCTCCCACCAAAACGGCTTCCGATTTCAAAATATCGGTTACCTTTTTTGTTTCAATAAACTTAACAATCGCTTGATAGATGAAATAAACTCCGATCATTAAATAAGTATAATAGCAAACCTGAACATGAGCGCGAAGTAATTGATAGCCAATCGCGAACGCCGTGATCGAAAAATAGAGCAGATTTTTTTTGTCAAGCAATCGATTTACTGCCCAAAAGATCAGTGGAATCATAACGAGGGAGTAAAATTTGGTATTATGTCCGAAGGCCGTAAATGCAATAAACTGCGGCAAAAAGGTTACGGCTATTGCCGAAAATAAACAGGCATAGCGATTGAGGTTCAGCGAGCGAAGCATAAGATATGTCAGCAGTCCGAGAAACAGATAATTCAGGATGATTATCATGAACGGTGACATCGGAATAATATGTCCGATGCCGATCAGAATATAATTAATGATCGTGTCCACAAAATTTATTAATGGCGCTGTTAAACTTCCAAAGGATGGCATTCCTGAATAAATATAGGGATTCCAGAGCGGATATATTCCGCGATTGAGTGCATCCGAGACGAACGTTTTGTAACTTCTGGAATTTATTGCATCAGGAGCTACCAGTGATTTGTTTTCAAAGACGACCTGATGATAAAAGATCAGCAATAGGATGAATAAAATAATTGCCACGGACCAATTCGGATGCTGGACGAAAAAACTTGGTTGAGATTTTTTTTGAGAAATTTTAACTGGCGCAGCTATTTTTGATTTTTTCTTTGCCATGGAGTTGTTTCCTTTCGATGTTTTAGATGTCCAGGATTATTGATGAAAATTTTAAGTCTTTTTTAAAAATAAAATCCAGTTCAGATTTGCTACAGCGAAATAATATGTCATTTTCTCCTTTTCTCGTTTCGAATATTTCGTGGGTAGCAACAGGTATTTTACCCAATGTTTGATAGCTTTCAGGCGGGCAGTGAAACTGGTGAGAAATTCATATTTTTCTGAAAAGGATGCACCAAAATGCTTATTAAGCACATAATCGAGTGAATTAATGGTAGTCGCCAATCGTTGATCCCCAAACCGAATCTGTCCGCTTTGATTGCCATGGTGGATAATTTGAGTGTGCGGGAAATAGTAATTTTGGTAACCTTTTAGTTTCGCTCGTAAGCATAAATCCATGTCTTCTCCATACATGAAGATCTGCTCATCGAACATGCCGATTTGCTCGAGCTTCTCCCGGCTGACAAGCATAAAAGCGCCACGCATCCAATCTACTTTTAATATATCATCAAAATCTGAATTTTTCAACATCCATTTTCTATGTAACGAGCGCGGCAACAGGACATGCAGTCCCAGATTGATGACAGCATAAGCGAATAAACCAGGGAACATGTAGCAGCCAGGCTGTAAAGAGCGATTGCTGTTAAGCAGACGGCAGCCGACCAGTCCAGCATCAGGAGTTTGTTTATAAAAATTGATGCATTGCTTGAGCGAATCATTGATGAAGCAAGTGTCAGGATTCAGAAACAAAATATACCTGCCCTGCGCGCTGGCGAGTCCCAGATTATTAGCTCGGGCAAAGCCTAAATTCTCTCCACTTTCGATAATGTGAACCTTTGGAAAGTCTGCCCTCACCTTATCAGCACTTTTGTCACTGGAATCGTTATCCACGACTATGACCTCGAAGTTCAGTTCACTGCAGAACTGGTAAATGCTGGAAAGACATTCGCAGAGCAATTGACAGGTATTCCAATTGACGATGATAATCGATAATTCGAAATCAAAATTACTTGAGAGAATAGAATGATTTTGCTTCATTTATTGGTTCGCTTTGAGATAGCTTTTTCAGCTAAAGATGTTTTTTAATTTTTTATGGCATCTTCCGTTTTGGACGCGATAATGGTAATGTCTCTGCCAATGGGAAGACTTTTGTTTAAATGCAATAACCACTTACGGAGACGAAATGCTTTTTTGGCTGAAGCATTTGAAACCCCTGTCTGCGGTAAGCTCGTTGGCCGCCGAACAATTTTTTCTAAAAATTTTCGCTCGAATGTAGGTAGCGCGAATTCACGAATAATAATTTGATAACCGCACTCACTTAAAAGCCGTTTTAAAGGTGCTGGCGAAAAATGAAATAGATGATAGGGAATACGCCAGCCTTCCCAATTTTTTTCAGATATCCGTGCTTCCAAAGAACGAGCATTCGGAATTTGTAGAACGAATATGCCTTGCTCGCTGAGATGCTTTCGCAATTGCAAAAGTGTCTGTCGCGGATCGGGTAGATGTTCAAAGGTATGCAGCATGATAATCAAGTCATAACTTTCATTCCCCAGAATAGTGTCATTCATCTGGCCTGTATGCACATCCAGATTTAACATATCTCTGGCGTAATTAGCAGCGGCAGCCGAAATCTCCAATCCTGTGACTTTCCAACCTCTGCGCTCCAGTGCTTTCAGCAGAAAGCCAGTGGCGCAGCCGATCTCTAAAACTTTTCCTGAACGGCGTTTGCCTGTCATTTCCAGCCATTGAACAAAATGATAGCGTTTTTGTATTTCTTGTTCGATGTCTTCATTGGCTTGTGGCATCTGAGCTTCTAAATGATTGATAAAATAATTCTGTCCATACAGGGACTCCAACTCTGCGTTGGTTGGCTGCGGATAAAGCATAATGAGCTGACAGCTTCGGCATCGCCACATGTGATAGTCATTGAGTTGGCGAAAGTGTTGCCAGTCAATCGAGCCACAGGTATTACATTTAATTTCAGGCTGTTGCATGGTTTTTCTTTGTCATTTTCTTAAGATGAGAATTGACCAAAATAGTAAACATCACCAGACCGCAGGTCGTTGAAATATTGTTGGCCCAGGCTGCTCCATCTGCTCCCCAGCGTGGGATGAGAACTAAATTAGCTGCTAAATTAATTGTGACTTGCACAATAGAGAACACAAAAATCTTCCATTGAATATTGCTGGCGGCTAAAAAAGTAACGTTGGCATAATGGATAAAAAAACAAAACATCGAAATTGTCAGAATCCGCAACAGGTTTATAGATGGAATATATTCTTCGCCAAATAGCTGACGAATTAATAGATCACTGCTCCAATAAACTATCGGCACCAGCACAATTCCACAGATAAGCAAAATAAGAAATAGTTTTCGATAATTCGCTTTTATTCGACCTGCATCCTGAGCAAAGTCACGAGAAAAGCGAGGCAGCAGCACAATATTCAAAGCGGCAGGTAAAATCAGGATCACGTCCATTAGGCGATAGGCTACAAAATAATAACCAGCCTGGGTTGCATCTGGCAAAAGAGTTTTGAGCAGGAATAAATCCAAGCGACCGTGGATTAGCTCCAGCAAGCTGAGTAGCGCGAAAGGGAAGGAAAGTTTCAGAATATTTTGCCAGCTATAAAAATCGCTGGCGAAATGGAAACAGATGCCAGCTTGAAAAAGATAGCGCGCCAACCACAAGGCATAAATCCAATACGCAAGCAAGATCACGCTGAATACGCCCCACAATCCCCAATTAAATTTAACGACAGCAAACAGCAGCAGCAATTTGATGAGCTCAAAACCAATTGTGCCGATGGCGGATTGACGCATTTTTTCATTTGCTTTTAATGCGCCATCGAAAGTCAGGGCAAAAGAAAAGGGTAACACTGCTAATAAAGCAAGAGGCGCTAATTTCAGAGCGACAGGATCTTTGGCAATCAGGTGGAGTATGCCATAAAGGATCATCATGCTTAAAATCGAAAGCAGCGCACGCAGGCTTAGAATCTGAGTCAGATAGGATTGTGTCAGCGATGGCTGGCGGGCGATATCCCGAATCAACATGCGATTGATACCGAAGTCGGCAATAATATTGCCAAATCCGATAAAGACAAATAAGTAACCGTAGATGCCCATTTGCTCAGCACCCAGATAGCGAGCCATTATGGTGAAGTACAAAAAAGTAAAGACGCGACTGATCGTGCTGGCAGAAAAAATTGATGTAAAGTTTAATAGCAAATTTTGGATACGTGATGACTTCATTTTATTCGTTACGGTTCTAGACTTAAAGCGACTTAATCGTGCTTAATAATTCATTTTCTCTTTGTTGAAGTGAAAAAAGCATGTTTACTCTTTGTTCGACCTTTTTTCGCCAGGATTGAGGCAAGGAAAGCGCCTGTTGAATAGCTTGCGACAGTTGCTCTGGCTGACGTTGTTTTACAATCAATCCTGTGTTACCGACTAATTCTGGCAGTGCGCCGGCATCAGTGACTACGGGAATACAGCCGCAGGACATAGCTTCAGCTAAAGCCATGCAAAACGATTCTTGCAGTGAAAACTGACAATACACCCGCGCCTGACTGTAAAGCGTCACAAGCAGCTCAGGAGAACAGCGTCCCCGAATTTCAATATTATCACTCTGAATGAGTTCGCTCACATAGCCTTTCGCATCGGCCTCCAATCCTACGATGAGAAAGCGGACCTGGGGCAGCAAGTTTGCTGTAGCGATAAACAGATCAATCCCTTTCAACTTAATCGTACGCCGATCGCTGGCGCCACAAACTGTTAGTACCAAAGATTGCTTTTTAATCCGAGGGTCTTGCTTAAAAAATTGGCTATTCACGCCATTGTAAATCACTTTAGCATTAACCTTTGGTACGAATTGCTGCAAGGAAGAATGAGTGAAATTTGAAACCGGGAGAGCTATCGTCGCCCAGTGAAGAGAGCGCCGGACGACGAAGGCGCGGAATGGCAATAGTTGAGCGCCATAATTCAGCGCGGGCAGTTTAGCAACTTCATAGCCCCCAACAATGATCAATGTTTTTTTTCTAAAAATTCTGGCAAATATAACTGGTAGGAGTGAATGATAATCCGCAAACCAAATATAGATAATTTGCGCGGACTTCACACGTTTGATCAGCCAAATCATCAATTTAATTTCACTTAAAAAAAGGCGAATAAAATTGCCGGCTATAAACAAATGGCTATCCACCGAAAAGTATTGTTTTAATATTTTTTCGTCGTTAACGACAAAAGATGAATCAATCATTTTTATGAAGAGTATCTCTGCCATTGCTCACTTTAGATAAACAATTTTCCGAATTTGTTCGAAGTTTACGGCACTCATTCGGACAAAATAAATACCAGATGTCACCTGATTCCCGAGATCATCACTCACGTCCCAGGTAATTAAGTGAATACCAGGTTGATGCTTATCGGTTACCAGTGTTTTTATATGACGTCCTAATAGATCATAAATATGCAAAGCCACATCAGAGATTTCGGGGATATGGTACTCGATATTGATCAGTCCATTAAACGGATTAGGAAAAATTTGTGATAGATAAAAATCCTCTGGCAAAATTAATCGCTTATCCTCTTTCACTGTTGATGGGAGTTCCTGAATTGTCAATATTTGATCCACTTCCAGATTACTCAGAATTTGTATTACTCCCGAAGGCCAATGAATGATCAAACTATCTATCTTGGTCGCGCTGCCAAGACCAAATTCAAGTGGCAGGCTATCGAATGAAAAAAGACCATAGCCCCCCGTAACCTCTCGAATCTGGCTTAGCCGTCCTGCTATTAGACGAACGCGAGCGCCGATGGCTGATCGATTGCTGATTGAGCCGATCAAATTTAGGGTAATCCAGTGATTGGAATTTCCTTTGTTCCGATAGAGATGTGCTTGGAACTCGCCATCCCTGGAACCTGTCAAGAAAAGATCCACCGCGCCGTCATTGTTATAATCGCCCACACTCGAATTAACTGAGCGGTAATTAGTAAGTCCAGAAGCTATAATAACATCAGTGAAATGCCCCTGTCCGTCATTCGATAAAAGGAATTGACGACCACCCCAGCCGTTGCCGGCATATAAATCCAGATCCCCATCGCTATCGAAGTCGCCCCACGAGCAGGTGGATGCATCAATTACCTGATCCAGTCCTGATACAGAAGTTGCATCCTCAAAAATACCATCTCTCAGGTTCATAAACAAGGCGCATCCACGATATCGATTAGTAAGAAATAAGTCGAGAAAGCCATCATTATTGGCATCGCCCCAGGCGCAGCTATGTCCGTTACCTGTATCATAAATTCCGGCAGAGGCTGTCACGTCATCAAAAGTGCCGTTACCATTATTGATATAAAGCACATCTTCGCCTTGATTAATCACGAAAAGATCAAGCAATCCATCGTTATTGTAATCGCCCCAGCAGGCACTGCGACTTTTCTGTTCTGGACGCCCATCGACGCCAGCTATCGTAGTGATGTCAGTAAAGGTCTCATCACCATTGTTTCGATAAAGAATATTGGCCTGTTCCAGCTCAAAATTGATGACATAAAGATCTACCAATCCATCATTATTGTAATCACCCCAGACGGCATGGTAGCTGTTCAAATCGGTTCCCACGCCAGCTTTAGTCGCGATGTTTTTAAATATCAGATCTCCAGTGTTTTTGTAAAGAATATTGGGAACATTATGATTTGACAGATAAATATCAAGATAGCCATCGTTGTTAAAATCAGCGCAGGAGACGCCATGCGTCCAACCATTGAAGTCCACTCCAGCGCTGGCAGCTAAATTGGAAAACGCCTGACCTTTATTATTGATCAATAGCGCATTTTGATCGTATCGGTATCCCAGATATAAGTCCTGGAACCCATCATTATTAAAATCCCCAAAGGCGCTGCCGGCTTCCCATGGGCCTAAAACTCTGGTATCCTGACTAACATCAATAAACAGATTTTCCCATGTCTTATCTTCGACTGCATAGCCAATCTGCCAGTCCCGATAGACATCCCCGCTATACCACATTCGATATTGGTTGCCATCAAAAATAACAGAACAGTCAGCCACATCACCGCTATCAAATAAACCTGGCGCACTGACATTTAGGGCGACGCCATATTTTTGCCAGGCCTTTCCGATTGAACTGGTAGCATAACCGATACGCCAAGAAATACCATCAAATCCTGAATACCAGAGATGGAACAGCCCATCGCAAAACAGGACTTCAGGATGAGCATGTCCTGCCCAATCGAACTCGTTGTTTGTGCCCAAATCCAGCGCTAATCCTTGCTTCTGCCAATTCAGACCGTCCGCCGAAGTTGCAAATCCGATCCTCCAGCTATTGCCATCGAAACCTTCAAACCAGAGGAAATAATTGGAATTCAGACAAAGCACCATAGGTGCAGAAACAAAAATCGCATCAAAATCACCAGGATTCCCTTTTTCTAAGACTACCCCCTCTTTTTGCCAGTTAAATCCATCGGTCGAAAATGCTTTTCCGATGCGCCAATAACTTCCGTCAAAACCCGAATACCATAAGTGATATTCGGTACCAATTTTTAAAACCTTGGGCGTGTTTTGATGAATGCAGTCAAATTCACCTGGACCTCCCAATGGTAGCACTGGACCTTTTTTTATCCAGATTATGCCGTCTTCTGATTCGGCATAGCCTATTTGCTCCAGTGAATTATCTTTGCCAATATACCACATTTTGAAAATTCCATGATCAATTATTACTGTGGGCTGTTTCGCCTGTGCGGCGTCAAACTCACCTGTATCGCCTCGCTTCAGAACTGGATTGCCAGGATATTTTGACCAGCTAATTTGCGCTGTACTTCGGTTTAAACCAAAGCTTAGTACAAAGCTAAGCAGCAAGATCACTCTTCTTGAAAGAAAATTAAACCACATATTGCTCCTCCTTTCAGCAATTTGTCGCTAATTGACATCTTCACTGTATAGATTATTAAAAATTTCCCCCAGATTTCTCGTCAATTCCCGGCGATCAAAAGCGCGAACTTTTTCTTCCTCCAGTTGTTCAGAGTTCAGATTATTATTTTTCCAGTACTCATAGTAATTTCTCACTGCTTGCTTAATCTGCTCAATATTTGATGGGTGAACCACGATGCCAGCTTTTAAATCTCGGATCAAATCCGCGGCATCTCCTTCTGGCGCCAATGCTAGGATCGGTTTTCGTGCGCCCAGATACTCAAACAATTTGCCAGTTAGAATGCCTTTGTTAGCGGGAGCATCGTCAATAATCAATAGCAAAACATTAGACTCAAGCAAGTATTGAATGCTCTGTTGGTGTGGGACGTACGGCACAATTTCGATCATCCCCTCAAAACGGGAATCATTCAACATCTCCTCGATAAATCCGCCGATCCGACCTACAAACGTCAGTTGTAAATTTTGTTTCAAATCGCTTAGTTCTGTCATTAATTCTGCGATGGCTTGCATCAGAAAATATGGATTCCGATGACCATACAGCGAGCCAGTATAAGTAATCACAAATTTATCTTGGGAAGGAAAAGCATTGATATTTTCAAAGTCAGAGCCATCATAGCCGTTAGGAAGCAATTGCCAGCGACTATCAACCAGTTTAGGATTACGGCTGCCCAAATCCTGGGCGATGCCTTTCGATACTGTTAGGATGCGGTCTGCGAACTTTAATACAGAATGCTCCATCGCTCGGTCAATCTTATCCGGTAGGGCTTGCCGTTTCGCTGAGGAAAGCCAGCCAATCCATGAATCACGAAAGTCTGCTACCCAGGGTCGCCCGGTGAATTTCTTCAGCCAATAGCCAATAAGGTGACATGTGTAAGGCGGCGCTGAAGAATAAATGACTTGGATATTTTCTTTTTTTATGATCTTCAATCCTGACGCGACAGCAAATGGCAGCCAGCCGATGCGCGCATCAGGAATAAAAAAAGTGGCGCGAATCCATTCAGCCAATCGCTCGCTGAATTTTTTTCGCTGTTTAGCATCCCGGGACAGGGTGGCAATATCAACGGCTTCATTCATCTGTCGCCCGGTTAGTTTGCGATAAAGCTGATATGGTTCAGGAATAAAGGTTCGATAAATTTTAAGATCAGGAGGCAGCTCAGCCAGCAGTGATTCATCGTAGGCAGGATAATCGGCATCGCGAACGGTCAATACCACCGGCTCCCAGCCGAGCGCAGGCAGATATTTGATAAACTTTAACGTCCGTTGAACCCCAGCGCCACCGCTGGGTGGGAAGTAATAGGCAGTGATCAGTACTTTTTTTTTATTTCCTTCAGTCATACAATTTTTTTCAGTTCATTCTTATGATAAAAGTATCGCATCAGATTACCTAAAAAAATCCTCGATCGCCACAACCAATCGTTCCCAGGAAAACTGTCCCTTCTGCTGCTGGATATTTTCAGAAAATTCCTCTTCTTTATTTTCTTCAAAATAGCGAATAATTGCATCAGCCAGCGCCTGGATATTTTGTGCAGGAACCACGAGTCCCGTGACTTCCTGAATCACGGCTTCCGGTAAACCGCCAACGTCAGTAGTGATTACTGGCTTGTTGTAATTATAAGCGATCTGCACGATCCCACTTTGCGTGGCAGAAATATAAGGCAAAACCACGACATTGGCAGCGGCGAAGTACAGTCCGATTTCTTCGTTGGGAATATAATCATCAAACAGGATGACGGATGATTTTAGCGATAAATTTTCAATTTGTTTGATATATTTTTCTTTATCCTCATAAAATTCCCCAGCCACCAGCAACTTAATTTTTATTTTTTTTTGAAGCAGCGGCATCGCATCGATCAAATATTGTAAGCCTTTATAAGCTCGAACATAACCGAAAAAGAGTAACACTTTTTCATCATTAGGAATGCCCAATTTTTGTCGGGCTTGATTTGAAGTATAATTGTGCCGAAAAATTTCATAGACTGGATGCGGGACTTTTTGGTAATTGGCGGATGGGCGAAAGTACAATAAATCTTCCTGTACAGTCCCCGATTGAACAATAAAATAATCCACAAAGCTGAGCGCCAGCCGGGTTAGCCAGGTATCGCCTGGCTTCTTTTCATGCGGCACAATGTTATCGCAAATATAAAGCACTTTCGTGTGGGTAAAAAGCTTTGTCAGAAATGCGACGCAAGCATAAGAAGGCGCAAAGAAAGGCATCCAATATTTGAATATAATTAAATCCGGCGAGGAGCGATGGATTTCAATAAAGGTTCTGATCCAACTCAGCGGTCCAACGGAATCCAATAACGGTTTGCTCGGGATTGGCTCAACCTCTTTGCTCAAATCTTGCTGCGTCTTGCCCGGGAAAAAAATCGTGGGGTACTGTCGCTTGAATGAGATTATCTGTACCTGATGTCCCCGATTGATCAAAGCTTTATAGAGCAAGGCAACGTAATGCGCAATGCCACCCCTCATGGGATAGGATGTTCCCAGAATCACGACTTTCATAATTTGTCACTCAATAATTTATTGCAAGAATGAACGACAGCATCGACGTAAATATGTTCCATGCTATGATGAGGGCATTCTTTGACAAAGAAACAATCGCATTTAACAGCTGGCTCTAAAATCTCTCCTAATCCGTACAATTCAAATTCTTGTTTATTAAAAATATTGTTGAATAGAATGATCTTCTTGCCCAATCCAATGGCGATATGGGTCGCCATGGTTACAGCAGTGACCACAAGATCGCACTGATCGACAAGATTAATAAATTGTGATAGAGGAAAATGACCCAAATAAGTCGCCTGGCTTTGTTGAGCGATGCGCTGATTTTTTTCATGTTCCTCAGGACCACCCAGGATGAGCACACCTTTGCCTTGATTTTTTAACTGATTGGCCAAGTCAATCCAATATTGTTCCGGCCATAAACGAGAGTTCCAGCGACCGCCGCAGCCCGTGTTTAAGCCGATTAAAGGCCGGGATTCTGCAATATCCCATTTATAATCCCGCTCGGCAAAATTGCTCAAAATATATTTTTCACCCTGAAAGTTGAAGCCACAAATCTCGAATATTTCCTGCGGATAGCTTTTGGTATTGGCTTTGTTTGCAGAATCAAAAATGCCAGTCAGAAATTTCGATTCGCTATCTTGATCTAATGGATAACATTTATTGAATTGGCTCAATCCAAAACCTTTTTTGTGTCCGGCTGAAATTTGGTTTGCCAGGGCGCAGGCTTCCGGATCTTTGTCAAGATTGATCAGCAGATCAAATTGCGAAGCCTGGAGCGCAAGAGTGTGCTGCCAATCGAACGGAAAAATTTGGTCAACCCATTCCCTGGGAACCAATTCGGGCGTCAATGTCAACCAGGTGATGTGCGCCTTCGGGTAAACCTGTTTTAATTTTCGAAGCAAAGGCGTAGTCCGAATGACATCGCCAGCCGCGCCGAGCTTGATAATTAAAATTTTTTGTATGATGGCTTCATAATGGGGACAGGTTTCACAGACAACATTTTCTCTTTTGTGATAGGAACAGGGGATGTCGCCTTTGAAGTACCGACAATTGTGGTTGATTTTCATATTCATCATGGTAAAATATTCTTAATCGAATAATCACATTTTTTCTTTTGTGTTTCCGTAATCATTTCGCCCAACAGTCCGATGGAAACAAACTGGATGCCAACAATTGTCAGCAGGATGCCCAAAAATAGTAGAGGACGATTGCTCAAAATTCCCCTGGCAAAGATTTTTTCGATTGCTAAATAGAGATTAATGATCATGCCGGCCAGGAAAAAAATCAGTCCAAAACTGCCAAACAGGTGGAGTGGACGCCTCTTGAATTTATTGAGGAAAATCACAGTGAACAGATCCAGCAGACCGGCTGCAAATCGAAACATCCCGAATTTTGTTTTGCCATACTTGCGGGGATGATGTTTGACAGGCAATTCGCCGACCCGGTAACCCTGCCAATGCGCCAATACTGGAACAAACCGATGAAGCTGTCCATATATTTGGATGTCTTTTACGACTTCATGGCGATACGCTTTTAATCCGCAATTAAAATCATGTATTTTCAAGCCCGCAACTAAACCCGTCACTTTATTAAAAATCTTTGAAGTATTCCGTTTAATAAATGGGTCATATCTTTTTTTCTTCCAGCCAGAGACCAGATCGTATCCTTGATTTAGTTTTTCGATTAGATGGGGTATCTCTTCGGGATCATCCTGCAGGTC
>JAEAME010001612.1_pt1 | contig 15091 bp, 14 predicted proteins | sample 8958731 | NCBI WGS metagenome assembly JAEAME01 (sample SAMN16933194, study PRJNA681113) | bioreactor sludge metagenome | isolation source: anerobic bioreactor sludge (Control) | place: India:Bengaluru | collected 2018-10-24 | reverse complement strand
CAGTGGGAAGGAAAGACTGTGAAAACTGTCAACCTGACCGAAGAGCTGATCAAAGAATCAGACGCGGTTGTAATAACGACGGCCCACAAGAAAAACATAAACTACAAGATGATTGTGGCAAATGCTAGATACATATTCGACGCAAAAAACGTACTCAGCAAAATGGGCATCAAGGCTGGAAATGTTGAAGTGCTTTAGGAGCCGTTGGGCGTTGTTCATTGTAGGTTGTTGGCGAAAAACATAGAGGCTTTTTGGAGACAGCGAGGAACACCGCCGAGAATAAGAGAGAAAGGAGAGATGAGAGTAAGAGTGGCTTTTTTCGAAATGGAAATCTACGAAGTATCTATGAGCTTTGTTGAGCGAATCTACAACATAACAAGGAGCTTTCCAGAAGAAGAGAAATACTGTCTTGTTTCACAAATGAGAAGAGCTGCAATATCAGTTCCGTCTAACATTGCTGAAGGAAATGGACGGGGTCATTCAAAAGAATATTTGCATTTCCTATATAACGCAAGAGGATCGTTGATGGAATTGAGAACTCAAATTGATATTTCCAAGAGGCTTGTGTATCTCAAAGAAGCAGATTATTCAAGTCTGATAGAGAGTTATGAAACACTGAGAAAGATGCTGATGAATCTGATTTCGTCAATTAGAAGGAAGAGTATTTCGAAATCAACCTGAAGGGGAACTGATGTAAGAAGAGATAATTCTTCGTCGTTAATTTTTCTCGACACGAAGTGTCGTCTCCCTTTCTCGACAATGCTCTTTCTCCATAACTTAAAGGATCGGAGTGACAAAATGAAAAAACTACGTGCCGCACTAATTGGATGCGGAAGAATAGGAACGAAAAAACATATAGAGGCCTTTGCCGCCAACAGCGATTTGATCGACCTTGTTGCCGTTTGCGATCTCGTACCAGAGAAAGCCGAGAGAGCAGCAGAAGAATACATGAAGAGACAAGAGATATCGCTTGCTCGCGGAGATGAAGAGAGAATAAGAGATAAAGTCGGGACGACGGGTGAGCGAAATGAATTCTCGTCAAACTCTCCAGCATCCGGGTCTGATCTCCGACGTCCACGCGTAATCTCCGACTACAAAGAGCTCCTCTCGTCTCAGATCGATTTCGTCACCATTGCCACCGAAAGCGGTAATCACTATCGGAACACCATAGATTTCCTCAAGGCAGGGAAGCATGTGCTCGTTGAAAAGCCCATGGCCTTATCATCGGAACATATGGATGAGATGATCGCCCTATCGAGAGAGAAGAACTTGAAACTCGCCGTCTGTGTTCAGAATAGGTTCAATCCTCCTGTCCAGGAGCTTAGAAAGGCAATTGATACAGGTAAGTTCGGTCGTGTCTTCACGGCTACTGCCCGCATTCTCTGGAACAGAAACGAAGAGTATTACAGGCAGGCTAGCTGGAGAGGAACGTGGGCTATGGACGGCGGCACGATTATGAACCAGTGTGCGCACAACATAGACCTTCTTCAATGGATACTTGGGGGGGAAGTCCAAGAGGTATTTGCAATGACGGAGAACTACAATCACCCTTATATAGAGACGGAGGATTTTGGAGCCGCGATCGTTAGATTCAAGAACGGTTCGATTGGTATAATTGAAGGGACAGCTAACGTATATCCGAGGAATCTCGAAGAGACTCTCTCCGTCTTTGGTGAAAAGGGAACGGTCGTCCTGGGAGGTTTGGCTGTAAACAGAATCCAGACCTGGAAATTCGAAGGCGAGGAGTCACACCCGTTCATGGATTTGCCGGATCCGGATACAGTGTATGGTTCAGGTCACGTAACGGCCTTTGAAGACTTCGCCAAATCAATCATCGAAGATCGAGAACCCTTTGTGAATGGAGAAGAAGGGAAGAAATCCGTGGAGATCATTCTCGGAATATACAAATCGGCAAGAGAGGGAAAACCGGTCAAGTTTTGATGGTCCCAAGAATAGTGAATATAGGAGTGAATCTTGAAGATAGTTACTATAGTGGGTGCGAGACCTCAATTTGTTAAAGAGGCAGTGGTAGGAGAAGAACTCAGGAAAGCTGGTTTTGAACACGTGCTAATACATACAGGTCAGCACTACGATTACAACATGTCTGAAGTTTTCTTCAATTGTTTGGATATAAAAGAACCCGACTACAATCTGGGGGTTGGTTCTGGTACACACGCTGTGCAGACCGGGCTCACTTTGATAAGACTGGAAGAAGTGATCTTGAAGGAGAAACCGGATATTGTGCTTGTCTACGGAGATACAAATGCGACTGTCGCCGGCGCGCTGGTTGCTGCTAAACTGAAGATACCAGTTGCACATGTGGAGGCAGGCATGCGGCAAGAACCCAGAGATATGCCTGAAGAAATAAATAGAGTCTTGACGGACAGAATATCTACCTTCTTATTCTGTCCATCGCAAACGGCGGTAAAGAACCTTAAGAAAGAGGGAATGGAAAAAGGTGTGTGGTTTACCGGCGACGTGATGTACGATCTATACTTGAAGATGGAGAAGCACTTCGATTATTCTTTGGCAGAGCAACTTGACCTTGAAGAAAACGGTTACGTTGTTGTCACAATTCATAGGGATTTCAATACAGATAATAGAGATAGGCTAGAGGAGATTCTCAAACAACTCAGGATAATTGTGAAGTATAAGAGAGTAATCTTTCCAATTCATCCAAGAACGAGAAGGAGAATTAAGGAGTTTGGTCTTGAGAATCACTTGGAGAATCTGGACATAATAGACCCGCTTGACTATTTGTCGATGATTGGACTTGTCAAGCATTCATGGAAGCTGATTACCGACAGCGGTGGACTTCAGAAAGAGAGTTACTTCGCAGGGAAACAAGCGGTAGTCGTTATGCCCGACACTGGCTGGATTGAGCTAGTTGATGCTGGAATCAACTGCCTAACATCTCCAGAAATGATCCTGGATTCACTTCTCCTCATTCATGAAACTAACTATGAGAAAGGGCTTTACGGTTCAGGAAATGCTGCAGCAGAAATTGCTTCGCTGCTTGGCTAGTGAGAAAGGTTTGGTGAACGAACACAGTAGTCTCCGGAGGGGTCTTCAGTGGAAGAGCAGGAATTGCCGAAAGTTACAATAATAGTCCCGACCAGGAATGAAGTTCATTTCATCGAAAAGTGTCTGAATTCGTTTATCGTATCTGACTATCCTGAGCACTTGATGGAAATAATCATTGTTGATGGGGTGAGTGAAGATGGCACAGGCGAAATAGTCAAGAGGTATTGCGAACGAGACAGGAGAATCATCCTAATCAAAAATCAGAAGCTGATTACTCCCGTTGCACTAAACTTAGGAGTGAAGGCTTCAAAAGGTGAATATATATTATTCAGCAGTGCACATAGCGAGATGCCCTCAGACTACATCTCGAGGTGTATCAAACATGCCATCGAGACTGGAGCAGACAATGTTGGAGGAGTAATGAAGACGGAACCGCGAGTCGAATCGGCCGTCGGAATTGCTATCTCAAAGGTTCTCTCTAGCCCTTTTGGGGTCGGAGGAGCCAAGTTCAGGACAGGGGTAAGCAGACCTACAGAAGTAGATACCGTTCCCTTTGGCTGTTACAAGAGAGAGGTTTTTGACAAAGTGGGTTATTTTAACGAAAGACTTGTAAGAAATCAAGACATTGAATTCAATTTGAGATTGAAACGCGCAGGAGGCAAAATAATCCTCTTCCCTGATATTGAGTTGACTTACTATGCAAGATCAACTTATAAAGAGCTATGGAGCAATAATTACGGAAATGGCTTCTGGGTAATAACAGGTGCAAAGTTTGCCAAGATTCCGTTTTCACTAAGGCATCTGGTGCCTCTCATTTTTGTTCTGTCTTTGGTTTTAGGTGCCGCCCTTTCATTCGTAAGTGTTCTGATTGAGACTTTCTCACTATTGATGATTCTTATGTACTTAGTTACAGTGATCTGGTATTCGATCTCAATATGCATGGCCACTGGAAAATGGAAGAGCTTCTTTGCTTCAGTACTCGCTTTTCCTATTCTTCATGTTTCATATGGTGTTGGTTCATTGGTCGGGCTGTTCTCACTCATTGGCAGAGGGGAGCAGAATTAGTTGTATACGCTCTCGCTTCAGGATGACAGATGGCTAAAGCGACTCTGTGGAGGAGCAGTGGTTTACTCACCAGTGGGGAGTGCAATTCAGCCCGCGACAATTGACGATTTTGAGAAGCGAGGAATTACATATGTATCGAAGAGTGATGAAGGGATAGTAGTATATTCTGGATCGGCAAGGCAAGTGCCTCTCTACCTTGACATGAAGGGAAAACAAGTAACTGATAAACCCTTTTTTGAGGCACATGAGCTGCTTGAAAACTCAATCATTGATTTGCTTTCTTTTGGGTATGTGACAGGTAGATCAACGCTTCTCGATTCGGTAATGCAGTTTAGGGTAGGAGAAAAAAACCTAATCAAAGATGATTCTGAAACTACGTTAGATATTCTAGAAAGCATTCCCAGACCTGACAAGACATTTACTTATGATGTCTTTTCACAGAGGCTTTTGACAATCCTGCGAGAAGTGTTCAAGGAAGCGGGTTCGATCTCAGGGGATCGGATGATAATTGTTCCTCTTAGCGGCGGTTACGATTCAAGACTGATTGCCTGTTTACTAAGAGATGCCGGAATAGACAATGTGATCTGTGTGAACTATGGAGTAGAAGGTGCAGGGGAAGTTGAATCTAACCCAAGTAGAGAAGTTGCTGCGCGACTAGGCTATGAATGGTATTATGTTGAATATAACTTCGAAGAAATGATGAATGAGATGACATCTGAAGAATTCGAGCATTACTTTCTTTCTTCTCATGGTTTTATTTCGACCCCTCATGTGCAGGAATACCTTCTGATGAAGAGGCTCGAAAAATCTTTCCCAGGACAGGAACTGGTATTTGTACCTGGACACTCTGCTGATTTTTCTGCTGGTTCTCACATTACCCCTATGGTGTTGCTGTCTAACAGATCTCGAGATTTCGATTCGCTCGTTAGGGCGACTATTGCGAAGCATTTCACTCTTAGAATGTTACCAGTTCCCAATGAAGCAAAACAGCATATACATGACGAACTGGAGCAAATCATTGCTTACGTATCTGAACCATACATGGCCTTCGAGATCTGGAATTGGTTTGAAAGACAATCTAAGTTTATAGTGAATTCCATCAGATTATATGAGTATTTTGAGCACAAGTGGTGGCTTCCTTTTTGGGACAATAGATTTGTCAATTTCTGGTTCTCTGTTCCTCTGGAGCAGAAAAAGAATAAACACTTTTATGACAGATTTGTCGAACATGAGTTTTTTGAACCAATGGGAGTCTCATTCGACGCTAGAATTAAACTGAAAGAGAAAAAGAAAAAGAGCTTCATGATGAAACTTGCGTCGTTATTTGCATCTGCCGAATATATGATGAGAGTGAAGGACTTTTACATGAAGCGCAGATATCACAATCCTTGGGGAATGGATTTAGTAGGAGAGAAACTTTTGCAGCGTTTCGCATTGAAATACCCGCAAGCGTATTCAAAGCTGAAAGATTTGACCGGTAACAGACTTGGTAAGAGAGGTTATGATCCGAACTGTTTTCTGTCAGAGATCCTCATGCTGCTTGTTTTGAGTCAGGATCTTCGAGGTGATCAGCGTTGAGAAACGGAATAGCCCTTTTGAGTGATGTCAACTTTCAGGAGATTCCGAAAGTTGATCCAGAACTGAAAAAGTTTCTTCTGAAGAAGATTGTCATTGCAAACCTGGAAGGTTACGTCGATGATGACTCAAGAAATAGCACTCTTGGGATGACTGAAGACTCTATTAAGAAAATGCGTGAGTTGTTAAATATTAGATTCGTCAACCTGGCAAACAATCATTCTCTTGATGGAGACAAAAAGAGTTTCAGGAGGACTGAGGAAGCTCTTCAAAATGAAGGAATTAATTCGTTTGGGACCAGAGAAAGGCCATACATTACCTTTGAAAATTCAGGAAAGAAGATTGGACTACTTGCTTTTGCTTGGAGGTTCACTGGTGCAAAGTCCAGGATTCTCAACCTATGTTGGATTTCTCTGAAAGAGATTATTAAACAAGTGAGCAAACTCAAATCCGAAGTTGAATATCTGATTGTCTACCCTCATTGGGGAGTAGACTTGGAAGTACTACCCACTCCGTGGCAAGTGGCGGCTGCAAATAGAATAATCGCCGCGGGAGCTAACTTGATTGTCGGACATCATCCACACACAATACAGCCGGCTATGAAGAGTGTTTATTTCAGCATAGGAAATACATATATGCCCAAGAACGAAGTTACTTCGTACCATTCAGGGAGATCTAGTAATGGCCTAATAATTGAAGTAGACACAGGGAATGACAATTCAGTTTCATTCAGAATGACGAGATCAAGTCCTGATTCCATCTATTTACAAGGAGATTCGCGAAACTGCAACTCAGAACTAGATCCTTCTTTGACGAACAATCTGAAAAGATATTGTGAATTCTTTAGAAGCAAGAGAATTAAGCGAACGATGCCAGTGTTTTGTGGAAATGCTTTCGACTATTTTATTAGAGTTCCTTATGTATTGCTTCTGGAAAGCTTAGTTTCGACTGGATTGGTTAAGAAGTGGCTCAGAAATAGGAGACGTACATGAGTATTTTAGTTATCGCCTTTCTCCACCCGAAGAAAGATAAGCGCGTGATGAGAACAGTAGAGGCTTTATCGTCTATTGGAGACGTTGATTACATATACTGGTCTGAAAACGAGTCCGAACACCATGCCGAAGGGGGGGTGACATTTCACCCTGTTTTGCATCATATTAACAAACATAGCAATGTCAGAGAACTCATCTTAAGGAGAACTCATGAAGCAAAGATGATAGAAATTGCCTGTTCTTTGAGACCTGAATTGGTTTACGTACATCACTTCGCGACAGTAATTCCGTTAGAAATCTACAAGAGGTTCTGGAAAATTAAAGTCCCAATTATTACCGATTTTCATGAGTATGTTCCTGAAGAGTTCCTATTTGGTGTCAACGCGATTCCAAAAACTATAAAGACTAACTACGCAAAATCCTTTTACAGAAAGATGTTGTTCAAATCCGCTGGTGCCGTTTTCGTTTCTAAGTGGATGATTGATGATGCAAAAGCAATTAATCCATCCTTGAAAACATCATGGATACCTAACTACGGAGATTCCTCTGTTGAGACTCTACCTAAGGAAAGAAGAAACAAAGAGATAGTTTTCGTTGGATCAGTTCGAAGAGATCTCGAAAAAGAGAGGGAATTACTTACCTTTTTAAGAAAAAAGCGGTTTGAGTTTACAACGATAGGATCTTCGCCTCTAGAAGGAATTAGTGGTCAGAGTATCCCATTTCTTAAATACTGCGAAATGATCAGGAGAATATCTCAGGCAAGTTTTTCAATCATTTCTTTCAGCAGTACTGACGCTAGCGGAAAACCGCTCTTGAACTATGTACATTCGATGCCAAATAAGTTCTTCGATTCCGTTGTTTCTGGAACTCCAATCATAGTCGATAAACGATTTGAGGATATTGCTCAAATGGTTGAAAGAGATAACCTGGGCATTGTAATAGATAGGAATAATCCCAAAGAAAGTGCTGAAAGAATTGATCATATATGGGAAGAGAGATACGATACCTTGCTAAAGGCGATTGACAAGAATAAGAGTAGCTTCTTGTGGGAAGAGAGCAAAAGAAGGGAATTTCTAGAATTCGTTCAAGATATTATGAAGAGTTAGAAAAAAGTATGTGCCTTTCGGAGGAGATTCATATACCAGGATCTGAAATGAGAGTTGAGACGGAACTCAGCAATTTGAAAGTACTTATCTTCTCAGAAATGTTTCCTAAGCCGAAAAGCTCGTCTAGTGGTGTCTTCATAGTCGAGAGGCTTAAGGCGCTGACAGCGTTAGGTGTGCCTTTCGATTTCGCTCCGGTTTCTACATTTGATAACTTCCCAATTAGGCTTGTGAAGAAGCTGAAAGGATATTCCCCATCTGAATCATTAAAGTCGGTGAACTTGAATGAGAAGAAGTACCCCGTTTTGAATGTCTCTCTTGGCTTAAGAGATCGCATTGGGCTGATTAGACAGGAAGCTAATTCGTGGGTGAAATACGCTCGGGGAATGGCAACTGCCATTGAGAAGAACAAGAAGATCCAAGAATTCCGTTTGCTTCACGCTCACAGAGTCTTCCCGGAGGGGTATGCCGCAATGCTGCTTTCTGAGAAGCATAGCATTCCATATATAGTTACCGCTCATGGTGGTGAGATTCATTCCATTTCAAACAACAACAAGGCTTTCGTAAAAGAGGTGCTTGAAAAGGCAGCAAAGGTAATCTTTGTGAGCAAGGCTTTGATGAAAGACGCTTGTGAGAAACTTAGTTATGACAAGTCTAATGGGATTGTCATTCCAAATGGAGTAGATACTAGCGTATTCAAACCTATGGACAAAGAAGAGGCAAGAAAGAAATTGAGCCTGCCGCTCGATAAGAAGATCGTGGGTTTTGTTGGTAACCTAATTGAAGTGAAAGGAGCAGATCGACTTCCAGCAATTGCGCGGGAGCTAATTAAGCTTAGATCGGACGCATTCTTCCTGATTGTCGGGGATGGCCCGTTAATGAACACGCTAGGGGAGTGTATGCCTACGGATATCACGCGTTTCAAAGGAAGAGTGGAATACCAGCTAATGCCAATGGTCATGAATTCAATTGATGTCCTTGTTGTGCCTAGTAGGCAGGAAGGTTTTGGAACGGTAATTCTGGAAGCAAGAGCTTGTGGAGCTAGAGTACTAGGAACCAATGTGGGAGGGATACCGGAAGCCATTGGAGATGAGCGACTTCTTTCAAGTAACAGTGAAGACCTCTTAGAGGAGCTAGCTCAAAGAATTTCATGGATTATTTCGGATGAGCTCGACTTTGACAATGTGAGTCATTGTGTGTCCTCATATGATTGGCATGAAATTGCTGGGAAAGAGCGGGATATCTACGAAGAAATTATTGGAGACATAAATAAGTCTCACCGTTAGCTTCAGTACGAATCTTTGGGAAATTGTTCCGTTGTGCTTTCGAGCATCTAATTCGTTATTGGCAAACACGGGAGGAGAATTCGGTGATGAACAAAAGGTTGCCCACTTCAGCAGCTGTCCAAGAAAATGTGGACGTTACAGTGGTGGTACCTGCATATAATGCTGAGAGATTCATTGAAAGGACGCTCAGGACCATCATAACCCAGCGTGGCGTGAACTTCGAAGTGATAGTTGTCAACGATGGATCAACAGATGGCACAGAAGATGTGGCTCGTTCAGTACTGGATTTACCTCAAAACTCAGCCGCTTTCTCAAGGATAATAAGAACAGAGAACTCCGGTGTTAGTTCGGCAAGAAACATGGGTCTGATTTCCGCTAGGGGAGAATACGTTATATTCTTCGACTCGGATGATCTAATGTCAGAAGATTGCCTAAGTAGCGTTTATATGAAGGCCCGTGATATGCACGCTGATGTTTTGGCTTTTGGATTTGACGTTGTTGACTGGAGTGGTCAAATAATCAGCCGATTCGAAGACCGATACCAGTATTTGTCTAAACCTACAGATGGAAGAACAGTTCTTCTTCTTATGATGAAAAACAAAACATGGTTGTGGACAGGAAGCGTTTTGTACAACACATTGTTTTTGCGAAAACATATGCTGAGGTACCAATCGGGAGCTACAAACGGAGAAGATGTGGAGTTCACTATGAAGGCGCTTTTTGTTGCAGAACAAGTGGCGTTTAAAGAACAATCTCTTACAAAGTCAGTGATTAGGACTCGCTCAGCATCAAGGATAAGCGATTACAGACACTTCCACACAGTAGGGTCTCTAAGAAGATTGAGGAAATTTCTTGAAGCACGAGGTGCGCAAAAAGAAATCATGGAGATGATGGATAATAACCTAATTCCGAGAGCATATGTTGGAGCAATCGCGAATCTTGCTCTTGGTGGATTCCCAAGTAGGAGACTTGTGAAGCTCCTGAATATCAAGATTATTAGTGAGCAGATACGGAAATACGAAGGACAATCAATGAAAGATAGACTAGTAAAAGAGCTTTTAATGCACTTTCCAGACCTATACTTCAGCTATTTGAGGTATAGAGGGAAGAGACTGTGAGAAGTCCGTTTATTGGCAGGCACCTTGAGGATAAGTGCTTGTGTATTTTTTTGTATCTCTGAAAACTTAGCTCCTGCCAAATGAGGTACTCAAAGAGATCCCCTAGTCCTTTTTTTGTGAGTATACATAATTCTAGGTGGTCGTTTCCTGAGAGTTTTTGCTATGCACACTCATGGTATTATTTCATGAAAATGTGTGGTGAAAAGAGCTAGAACTCACACGGAGCTTAGAGTCCAACAGATGTCTTGCACACATCTAACACTCTTAGACTCCAGGTCTATGTAGTCATTGCTCTGAAAGTGACTGAAGACTGATTTCTTCAACTGATATTCGTAGGCACAGAAGGACAAATGACTTTGGTTGTTTGGACTCTTAAGTTATTCAAGATCTCACAAGAAGCAAGACAATGTTTTCCATGTAAGAGTTTCTTGTCTGAGTGATTTTTCTTTCATCAAGAACCGGGTGGTGTGATTATGCAAGTAGTTTGGTTTGGCGGAGGACTGGGTAATCAGATGTTTCAATATGGTCTCTACTGTTTTCTTAAAAAGAACAATAAGGAAGTGAAAGCTGACTGCACTCAGTACTCGACAACACCAATGCATAATGGATTTGAGCTTGAAAGACTGTTTGATTTGGATATTGCTCATGCTAATCTTGACGTCATTTTAAAGTTTACAGGTGGGACTCGACTTAACCCCAAGAAAGTCATTTGGAAGCTATTCAGGAAATCAAAAGTGTACTTTGAAGAAAAGGTCCCATTTTCTTTTGACCCCGATGTTTTGAAAGGAAACAATCGTTACTTAAAGGGCTACTGGCAGAATACAAATTATCTTGAGCCTTGTGCAGAAGAATTAAGAGATGCCTTCACTTTCCCTGCTTTCAGTTCTGACAATAATAAACGATTAGCCCACGAAATCGCTAAAGTAGAATCCGTAAGCGTGCACTTTAGGAGAGGAGACTTTCTTAGAAGCAGCAATTTGGGATTGTTCGGTGGCATATGTAGTGATCAATACTATCTTCGAGCAATTCATACTATTGAGAATACGATTGTAGAACCAGTCTTTTATGTTTTTTGTGATGATCCTCAGTGGGCCAAGGATAGCTTCACTGATGCTCGTTTCACAGTAATTGACTGGAACACAGGCTCTAGTAGTTACAGAGATATGCAGCTTATGAGCCTCTGCAAACATAATATCATAGCAAACAGTACTTTCAGCTGGTGGGCAGCATGGCTTAATAGAAACCCAAACAGAATTGTAGTTGCACCTGAAAGAATGGTGAACAGAGATCTGGATTTTTCTGGGATCTTTCCAAATGATTGGATCAAATTATGAGGATGAGAACTTACTCATTACTCTTCAATTGATTGAAGTCAGCAACGATGCAATTAATGAAGTGTTTTCAGGACATGATCCGGCGAAGTTCTGAGCGCTTTCAGAGCTCTTTTGGTGAGTAAAACAATCGAGGTACTTTTCCTAGTGAATTCTAGGAACGGAATCAATGAAAATCTGAAAAAAGAGTAGCAAAAGGTGTTAATATCAATGGTAGGAACTGACTCTCGAAAAGCAATTGGACCTTTCTCTTAGTCAATTAAAGATAAGATTTGCTAAACCACTCACAAGTCCTCCTTAGCCCATTCAGCAGCTCTGTCTTATGACTCCATCCAGCCTTATGAATCCTTGAAACATCCAGCAGTTTCCTGGGTGTCCCATCTGGTTTGGAAGTATCAAACTTCAGTTCGCCTTTGTATCCAACTACTTCGCTTATCATCTCTGCCAGTTCTTTTATTGTTATATCTTCTCCCGTTCCTATGTTGAAAAAGTCATTTCCCGAGTAGTTTTTCATCAGAAATAGACAGGCGTCTGCGAGATCATCGACATACAGGAACTCTCTTCTTGGAGTACCCGTTCCCCAGATCTCAACGTATGGAATATTGTTTATCTTTGCCTCATGGAACTTTCGGATCAGCGCCGGCAGCACATGACTTGTATTGAGATCGAAGTTATCATTCGGTCCGTATAAATTAGTGGGCATTACGCTTATGAAGTTAGTCCCGTATTGTTTGTTGAAGTACTGGCACATCTTCAAGCCGGAGATCTTTGCCAGAGCGTAGGCCTCGTTTGTCTCTTCGAGATAACCCGATAATAGGTATTCTTCTTTTATCGGTTGGGGTGCCATCTTCGGATATATACACGAACTTCCGAGAAAAAGAAGTTTCTTCACTCCGAACTCATGAGCAGCTTTTATTACGTTGCATTCGATCATCAGGTTTATGTATATAAAGTCCGCAGGATATGTATTGTTTGCGTGAATACCGCCGACCTTTGCCGCGGCTAGAAAAACGTACTCAGGTCTTTCTCTTTCGAAAAAGCCTCTTGTTGCCCTCTGGTCTGTCAAATCAAGCTCTTCAAAGGTTCTGGTGATTATATTCGTATAACCTTCTGACCTCAGCTTTCTCATAATAGCCGAACCAACAAGACCGGTGTGACCGGCTAGGTAGATCTTTGACGTTTTATCCATGTAGATCATCTCCTTTGGAATAGTAGTGAGTAGTAAGGAATCATCCAACTACCTTCAATTCGGCTCACCTTCTTTAACAAGAGAAGCTTTCAAACTCTTCTTCAAGGAAAAAATCAGACCGTCTAGCATTTTCAGTACTCTCTCAGAGAGGCAGCAAATCCTCTCTGATTGCTCATTACTAATGTATCCTAATCAATTGGCAATTTCTATTTGAGTATCAAGTTCGAGCAATGAACCTCTAACAATGTAGAGAAAGCGGATATAGTCTCCTCTACTCATTCTACCTGATCCTTCTGCTATGTTCGAAGGGACAGAGATAGCTGATCTTTGCATCTGGACTGACAACGAGAACTGTTCTGACTTAGGAAAGCTCTCTGTTAGTTTGTAGATTGCTTGGACAAGGTCAATGCTTTTCTTCCAAACTTCTAAGTCTTTGTGAGATTTCATTTCCTTCCTCCGTTGCTTTAGTGATTTGTTTGTACTCTGCAGATGGTAAGCGATCCCATGTAACAAATAGAACAAGATCTCCTAAACTGCATTCTTCCTAACTACTTACTACCAACTACTGACTACTTCAAATCCACCCACTTATAACTACTAACTACTCTCTACTCACTCACCCTTTATACTCCCTCTTATACTTTTCATACTTCGCGGCTTCGAGGTCAGCGTTCATCATTATTCTTACCAGTTCTTGGAATTTGACTTCGGGTTGCCAGCCAAGTTTTTCTCTTGCCTTTGTCGGGTCTCCGAGTAGAAGTTCAACTTCCGTCGGTCTGAAGTAATCGGGGTCTATTTCGACGACTATATTTCCTGTTTTTGAGTCGATTCCTTTTTCTTCAATGCCTTTTCCTCTCCACTGAATATCTATTCCCGCTTCCTCAAAAGACAGTTCAACGAATTCTCTTACAGTATGTGTCTCTCCCGTTGCTATGACAAAGTCTCCAGGTTCATCCTGCTGGAGCATCAGCCACATTGCTTTCACATAATCGGGGGCATACCCCCAGTCTCTTTTAGCGTCCATGTTTCCAAGGTAGAGTTTTTCTTGAAGACCGAGCGATATTCTTGAAGCCGCCCTGGTAATCTTTCTTGTGACGAAAGTCTCTCCCCTCCTGGGCGATTCATGATTGAAGAGAATGCCATTGCTCCCAAATATTCCATACGCTTCTCTGTAGTTGACTGTTATCCAGTAAGCGTACAGTTTGGCTGCTGCATATGGGCTTCTGGGATAGAATGGAGTCGTTTCCTTCTGAGGTATCTCTTGAACCTTTCCGTACAATTCACTGGTCGATGCCTGATAGAACTTGGTCTTCTTCTCTAGTCCGAGGAAATGAATTGCTTCCAGTAATCGAAGTGTTCCCAAACCGTCTGAGTTAGCGGTATATTCAGCCGTCTCAAAAGAGACTTTCACATGGCTCTGGGCAGCGAGGTTATAGATCTCGTCCGGCTGTATCTCTTGAATAAGCCTGATCAGATTCGTTGAATCGGTGAGGTCTCCATAATGAAGAAAGAGATTGACATCTCTTTCATGAGGATCCTTATACAGATGATCAATTCTCTTCGTGTTGAAGCTGCTTGATCTCCTGATTACTCCATGAACTTCATAACCCTCTTCTAGCAAGAGCTCTGCAAGATAAGAGCCGTCCTGACCGGTAATGCCCGTGATTAGTGCCTTCAACGTAAACCCCCCTTGCACTTAGTCATATTACTTCACAACGGAATCCGCCTGGTAGAAGAATCCTGAGATTAGTAAGAGAGCAATGGGAACGATTTCACTATTAGTATACAATCATCCTATCAAGTTGCATGCAGTCCTATTCTATCTCGACTTTTTTGATAAGAACCGGTAGAATCATGTCTGAATTATGGATTAGCAATATCCCTGGATTAGAGTTGAATAGAGCCACTGTCTTGTTGTCCACGAACTACAGACGTGAACTGGATTCAGATAATCTGATTAGAAGATTCTGCGATTGAGCAAGTAACATTTGAGATCCTCTCAACAGTAGTTGTCGAACGAAGAGAAAGCTAGTGCGGGCAAGCGCAAAATGCACCGATTGTCTTGCAAGACAATTCCTTAGGCTCTTGCAGCAAGCAAAAATGTGATATTGGTGCGTGAAGTAATAGAGAAGAATTCCGTGCAAAAAAATCTCCATCTGGAAGCTGTGATGGAGATCTAATTGGAGGACAATCGTCACGTAAAGAGACTAGAGAACTGTAGGCAGATACCAGGAAGTACTAAGTAGCCAAACTCAATAACTTGAACCTGTGCATTTTAGGTCGTCATACAATCAACAACTTAAATCAGCGTGGTAATTCATCTAAATGATTCTTACTTCTTTTCATAAGAATTGTCAGGAAATGGTTCTTCCTCAGTATGTATGAGAGAAAAGGAGAAAACGGTGTAA
>JAEAME010001611.1_pt1 | contig 15095 bp, 6 predicted proteins | sample 8958731 | NCBI WGS metagenome assembly JAEAME01 (sample SAMN16933194, study PRJNA681113) | bioreactor sludge metagenome | isolation source: anerobic bioreactor sludge (Control) | place: India:Bengaluru | collected 2018-10-24 | reverse complement strand
TAGCTGATCTGGGCATCTTTTAATGGCAAATTTGTCAATGCATCAGTTACCATAATTTCCATGTCAGCGCTGGATGGCTCCATCTTTACAACTACGTCTTTATCACGCAGAGAAACATTGACGATTGTTTCTTTATAGCCCTCTTTTGCGAAGACAACCTGCAAATCAACCGGAGGCAGGCTGAGCTCACAGGGTGTTCGATCATTGCGGGAATAGCTTTTATTGTTCTGAATAATTCTAACTATTCTGGCGCCGATCTCGTTATTGCCCGGTTCGTTTTTATCTTTAGCAAAAAAACGAATATTTCGAGTGAGCATAATGGAGATTGATTCCGGTCCATTCTTGTCAACATTCAAATTTATTGCTCGGGAATTAAAACCAGCTTTTTGAAATGAAATTTTGTGTTTCCCCATCGTTAAAGCAATTGTGCTTGATACATCAGTTCTTCCTGACGGAGTAGGGGAGTCATCTATATAAAAATTTACTCCAGCGGGAACACAAGAAATGATGATGAACTTTTTAAATATCCCTTCGACAGCATATTTTTTCGATTCCCCTTCAATGGTATTGAATGACCACAAGCGACGGTCTTCAATTTCTTCGACGCCGTCTAAAGTATTCAGCGTAAAGCCGGACAATTTTTGAAAATTCCCCTGTTCCATTTCAATCGAAAGGGGAGACCCGGCTTCCCATTCAACCGTTGTCGGAGTTTTTTGTGGATAAAGAAGCTGGTTGATATAAATTGTGGCGCCGCTGGGATCAGAAGAAATGTTGATTTGTGATTTAAATCGAAACAGGTATGGATCATATCCTTTGCGAGCTTGCTCACCGGTTACCTTAACTTGACCTTTGCTGGGAACATGAATCGATTTTATCAGCGGACTAAAACCGGAATAAGTCAATTTAAGCTCATGAACGCCCGGCGATATTTTTGGAATTGAAAGCGGAGTCTTGCCATTTATCGGTTGATCATCAATATACACTGTTGCACCGATTGGTAACGAAGAGATTCGGATGGCAGGTGGAAAAAGCCGGTCATAAATACCTTCACCCAAAGCGGTAATCTGCAGCATAATATCGAAAATCAAAAATAAAATAAGCCCGCCCAGAACCGAAGCCCCAGCCAGAGTAAAAGCTTTTTTATGTCGTTTAGTAGAAAGGCGGATAACATCAATTACGGTTTTTAAATCATCTTCACCCTCTTCCTCTCCCAAAACTGCTGGAACCATTTGGGAAGAAGTTGTTTTCTTATCATCTTTATCCCCTGATTTTGAAAATTGAGCATCAGTTTCGGCAACTGATTCGCCTTTCACTTCAACGTTAGTCTGAAACACATTATTTATTTGATTGGCTATTTCCGTTTCTGGATCTGATTCAGTTGGCTCTTCATTTCCGGAGTCGATTGTTATCGGTTCCTCAATAGACTCATAATACACTGAGTCGGTATCCTGTTCGTCGTCGGCAGATGAATCTGCTGGAGATTCAGGATAACTTTCAGCCTCGTTCATTTTGAGGTCTGTTCCCTCTTCATAGATCTCGTCCGAGGATTCAAACAGTGCAGCTTCTTCGGCAAGTTCAGCAAAATCCGAAGGCTCCTTAATTTTTGCTATGTTGGAATAAAGGCCAGCCTCTTGTTCGTTATCAGGTTCAGGCTCTGAAAGGGAGACGTGCATTTTTTCCTGTAAAACATCTGCTTCGATTTTCGGTTCTTTGATCTCAAACTTTTCTAAACCTGGTGCGCTTTTGGTTGATCCATTTTCTGGGACGATTTCTTTTTGCTCATCTATAAGAAGCTTTTCAACATTTTCATCATTTGTTGAATCACTTGGAAAAGTGATAGTCGCTTGGTCATCCATGCCCCCATTAGGTTCGACTAAATCACACACAAATTTACCAAGTTCATCAGTCAGTTCTACTGAAGAAGAGGTCGTCATTAGACATTCGACTAAATCAAGATAAACACCATTAGCGCCTTGATACCGGTTTTCAGGATCTTTTTGTAACATCTTGAGCAATATTTGTCGCACTGTTTCTGGAACTTTGTGCTTAATTAAAACCGAAGTATCTATCTTGCTTTTTTTGATTAATTCAATCGTTTGAGCACGATCATCCAGGGGGAAAAGACGAGCGCCAGTCAACATTTCATAAAAAACGGTTCCCAGCGAGAAAATATCGGTGCGGCGATCAATCTTTCCGCCATTAAGCTGCTCCGGTGCCATGTAAGGAAGTTTTCCCGAAAGCACGATTTCATTTGAGTTATTGCTTTGAAACCGAATTTTTGCCAATCCAAAATCGATGAGTTTTACATGTCCGGCGAGCGATGTCATGATGTTCGATGGTGAAATATCCTGATGAACCAGGCGGAGGGGTTTATCGGTCATGGCATCGCGTTTGTTATGGGCATATTCCAGTGCCTTGCATATTTCCTTGACGATAAAAATGCTTAACTCCTGCGGAATAAAGATTTTTTTCTTTCGACACGCCTTTAATATCTTCCCTAAGTCCACACCATCTACATATTCCATGATAATAAAAAACTGGCCATTTTCATCTTTAACAAGATTATAAATATGCACGATATTATTATGGCTTAGCTTGCCAGCATTTTTAGCCTCTTCGAGAAATAAATCAATATATTTAGCTTCTCGCAACAAACCCGGTTCAACCGCTTTGATCGCTACTGGTTTTTCAAAGACATGGTCGAATCCCTTATAAACTACCCCAAAACCCCCTTGCTTAATCTTCGAAACGATCTCATATTTATTTTGTATAAGTCGCTTCTCTTCCTGATTCATAATGGTTCCTCAAATTTGAGCATCATTAATTTATACGGTTAAATTTATAGTCAAATAAAATTATTAATCCCCCATTCAGCGGAAAGTGTCGCGATGCTTTTTGACCCTGACTTATTCTCTTCCGTCAATTTTGGAAGATCCTATCAATCATAAATGGCTACGACTCCACGAGTGGTAATTTTTTTTTCGGTTTGAGAATAAGTTTTGCCTGATTTCTATGAGATTAAAATTATGTATGAAACCTTGCCGTATAGCTTATAAATTTAATTTATATATGTCAATTAAAATTCGCAAATACTATGCCATACAAAAGGATAGCATTGGAAAACTGATAGGCTTATTATAATATAAAAGTTATTTGTTTAATGATTGTTAATACATGAATTTCAGGTTGATACATATTGATACAATGTAACAAACCTGAACAGGATTGTAATGGGTGATAGCTTCTTACAAGTTTGATGCGATGTTATTTCAAGTCTTTCTGAAAATTGCAGAAAACGATTTTTTGAGGGAGCTAAATATCAAGAATCAGTGATTAATCGCCGCCTTGAGGATAGGGGCAAGAAAAATCTAAAGTGTACCAATTGGTACTCTTTTGAAATGAAATTGGTTCTGGCGGTACAAAGTTAATCTAAAAATATGATGAACTAAAAAATAATAATTAAATGAGAAATAGTTACTTAACATAGAGAAATATGAAGATAAAATTGCTGGTCTGGGTTTTGCAAAATGAAAGGGCAACATCAGGGATCCCAATTTCAAATAATGAATCAAATCCAAACAATTACATTTAAGGAGATCACGTCATGAAAAAATATGCTTTGCTTTCACTGTTGATTTTTGCACTTGCTATCGTTCTGATTATTGGGGGATGCTCTAAAAATTCGCCAACTGAACCGGATCAGGATGGCGAAGCTGCTGATCTGGATAAAGCCTATGGCGGCTTCAGCACCTCTGATGAACTCCCAGCCTTTGGCGATGCAGAAATATCAGCCTCGTTCGAAGATGATGAAAATGTCGATGATCTGATGACTTTAGATCCCGCTTTTACCAACGACATGAACTCGAATACGGTAAATGCTTACTATATTCGCATCACCTGGGGATTACTCCAGGGCGATTCGACAGCGACCGACGTTATCAATTGGGATGGCTCTGCGACCATTACCCGGGGAAAATTGGGCATTATGAAACGGGTTCTTTTTGAAAGCGGCGACCAGATCGTTCTGCCCCGCCCCGATCGAAAAACCGTCCAATGGGCATCGAATACAAGCACACATTATGATGGCATCGTCCTGGTGATTCTGGACAAAGATACTTTGAACGTTCCCGGCGAATTCACCTTTACGACCAGTCTTTACACCAGAACCTTTACCTACGATGAACTGGATTCTTTAGATCTGGTGGAGACCGTTACCCCACAGGGACACCAGGTTTCGATTCAGGCTTATAACCGACAGATCATTCCGTTCGGCGGTGGCTTCCTGGAAGGCAAATGGCTGAAGAATAGACAACACGGCGGCGTTTTCAAAGGCCGATGGATCAACAACGTCGGCACCCGAGTCGGGCATCTCAAAGGCATCTGGGGCGTGAACCGATTGGGTGAGAAAGTCTTCTTTGGCAAATATGTGAGTTTGAGCGGACAGTTTGGCGGATTGCTGGCTGGCAATTGGGGATACGCGGATCAGGTCGAAAATAAAGGCTGGCTCAAAGGTCGCTGGGTGAATCGTAGCCTCATGTCGATTGGCACCCTGGAAGCCTATTGGAAAACCAATGAAAATAATGACCGCTTCGGTTTCTTCCACGGCAAATGGAAACGCTCGAATTAATGTCCACCATGAAGTGAAGCGAGCGAACCCTTCCGAAGGTTCAAAACCTTCGGAAGGGTGAGATTTATTTCAAAAGCAAAACCTTCCGGCTTTCAACATATCCCCCCGCCTGAAAAACGCACAAATAAACTCCCGTTCCCGCTTCATTGCCCTGGTTATCTTTCCCATTCCACAAGATTTGATAGTCGCCAGCAGCACGATGTTCATTCAATAATGCTCGAACTTCTCGTCCCATCAGATTCAAAATTTTCAAGCTCACTTTTTCAGCCATTGGCAGTTGAAATCGGATCTGCGTGGTTGAATTGAAGGGATTGGGATAGTTTTGAAACAGATAAAATTCACTCGGCAATTGAGATCGAATTTCATTGACCTGGCGCTCGATAAACTCGCTGCTGCCAACCAATATCTGAAATGGCGAACTTGCCTCTTGATTCGATCGAGAGAAATGATAGTCGCTTGTTACCTTCATGTCAATTGTCTTATTCCGATTGCAATCATATAATTGGAATTGTAAATTTTCATCAGCAGTTATTAATTGATTCCAGGATAAATTTACTTCCGATGATTTCTGATTCGTAGTTTCCATTAAATTCCAGACCTGCCCTTCGCCAACGCTGTTTCTAAAATCGGACGTGAAATTTTTGCAGGACTCCTGCCAATCTTCGTGGGGAAAATAAAGTGAAATATATTCCCCGATGGCTGGCGGCTCGGGATAATCGTTGCTATCCCATTCATCGGTGCTGGTTTCGCTGATGCCCAGATAATTGATTTGATCTGTGCTCGTTCCGCAACTGGCATTGATCTGGAACAGCCATTCCACATCATCAGCGATGGTTTTATTCAAAGGATTATCTGGAATTGGCGCCAGCTTCAAATCGACTGCTCCATTGCCGTTCACAAAAACGAAATAGCCAGCCCAGGGTAACAGGTTCGTGGTGAGCTGATAGCCACCTTTTCCATCGGGCAGATATGATTTGTTGACGATGCGCGAATCGTTCGGTGAAAATGAAATTGGAAAAGCAAACGGATTGCCGATCTGGTTCCAGCCTGGTTTCAATGGAATAGTTTGTGGCTCCAGCGGCAAAACATATCCGGCTCCGACATCGATTTCAATTTTAGCGCCAACTGGATTTGCTTTCAGCCAATAGGCTTTGCCGCTATCAAATCGAAAGATCGAAGATGCTACATCAGGACGGCATTCCATATAGCTATCAGCGACATTGTCGCCGTTCGTATCCTGATAGGAAAAGAGTCGCCAATTGGGCTCGCCGTAACTGCCCAATTCAGTTTCATCATTCAATACCGCAGCCAGGCTTGGTTGATCCAGAATTGCCGGCGCTGAAATTTGATGCCATTCCCCGCGCGGAAAGCCAGCCTGATAATGACTTTGGCTGCTGCTGGTGGTGAGAGCGCCATCGACAAAATAAATCGCCTGAGACAGGGTATCGCTGAAAGTTGCATTGCCAGAAAGATCCTCTGCCTTGATAAAGTAAGCCAGACCAGCAAGCGTCATTACCGAGCCAGGAATATTGACCTGATAATTTTCACCCTGCCCCTGGCTCATGGCGAAACTTTGAAAATTTTCATCAATGCCTTTTCGATAATAAAGTAATGCTGACTTGATCGCCCAATTATCTTTGATTTGAGCCGAAAGCAAATACTCCGCATTCACCCACATTTTTTGACTCGGCGCTGCCAGAATGATCTCAGGAGACTGGTTATCGATCCCTTTGCCTGATAAAGTTATTTTCAAATCGGACTGATCCGGATCGTTGCTCAAAATCGCTAATGTTCCTTGTTCTGTTTTCAGGCTATCTGGCGTGAACTGTGCATAAAAGGAATGATTGCTACCTGGCTCGATGATAAATTGTGCGGCACTTGCCGAAAAGACGGGATTGCTGCTCCCGATATTATTCACTTCCAGATTGGCGGTTCCCTTGTTTTCAACGGTTACCTGCCACGAGGCAGTTGAGAATAACGGGACATCTCCAAAATTATGTTCCAGCGCACTGACCACAATATTCGGGATCGTAATGCCAGCCTGGGGCGTGGCGCTCGCTTCCGCACTGTAATCGCTTTCATCGCTCGCTACATTGACCGCCGAAATCCGATAGTAATAGGTCAGTCCGTTGATGACTTCGGTATCGATATAGTTGTTATCAGGATACAGAACCATCGCCAGTGTATCGGTGATAGCAGGGATAAAGCCCTGCAATTGGCTGCGATAGATTTGATAGTGCGATAAATCGGATTCGGGATTTTGAGACCAGGAAAGGGTGACTTTTTGATCGCCAGCAGTGGCGTGAAAGTTTTTGGGCATGGTCGGTTTATTTGCTTTGGGAGTGGCGCTCACTTCATTGCTGAAACCACTTTCATTGCCAGAGTTATCCACGGCAGAGATACGGTAATAGTAAGTCTGCCCGTTAATGACGGCTTGATCATTATAACTACTTGCAGGTTTGAAAACGATGGCTAATGAATCCTTAGCACCTGGTACAAAGCCATGAGCTTGACTGCGATAAATTTTGTAATAAGCCAGATCTGATTCAGTATTGGGTGACCATGTGAGGGTGACTTTCTTATCACTAGAATTAGCTTGCAGATTTTGTGGAACCATGGGAGAAATTGTATCGCTTTCAACATCATATAATCTCGCAATAAAAATGTCATGCGTTCCCGCACAGGTTATTGTAGCTTGATCGAAAAATGCGTTACCCGCAAATAATCCAGTAAGATAAATGTCACCAAATCGATCAGCTATTATGCCATATCCCTCATCTATCTCAGTCCCCCCAGCTTGTTTGACCCACTCAATATTTCCAAATGAATTATATTTTACGATGAAAATATCCAATCCTCCCCAGCATGTTAACCTGGTTGAACCAAAATTCACAATATCACCAAATCTACCTGTCATCAGAAAACTATTTGAGTTTGATGCTGCAATATCATAACATTCATCGCCACCTGATCCTCCTAACTGCTTCGCCCATAGCAGATTTCCACTTGCGTCATATTTTGCAGCGAAGATGTCATTACTACCTGCTGTTGTAAATGTTGAAGAACCGAAATTTACCGTTCCATTGAAAATTCCTGTAACAATGCTTTCTCCTTGATTATTAATACATATGGCCGATCCTTGTACATTAGATGAACCACCTACTCGTCTTGCCCATAGTGCATTGCCTGAAGCATCATACTTGGCAATAAAAGCATCTGGATAATTTCCTCCACTGGTAAGTGATATATTACCAAATGTAATAGTCTTCTCAAAATATCCAGTAATAACGCTATTCCCTGATTCGTCGGTGGAAATACCATATCCTCGATCCGTAGCTACTGAACTTGGCTGTTTTATCCAAATCAAAATTCCAGATGAATCATATTTTGCAAGAAATGTATCCGAACCTCCTTGACTGGTTAAAGTTATTGATTCAAAAGATGCTGCACCATGAAAATAACCTGTTAAGTAGATGTTACCAGAACCATCCATAGAAATCTCTTGTCCATAATCCTCTTCTATTCCGCCCGCCCGTTTTACCCATACGACATTCCCAGATGGACTATATTTAGCTATGAAGATATCTTTTCCCCCTGCACTATTTAAAGTATTTGTTCCAAATGTCACATTGCCTTCATAATATCCAATTATGTAGCTATTTCCTCTTTCTTCTGTGACAATGCTAATACCTTCGTCATACCCGATTCCTCCTGCCTGTTTAGCCCACAAAACATTACCTGATGAGTCGTATTTTGCAATAAAGATATCATGCCCACCAAAACTGCTCAATGTGATCATATCAAATTTTGCCATTCCATAAAAGCGTCCAGTGATAAAGCAGTTTCCCGAACCATCAATTGCAATGCTACGTCCATATTCTCCCTCAGTACCACCTGCTCGTTTTGCCCATTTGAATGAAGGAACCTGGGAGTAAATTTTAATTGGATGAACTGAATAGCAAAATATCAAAAATACAAAGATAAGAAGTAATTTTTTCATGACAGAATCCTTATTCAATTTCATTAAATATGATATAGTGTCAGAAAATGTTTAATGGCTATATTTGGTCTCTTCATAAATTTTCAGTACCTTGCCTTCATCAGCAGCAATAAAAAGCAAGATAGAGTCAAATGGTCCTGGATCATTTATTATAGTTTGTTTCACGATTCGAACAGCATCTGAAAACTTAAAAAGAGGTGTCTCGACAGGACTATTGTAAATAAATGCTAAATCGTAATGCATAATCAAACAAAGGTGATCAAATCCAGTTCCTGACCTGCCGTATTTTGTTATCTTTTTCTTTATTCTATCAGATAAAGCCAGGCACATTTCATCTACACTGAAGCAACCACCACGTGCAAGAAAACGGATCCAGTTCTGGTCAGCAGTCCATTTTCGTTTTTTCAAATGCCCATAAGATGACCTTACATCGTATAGGTTGCTTGGTTTGAAATGAATTTCATTTAAATACTTTTGTAATATAGGATAGTTGACTAATTCATCATTTGATACCTTATGCCCCTGAGGGGTTTGCCATAACCGTTTAGTAGGCCAACTTAGGTCTATTTCATCAATAAATTGAAATAGCTTATCACGAAAATTTTTCACATCTTTGTATAGAATAGATTTTTTTGGTTTTGGAATTAGATAAACTGCATAAATATTATTCGTTTGATTCTCACCCTGTTCACCCAAAGCTTGCAGGATCGACTTTTGCATAGATTCCATTTCCTTTGCGTGTTTTATCTGGTCCTCATTCAACCACTCACTAAATTCTACACCCACACGTCGACCTGACTCACATCTGCAAATAACATCTGGAAATTCCTTTGGATCTTTTGGCTGCTCCCAATGAACAATTTTCTCGCCAGCAAAATAAGGATCAATCCTCATGAAAGCTTCAAATATAATTCGTTCGTTTTCTCTTGTATTCATAATTTTATCGCTCCAGTCTCTTTTTAAGGCTTGTCTATTCAACTATAGTTAACTATCTTTTTGACCCCCAATTTTTAGGAATCCACCCAAATAACCAAATATAGAATCCAACATAATCTTTTTCAAACTTATTTCTACAACCTCTGAAGGCACCCAAGGAATTATGCTTTTCAAACCATTCTTGAGATTTCTGGTTGCACATACTAACAAATTTCTAGCCAGATAGAATTACAATTATAAAAATTATTAACTAAATTAACAAGTATTTCTCCATTTCATTATCTCCTTTTACTGCAATTTCTAATAGTATATTCATTTGATTAAAATACACCCTCAGGAGCAAAAGATGAAATTAAATATTTGTATTAGTTCAAATAATTATCATTCTTATTTTGGTGGCTCAGGCGGCATCCCAATCACCTCCGAAGCTCCGCCATGATCATTCCCTTTCAGCAGCATCAAAGCCGTTATCCCGCCGCCGACCAATGCGGTGCCGCCCAAAACATACCACCACTTTTTCCCGCCTTTATCTTCAGTCAACTGCTGCTGTTTGGATTTGGGATAGGCCAGCTCCCAGGCAATCTCATTCATCAACTGCAACAGCGCATCAATTTTACCCGTCGAGTTGCTCGTCTTGGCAAATATCACCCGCCGATTGCGGACATTGATAATGCGAACATCCACCGTGTAGGTATTGCCCACTTTTCCCACTGAGCCAGTCACCATCATCTGGGCGCCCAGCATTTTTCCCACCTGCGCCACATATTCCTCCCTGAAAATTCCCGACTGGCGAAAGGCAATCTCCTGCAACAGGGCTTCCACCTTTTCGATCTCCACCACCTGAAATCGCTTCGTCTTCACCAGCTCCGAGTGCAGCCGATTGGACAGACTGACCGCTTCGTAATCCTTCACCCCAGCAGAAGAAAACGGCAATACGGCTAAGGTCGGATTGCTTTTCTTTTTTTCCTGAGCGATCAGCATGCGGGAGTATCCAGAGAATAGAATCGCTGCAACAAGAAAAATTAAAATTAATGATTTGATTTTCATGTTCATTTTCCCTCATAAAAATAAAAAAGGCAGCGGAAAAAAACAATTCTCCCTGCCTTTAAATTTTAATAATCCATCGTCTTGTTCCCTGCAGTTCGTGATGCGCGAATACGATTTATTTGAAAATAAGAATTTATTAGAACAATGTCAAGGGATTACTTTTTTATGGCGTTTAAATTATTTTAATAATTGAGAATCCCATGATTCTATTTCAATAAAATAAATTTCTGTTTTACTGCCTCGCTTGCCGCTTTCAAAACACCGAAATACTCTCCAGTTGTAATCAAATTACCGGCATCATCTTTCCCATCCCAAATGATGGTATAATTCCCAGCCTCATAGTTCCCATCCAGCAGCGTCCGGACAGCCTGACCTCGTATATTATAAATCACTAATAAAATTTTGTTATCCGTCATTTCCGGAATCGAAACCTGAAATGTTGTTTCCTGATTGAATGGATTGGGATAATTCGGCGATAATTCCAGTCGCTTGGGAAGTGAAGGAGTTTTTGTGATATTTGTAGCAACATTAATTTGAATCGGTTGATCGTTCAACCAGGCCTGAACTAATTTGAAATGATGATTAAAATTTATTTCATTCGCATCTTTCAATCTCAATCGCAGCTTGACCAAATCGCCAGCATCCGTAATCGGCTTTGCGCCAGCCAAGGCGATTTTCAAATAGCCATTATTTGAGTTATAGCTGACCAAAAATTCTTTGGAAAGTTCGGTGGTGATGACATCGACCAAATTGAATTTGTTGCTATCAAATTTCAGATCGATCTCGGCGGAGCGGATTGAATTCGCATGTTCCAGGTAAATCGGCGCCTCAAGAATTCCGTTTTGAGCGATCAGAAATTCGCCGAATTCAAGCCGGGCAAACATGGCGGCTTGCTCGACTGCTAACGATCGCATGGTTGGGCTGATCCAGTTCTGGGAAATGTCGCCATAAATCATGCCGATAAAGTTTTGATTGAATTGATCCTGATCCAGTGGCTGATAAACCAGCGAATCGGGATGAGCGACCCAGTTGGTGTCGTTGATGGGATAGCTGGCCGGAACAAAATTCCAACAATCCAGGCTGTCTGCCATGACTGGAAATTTTTTTTCTAAACGAACGGAATAGCGCATGATGAGCGAGGCATCGAACGCGCTGATGGTGGAATCGCCACTGACATCTGCGGCAATGAGCTGATAGGGAGTTAAACGGTTGTTGCCAACGACATATTGCAGAATGAGCGCTGCATCAAACGGAGTAACGGATCGATTCTGATCGCCGAATTTTTGGGGACGCAAAAAATAATTAGCGTAATGAAGGGCGCTAAAAGCATAGTTGCCGTTAGTATCAGCCAGCCGATCCGAAATCTGATAACCTGAAAGTTGAAGCAGCGTGTTCGGTACCGGAATCCCGGTTCCCTGATATTTTATCGTGCCCGCGATCTGGGCTCCTCGTATTCTAAAATGTCCATCATGGTTAATCGTGGTGGGATCGCCTTCGTTCAGCATGACCTGGACAAATTTGAGATCACATGAATCATTTTCATGGGCTAACGGATTGGTGAAAAACCGTAAATAAACCAGAATCCCATCGCTCGCTAAAGGCGATGAGCCAGCTAAAGCAAAATAAAAACTGGTTCCCGAATTATTTACCACCGGCGTTTGCCAATTTTCAGTGAGCGTCCCCTGGCTAATCACATCGATTCCTTTCAAACGACTGGAATCGAATTGGACTGTTATCAAAGCTGAAATGATATCGAAACCAGCGATATTGGTAATGCGGAGCGGAAAATCAACATGACGATTAGGGGCAGCAAAGGTATCTGGCAAAGCCAGCTCGACATCGGCTTGCTGACCAAAATTAGTAAAGCCAATCGCTGGAACAGCAATGATGAGGATAAGAAGCGGAATTAAAAAATAAAAATTCTTCATGGCAGCCTCCTGTAATGGTTTTTATCCACTTGTTTAACTTCAATCTAAAAAATTTTAGAATAAAGTCAATATAAATCATTGACAATTTGAAAAAAAATTATTACTATAATAAAGAGCAGCCTGATAAATTGGGAAGTTGTGCTGTTTGTAATTTCAAAATTAGGAGGTCGTATGGGGCGAAAGTCTTTTTCAATATTATTGTTTTTGGGAATGATCATCATTTCATGTAATAGCTTCTGTCAAAATGGAAAGAATACTGCAACTCAATTTGCGGTTCGTATTTTTTCATCCGCTAATTTCATGGGCTATTTGGAGCCATGTGGCTGAGGCTCCAGCCGCAGTGGTGGAGTAGCCCGGCGGGCTACCTTCATGAAACAAAATCAATCTTCCAATGAACATTTGTTAGTATTAGATAACGGCGATTTTATCGGCGGCAGAGGGAAAAAGGAGCAGGTGTCCGGCGAATATCTGGCAAAAGCCTTCGCTCAAATGAAGTACAATGCAATCAATTTAGGTGAACGGGATTTCCTGCCTGGGTTAAAATTTCTAACGGAGTTGCAGGAAAAATATAAGCTGCCATTTATTTCTGCCAATGTTTTTCAGCCCAATGGAGAAGATTTGGTTTTTCGACCTTATATCATCAAAGAGCTGAAAGGATTTCAGCAGGGCGATACTTTCATTCCGTCTGTAAAAATCGGCATTTTCGGAGTGATGCTGGTCCGATCTCAATTAACTTATGATGGAGCTGAGCCAAAATTAGTCGTGAGCGATCCCATTGAAGCTGCAAAGAAAGTTGTATCCGAAATCAAAGATAAGTGTGATCTGATTATCGGCCTCGTTCACATCCCTTACCCGCAACTCACACCGTTTGTCCAATCGGTGCCGGGTATCGATCTCATCATTGCCGGGCATGATCCAGTGATGAGAATTGAACCTCAAAAAATTGACAATACGCTCATCATGGTCGGCGGGAATCGGGGACAGTACATTGGCGATTTGAGATTGGTTTTAAATCAGCAAAAGGAAATTATCGATTATGAGGGGAAAGTAGCTACTCTGGATGAAGCGATCAAAGATGATCCGGAGATGTCGAAGCTGATTAAAGAACATAAGGAGCAGGAAGCGAAGGTGACTTATGAAATCGATCAAAAGCAGTATCAATCAATTGAAATGTATGTTGGAGCATCGAAATGCAAAGAATGTCATGAAGATCAGTTTGAGCAGTGGGAAAAGACATCTCACGCCAGAGCGTTTGACAGATTGGTGAAAAATGGCAAAGCTGAAGATTTAAATTGCGCCCGATGCCATACGACTGGATTCGGGCAATACAATGGTTTTTATAATTATAAAGAGACGCCACAAATGGCGGGCGTCCAGTGCGAAGTATGCCATGGCATCGGGAAATTGCATGTTCAGAGCATCGAAAAAAACAAGTCCCAGAAACTCAGAGCTGCGATTTTAGCGCCGATCTCTGAAGAGACCTGCATCGCCTGCCATGACAAAACCCAGGATCCGAAATTTAATTATGAAAAGGATGTGAAGAAGGTGAAGCATTAAAATTGTCGAATGCTGTTATGATGAACAAGTTTATTCTTTTAATTCAAGATTCCCAAATTTTTAAAGCAAAATTCAGTGGCGGGAAGGGTGCAAATTTGGCCCGGCTCACAAAGAAGGGTTTCAATGTTCCGCCATTTTTTGTGGTCAGTTCTTCGTTGTATGATTATATTAGCGAATATAATGAAATCGATCTGCTCATCAAAAAGTTAGCTACTGAACAATCATTACTAATTTATAAAGAAATCCAGTCTAAAATCCTTGCCGCGGAAATTCCTGAATTCATTATCACCCAAATCAATAGCGCTTTGCATCATTTGATTCAGAATGCTGTTTCCAAAAAGGTAGCAGTTCGTTCATCAGCATTGGCGGAAGATTTGTCGGAGCACTCCTTTGCCGGACAGTTGGAAACTTATCTGGATATTCAGAATGAAAAACAGCTTCAGGACAGCATTAAACGATGCTGGGCTTCGTTGTGGAATGAAAGAGTTTATAATTATATATCAAGAATCCAAAACAGATACATGCCGCAGCCGATGGCCGTGATCGTTCAGCAAATGGTTCCGGCAGAATATTCTGGCATTTGCTTTACCATCGATCCGATGGATTCTGAACAAGAGCCGATGATGATCGAAGCTTACAAAGGAAGGGGGGCGGAAATAGTCGGCGGGCAGGTCAATCCCGTTCAATATCGAGTTCATCGGAAGCCTCTGAAAATCGAATCGGATGCTGTTCAAAGTGCTACTTTATCGTTTCCCAATGCTATACTTGCCGAATTAGCGCAAACCGGGCTGGATATTGAAAAATCTTTCGGTGCGCCACAGGATATTGAATGGGCATTTTTTCAGGGTAAAATTTACATTATTCAATCCCGCCCGATTACGACTTCCGCAAAGCGACAATTCAATCCTGATGGAAAATCATGGAGCAACTATTTCTTTGGCGAACGGTTTCCGCAACCGGTTTCACCCCTGGGATGGTCTATTTTAAAACCATTAATCGA